>Ga0208102_1000037_pt1 | contig 92168 bp, 78 predicted proteins | sample CryBogmetaGMA17M_FD_184549 | JGI IMG/M metagenome (GOLD analysis project Ga0208102, IMG submission 184549) | Freshwater microbial communities from Crystal Bog, Wisconsin, USA - MA17M (SPAdes) | ecosystem: Environmental > Aquatic > Freshwater > Lake | place: Crystal Bog, Wisconsin, USA...
CCTGCAGGCAGCTCGCTATTCAGAACAACCATAAGATGAAAGAAGCCGAGTTGCAGGTAAGGGCCGCAGGCCAGCAGAAGATGGAAGTGTTCACCAACTTCTTCCCTTCGGTCAGTGCCGCAGCCTTTGCCCTTCGTTCATACGATTACCTGATGAAGATTAAGACACCCGAAATAAACCTCCCGGTTTGGGACGGCAAGGATCCCAGGCAGCTGATCAACCCCACCCAGTTCACCTATGTGCCTTCCCTCTCCCTGAACCTCCTCAATTACCTGAATACGGCGGCAGTCACCGTTACGTTGCCGGTCTATGCCGGGGGAAGGATACGCAGGGGATACAAGCTTGCAAGGCTGGGCGAGGATGTGAGCGGTTACCAGAAAGAGATGACGCGGGAGGAGGTGCTCGCACGAACCGAGGAGTTGTTCTGGACATTGCAATCACTGAGCGAAAAGGGAAAGACCATCATCAGTTACCAGCATATGCTCGATTCGCTTTACCGTGATGTGAACAACTACAGCAATGCAGGGCTGGCCCAGAAGAACGACGTTCTGAAAGTCCAGCTGAAGCAGAACGAACTCAGGACCAGCATGCTGAAGCTGAAGAATGGCGTAAACCTTACTAGGCGGGCTTTATGCCAGCATATAGGGCTGCCATATGACAGCAGCCTGGTCTTTACTTACGCCCCCGATCCGACGCTCGCGAACCTCACATACCAGGATCCGGAGCAGCTCGTGAAAAACAGAAGCGAGTATCAGTTGCTTAACAAGGCGGTGGAAGTCAAGCAGGTCCAGAAGAAGATGGCGGCAGGACAGTATATGCCCCAGCTCGCCCTTGTGGGAGCGGGTTTCACCTACGACATCATGAACACCACAAGCAACAATGCGCTGGGCATGCTTAGCCTGAGCGTACCCATTACCGACTGGTGGGCAGGCAGCCACAGGATCAAGAAGCAGCAGCTCGAGGTGGAGCAGGCACAGAGCTCACTGGAGGAGAACACCGAATTGCTGGTGCTGCAGATACGCCAGGCTGCCAACGAAGTGGAGGAAAGCCGCTACCAGATCAGCGTTTCACAGCTGTCGGCGGAACAGGCGGTTGAGAACCTCCGCATCAGTCACGACAATTATAAAGCAGGTGTCATCGGGATTTCCGATCTGCTCGAAGCCCAGGCTGTTTTGCAGCAGGCGAAGGACAACTTAATTGAGGCCCAATGCCAGTTCCAGAGCAAGCTTGCAAAGTACAAACTGATGACAGGAGGGTGACCGGGATCTTGTTTTTTTTGACTGCGGATTTGAGAGCCTTGTAAATAAAACCTCTGCCTGCGCTGCCATGCAGGATTTTTATTCGTATTGTTGAACGAGATCATCCCTGTTCATCATTAAGCCGATTCTTTGCCAATGAAAACCACGGTAAAACTTCTCATCATGCTGGTCCTGGTGCTGTCAGCATGTTCCAGGACAAATGTTTAGTATGATACTTCTGCGGCCGGAACCATCCAGGCAAAACTCCGGTCCATTGTCGACCAGCGTTACAAAGACCTTCACCGCCACGGCCATCCTGCTCCTGATGCAGGAGGGCAAGTTGGCCCTGGATGCAAAGATCACCGACACCATCCCCGACACTGTTTCCGTTGCCGTTCCTTACAAGGGGCAGGATTACCGGAAATTGAACGCAAAATGCAAAAAGTCGGTAACATTGTTAACCCTGGTAAAATAGAAAAGCTACTCATAAATAAGTTAAACGCAGAACCTGATTCAAAATGAGTTTCAAGAGATTAATTTGTCCTCCCGGAAGGATTTTATTTTTAACTTAGTCATCATTTCTTGTACTACAGTTATGAATACCGATAGAGAGGGGTCAATGCTTATTGAGAAGCAAGGAAGCTTTGCCGTTGGAGGGACAGTGATTGACAATCCCGGAACATTTGACCCTTATCACCCGGGCCCCGCGGGACAAACCTATCATGGCGACCACGCATACGTTTTTTACCAGATCCCCGGAAAAGCCCGCAAGTTTCCTTTAGTGTTCTGGCACGGTAACGGGCAGTTCTCAAAGACATGGGAGACCACCCCTGACGGGCGGGAAGGATTTCAGAATATTTTCCTGAGGCGTGGTTTCGGGGTATATCTCATCGATCAGCCCCGCAGAGGTAATGCAGGTCGAAGCACCGTGGCAGGAACCGTCACCCCTGCACCCGATGAGCAGGAATGGTTTGATACATTTCGCATCGGAATATGGCCCGATTATTTTCCGGGGGTACAGTTTGCAAAAGATCAGGAAACGCTGAACCAGTATTTTCGTCAGCTGACGCCCAACACAGGGCCTTTTGACCTGGGAGTGATTTCGGATGCCGTTTCTGAACTTTTTAACAGGATCGGGCCAGGAATCCTCGTTACTCACTCGCAGGCAGGCGGTCCGGGATGGCTGACGGCCATTAAAAATCAGAATGTAAAAGCTGTCGCAGCGTATGAACCCGGCAGCAATTTCGTCTTCCCTGAGGGAGAGGTGCCTCCTCCCATAGGGAGTTCTGCAGGCCCTTTAGTGGCGATTGGCGTGCCGATGCCGGATTTTATAAAGCTCACAAAGATCCCGATCATCATGTACTATGGGGATAATATCCCCGACCATCCGATGGCAAGTCCGGGCCAGGACGGCTGGCGTGCTCGTCTTGAAATGGCCAGGTTATGGAGAGATGTTGTGAACCGTTACGGCGGGGATGTAACCTTGGTCTATTTGCCCGAAATTGGCATCCATGGGAATACCCACTTTCCGTTTTCTGATCTGAACAATGTAACAATCGCAGACTTATTATCTGCATTTCTGCATGACAAAGGCCTGGATTGATAAATCACCGGCCATAATTGAAACTCGGGCAGTTGAATCCGGTAGTTACCTAAACCGATATACCGGTCAGCGGGTATTGTTCTTCCTGCTTATCCTAAGAAAAACTACATTTCCCGGGAGGAAGATCTTTTCGCAGGTGTTTGCTTCCGGCAGATCGTTGATGATCCTGCCTTTATTGATGCGGACCAGGAAAGTACATGAGCCGGCCAATGGTATTTTCAGTTTAACATCATTTTTCAGTTCGGTGAACCATCCCATATTTTCAAAGACATAGCGGCAGGTGTCGCCTTCAGTCCAGTGCCCGCGCACCTTGCTGTTGGGAAAACCAAAAGCATTTACCTTATACTCCAGTCGGAATGCGGTATCAGGCACTAACCTCACAGTCGCGTCCCCCAAATCAAACAGGACCACCTTTGGATTGAGCCTGGCAAACTCCGCATTGGTCAGGTGGAATTCCTTCGAGGAGAAATAAGGCGTCGCGAGCATCAGTCCAACGGTGATAACAGGCAGCAGTATGCCCATCGCCAGGGTGATCCGCCTTGCTTTTTTCTTTTGGTCTGCGGATGGCAGGACGGGAATTTCAATGGGTTTATCGACCCTGAACAGGTAATACCCGCATAATGCAACCAGCCAGACGATCAGCCCCGCCCAGAGCACATCGCTGGCAAAATGCCCCCCGGCCATCATCCTTGCGATCCCTATTATGATCCCATAACCAACGCCTGCCGCCAGGACAGAATATGCAAGGACCTTCTTCCTGTTCCTCAGGAACAGGTAAGGGATTGCCAGGTAAAATCCCATCGAACAATGTCCGCAGGGGAAACTTTTGCCCTCATTCGTGGTCCCTTTTTCGCAAACGCAGATGAATTTTTCGGTGCCGCCGAACTCCGTGATCTCACGGGGGCGAGGACGTCCCGTATGATCTTTCAGCAGCAGGTTAACGATAAGTCCCGGGCCGACGAGCATTGTAAAGATAAGCACCATCGAAGCCTTGCGGTAATTGATGTATTTCACATTCCAGTAGGAGAGGGTGATCATGACGAGCCCGGCAAATGCAAGGAAATAACCCGGGAAGATCCCGAAACGGTAAATAAAATCCCAGAAAGGATGGAATTGAAGCAGCCAGCCTTTTTCGGGCGAATAGAACCAGCGTTGAAGTGCAATATCAGCATCGGTCAGACGAAAGACCAGGGTCAGCAAACCCATGATCAGCAGGATGACAGAGAATTCCTTAAACGCCCTGGTTTTTATGATTTCACTGAATTTCATCCCCATGAATTGAGGATTTAAAGATAGGGATTTTCGCCGGAAGGAGGCAACAGAGTGATACTTCTTTTGTTGAAGCTGATTACGAAGTATGAATCAGCTGACGGCTGCGGTAACCGCCCCTGCCGTTGCGCCTTCGTCACGGTTTTTCAGGATCAATGCGTATGTGCCGGCAAGCATCAGGATGGCGGCCATGGGATCATCATGCTCGAAAGTGATCTCAGCTGATTTTTTCATCCCCAATTTCATATGCAGGCGCATAAGGACCACGTTATCCTTTTTCCATATCCAGGTTTTACCCCAGAAATCCTCCTTCACAAGTTCATAGACTTCGCCCCTGGGGCTGGTGAAACTCAACAGCCGCCGGCTCATATTTCTAACGTAGATTTTAAGCAATTCTGTTTCCTGGTCTTTCTTCCTCAGGGTGATCGTTGTCTTCCAGAATCCCTTGCGTTCAAGGATCCATTCCTGTTTCCCGGAACTTACGTAAGCCAGTGTGCCAAACATTTTGGGCAGAACAATGGTGCCGACCACTTCTTCGCCTATAGCCAGTTCATACCTTGATTCCATGATTTTCGGCTTCCTTAACCGGATGGTTGTGCCGGGAGATATCTGCAAATTGTAATTATCCATTTTCCTGGGTTTTGTGGATCCGTGATTTAATTTAGACCAGTTCAAAATTACGGAATCCCCATCAATGATCAATGTTCAATAGTATTAATTTATTATTAATTATTATCCTGCTGATTGCCCGTCTTCATTATCCGCAGTAAATTCGTCCGGCAGCTTAAAACTCAAAAAGCATGGATGCAATCGTTAACAAACACGTCAAATGGACAGAAGTCAGCCTGTTCTTTGTTGTTGCAGTCCTGGTTTCAGCCCCTTTCCGCCTCGGCATGATAAACATGGATCAACTGCTCCCGCTTCCCGGGGGATTCGATGTGTTTTACAGGGTACTCAGGGGGATAGGTCCGGCGACTGCCGCTTTCCTGATGTTTTACGTGGTAAAGTCAAAGGTTGGCAGAACAGTGACCATCAAAGGGAAAAACCTTCTCCTGGGACTGATCTCCATACTTCCCATACCCGTGGGGCTTGCCATTGCTGGCGTGAGAGGCGCGAACGGCCTGGCAGATCATTACTCAGGGCTGCTCTTCGGGATCATGCTGGTTTTTTACGCCCTTTGTGAAGAATACGGATGGAGGGGCTACCTGCAGCAGGCCCTTTCGCCGGTTAAATTGCCATACAGGATCCTTCTGATAACCGTTTTCTGGTATGCCTGGCACCTGAACTTTCTCAACCCCGCCATCAGCCTGAAGTCCCACATCATACATTTTCTTTCACTGCTTTTCGGATCCTGGGGATTGCTTAAGATCTCTGAGGTAAGCGGCTCCCTGCTGTTTGTTTCGGCGGTTCACCTGAGCTTCAACCTGCTCATGGATACCGACTGCACATCCTCCTCAAAGCTCATCATCCTTGGAGTTTCGGTCCTGGTATGGGTGGGGCTGGTCCTCCTGTTTATAAGGCTGGACCAGACTATATTGAATAAGGGTTGACTGCGGATGAGGGGCCAGGATAATAGCTGACGTTACGATAAATTAGCGAAAAGGAAGGGGACCCGGAAATATATATTTTAGTAGATATGTAAAAAACCCGGGATTAAGTTGTATCTTTTGTAGATCGGAGAGGATTGATATTGAATAATTTCCCCGAGATAAGTATCTTATTTCACACCCATAGCTAAATCCCGGGGCCCATGAAAAATCTGTTTGTTTTACCAGCGATCTTAATCCTGTTTTTTAGTGCAGGATGTAAAAAGAGCAATACCGTTTACAGCCCCGGAGCAGATTCTTACACTATTGCTGTTCTGGCCGACGATCATTACATGGATCCTTCCCTGCTGATAAAGGATGGCCCCGCATTCCAGGATTATCTTGTAACCGACGGGAAGCTCCTGGCCGCGAGTGATGCCATCATGCAGGAAGCTATCCAGGAATTACTCCAGGCAAAGCCCGACCTTGTCCTTATTCCCGGGGATCTGACCAAAGACGGTGAACTGGTATGCCATAACTCTGTTCACTCATACCTGGAGCAGCTGATCCAGGCCGGAATCAAAGTCAGGGTTATTACCGGTAACCATGACATTTTCAACCCGCATTCGTATCAGTATAACGGTGCTACACAGACCAGGGTCGCGAATATCGGTCCGTCTCAATTCAGGTCGATTTATTATGACTGCGGATACAGCGATGCGCTGTATACCGATCCGAACTCCCTGAGCTATGTGTCCGAGCCCTTGCCCAATCTCTGGCTCATCGCAATTGACTGCTGTAAGTATGACAGTGTAATCGACACGATTTACACAGCAGGGGCCATCAGGCCGGGTACCATGAAATGGGTACTTGACCGCCTGGCGGAAGCAGCTCTGAAAGGCAAAACAGTTTTTGGCATGATGCATCACGGATTAGTTGAACAATTTTCAGAAAAGCACGTGACATTCCCCGGCTTTATGTTAGATGATTACCAGGATGCATCAAACCAGCTTATGAATGCGGGCCTGAAGATTATGTTTACCGGGCATTTTCATGCAACGGATATTACAGAGCAGCAATCAGGAAATCATACCTTGTATGATATCGAAACCGGTTCTATTATTGTTTACCCTTGTGCATACCGCATGATAACCTACATAAAGGATTCCTCGTTGATCCTTACAACGAAGCACATCAAAAATGCAAACTATTCAATTGCCCCTTATCAGACTTTTACACAATATGCTGAAAGTTTAACCCTGATCGCTGCAGATACCATGTTTACGACAACCTTTAATAAGGGTAAGCAACCCAGTTATAATGATACAGCCTGGCATATTTCCCATTGCATGGGATCATCATTAATGGTCCATTTATACGGCGATGAAGACAGGGCCCTTGAGGATACAGCATCTATCGGGCAAACCGCAAGACATTACGGAGCTCCCTGGCTTCCCTATTACTGTGAATTCCTGTGGACTGATAAAATACCCAGGGACAATTCCCTGACAATCCTGCTGAAATCGGGTGCTTCGTTTAAATAGCATTCAACATAATCATAAATGCCAGTTTTCAGGCAAGGTTCATAGTTAGTGGTACCTTCTTCTCATCATAGTGCTTATAACCGATCCGTTTTCGCGGCCTGGGCTCCGGCAGGATTAATTGTCGCAGGGTTGTGTAAACCAGCTTAAACTGCTCGTCATATTTTGCTTCCATTTTATTTATTTTCTCTGCCAGGTCCTTTTGTGAGCTCAGTAATTTCCTGATCTGGACAAATGTTCTCATAATAGCAATATTCACCTGGATTGCACGGTCGCTGTTTAAAATTCCGGAAAGCATTGCGACCCCCTGTTCAGTGAATGCAAACGGACTGGAACCACCCAAATGCTTTTTTGATGGCACAAAATCAAGAGATAAAACAAGTTTAATTTCCTTCTCATTTAATACGAACATGAAATCTTCGGGAAATCGTTGTGGATTTCTTTTAACGGCTTGTTTCAGATTTTTCGTCTCGACACCATACAGAGCGGCAAGATCCATATCAAGGATTACATTCTGGCCTCGTAAAAAGTAGATGCGACTTGCAATATTTTCTTCTTTTATTACATCTAAAGTGCTCATATCATATTATTTAAGGTGTCACAATTTGTGACACCATCAATTTCTACTGGGGATTGCAAAAGCTTATATGTCGTAATGTTCATTAGATCAGATTTATGTGTTGTGTGAGATGCCTGTAAATAATACCCGGCTGATATACCCTCTTTTCTCCTTAATCCGAGAACCTGCCAAAAGTGATACCCCAAACCAGGAATGAAACCCAGATTCAGTTTTAAATCACAAACGTATCACCCCCGGAAAAGAGCCCGTGATAGAATTTCCAATCAAACTTTAGTTTCACCCGATGGTCGGATCTGACAAATCCAGCCGTATCTTTGCAATTGCATCCCGATTCCTTAAATGGGAACCAACCGAGTTGAACGCCACGGTGGTAAAACGATGTGGATCTAAAGGATCAAAAGGGTTCATTTTTTATTTCACCCCTTGCCTTCCCCTTAGTTTTTCCTGGTGCGATTATGTTAAACCTTTAAACCTTAATCGTATGGAAACACAGTATGTAACATTCAACGGCCATGAATTCCCGTCTTACCTGGGATTTGGCGTGCTCGATGAAAAAAGTTTCACCACTGAAGGTGAAAAAACCTTCGCCCTGTATCATCTTGAGCACTCCGGCGAAAAAGTCTACCGGGTCCGACTGGAAATAGGCTTATGCGAACTCACCACTTTCTTTGAAAGGGAACAGTACAGGAACACCCTTTTCTTCGGCAGCTTAAAAGACGCCTTATTATATGAATACGCGTTCGTAAACCAATTCTATCAGAACAAAGTGTTTTTACAACTGACAGGAATCCTGCAGAACATCAGTAATATCCTGTTTAATCCAATGAAACCCGGATACAAGGACTGGAAACTGAACTTTTATCCTGCCGGTAAACTGTTCACATTCAAGTTGCCATTAGACAGCCAGGACCCGAAAGCCAAAGAAATATTGGAGAGTCTTGAAAATGCAGAATGTATCGGAAGCACAAGCTTTCATGACGGTTACGTACTGTATTATGACCCTGACAAAGGAATAATCAAAGAAAAGCAGAAAGTCGCTGAATTCATCGTCCCCATGGCTTACATTGTTAAGGTTGCACTGATGATTTCAGGGGCCGGGCTGCTCCTGCCAAAGCCCCGGCAGATGTTTGTCGAGGAGTCGGCTTAGGCCGAATCCACGATCTCCGATTCCGAATTCAACAGCACTTCAGCCTGGATGATCACCTTCAGGGATATTTCCGGCTCCGGCCTGCCCTTGCCCGAAACAGTGTTTAAAAAGGCGTTAAAAGTATACAGGACTGATATCCTCAATCCTGAGAGCCTACCGGTAACCGGGTGAATCTTTTTTAATGTGACTGCAGATGAGGGAGCGGCGGTATTCAACTATTCACCTGCAATGCGAATCAGCCTGAGGCAGATCGCATTTTTGATTGCGAATGCCAAACTCTTTAAGGTCACAATTTGTGACCTTGAACCTCCTAATCCCTTAATCCGCCAAATTCCTAAAAGTGATATCCGGATGGTGCTCACACCATAGTTTTTTCATTCCAGGCCATCACTTTTTCCTTCAGCCCGGATTAATGTATAATCAGGACTGGTTTTAATAAGTCAAATCCGATAAAAAATTTATTGATAAAGTTTAGTAAAAGCTAAACAAAATGTTTATATTTGCAGAAGAGTTGATCAGGGTCCCTGGTGCCATGGAGAATATTTATAAGCTCTGGATCAATGGAAAATGTCCGGTAGATGAATTCTGGGATAAAATCAGAAAGTCAGGGAATTACGAAAATGACCTTGATAAAGTTCAAGTCATCATCGAAAGAATTTCCAGGGGGGAACCGGTTCCTTCGAAGCTTTTAAAGGAACTTAAAGGCAGAAGTCCCGGTGATCATGGTAAAGATTATGAGATAAGAGTTAAAAAGCTCAGGATTTACTTGTTTAAGGTTGATAAATTCGGGAAGTTGATAGTTTCAGGAGCACTTAAAGACCCAAAATCGCAGAAGGCCGATATCGAAAAAATGAGAACGTATAAAATACTCTACATTACTTCACGAAGTCAATTAAGGAGGATAAAATGAAATCCCGGGAAGAACTAATACGGAGCAAGGGTTACTGGATTGCCAGGATACAAATGGATTTGTTTCAGCAAGTCGATGAATATATGAGGCAAAATAACCTCAACAGGACGCAACTGGCCGAGAAACTTGGTGTGACCAAAGGGTATATCAGCCAAATTCTGAACGGTGAATTCAATCACAGGATCGCCACCCTGGTTGATCTCTCACTGGCGATTGGCAAAGCACCCAGAATTGTATTTGAGGATCTCGATCAGGTGACCCAAATCAAGAAGAATGAAAAATCCGGGTTGCTGATAACTTAAGCGCCCCTTCACTTCCCCTTCCCCTATCGTATCCTTGCAACAGCATCAGGAATCCTTGAGTGGATGCCAACCGAGCAACGAACGCCACGGTGGTAAAGCGATGTGGATCGCAAGGATCAAAAGGGTTCGTTTTTTTATTTACCCCCTTTCCTTCCCCATTTTGCCTGATGCGATGATGTTAAACCTTTAACCCATTATCGTATGGAAACAAAAATCAATCATGTAGACCAGGGCAGGAAACTGCTTACAGTTCATTGGGAACTGAACGCAAACGATTACCGGAACAATTTCTCGTTTCACTGGAGGCAGAACCCGGTAAGAATCGAAGTACAATCCTACAGCAAACCACCCTATAAAGACAGGCATGTCTATTTCACTTTCAACATAAACGATAAGCCTTATCATTATAAATGGGCTTATAACTGTTACGGCGGATCACATTGGGGCGAGATTCCGTCAATCAGCGCAGAAAACACATTCTGGATTAGGAAATCGCTTCATTACCAATACTCAGCCGATATATTCCTTCATAAATACATCATTTACAAAATGATGTGATACCCATCAACGTGCGGAAAGGGAACTTCACATGCATGAACATCGTGGAGAACTGCAAACCTGCAGGTTGCACAGCATACATCTTAATAACCTGCGAGATATCAGACAGTAATCATGAAATCAGATCGTTCACCCTTGGAATGGATGGTATTTCGGACGTTTTGAAAGCATTTACTCTCATGGACACATTAGAGAACTATAATGACTGGAAAGATGTTGATGCGATGACTGCATTATGCAAGGAAGCGGGAGTATCACCCGGAGCTATAGTTAAAAAACTGGGTGATGAGCTGAAAGCACTGGGCATTAAAAAGTCGAAATAACAAGGTGTAACAACAATCACAGATTCAATTTCAATATTAAATCCACAGAAATGAAAACAATCGATCTTTATAAGTTACATGTAAAACTCACTTCTTTTTATTGACTACGGATGAGGGAGCGGGTGGGGCTTTTATTCACCAGGAGTGCGAATTTTATAGCATTCTGACTGCAAATTCCATTGAATAGAATTTCATTTTCATAACAATATGAATGATTAACTTATGAATTAAATCCCAATATTTTAGTAGGAAATTTTTATCTTTGTTATAAGACCTTAGAGTAAGATTAAGCATGCTGAATTATTACTTCAAGGACACTATCAAATCTTTTCTTTCGAGAAGCAATGAAGAGATCATTGGGCGCATTACGATGTCCAATCAGTTTGATTCAACCCAGAATCAGAATAGATCTTGGGAGCAGCAATTACCAATTCTCAGAACGGCTCTGAACGGTTACAATGGAACAATTTTCTTTGAATTTTCAATCCCAAGAATGGGCAAACGGATTGATTCACTTGTAATCATCGACAATGTTGTCTTTGTGCTGGAGTTTAAAGTTGGAGAAACGAAATTTTATGAATATCAAATTGACCAGGTATGGGATTATGCACTTGATTTGAAAAACTTCCATAAACCGAGCCATGATGCAGTTATCGCACCCATATTAATTGCGACCGAAGCAAGAAACTCGTCTATCGACATTGTAATGACATCACACAACGATAATTTAATCTTACCAGTCAAAACCAATAAAGAAGATTTATCAATTGCAATTAAAAATATCCTTCAATATTTTTCAGAAAATAAAAGCATTGTTAGCGAAGAATATGCAGCTGGGAGTTATTCCCCAACACCTACCATAATTGAAGCAGCCGTCGCTTTATACAATAGTCATACAGTCGATGAAATAACTAGAAGTGATGCGGATGCAAAAAATCTAACAAAGACGACAGATGCAATTACTAGAATTATTGATCTGTCAAAAAGAGAGAACCGGAAAATAATTTGCTTTGTAACCGGGGTTCCAGGCGCCGGGAAAACACTCGTTGGACTTAAAATCGCAACGTGTCATTTAGATCAAGAGAAGGGTAATACAAGTGTGTATTTGTCTGGAAATGGTCCACTCGTAGCAATTCTTCAAGAAGCATTGACTCGAGATAAAGTCTGCAAGGAACGAGAACTTGGAAATAAAATAACAAAAGGGCAAGCAAAGGAAGGAGTCAAAGCATTTATCCAAATAGTACACCATTATAGGGATGCATACTTGGTTGATAAAAAGCCACCGTACGACCATGTGGCAATCTTTGATGAAGCTCAAAGAGCCTGGACCAAAGAGCAGACAGTGAATTTTATGAAAAGAAAAAAGGGGATACCTGATTTTGATTGTTCAGAACCGGAATTCCTCATTTCATGTTTAGATCGACATCCCGATTGGGCTGTAATTGTTTGTTTAGTAGGGGGAGGTCAAGAAATCAATACGGGAGAAGCTGGTATTTCAGAATGGTTGGATGCAATCTATAATCGTTATGAAAAATGGAATGTTTATATTTCTCCAAATCTCACTGATTCCGAATACTCGGCTGTTAATGCAATTCAGAAATTAGGAGAAAGAGGTAATGTGGTTTTCAATGGTGATTTGCATCTTTCAGTTTCTATGCGCTCTTTCAGAGCTGAGAATGTTTCATTATTCGTTAAGAATCTTTTGGACTTAGATGCAGAGCAAGCAAGGAAAACACTAGCAAATATCTCAGAAAAATACCCGATAGTGTTAACAAGAGATTTAGCCAGTGCGAAAAAGTGGTTAAAAGAAAAGGCTAGAGGAAGTGAAAGATATGGTTTGATTGTTTCTTCCCAAGCCCAAAGGTTAAAGCCCTACGCCGTCGATGTCAAATCTCCCATGAATCCTGTCAACTGGTTTTTGGAAGGTAAGGAAGATGTTCGCTCTTCATACTATCTAGAGGATGTTGCCACTGAATTTCATGTCCAAGGATTAGAAATTGATTGGGCATGCGTGATGTGGGATGGTGACTTGCGATATTCAGTGAATGGTTGGAAAACCTATTCATTTATTGGAAATAAATGGCAGAATATTAATAAGAAAGAAAGACAAAGATATTTAATCAATGCCTATCGTGTATTATTGACAAGAGCACGACAGGGTATGGTAATAGTTGTACCTAACGGCAATTATGAAGATCATACCAGAAAGCATGAATTCTATGATGATACATATAATTATCTTACGAATATTGGTATCAAGATATTATAAATGGTCATAAGTTTTATAATAAGACAGTCTGAAAATCTGTCAGATTATAGGTGCTGAAGTGATCCCGACTTATTAACGGCAAATAGACGGCTTAATGGCGGCAGAAAGCCATATCAAATTTCATGCTCTTGCCTTGAAAAAATGTCAGTTTTTAAGCTGATTTGTAAGGAGTATACCTTGACCTTACTTTAAGCGAACTTTAACCGAATCTAAAGCGAAAGTAAGGAACCCGAAAAAATCCTGCCAAATCTGCAGAATGAGTCGCATAGCGGGGGTAGGGTGGGGCACCGCCGCTCCCACATCCGCAGTCAATAATGCTTAATTTATTGGTGAGGAAAGATGCGATTTTCGTAATTTTCGCCGTTAATACTGAGGTCAAGGTGAAGGGTATACCCGTATTTAATGCTTGTTAATCTGCCCAGGATGAAATTGATGATGAAAAGGTTCACGATTAAATGCTTCCTGCCGGCTCTGCTGCTTCTGGCGGCAACTTCCGGATGCCGGACGATAAAGGTTGAGAAGCCGGCCGAGCGGTATGATGCGCCGGAATATCATCCGCAGTATTCGAATATTACGATTCCCCTGGAGGTTAATAAGGTGCAGCTGAAAAAGCTGGTGAATAAACGGCTTACGGGTCAGCTGTATGCCGATACGAGCTTCGACGATAATGACAGGGATAACCTCATGCTGTTTGCTTCGAGGATGGACAGCATCGACGTGGGTTTCGAGAATAATTTCGTGACGTACCGGGTGCCGCTGAAGATCTACCTGCGCAAGCGGATCGGGGTGCAGCTGCTTGGGATGAACATCGGGGATATCAAGTCGGCGGATGCGGCGGTGGCCCTGAAGTTCAAAACGAAGCTGAACATCAACAGGGACTGGAGCCTTTCAACGGTGACTCTGCCCGATGGCTATGACTGGATCAGAACGCCTACGGTTTCTTTCGCGGGCTTCGACCTGCCCCTGCCGCTGGTTTCCGACATCCTGCTGAAGGGCAGCTTGGGTGATGTTGCGAAAGGGATCGATAAGTCGGTGAAATCGGCCGTGGACCTGCGGAAGATCGTGGGGGAGGCCTGGACTTCGATGCAGAAGCCTGTCCTGATCTCGGCCGCGGATTCGCTCTGGCTTAAACTGAGCCCCGCCGAACTGAGCCTGCTGCCTATCCAGGGGAAGGGTGGGAATATGCTCTCTTCGCTGGGGCTTAAGGCGCTGGTGGAGTTGTATTACGGGCGGGAACCTGCAAGTACGGTGAACCCCGGACTGCCCCCGCTCAAGATCACATCGGCCCTCCCCGAACAGTTCAACATCAACCTCTCGCTCGATATCCCGCTTTCTTATATCAATTCGCTCGCGCGGACGTCCATGCGCGGCTATACCATGAGCTACGGGCGTTACAAGGTGATCGTCAAAGATATCACCATCTACGGACAGGGGGACAAGCTCATCGTGGAGCTCCCGGTGGATGGGACGGTGAAGGGCACGATCTACCTGGCGGGTGCTCCTGTGTTTAATAAAGATTCGCTCACGATCGAAATGACAAATCTTGATTTCTCGGTGGCCACGAAAAATGTGGCAATTAAAACGGCTTCCTGGCTGTTCCACTCTCCTTTGGTGGGGAAACTGCGGTCCAGACTGGTCTTCCCGGTAGGCGAACAGCTTCGCTCGGCCCGCTCGGAAGTGGCGGCCACACTGCGCGAAAACCGTTCCATCGAGAATTTCAGGATCAACGGCTCGATCGATCGCCTCGACCCGGAGAAAATCCAGATTACGTCGGGATCGGTGAAGGCGTATTTTGTGCTTACCGGGAAGGTGAGGGTGGTGATGAATGTTGATTAGAAGCAGCTGACAATTTACGTTCGGCGAAGCCGTAATTAGCACCAATAAAAATTAACAATATTGCGAATATTTACGAGTGACGATTTACGAATGTATTTACGATTTACGAGTGACGATTCTTGACCTGGCCTGGTTAACTGCCTCATGCAGCTTCTTTTCCATAATTTCTTTTGGCAGGGCCGCGGTCCAGTATTGTGAAACTTTTATACCGCTCCGCTCGAGATCAAGTAATTCTATCGTTTCATGTTTTTTCCCGGCACATAGGATCAAACCAAGTGGGGAATTTTCATTGGGTCCGCGTTCATATTTATCAAGCCATTTTAGATACAATTCCATCTGTCCCTTATGTTCTGGCTTGAATTCACCAAGTTTAAGCTCTATTACAACAAGTCGTTGCAAATGACGATGATAGAACAAAAGGTCAATAAAATAGTCAATATCATCGAGTATAATACGCTTTTGTCGTTCCAGGAAAGCAAAGCCAACGCCTAATTCAAGAATGAACGATTCCATTTCTCGTAAAATCGCCGACTCAAGATCCTTTTCGAGATAAGTGTCTTTTAATCCCAGAAAATCAAGGATGTATGGATCCCGAAAGACGAGGTCGGGAGACATTTTACCTTCATCATGTAAAATTTTCAACTCTTCCCGGATCAATTTTTTCGGCTTCATCGATAAGGCAGTCCGCTCATAAAGCATGGAATCAATCTTTTTTCTCAAGGTGCGGACACTCCAATTTTCGAGACAACACATCTCGGTATAAAACTCACGTGATAATGGTTCTTTAACCGATAAAATGATCACAAAATGACTCCATGTCAATTGTCGCGACACTGTCGCGACAATTTTATCATTTGAGAATAACAAAGCAAACTTGACCATTCTTCGTACATTTTTAACTGAAAAGCCCTGTCCAAACTCTTTTTCTAATTGCTTCCCAACATTCAACAGAATTGCAGCACCATATTCTGCCCTTGCTCCTTTAAGGATCTCGAGTTGAATCCTTCTGCCAATCATCCAATAAAGCAGCGTAAGTTCTGAGTTTACGGTAAAAGTTATTTTTTGCCTGCTTTCTTCAATGAGTAATCGGATATCTGCGACAAGGGCATAGGTCGCTTGCATCCCTGGATTTGATTTTAATGAAACTTTCATGTCTTTTTTGTATTATGACATATACTTAATCCATCATCAGGCGAAAAGTAATAGGCTGTTCAGGAAAAAAATACAATTGTTCCCTCCCAGGCTACCAGGGTTGAGAAGGTGACTGTGGATGTACGATGGACGATGTACGATGTCCGAAACCGGCTTGGCGGATGTTTTTAGTGATTGACCGATTTGATTTCTTCTTGCCTTCCTGGCAGACTAGCTTTGTGGTTGTTTCATTTAATCTTTACTGCAATGAGAGTGTTTGTCTTTTTACTGTTCGTATGCCTGGCAAATTATCCGCAGGCGCAAACGAGCCTGGTCTACGGAAAACAATTTGGTTCGGATAAGGATGGCGTTGCCTATAACCCGGTATCCGATAAATTTGGGAATGTATATATAGCGGGTGATACGAAAGGGGCCATCGGCGGCCAGTATTTTGGTAAAACAGATGGATTCGTGGCTAAGTTCGACAGCATTGGAAATTCAATCTGGATAAAACAATTTGGAACCAGCGACGATGATAACATCAGTTGGTTAACCATTGACCAGCATGGAAATCTATATGTAACCGGTTGTACTAAAGGTGTGTTCGGCGAAAAGAATTTCGGGAAGGAAGATATCCTCGTGGCTAAGTTCGACACGGCCGGGAACATGGAATGGCAGAAACAATTCGGGAGCGACAGCACTGATGTCGGGAATATGGTCTATGTGGATATTCACGGGGATATTTATATATCTGGTGCAACAAAAGGAACAGTGGATAAAATGTCATTTGGCGGTGCGGATTGCCTGCTCCTGAAATTGGACAGTAAAGGCAATCTCCTATGGATGAGGCAGTTTGGCACGTCCAAGGGAGATGAGAGCCAGGGTATTACCGGGGACAGCTCCAATATTTACATCTGCGGATATACCTTTGGGGACCTGGCAGCGAAAAATATGGGCAGCCTGGATGCATTTATCGGGAAATTCACATTTAACGGGGAAAAGGTAAAATTTTTCCAGTTCGGGACCAATAAATTTGATATGGCAAGCCATATCGCCCTTGACAAAGAGAAGAACATTTATATCGGGGGCAGCACAGGAGGGGATCTCAGCGATGCAAACCTGGGTGAAGGCGACAGCTTTTTATCAAAAATGAACAGCAACTTTGAAATTACCTGGACAAGGCAGTTTGGCACCAACAAATGGGATGGGATCAATGGCATTGCTTTAAATGAAAAGATATCGGGAAATATTGTAGTCAGCGGATGCCAGCGCTGGCCTTCCTGCCAGTCGTTTATCCGCATGTATTCGAAAGATGGCAGTTTGCTGTGGTCAAATAATTTTTCAGCAGGCGGTAAAAACGGGGGGACCTGCGGTAAAGGGGTTTGCATAGATGATCATGGAAATATATACCACAGCGGGAATACAGGAGGCAGCCTGTTTAAAAGTATCGATAAGCCTGAAGGCCATGATGTGATCTTAATAAAGCTCAGGATGTAGTTCCGCAGCTATGATGCCAGGAAAAGGGCAGGGGAGCTGATAATCCTGTTAAAAAGAAGAATAGGAGAATTCAGGGTCTTTCTCCGGGATTCTCCACCGCCATATAATAAAAGATCAGCATGAAATCATCGAGGCTGATGTGAAAGATGCCGTGGTCGCGGGTGTAACCGTTCTCAGGCGAATCGGGGCCTTTGGGCTTCCAGCTGGTGCCCCAGGGGTTCCATACTGTGAGCATTTCGGTTTTAGGGTCAAAATCCATGATGGCGTACACATGATGGGAGGGAAGCTTGCCTTTGGGATCCTTGGGGACCGAGGCCTGGGCCATCAGCCGGTGCTCCCTCATACGGATCAGGGCATCCCTTACCTCGCGTCGGCCTGCATTCACTCCGAATTTGTAGTCGATAACCTCGTGGCCGGTCCACAGTTTCACATCGGTGACCCCGCTTCCGCCCAGGTCGATACGGGCAGTGGGATCGGGAATCTCCCCGCGTTTTTGATTGGTCATTCCCTCGACAACGCCCAGGGCTTTCTCAAGCACCGGCATCCATATCCCGTCGGAGAGGGTTGAGGGGGAATCGTTATAAGCCATCTCGGCATCGGTAGGGGCTGTAACAATTACTGGCAACGACCCGGGAAATTTCACTGCAAACTTCTCCTTTCCAAAGGTTTTGATACAACGGCTTATCTCTTCAATACGGTAGGTTACGATCCACCCTGTGCCCGAAAAAAAATAACAGTCGCCGGCAGGCCCCTGCTGCATCAGGCTGAAAGTGGGGCTTCCGTTTGCAAAAAGCTCCCGTTTGATGCCATTGATCTTTTTAATGTTTTTGAGGTAGGCGGATGTCATTTTCCCCTTGCACCGGCTTATGGCCTCGTCAAGGCTGATATCGCCGATCTTACCGGCTTTCATTGACTTGAGGAGGGCCACCAATGCTGCTGAAGGCTCCACTCCTAATGTTTCATCTTTCATGAAGGCGATGAGCCCGTCCTGGCTGATGCGTGAATGTCCCTTGCCCCAGGAATCCCAGTTTTGCCTGAACACTTCCTGTAGCGGGGCAGCCTTGATGCCGGTGGCTTCGGCTTCATTTGATTCGTCAAACGGATCATCGATCTGCGCGAAGACCGGTATCCACAGAAACATAAAAATAAGGATGTAAAGGGTTTTCATGGCCTGCTGAGTTTGGTTTACCGAAAATAGGAAATATTATTCAAAAGAAGCAGGTGCAGAGGAGTATTAATATTATTTTTTTATTGCAACTTTACACTTTAATCTCTCCCGGTAAATCCCCCGCAGCCTGCTGTGGAACCGGGGGGCCGGGGCTCGCCCCGGAGCTTCAAACCATTGATTATTAAAGAATAAAATTGGATGTTCGTATGAAAAAGATCTTATTCTCTTTGATCCTGCTGTGTTTCACGGTTCACATCAATGCGCAGTTCAGGCAGGCAGTTCCGCCTGTAGCCGATAAGAAAATACACTGGCGTGTCATTCATGCCGACAGCGTGGCCGACAACTATTACTGGATGTATGATTATTTTGGCAAGGGGCCCGACAGTACAAAAGTGGTTAATTACCTTAAAGCCGAGAATGCCTACCTCGATACCGTAATGAGCGGCGCGAAACAGTTCAGGGAGGACCTGTTTAACGAAATGAAGGCCAGGATAAAAGAAAAGGATGAGGATGTTCCTTATCTTAACAACGGCTATTATTACTATGCCCGTACCGACTCTGGTCAGCAATACTTCAAGCTCTGCAGGAGAAAAGGCAGTCTTTCGGCCAACGAAGAAGTTTTCCTGGATATTGATAAAATGGCCCAGGGACATGCATATTACAGGCTCGGCAGTGTGGAAATAAGCGAGGATAACAGGCTTGTGGCCTTTGGGGTGGATATTGTCTCGAGGAACCAGTTTGCCATCTACGTAAAAGACCTGGTGACCGGGCAACTTCTGAAAGATACGATCCCCAATACTACAGCCCAGTGCTGCTGGGGAAATGACAATAAAACCCTGTTCTATACTTCGAAAAACGCGGTGACCCTGTTATCGGAGAAGATCAAACGCCATACTCTCGGCACCGATGTTTCAGCCGATGTAACAGTGTATGATGAACAGGACAAGAGTAATTACATAGGGGTGTATAAATCAAAGAACAGCAAGTTCATTATTATTTCTTCTTCCGCGACCATGTCGTCCGAATACAGGATACTCGATGCAGACAAGCCTTACGGCGAATTCCGCTTATTCCAGAGAAGGATGAAAAATGTTTTGTACAATATAATCCCTTTGAAAGATAAATTCCTGGTCTGCACGAACTTCGACGGCGCTAAAAACTTCATGCTGATGCAATGCCCCCTGGATAAAACCGATACCGCGAACTGGAGAGTAGTAATACCGAACCGGCCTGATGTGCTGTTGCAGAATGTTGAAGAATTCAGGGATTTCATTGTGATCAATGAAAGGAAAGAAGGACTGGTACAATTTCGTGTCCGTAACCTCAAAGACGGTTCGGAACATTATATCGCTTTCCCCGAAACTACCTATAATGCTACGACTGCCGGTAATCCAGAATACAACAGCAGTATTTTCCGGTTTAATTATACTTCCCTGGTCACTCCGAATTCAGTGTATGACTATGACTTCCTGAGCCGGGAGAGAAAACTGATGAAGCAGGATGAAGTGCTGGGTGGCTACGATATGAAGGATTATGTTTCAGAAAGACTGTATGCCACTGCGAAAGACGGGACAAAGATCCCCATCTCCCTGGTGTATAAAAAGGGATTCAAAAAGGACGGATCAGCCCCCCTGGTTTTGTATGGATATGGCAGCTACGGGTACAGCAGCGATGTAAACTTCGGCAGTGCCCGCCTGAGTATCCTGAACCGTGGTTTTGCACTGGCCATCGCCCACATACGGGGCGGACAGGAAATGGGCAGGTACTGGTACGAGGACGGTAAGATGATGAAAAAGAAAAACTCCTTTACCGACTTCATAGCTTGCGGCGAATTCCTGGTAAAGGAGAAATATACTTCCGCCGCTCATCTTTATGCCACTGGCGGCAGTGCCGGGGGATTGCTTATGGGCGCAATCATCAATATGTCACCGGGCTTGTGGCATGGAGTCGTGGCCCAGGTGCCTTTCGTTGATGTGGTGAATACGATGCTGGATGAATCCATCCCGCTTACCACCAATGAGTTTGATGAATGGGGAAACCCGAAGGACAAAGAGGCTTATTTCTATATGAAAAGTTACGCCCCCTATGAAAATGTAGAAAGGAAAAACTATCCGAATTTGCTGGTGACGACAGGTTTGCACGACAGCCAGGTTCAGTATTTCGAACCGGCAAAATGGGTCGCAAAACAAAGGGCCATGAAAACTGACCATAATGTTCTGCTTCTGCATATCAATATGGACTTTGGTCACGGCGGTGCAAGCGGGCGGTTTGATTACCTGAAAGATGTAGCCCTAAATTATGCTTTCCTGCTGACCCTGGAAGGGATTTACAAATAGGTTTCCCTGTCGGCGATATAGTTGCCGATATGTTACGGGCTTCGGTTTTTGTGATAATTTGTTTGATTTTTTTGTTTTGCATTGCAGGATATATGGATCTTTGCAACAGAAATTTTATGTAAAAAACAGGAAAATGAAGACAAGAAAACTGGGTAACAGCGGGCCCGAAGTTTCGGCCCTGGGCCTCGGCTGCATGGGAATGAGCTTTGGATATGGCGTTGTTGCTGATAAACAGGAGATGATATCCCTGATCAGGAAAGCTGTTGAAAACGGGATCACGTTTTTTGATACTGCGGAAGTCTACGGTCCGTACACCAACGAGGAACTTGTCGGCGAAGCACTGTCACCTTTCCGGGGGCAGGTTGTAATAGCCACGAAATTCGGCTTTAACATAGGCGGGGACACTGCTCTTGACAGTCGTCCGGAACGTATCAGGTCGGTTGCAGAGGCATCCCTTAAAAAGCTCAGGGTTGAAGCCATCGACCTGTTCTACCAGCACCGTGTTGACCCCGCTGTGCCGATTGAAGATGTGGCGGGTACCGTGAAAGATCTTATTAAGGAAGGCAAAGTGAAACATTTCGGACTGTCGGAAGCCGGGGTCCAGGCTATCCGCAAGGCCCATGCCGTACAGCCGGTCACCGCCCTGCAAAGTGAATATTCGCTCTGGTGGAGGGAACCTGAAAAAGAAATATTACCCACACTCGAAGAACTGGGGATTGGCCTCGTACCCTACAGTCCTCTGGGGAAAGGCTTCCTTACGGGTAAAATGGACGAGAACACCTCTTTTGCGAAGGATGACTTCCGCAGCACTGTTCCACGCCTGTCGGCCGAAAACAGGAAAGCCAACCAGGCGTTTGTCGACCTGCTGGCAAAGCTGGCAATAAGCAAACATGCCACTGCCGCCCAGGTTGCCCTGGCCTGGCTTCTTGCACAGAAACCCTGGATAGTTCCCATCCCCGGCACGACCAAGCTGTCGCGCATGATTGAAAACATCGGATCGGCCTCGGTAGAACTCACATCCGCAGACCTTAAAGAAATCGAAATTGCCGCCTTGAAAATTGAAGTTAAGGGCGACAGGTATTCGGGGAATTCTGCAAAACTCATCAACCGCTAGTCATTGTATCACAGATAATTACAGGAGATAAAACCATGCTGAATTTTGAATTGTATAACCCTACCCGTATCATTTTCGGGAAGGACAGGCTCGACAGTATCGATAAATATGTACCTGCCGGTGCGCATATCCTCATTACCTACGGGGGCGGAAGCGCCGTGAAAAGCGGGCTCATCGCAAGGATTAAAAAAGTTCTTCTAAACAGGAAGGTGGATGAATTCGGGGGCATAGAGCCCAATCCGCGCTATGTGACCCTGATGAAAGCCGCGGCAGTGGTAAGAAAGGAAAAGATAGATTTCATCCTTGCAGTAGGAGGGGGCTCGGTCATCGACGGAACCAAGTTCATCTGCCTGGCCTCCTGGTTCAGGGGAGATGCACTTGAAATCCTGAAAGCGGGATTCAGGCCGATCACCCCTGCTGAAGTTGAAAAAACCGTTCCCTTTGGCTCTGTCCTCACACTACCGGCCACCGGTTCGGAGATGAACAGCGGGGGAGTGATCAGTTACGCTCACGGAAAATTTCCATTCAAGAGTGATATGACATTCCCTGTATTTTCAATCCTGGATCCTTCACTTTCCTTTACCCTTCCACAGGTACAGGTTGCCAACGGGGTCGTTGACGCATTCGTGCACACTACCGAACAGTACCTGACCTACCCTGTGGATGCAAGGTTGCAGGACCGCATGGCTGAAGGCATTCTTCAAACCCTGGTTGAGATAGGGGCAACAAACATTGCCGAACCTGAAAACTATGATGCCCGGGCTAACCTTTACTGGAATGCAACTATGGCACTGAACGGCTTTATCGGGGCTGGTGTGCCCCAGGACTGGGCCACGCATATGATAGGGCATGAGCTTACCCATCTGTTCGGGATAGACCATGCACAGACTTTAGCCATCATCCTGCCGGCCCTGCTTGAAGTAAGGCGCAAAAGGAAACACACCAAGCTCCTTCAGTACGCTGAAAGGGTATGGAATATTACTTCCGGCACAGAGGACGAAAAAATAACCCTGGCGATTAAAAAGACCCGTGACTTTTTTGAAAGCCTGGGTTTGAAAACACGACTTTCGGAGCATGGGATCAAGCCCGAACAGGTGGATGTTTTAGTAGAACATCTCAAGGCCCACGGGTTTACGGCCCTGGGCGAAGCCGGCGACCATGACCTGGAAACAAGCCGGGAGATTCTTAAGAAAGCTCTGTAAACCGGAAATACGGACATCAGGCATTCTTATGGCCTCCCCAGGCAGTCATCGATCTGCCTGGCCATATTGTACAGCAGGTCCCCGTTGTATCCCCGCTGGAAATAGGCGATACGGCCATGGCGGTCGATCAGGAAAAAGTCGGGATAACCAAGGATACCCCAGGTCCTTTCTATATCGGTCGAATAATAAAAGGTGAACCCTTCCAGGCTTTGCTCCTTGTAATATTTTTCCACTTTTTCCCTGCTGTCGGCGCCTGATGAAAAAATGTTGATGAAGATGACATCCTTCCTTTCGCCGTATTTTGTGTAGAGTTCTTTAATGACAGCTGCCCCTTCGGCATTGTGAAGGCAGGAGGTCGAAGTGAAATTCAAAACCAATACCCTGCCTGCCAGGCTGTCGGTTGATATATTCCGGCCAGTACCGGCCATGGGCAAAGCCAGGGCCGGTGCATGGTCCCCTATCCTGAACGGCTCGGTCAAAAGCAGATGATCGGCAACCTCCACCTTTTTCGGCAGGCTTTTCTCACTCATCAGGTAATCGAAGCGGGGCAGGGATTTCTTTATTTTCGAATATCTCACGCTCGAATACTGGCCCAAAGCCATGGTCCCGTTCTTAATCGAAATATTGCCGCTTTTGAAATCCCTGATCATTGTAAGCGGGAGGAAATTATCCCGGTCCACCAGGATCAGCTTGTGGGTGGCAAAGTTCTTTTTCGGCTTCGTGATCCTGAACCCATAACACTCCACATCATCTACAAGGGTATCTTTAATAATGCTGAGCACGCTCCCGCTTTTCGGGCCAACGGATGATATCTCATCGATCATCGAAGAGATCTCCTCTCCCGACCTGAGCAGATTGAAAGTGAAATAAACCTGGGAGGTCACCTCCGGCGGGGTGATCCCTCCGGGCACAACGGCTGCCCGGAACTTCCCGGGATTTTCTTTGGCCGAATACCTGATGACGAAGTCATAATACCCGGGAACATAGGAATAATAAGCTGTTCCATTGTACTTGCAAAACCCTCCGTTACCGGTTGAGAAATAATAATGCATCCCGGTGAGACTGTCCCGGGGCATCTTTTTTACCCAGCAATCGGCTTCATACCTGTTCGTGTCATTGGTTAGCAGGTTGGTTTGTACTATGCTGACATGATAACTTGCCTGTTCAAGATTTTTGACAGCCTGCAGGGATTTTCCCAGGATCTCTTTTGCGTCCTGTGCCCGCAGCAGCAGGGTAAAGAGGAGGGAGGCGGTGATGAGGAATGTTCTCATTGGAGAGTGGAATTTCAAAGGTCGAAATTACAACTATTTCGCCAACCAGTCACCAGCCATTAGCCATGAGGCACCAGTCGGCAGTAGTATTAATTCGTAATTATTCGCAATATTGTTAATTTTATTTGGTGCTCATTTATTCATGTCGTCTTCCATTTTTTTCGGGTATTCATGATTACTTTGCAATACGGCTTCGCCGAACGTAATTTGTACTTTTATACATTGTACATTGTACATAGTACATCCTTTTTCTATCTTTGCAGCTCGTTATCCGCAGACAACAAACATATTATAAAAACACAACACGATGGCATTCAATCTCAGAAACAGGAATTTTTTAAAGGAGCTGGATTTTACTCCGCAGGAAATGGGCTTTTTGCTCAACCTGGCAATCGACCTCAAAAAGGCAAAATATGCAGGAACCGAACATCAGAAGCTCAAAGGAAAGAACATTGCGCTAATCTTCGAAAAGGCTTCGACCCGGACACGCTGCGCATTCGAAACTGCAGCTTACGACCAGGGAGCCAACGTAACTTACCTCGGCCCCGAAGGTTCACATATCGGGAAAAAGGAAACAATGAAGGATACAGCCCGGGTGCTCGGGCGTATGTACGACGGGATAGAATACCGCGGCTTCGGGCAGAAGATCGTCGAGGAACTAGCCGAATATGCAGGCGTGCCGGTATGGAACGGGCTTACGAACGAATTCCACCCGACCCAGATCCTGGCCGATTTCATGACAATGATCGAGCATAGCGACAAGCCGCTGAACCAGGTGGCTTTCGTGTATTGCGGAGATGCGCGCAACAACATGGGGAACTCGCTCATGGTGGGCGCTGCAAAAATGGGGATGGATTTCAGGGCCTTCGCGCCTAAGAAGTTCTGGCCCGAAGAAAACCTTGTTAAGATCTGCAAAGAGATTGCGAAGTCAACCGGGGCTAAGATCACTCTCAGCGAGAAACTGAGCGAGGCTGTTAAGGGTGTTGATTTCGTATACACCGATGTCTGGGTTTCGATGGGCGAATCGAAAGAGGCATGGGACGAGCGTATCAAACTGATGCTGCCATACCAGGTGAACGCGAAGCTGATGAAAGCTACCGGCAACCCCGGGGTGAAATTCATGCACTGCCTGCCGGCTTTCCACAATAAGGATACCGAAGTGGGCCTGGATATTTATAAAAAGTATAAACTCGACGGGCTTGAAGTTACCGAGGAAGTGTTTGAATCAGAAGCTTCCATCGTATTCGACGAAGCCGAAAACCGACTTCATACGATCAAGGCGGTGATGGTGGCTACGCTGGGGGCATGATCCCTTTTATTGTTTCAGGCACATCCCTATCATCAGCTCGATTTCGCTCTGCAGCTTCTCTGCACTTTCGAAACCTACGCTTTTGAACCGGATCATCCCGTTTTTATCGATTATGAATTTGGTGGGGATCCCCTCGACTTTGTATTTGCCTATCACCTGGTCGTCATAATCCATGAGCACGCTGAAGTTGTATTTATTCCCGGTAATGAAATCTGAAGCTTTTTTCAGTTTTTCGGTCGCTTCGCCTTTTTCCCATGAGTCAATGAACAGGAACTGAACGTCTGGATTGCTGCTGAATTTATTCACCTCTTTCTGCATGCTGGGAAGGGATGCTTTGCAGGGTCCGCACCAGGTGGCCCAGAAATCGATCACGACCACTTTCCCCCTGAGTTTTTCCAGATCCACTTCTTCGCCCTGCATGGTCTTCAACTTAAATACAGGCGCGGTCTCACTGAGCATGCTCTTTTTGAGCCCTGCTTCGATCTTAAGCTGCGCTTCTTTCTCCAGAGCCTGGATGTATGCGTCAAACCCGGCATCGGATTTTTTCACGGCGACATAAAGCCTCTTCAGCACTTCCTTTACCGATGATCCTGCCTTGCCATCCCTGACAAACTGCTCAAGCTGGGGTTTGCATTTGGCGACGGACAATGTTTTTTCGGCCAGAAGGGCCCAGGTATCGTTTAAACTTGCATCATTCCCTTTCGTGATAATAATGGCGGCTTCCTGGGTGTATGGGAATCCTTTTTTGTAATTTCCCAGTTTAAACAGCACCATGGCATAAGTGTCGGCATAGCTGGCATAGGTCCTTTCCCTCTGTTTTGCCCAAACGCTGGTAGTGATGTAAACAGGCTTGGTGCCGGCGGGGGCGGTTACTTCTTTCTTTGCAGTTGCTGTCGCCCAGGCCGACATTTCTTCGGCCTTATCCATGTTTTCGCCGCTTTCCTGCATTTTCCAGGCAAGATCGTTGTATATGGACGCAAGGGTCATTTTGTCGCTGAAACCGGTCTCCTGTTGCTTCAGAAGGTCCCATTGTTTATTTTCGGCATAGCCCTGGATGATGATGATGTCGCAATTCGATTTCAGGTCTTTGTACTCTTTCCACTTTGGATCGGTTTCAATGTTGGAAATTATGGTTTTTGCAAGCTCCGTTCTTTTAACCTTGTCCTCAGTCGAGTAAAACTGTTTTAAGGTCTCCATGATCTTCCAGGTTCCGTCGGGGAATTTTACTTTCTCAAGACTGTCGATGAAGGCTGACTGGGCAGGAAGTTTGGCCGTGCTGTAAAGCGCTTTAACCCTCGTGAAATCCTTTTCCTTTGTAAGCCCGGCTTTCATGGCCGATTCGATCTCCTTTTCTATAATACCCTGGAGCTGGTCTTTCTTCAGTTTCCCTATGAGGTAATAATAGATCGATTCATTCGCCCTGGCGTTTTCGGGGTAAAGCGAGCGTTCTTTTTCGATTGCGGCCAGTGCTTTTTCAGGGTTGGCTGTAACTCCGGAATTCGTGCACTGGCTGATGAAATAATTGGCAAGGCTTGCATAGCTCCCCTTGCAGATCTTGCCGCCGCTCCATAACTGGATGGTATACCCGTCATTGAAATTGTTATCGAAGGTCTCACCGGTGAAAAAAGCAAGCTGGATGAAGTTCACAGAAGTATCGGTTGTGATAGCTGCAGTATAATCCTTTCCCGAAAGGGTGAGGGGTAAATCGTCGGCTGTTGTTCCTGAACTTCTGTACAGGTAGAATGCAGCCTCGACTTTTTTGGAAGTATTCGCCAGGTCGCCTGCCGGGCGGTAAGTGATGGTGATGACATCACCGGGTTTCGGGTTTGCCGGCTGGATCGTGATATTCTGCTGGCCTTTGGATGCAACGCCTGCAAATAAAGCAAGCATAAGGATCATTAACTTTTTCATGCAATCTTATTTTATGGATGTTTCAAAGGTAAGAAAGAATCATTTTCCGCCATACCGCTGGAAACTTCCATTTTTCTTTGCATATGAATCCCCGCGAAGGCATTCCCCGCTGCTTGAGGCGGGGCTAGCGAGCAAAAAATGAAATCAGTCCTTGTCTTTTTTCCCTTCTTCCTTTTCTTTCTTCAAAGGCTGCTTATTCAGAATATCTCCTTTAGGGGAGATCTGCACTTCATAAGCTTCTTTGCCATTGTTGACGTCTATCTCGTAGCACAGTCCTTTTTCGGGTGTTTCAACTTTGGCAACTTCCGAGATCTTGTAACCGGGAAAGTTCTTTGCCACGGAAGCAGAAACTTCTTTTGGCAGATCGGATTCTTTTATATCAGTTTCAGATCCCGGATGTTTAGACATTTTGCAACAAGCACCCTGCATTCCGCAGGCCTGACCTTTTCCCATCATTTCGGGGGGGCAGGCTCCACGGACTTTTCCCATCATTTCGGGGGAGCAGGCTCCGGGGCCTTTTTCCATCATCTCAGGGGGGCAGCATCCGGGGCCTTTTCCCATCATTTGAGGGGGGCAGCATCCACGGCCTTTTTCCATCATCTCATACCGGCAACCCTGATGATGGTTAAAACAATGATGTTTCATCCTGCATATTCCGCCTGCAATAAATCCGAGGAAAAGGAGGAATCCGACTGCGATGAAGAACCAGGAAATAAAGGTAAAGAATTTACCTTGCATGTCTTTCTTGAATTTGGCCAGCAACAGGGTGCCTGCAAGGATGGCCAGCAAAGAAACAGCTAAAATATGCATAATCTGAAATATTAATACTGACTACTCTTTGTTACGGTTTTCGTCTTTTCCGCTTTGTCTCAGGAACACAAAGTTACAACTTCCCTGATATTTTTCCCGGTTTCCAATGAATCAAGTGCAAATTTAGCAACCCCGGCCCTGCTTATACTTCCGCCTGTTGGTTTTCCCGATACAGCCTTGTATGCGTTTGATTCCTTGTTTGTGAGCATTACGGGCCGTGCGATCGTCCAGTCGAGCTTTGAGCCCCTTATGAGTTGTTCATGTCGGTCGTGGTCCTGGTATGCCTTCCAGATGTTACTGTAACGCATCAGCAGACGGGCAAAAAGGATCATGTCTTTCCACGAATCACCTACCCCGGAGGCTGAAATGGTAATGATCCTTTTGACGTTGTTCTTCTCCATCGCAGGGATCAGCGCTTTCACGGAATCCGAAACGAGGGTCAGGGGTGATATGACTTTTGAGAACGGATTATCGGATGAACGGTTTATATTCAGCGATACAAATACGGCATCGATACCTTTCAGCGAGTTTTCCAACAGCTGTTTATCAGTTGGTAAACCCTCGATGTAGCTTACGTTGGGAATGTCGCCACGGCTTTTATCTCTTACAATCGCAGTTACCTGGTGGTTCCTTTCGGAAGCGATTTTTGCGAATATTTTGCCGGTACGGCCTGTTGCTCCTAAAATTAATATGTTCATATTGTTTTTTTTAAGGGTTTGCATGTGATAAAGGATTTATTCCCGGCTGTAATCTCCCAGTATCCTGAACCAATTACTTTTTCTTTTGTCTGTTCCCTTGGCTGATGCCCGTCCTCAAGGATCAGGATCCCATCCGGCCTGGTAATGCTGAACAGTAATTGCAGGAAAGCCTTATGATCACGAACCATATGGAACATATCCAGGGCATAGATCAAGTCTGCTGTGTGAAGAGGGATGTCTACAGTTTTCCCATCGGTGAACAGGGGTGTGACATTTTTCAGATGATGTTTCTCAATAATCCGCCTTGCTGATTCCACGGCCAGGGGATGTATGTCGACGCCATACACGATTCCCTTATCACCAACCCTCCCTGAAGCTGATTTCAGGTACCTGCCGGTTCCGCAACCCCAGTCGACGACGGTCTGACCTTCCCTGATATTAAAAGGTTTAAGCCTGCTGTCGGGGGATTTGATGAAATCGCTTACATTGAACATGAATGCCATGATCCTGAAAGCCCAGTCTGGCATCCTGTCCATTTCATTGCCGCAAAGTACTTTTTTCATCTTAAACTCAGAATTAATGTTTAATCATCAATTATTCTTACAGGCACCGCCTGATGACCTTTGCCGTCAGTGTTTCATTGCTGCCGGAAAACCTGATAATATACACCCTTGCGCCCAGGCCGCTGAGGCTGACCCGGGTACTGCGGCTCAGCACGGCTTGTTCGAACACAGTTCGGCCGTTAAGGTCGCAAATCGAGAGCCTGCCTTTTTTCAGGTTGACGCGCTCCGGCAAAACGACCATGACATGGTCTGTGGCAGGGACAGGGTACACCAACATGTTATTCTCATTAAGGGGTATTTCGGGAACCTTTGTCCCTCCGTCGGAGGTTTTCAGGATCACGCCTCCGTAACCGGCGGCAAAACCTGTATTCAGACCGGTAAAACAGGCTGTATTCATCTTCCCGATATTCTGGGGATGCACGGGAACCCAGTTTGCACCCCCGTCGGTCGTTTTTACAATGATGCCTCCCGATCCGAGAGTGCCCCCGACAGCATACCCGGTATTCGTTCCGGTAAAATACAACGACATGACATAGGCGGTTGGCACGCTGCTTACCGGGGCCCAGTTCCCGCCACCGTCGTATGTTTTAAGAACCACCCCATTTGTTCCTGCTGCGTAACCGGTCAGGGAATCGGGGAAATAAACCGTAAGCAGGTCCTCGAAAGTCCCTGAAGGTCTGCTGGTCCAGCTTAGTCCTGCATCCGTGGATCTCAAAATGGTGCCTGAATCACCTGCAATCAAACCTGTATTCTTATCCGGGAAATCAACTGAATTCAGGTTCTTCTTTGACCCGGAAGCAACAAGGTCCCAGTGGCCTCCCTCGTCGGCAGTCAATATGATGGTTCCGTTCCACCCAACCGCAATCCCTTTGTACGAGCTCCCGTAAGGAAAACACCTGACCCCGTTCAGGATTTCATACGTTGCTGAATTGAGCTTCACCCAGCTTGTTCCATCGTTGGTGGTCTTAATGATGGTCCCGCTGTCTCCGACGGCAAAAACAGTGGTGAGGCCGGAGTTTTCGTAAAAACAGTCTGAAAATAAATTTTTATCGGTCCCTGTATTAAGAATTGTCCAGCCGTAGCCCCCGTCGGTGGTCTTCAGCACCGTGCCTGCTTCTCCCGAAATGTAAGCTGTTTGGGGTGCCGTAAAGCATATCGAGGTCAGCATGTTCTCAGTTCCTTTCACAAACTTCGACCAGCTTTTCCCGCTGTCAGTGGTCTTCATTACCAGGCCCTCGCTGCCGGCTATATAGCCTTTACTGTTCTGCCCTTCCCGCATGAATACGATGTTGTTCAGGTCGAGGTTCGACGGCCTGTGCTGCCCGGTCCAGTTGGCTCCCCCGTCAACGGTTTCAAAGAATGAGCCCAGGGTTCCCGTGGCATAACCGGTATTGCTGTCGGTGAAGTATATCGATAACAGGTCAAAATACTCGGGACCGATCTGTTTCTGTAAAACCCATGTTTCGCCTGCATCGGTGGTTTTATAAATGTAGCTCGTGTCGGCCGGGGGGCCCGGGCTGCGTTTATAAATTACTTCGTGGCCCACTGCATAACCCGTGTTCTGATCAGGGAAACAAACCGAGGTGAGTTCCACATCCGAGGCCGGACTTTTTGCAGCCCAGTTCAGTCCTGCATCGGTTGTTTTAAGGAAGGTGCCGTCCATTCCCACTACATAGCCGGTATTCGCATTCGTGAAACAGACGGAATATAGGGATTTGGTCACTCCCGTGTGCAGCGCAATCCAGCTTGACCCTCCGTCGGTTGTCTTAAGGATGAGGCCGTACCAGCCTGAAATGTATCCCGTGGCGGCATCTGTGAAAAAGATTGAAGTCAGGTTATTGGTTACACCTGAATTCACCAAAGCCCAATTGCTCCCCCCGTTACCCGTCTTTACGATAACTCCGTCATCGCCAACGGCAATACCCGAAAGCAGGCTCCGAAAATAAACCGAGTTCAGTTGATTGAAGACGCCTGAAGACTGGCTCGTCCAATTCGTCCCGCCATCGATGGTGCTGAGTATTGTGCCGTAACCACCTGCGATGAAACCATGATCGGCATCAGGAAAATTCACGCAGTTGAGATTCCAGCTGGGAGGGTAAGGGTTTACGCATTCCCAGTCCTGGGCCTGGATTCCGACCGATGAAATAATTGCCGTGAGCAGGAGGATCAATTTTTTCATAACCAGGGTTTTATCACTTCAAAAAATAACGCATCCGGCTAACCCGGCAAACTTGTCGCCGGGATCACCTTGCCGTTCTCACACATCAGCATACGGGCCGGGTATTTGTCGATAAGCCCGTAATTATGAGTTGCCACCACAACAGCCCTTCCTGTTCTGCTTATGTCGGTGAGCAGGCTGATGATCCCCTCCGAACTTTCAGGGTCCAGGTTACCTGTGGGCTCATCAGCAAGTATGATCTCGGGGTCATTGACCAGGGCCCGGGCGATCGCAACCCTCTGTTGCTCTCCTCCCGACAGCTGGTGGGGCATCTTGTTGCCCTTGTTCCCCAGGCTTGATTTCGCAAGCACTTCCATCAGTCTTTTCTGCATCTGCCGTTTGTCTTTCCAGCCCGTGGCCCGCATTACGAACAGCAGGTTCTCGTTCACGGAACGGTCGGTCAGCAACTGAAAATCCTGGAATACTATGCCGAGTTTCCTCCTGAGAAACGGGACGTCGTCGTAGAGTATCCTTCTCAGGTCATATCCTACAACGCGTGCGGTGCCGTTTCTCATCGGCAGTTCCGCATATATGGTCTTAAGCAGGCTGCTTTTGCCGCTCCCGGTGCGTCCTATCAGGTAAACGAACTCCCCCTTGCTTACACTCAGGCTGACATTGGCAAGGATGAGGTTTTCGTTCTGGTAAACCGAAACCCGGTCAAGCTCTATAACACGTTCTGAAAATGGCTGATTCATGAAGTTTTGAATTAATGTGCCGGTAAAACGATTCCTTCTATTCTCCGATAATCTGTTATGTTTTTAAGGGAAATGTAATCCACCTTCATATCGTCAATAAATATCGGGAGGTATTTTGCCGGGTTAAAGAAATACACTTTGGCTATCGCATCTTTCGGCAGGCCTGACGGGACGTAATAAGCAACCTCTACCTTCACCCATTCATCGGGTTTTATAAATTTCAGAAGGTAGAAGGGGTTATAACTGATCCCCCTGCCCTTTAAGCTGAAATCCACGACCAGGGTGGCGTCGGTGCGTTCACGGGGCGACAGTACCATCGCCGTTACAAGGATTACACGGTTGGCTGTTGTGAAAAGACTGTCGGGCTTCACTTCCATGCCTGAACTGTAAGGCAGGCTGGTGTCGGCCCTGGATGACCAGCTTCCGCTGTAAGAAACAAGGTTGGTGCGGCTTTTATTGTTCATCCACGGCATCTCCTTCTCCATATCATTCGTGAAGGATCTTTCGGAAACGATGGCCTCCTTCGGAATATATGCTTTAGCCTTCTTTTCTGTGCTGAAAAATGAATCCCAGAAGATCCCGGAAGTGATGATGTATGGAGGGTAGATCCATTTCGTATGCTGGTAATACTGGAATATGTTAAGGGCCGAAAGGGCGATCAGCAATACAGTGATCGCCCTGCGCACTGTGACCGACCTGAAATTCCCGTACAGGAAAACGAGCAATAAGCCGACGACCGCATAAATGTCAATGAAAACCCTCTGCCCGCATTTTGATGCATAGTACCATACCCACCAGCTCGAAGCAAGATAGATGAAAAAAACCAGGAAAATGAACAGGACAACCGCATGGAACCAGCTTTTCCTGTACAGGCCAATAAATCCGAACATCGAAACAAAAGCGACCGGCGTATAAATGAACCAGCCCCTGTTATAACTTCCCAGGATACTGAAAAAATACGGGTTCAGGAAGTAAAAACCCTCGTCCCCGTAAGAATATACGACCCAGCTGCCACTTTGCAATTTCCAGAGGAGAAAGGGAATGAACATCAGCAGAAAAAAAATAACAAGACCTGTTATCACGGATGACTTTGCGGCTAAAAGCCGGACAATAGTATTGGTAAGCCTCTGCCTGCTCCCCGTGACAAAAGGGATCAGCAGAATAACCAGGGCGTTGGTCGGGCGTATCAGGATGATCAGGGCCAGAATAAAAATGGATATCCCGAACCATTTCGTTTTTACGGTATGTGTAAGGTTATAAATCGCGAGAAGGAAGCTTGTGATCAGGGCGAACGAGTATACATGCGTCATGGATCCTTCCGTTATCGTGTAATAAACGAGGTTGGTGCCCAGGGCGATGACGGCTGAGATGAAAGCTGCATTTTTTTCTGAAGAGCCGAATTTAATGAGCAGCCTCATCAGTGTCCTCGCCCCAAGCCAAAGGAAAAACAGGGAAGCCAGGGCAATCATATATTGGTAGGGCGGGGAATACCCGTCGGCCGGGTACAATTCCAGGTAAGCAACGAAATGTGCGAATAAAAAGAAAGGTGCCCAGACCACTGCCATGCCGGGAAAAGTCTTGTTGACCACCCCGTCGCCGGCTTTCATCCTGAACTCCTTGAAGGAGGATTTGTCGCGGGGGTAATAAACATATTCGTAGTTTTCCACGAAACGGTACTGCAGGTCCTGGTGTATGAAGATTGCCGGAAGATAGGCGTAGTAAGCTTTACCGTCGCTGTTGATGACCCTGTCCCAGGGTTTTTCAGGGCTCTTGAAGCCGAAAAACAGAAAGATATAAAGCAATACTATGATCTCCGGTGTAAATCGGTATATTAACTTCATTCTGCTGTATTATTGCGTTGACGGATGACTTCATAGAGCAGGATGCCGCTTGCCACGCTCACATTCAGTGATTCGATCTCGCCGAGGATGGGAATGCTGACCTGCTCATCGGCAAATTTGAGGTACTCCTCTGAAATGCCCTGGCCTTCCGAACCCATGATAATCGCAAGGGGTCCGGTAAGTTTAGCCTCAGTATATGAACGGTCGGATTTTTCGGTTGCCGCGACGATCGACAACCCGCTGTCTTTCAGGAATTTCAGGCTGTCCTTGAGATTTGCCGGGCGGCAGACCGGAAGTGTATATAAAGCCCCTGCAGAAGTCTTTACGGCGTCGGAATTCAGCTGGGCCGATCCCCTCGATGGCATCACCAGCGCATCCACCCCGGCACAGGCCGCAGTGCGGGCAATGGCGCCTACATTGCGAACATCGGTCACCTGGTCAAGGATCAGGATAAAGGGCGTCCGGCCGTTTTCATAAACAAAAGGAATGATCTCCTCGAGCTTCTGGTAAATAATCTCGGTAAGGTAGGCAATGACCCCCTGGTGGTTCTGTTTCGATAAGCGGTTCAGCTTCTCAACCGGTACGAACTGGTATGGGATCTCAACTTCCTTCACCAGGGCGAAAAGTTCATGGAACCCGGGCCCTTTAAGCCCTGCCTGTATAAGAAGTTTGTCAACCTGCTTGCCTGCCCTGATCGCTTCGATCGCGGGCCGTATCCCGTATATGTATTGTTCTTTTGGCATGTTTTTTAATTACAAATTACAATGTCCAAATGTTTCCTCCTTATTTGTACATTGTACATTGTACATTGTACATTGTTTATTATTCCTCCGCCCTGTCCAACAGGTTCTTCGGTATTTCCTTTGCTGGTTTCGCTCCCAGCTCTTTTATTTTTTCAGCACGGCGGATGAGATTGCCCTTGCCGGTACTGAGTTTGTTCATTGATGCGTCGAAACTCTGCCTTGTCGATTCCAGTTTACGCCCCACATCCTCCAGGTCTTCAAGAAAACCTACGAATTTATCGAGCAGGTCGGCGCTCTGCCTGGCTATTTCGACAGCGTTCTTGTTCTGGTACTCCACCCTCCAGAGGTTAGAGATCATGCGAAGCACCGCGATAAGATTGGTCGGACTGATAAGCAGCACCCTGCGCTCGTAAGCATAAGACCAGAGATCAGGCTCAGCCTGCATCGCAATCAGATATGCGGGCTCTACCGGCATGAACAATATCACGAAATCCAGGCCTTTCAGCTGGTAAAGGTCCTGGTAGTTCTTCGAGCTGAGCTCTGAGATATGGGTCCTCACCGAAAGCAGGTGGTCTTTCAGGGCCCTGTCCTGTTCTTCTTTTGTTTCGGCGGATGAAAATCTTTCGTAAGCTAAAAGCGAAACCTTTGAATCCACGACCAGGCTTCGCTCCCCGGGATAAGCTATAATGACATCGGGTTGCAGTCTCTTCCCTTCAGTATTCGTGTAGCTGGCCTGAACGGTATATTCCCTGTCCCTCACCAGCCCCGACTTTTCAAGTATGCTTTCAAGGATGATCTCACCCCAGTTCCCCTGGGTCTTCGTCTGTCCTTTGAGCGCATGGGTCAGGTTGTTGGCTTCCTTGCTGATCTGCTGGTTGAGCTCGGCCAGGTTTTTGATCTCTTTTTCGAGCGAGAACCTTTGTTTCGACTCCTTGTCGTAAGTGTCTTCGACCTTTTTTTCAAACTCCCTGATCTTTTCGCTCAGGGGCTTAAGGATCTCATCCAGCTTCGTCCTGTTCTGCTCTGTGAATTTTTTAGTTTTCTCCTCGAGGATGTCATTCGCGAGGTTCTTGAATTCGTTCCTGAAATTATCCTGGAGTTTTTCAATATCTTTTTTTAAGGTGGACAGCTTTTCGTTCAGTCCCTCATTTTCGGTGGTTTTGCGCGACAGTTGTGAATTGAGCCCGTTAATCAGGGCCTCCTTCTCTTTCAGCTGCTGCTGTATCGCATTATTCTGCTGCTCAAGCATCCTGCTGCGCTCCTCCGCTGTGATCTTTGCAGAATTCAATTCTTCTGCCTGTTTGCGGAGAGCCTCAGTGTCGGCAACAGATGTGTCCTGCGATCCGGGTTTAAGACGGAATATGATGATGCCAAACCCTGCAATTACAATCAGGCCGATGACGATTATTAATACTTCCAACATAATTAAATAGCGAAAAAGCGAAAAAGTGAAAAAGCGAAAATGAATCCTGCGAACATTTTACACAAGCCGCATCAGGTGCAAGGAGCCTCCAAAATGAGGGCGTTGCATACCGCAACATCGCTCCGCAGCAACCGTAGCGGCGGTGTAAAGATGTGAGCGGGATGAACTTCAAGATCGCGTGCAATTCATTTTTTATGTTGTAAAAGTAACAATTTTCGCTCTTATATTAATGTTGTAATTGTACTTTTGAGGAGCAGTTTTCAACAACCCATGATAAGCATAGGCATAATCTCCGATACCCACGGCAGGCTTCTCCCGAAAGTCTGTGATTTCCTTTCGTCAGTCGATGAGATCTGGCATGCAGGCGATATCGGCTCCGCTGAAGTCATCACTGCACTGAGGAGAATTGCAGCCTTAAGGGCGGTTTACGGCAATATCGACGGTACGGATGTCAGGATATTATGCCCCGAAACCCTTGTATTCGAAGTCGAAAACCTGAAGGTCCTTATGACACATGAAGGTGGATATCCGGGCAAATATCATCCGCAGTCAAAAAAACTGATAGAACTTGAAAAACCGGGGCTGTTCATTTGCGGCCATTCCCACATCCTGAAGGTGATCTATGATCATAAGCATTCACTGCTTCATATCAACCCGGGAGCGGCAGGGAATTATGGCCTGCACCAGGCCATAACAGCAGTGAGACTCAGGATAGACGGGAAAGATATGAAAGACCTCGAGGTCCTGGATATTCGAAGATAAACTTAGCGGAGCCTGTCGGCTGACTTCACAAGGTTTTCATCTTTGCGGATGTAACGGTTGGCAAGAACCAGGAAGAGGAGGCTGATCAGGGGGCAGAAAGCACCGAACTGGTAAGCAGGGGCAATGCCTGTAAGTTTTTGCACCGAGCTCATGTAAAACATCAGTGCAACGATTATCAGTACAATGGTTATCAGTATGTTGAATGCAAGTATCCTTATCTGCAGCAGTCGGTTCTTATAAAGGAACAAGGTGAGGATAGGGAGTATTATGCATATCGAGACAAGGGCTAAAAGAGGAAAGCCGAACCAGGTCGTGGTCTGGAATTTCGGGTTGGGATCCATGCATTTCAGTCCGGAGGCCAGGAGTTTATAGTTTCCGAGCTCGGATCCGCTGAAAAAATCGGCGATAGGAAAGAAAAGCATCAGTACTGCTGCTGCAGCGGCTATTGCAAGAAACAGGCTTTGAATACGTTGGATCATAATGATATGAATTGTTTTTACCCTGCAAAGTTCGGTATTTTTTACAGAACCTGTGAAATATTTTTGAATTGAATATTTAATTCGTATATTTGTGCCCGATAACGTTCCCATCAGATAAGCCCTATACATTTTTATTCACGGAACAATTCTTAAAATACAATTCCATTCATTTGATTTAATGGTAATTCTAAAACCAAACTCATCATTACATGTATGATATTATTTCACTCGACAGCAAAGAGTTGTCCGAGTTAAGGGAAATTGGACGCCAGTTGAATATTCCCAAAGTTGACAAACTGGAAAAGCAGGATCTGGTATACAAGATCCTTGACCACCAGGCTCTCAATCCCACTGAGGATGTCCTTGAGCAGGAGAAAAACCAGGTCCGCCGTTTCCGTGGCAGGCCAAAGAAAAACACGGATCAGCCGAAACAGGAAAATCCATCAGCTGAACCTTCAGAGAAACCATCATTCGTACCGGAAGACAAACCGGTATTCGTACCAAAGGACAAACCGGCATTCGTTCCGAAGGACAAACCCAAATTTACCGCGGGAGATAAACCCAATTTCAGGCATAAGGATAAACCTGGTTTTGTGCCCAGGGAAAGGCGCAGTTTTGTTCCAAAGGATCGGCCTTTGAACCAGAACAACCCCGTTCCCGAGCCTCAGCAACAAAACCCGAAGCCTGAAGCCGTGAAGCCTGTGACCGAAGGTTTCGAGTTCGTTCCCTTACCCGAGGCGGTTAACCTTTTTGAATCCTATCCTGAACCTGTCATCGAAGAAACGAAGATCGAAGTTCCGGCTGCAGGCGGTGAAAACCAGGCTGCTGAAACAGATGCTCCTGAAGTCGGTGCCGAAACCCAGAGTCAGCCGTCTCAGGAAGAACGCCGTGGAAGGGAATTCCCCCGCAAGTTCCCAAGGGAGCAACGGGAACCCAAGGAAGAATATTCATGGGAATTCGAAGGCATTATCACCAGCGAGGGTGTGCTCGAAATTATGGCCGACGGCTACGGTTTCCTCCGCTCATCTGATTATAACTACCTTAATTCCCCCGATGATATTTATGTTTCCCAGTCCCAGATCAAACTGTTCGGTCTGAAGACAGGCGATTCGGTGAGAGGTACTATCAGGCCGCCAAAGGAAGGCGAGAAATATTTCCCGCTTATCAAGGTTGAGCTGATCAACGGACGCAGTCCGGAGGAAGTGCGCGACCGCATTCCTTTCGACTTCCTTACACCGCTCTTTCCAATGAAGAAATTTAAACTTACAGGCCATCCCGAGAATTCAATGTCGACGCGTATCATCGATATGTTTGCTCCGATAGGGTTCGGCCAGCGTGGTTTGATCGTTGCCCAGCCTAAAACAGGTAAGACCGTTCTTCTGAAGGAAATTGCAAATGCCATAGCAGCAAACCATCCTGATGTTTATATGATCGTGCTGCTCATCGACGAACGTCCTGAAGAAGTTACCGACATGCAAAGGAGCGTTAAAGCGGAGGTCATTTCCTCAACTTTTGACGAACCTGCCGACCGGCATACCAGGATTTCCAATATTGTTCTCGAAAAAGCCAAAAGACTGGTCGAATGCGGTCATGATGTGGTAATCCTGCTTGACTCGATAACACGACTGGCCAGGGCATATAATACAGTGGCTCCTGCTTCAGGAAAAGTTCTTTCAGGCGGAGTTGAGGCCAATGCACTTCAGAAACCCAAACGTTTCTTCGGAGCTGCACGCCAGATTGAAAACGGGGGTTCGCTCACGATCATCGCGACCGCTCTTATCGATACCGGCTCGAAGATGGACGAAGTGATCTTCGAGGAATTCAAAGGCACGGGAAACATGGAGCTCCAGCTCGACAGGAAACTTTCGAACAAGAGGATATGGCCTGCTGTTGACATTGTTGCTTCCAGCACCCGCCGTGAAGACCTGTTGCTTGAAAAAGACGTCCTTGGACGTATCTGGGTTCTCCGCAACCACCTGGCCGACATGAATCCTTTGGAAGCTATGGAATTCCTGAAAAACCAGATGAAATTCACGAATACGAACGAGGAATTTCTGATCTCTATGAACAGTTAACCCTGATCACTTATATTTGGAGGCTGCCTGGATTAACCGGCAGCCTTTTTTATGATCTCCCCCGAGAGGGCAGAAAGGTCCAGGCCGTCATAGTTCCCGCTGCTCATCAGTAAGAGCACCGAATTATTCCAGTTGATCCCGAGAAGCCTTTTACTGAGCTCCTTCGAATCGGTGAGAACTTCCAGGCGGGAATTGCCGAATCCTTCCTTTACCTGTTCTTTTGTTATTGGCGGAAGTCGTTTCAGTTCAATGGCATGAGGGTTGAAATATACCATGGGTAGATCCGCTTCATCGAGGCTGTGCAGGTAATGCGTCAGGAACTCTTTGCTCAGGCTGCTGTAAGTATGAAGCTCAAGGCAGGTCACAATGTGCTTTGAAGGATATTGTTCCTTTACTGCATGCAGGGTGGCTTTAACCTTTGAAGGAGCATGTGCAAAATCCTTAAACACGGTGACTGACGAATTCCCTGCTACAAACTCAAGCCTTTTTGAGGCGCCTTTGAAAGACCTGATTGATTCAAGAAACACTTCATCGGAGACCCCGAGTTCCCTGCATATCCATAATGCCCCGTTCAGGTTCATCAGGTTATGCCTTCCGAAGACCATTAACGGGTATGCTTTCCCATTATTTATGAGAGAACTTATGCCATCCGAAATAAAATATTCCGGAGCTGAATAGGGGATAAGCTTGATATCATTGCGTGATCCGTGGCATATCTGCCTCAGGATTTCATCATCGGCACAGTAAATAAGGGTTCCGTTTGCGGTGATGAGCCTGATGAATTCCCTGAACTGTTCAACGTAATTGTCGAAGGTCGGGAATACGTTTATATGGTCCCAGGCAACCCCGCTTAAAAGGGCTATGTCGGGTTTGTATAGATGGAACTTAGGCCGTTTATCGATCGGGGAAGTAAGGTACTCGTCCCCTTCGATGATCATGATGCCGGCTTCTTTGCTTAGCCTCACCATCACTTCAAACCCCTCAAGCTGGGCGCCCACCATATAATCACAATCCACATCCGCCATCCGCAGCACATGAAGGATCATAGCGGTAATGGTGGTCTTGCCATGGCTGCCGCCTATGACTACGCGTTTTTTGTCTTTTGACTGTTCATAAAGGTATTCGGGATAGGAGAAAATCTTTAATCCCAATTCTTTTGCCCTGAGAAGTTCGGGATTGTCCGACTTGGCATGCATGCCGAGAATGACGGCATCAAGCCGGGAGGAAATCCTCGAAACATCCCAGCCAATCGTGCCGGGCAGCAATCCATACTTTTGCAGACGGCCCCTGGATGGTTCAAAAATCTCGTCATCCGAACCGCTGACCTCGTACCCCTTGTTATGCAGCGCAATAGCAAGATTATGCATTGCACTTCCGCCAATAGCAATAAAATGAACCCTCATGCACCAATTTTTCTCAAAATTACGTTTTATTATTATGTGAAAATTTGATTATGGCGGCGGATTTTGTTAATTTCACATTCTCAAACCTACCTCCGGGCTGACACAATGAAAGATAGCATCGTTCAATATAATAAAGAGTTATCAGGAACTGATCCGGACGGAGCGATAACGTATTTCAATACCCTTTTCCCGGGACGCTGTGTTTTTTCAACGAGTCTAGGGGCCGAAGACCAGGTCCTTACGGAGATTATTGCAGCTTCGGCCCCGTCGGTCCGCATAATTACCCTTGATACAGGCAGGCTGTTTGAGGAAACATATGAACTTATCCGCATTACTGAACAGAAATACAATATTAAGATTGAAGTGTGTTTTCCTGATCATGTTTCTGTTGAAAGGATGGTCAATTCGAAAGGCATTAACCTGTTTTATGACAGTGTGGAAAACCGTAAGGAATGCTGCCATGTGCGTAAAATTGAACCATTGGGAAGGGCCCTGGATGGCATGAAAGCCTGGATCACAGGTTTGAGAAGAGAGCAGTCTTCCGACCGTGCCGGTATTGAAACAGTGAGTTGGGATGAAACACATTCTGTATTAAAGCTGAACCCCCTGATCAACTGGACCGAACAGGAAGTCTGGTCAGTCATCAGGTCGAAAAAGATCCCGTACAACAGCCTTCATGACAAAGGATTTCCCAGCATCGGCTGCCTTCCATGCACAAGGGCCGTAATGCCGGGAGAGCATATCCGGGCAGGCCGTTGGTGGTGGGAAGACGGGTCGAAGAAAGAATGCGGACTTCATAACGATAAAAAATAAAGGACTATGAGCAACACTGTCGACCTTGCTGAATTAAGCAGGACTTTTAATGAAAGGCTGGACTGCCCGACATTGCTGTACCATGAGGAACAACATGCCGTTTACTGGCTTGGCACTCCTGAAGATTCGGCATTCCGTTGCAACACTTACCTGATCACCGATGGTGACGAGACAATTATTGTTGATCCGGGAGGAGCAGAGGTGTTTGATTTCATCAGGGGCAGGGTGGAGCAGATCACCGACCCCAAAACTGTTTCAGCCCAGATCCTTTGCCACCAGGATCCTGATGTTGCCGGGTCGATGGTAAAGTGGCTTGAAGTCAATCCCGGGATGAAAGTCATTACAAGTACCCGTACCAACGTACTCATTCCCCATTACGGAAGGGATAATTATGATTTCTTCAACATTACGGAATTTCCGCGCTATACGTTTTCTTCGGGACGCTGCCTGCGGTTCATTGAAGCCCCCTTCCTCCATTTTCCCGGTGCTTTTACCACTTATGATGAAACATCGGGATTCCTGTTCTCGGGCGACATCTGGGCGGCTATTGATATGGATTGGAACCTGGTAATCAGCGACTTTCATGCACATGAATTTAAAATGAACCTTTTTCACCTTGATTATATGGCAGCTAATGCTGCTGCAAGGGGTTTTCTTGAACGTTTACACGGAATAACAATCAACGCAATTCTGCCCCAGCATGGATCAGTGATCCCTAAAGCCTTTATTGAAGATGCTTTCCGCTACCTCTACAATCTGCGTTGCGGGCTTGATATCCTTTATCCTGAGAAAAAGCGAAAATAATCAACATACTTAAAGCCCCAGCTCAATGCAGGAAAATCTGAAAAAGCGAATACAGGCGCTTGAAGCCGAACTTAAAGTTGTCAGGCTTGCTTCGATGCAATGGGAAGAGATCCAGCGTATCTATCAGAAGTCAAATGATCGTCTTCAACAGATATACAGCCAGCTCAATATGGTGAATGAACGCCTGACTCTTGCTTTTGAAGCGAGCCAGCTGAGCTGGTGGGACTGGGACTTCAAAAGCGGGAAACTGGAGTGCGGAGAGAATATGGCATTACTGCTGGGACTCGATCAGGCAGCTTTACCTTTGTCTTTTTCTGCTTTTCTGGAATTTATCCACCCTGATGATGCAGTAGATGTAAAAGAAAATCTTGACAAGCATCTCAATGGGAATACATCTTTTTTTGAATCGGAATATCGTCTTAAAACCGGTTTGGGAGAATGGAAATGGGTGGTTAACAAAGGAAAGATCGTCGAAAAAGATATTCTTGGCAAACCAACACGCCTTATTGGAGTGATAATGGATGTCGAAAGACGGAAAGTTCATGAGACAAACCTGCTTGCTGAATTTGAAAAAGCTGATGAGGCAAACAAGGCGAAAAGTTTCTTCCTGTCAAATATGGCACATGAGATATATACCCCTCTCTCGGGGGTAATAGGAATGGCTGAAATTTTAAAGCAGTCCGAGCTTTCCCCGGAACAAAAGGAATTCCTTGAAATCATAGTGGATTCGTCTACAAACCTGCTTTCTGTATTCAATACCATCATGGATTTCCTGAAGATCGAGGCGGATCAGATCGATTTATCAAACAACATTTTCAGCATTTTTGACCTGATGGAGGATTTGATTTCATCAATCATCCCTGAGGCGCAGGCAAAAGAACTGGAAGTGTCTTCTTTTATCGATCCGAATATACCGGTTCAGGTCAGAGGAGATGCTTCACGCTTGCAACAGGTGCTCAGGGTATTTGCTGACAACGGTATAAAATTCACCGAAAATGGCGGGATCACGATCTCGGCTTATTTTCTTTCCTGGGATGAGGATACTGTAAATCTGCAATTTAAAGTTACCGATACAGGAATTGGCATATCTGATGAAGCCCTGAAACGCATCTTTACTTCGTTTACAAAGATAACCCCTTCCACGGGCAAATACGGAGGCAGCGGCCTGGGTCTTGCTATTGCGAAACATCTTATTTCAAAGATGAAAGGAGAAGTTCATGTGGAAAGCACTCCCGGAAAAGGGTCTTCATTTGTTTTTAATGTGCTGCTTGAAAAGGTTCCGGGTTCTGAACCCCTTGCAATTGATCCGAAGATCAGGGGACTTAAGGCAATAATCATTGATCCTTCCCCTGCCAGGGTAAGGATAATGATGGATTATTTGAGCAGGATGGATTGTGAAGCCGAACATCTTGCCACCCTGACCGAAGGACTTCAGGAGATATCTCACCGGCATACCATTAACAGGCCGGCCGACCTCGTAATTGTCGAATATGAGGCTGCGAAACTGGCACAGGGATCATTTTCAACCAATGCGGCCTGGAAAGAGGTGCCCAGGATCCTGATGTATTATCACGGAACGGATTTTCCCGACATGATAACCGGAATGGGATTCATCTACCTGTTGAAACGCCCCTTTCTCCCGTCTGAACTTTCAACAGCTATGCTGAATGCAGTCACAAGAAAAGTACTCAAGCCTGTTACGGAAGGGGCCGGCCCGGTTCCGGGCAAGGCTGAAGGCAGGAAGCTCAGGATTTTACTTGCCGAGGACAACCTTATCAGCCAGAAAGTTGCGAAGGTTACCCTGAGTAAGCTTGGTCACCAGACCGACATAGCTGAGAATGGTCAGATTGCAGTGGAAATGTTTAAAAATAACCAATATGACCTGATCCTGATGGACATCTTTATGCCGGAACAGGACGGGCTTGAAGCGACCAGGGAGATCAGGCAGGCTGAGCAGGCCAATCCTCAGGGAAAGGCTGTTCATATTTGCGCCATTACAGCCAATGCAGATGAAGAGGACGAGGAAAAATGCTACCAGGCAGGAGCTGACAGTTATATCACGAAACCATTCAAGCTGGAAGAACTGATGGAAGTTCTTGACGGGATCCGTTAACCTCTTTCGCAATACGCGCAATCTTCGGGCATATTGTCTTTATAAAATATTAACGTTTTTAGCATTCAGGAACAATTTTTATTGTAATTTTGTGTTCAATTTATAAAACCATACAAAATTATATTATATGCAGAAAATTTTGCTTTCAGTGCTTTTCCTGATGTTCGCCGCTTTTGCAGCAAATGCTCAGGTTGCAACTCAGCAGCAGCCGGTAAACCCGAATGCACCTGAAATTTCATTTGATAAACTGGTTCATGACTATGGCACTATTGTCCAGGGTTCTGACGGTGGCTGCGAGTTTAAATTTACCAATACAGGGAAAGAGCCTCTCATCCTGTCAAAACCGATCACTTCCTGCGGATGTACTACTTCTTCCTGGCCACAGGAGCCTATACTCCCGGGAAAAAGCGATGTGATCAAGGTAAATTACAACACAAACAACATCGGTCCCGTCAATAAAACAGTTACAGTTAACTCAAACGGGAAAACTGCAACTGTAAGACTGACTATCAAGGGAACCGTGGTTGCAAAACCGGCTACTACGACACCAGAGAAACCGAATGAACAGGGAGCCACTCCGGTAAGTAAATAAACCGGGAAAAAATTTTTATGCAGCTGCCAGCCAAAAGCTGGCTTTGCTGCTTTATCTAAAACCTTGAACAATGCCAGCTATATCAATGCGTGGACAGGTTTGTCCTCCTTCACCAATCCGTAAACTCGTTCCTTTTTCAGATGAAGCCAAGAAAAGAGGCGTTAAAGTTTACCATCTGAATATCGGTCAACCCGATATCCCCACTCCGGAAAACGTGATGAACAAGATCCGGAATATCGACATGAAGGTGATTGAATACAGCCATTCGGCCGGAATACTTTCATACAGAAAAAAGCTGGCCGGATATTACCAGAGCTGCAATATCGAAGTCAGCCCGGAAGAAATGATAGTCACAACGGGTGGCAGTGAAGCCATTATGTTTGCCATGTTCAGTTGCCTGAACCCCGGTGACGAGATAATCATCCCCGAGCCTTTTTACGCAAATTATAACGGGTTCTCAGTTGCTGCAGGGGTTGTTGTAAAACCAATAGATTCATCGATAGAAAATGGTTTCGCTCTGCCTCCGATGTCGGCATTTGAAAAAGCCATTACCCCGAAGACAAAGGCAATCATGGTCTGCAACCCGAATAACCCCACCGGGTATTTATATTCCAGGGAGGAATTGGAACTGCTGAAGGATATCGTACTGAAACACGATTTATTTTTGTTTGCAGACGAAGTATACCGTGAGTTTGTTTACGACGGCAAAAAGCATTATTCGGTAATGAACCTGAAAGGTATTGAGCAGAATGTAATTTTGCTCGACTCCATCTCGAAGCGTTACAGCGCCTGCGGAGCCAGGATAGGTGTGATGATTTCGAAGAACACTGAGGTCATGTTAACGGCCATGAAATTCGCCCAGGCAAGGTTGAGCCCTCCTACTTTCGGCCAGATCGTGGGAGAGGAAGCCATCAACACTCCGGATTCCTACATGAAGGACGTACTTGATGAATATGTGAAGCGCCGTAACCTCGTTGTGGAATCCATCAATAAAATGAAAGGCTGCTTCTGCCCGAACCCCGGAGGTGCTTTCTATGCCATGGCAAAATTGCCCGTTGATGATTCGGATAAATTCTGCCAGTGGTTGTTACAGGAGTTCAGCTTTGAAGGAAAAACGGTGATGCTGGCACCGGCAACAGGATTTTATTCAACGAAAGGCCGGGGGATTGACGAGGTGCGCATAAGTTATGTCCTGAACGTAAATGACTTGCGCGAATCCATGAAATGCCTGGAAGAAGCTCTTAAAGTATATCCTGGAAGAAAATAGGGATTAGGGGTTAGGGGTAAGGGGTTTCGCTTCTCGCCTTTCGCCTTTCGCCTTTCACTTTTCACTTTTCGCTTTTCGCTTTTCGCCTTTTGCTATTAGGGATACAGAAGGTATCTTTTCCTGATCTTTTTAAATGCCTCTATTCCGGCTTTCCAGCTGTTCCTTATATCTTCTTCTTTGGTTCCTTTGATGATCTGCTCCTGCAGTGATGCAGTGCCTGCAAGCTGATCAAAATAAGGATTGAAGAAATCTGGTTTGCTCCCCAGGGCATGAAAAGCACCGATCAGCCATGAAAGATTGATCTTTCCCTTGTCGGCCTGATGAAGGGAGTAATAATCCTGAAGATTTTCTCCGTAACAAACCTTGTCCTTATACATGGGCTTTGAATCCATTCCTTTTATCGCCTGGGGAATAAAACTGTAAGTAAAGCCCTGCAAACCAGGATGACCATATACTTCGAAGGGAGTGGAAGTCCCCCGGCCCACAGAGACCACTGTCCCTTCAAAGAAACACAATGAAGGGTACAAAAGTATCGAATTTGCATCGGGCAGGTTCGGAGATGGCCGGGCAGCAGGGAACCAGGCCGTTTGGTGAGTGTAATTCTCTAGTGGCAAGATACTTAAATCACAGCTTACCCCACCTTTCAGCCAGCCTTCACCGTTTACCATTTTTGCATATTCTCCGATTGTCATGCCGTAAACTGCAGGTACCGGATGCATGCCAACAAAGGATTTGTATTTCAGTTCCAGGACAGGCCCGTCAATATAAAAGGCATTTGGGTTTGGCCGGTCAAGTATAAGTACAGGGATATGGCTTTCTGCGCAGGCTTCCATCACCAGGCTTAAAGTACTTATGTAAGTATAGAAGCGTGCACCAACATCCTGTATGTCAAATACAACGATATCGAGGCCTGAGAGATCCATAGCCGCGGGCTTTTTCTTCAGGCCATAAAGTGAAACAACCCTTAAGCCTGTGTTCGGGTCAGTGTAGTCGGCAGAGGACTGGCCGGCCTCTTCATTTACTTTGTAACCATGTTCGGGTGAGAATACGACCTTTACGTCGATGCCTGAGTGAATAAGGGTATCAACGATATTCACCTGCCCGACAAGAGAAGCTCCATTGGCGACTACACCTGTTTTTTTCCCATGCAGTATGTTGAAATATTTATGTGTCTGGTATGCTGCAGGCTTAACCTGGGCTGCAGTATAAAGACTGCAAATGGTTAAAAAAGATACGGTTACGATAAGTTGGAGTTTGATTCTGCTCAGCATGAAATAAGTTTTCTATTTTTGTAAAGATATATATATTTTTTCTTGAATACCGATCTCTTTATTGCCCGCAGGATGATAAAAGGAAGCAGGGGACACTACTCCCGCCCTGTGATCCGGATATCCATCCTGGCTATCGCCCTGAGCCTGACCATCATGTTCGTTTCTATTGCTATCCTGACAGGCTTCCAGCAGGAGATCCGGGATAAAGTTATCGGGTTTACCGGGCATATCCAGATCACCCGGTTTTCGGGAAACACCAACCTTGTGCCTTTCGCAGTAGACAGGCAGCAGGCATTTCTTCCTGCACTGCGCGCTCATCCAAAGATAAAGCACGTCCAGGTTTATGCCAGTAAAGCAGGAATTATCCGGACTTCAGACCAGATCCAGGGAGCGGTGCTGAAAGGAGTGGGAGCGGACTATGACTGGGATTTTTTCCGCAAGAGAATGTCCCAGGGGAATATCCCCGATTATTCTGACACGGCTCAGAAAAATAACGTGATCATTTCGAAAGCAATGGCCGACCAGATGAACCTGAAACTGAATGACCCCATACGTATGTACTTCATTGTCGGTGAGCATACCGTGGGCCGAAAATTCAAGGTTACAGGAATATTTGAAACAGGGCTTGAAGAGTTCGATAAACTTTTTGTGATCGGGAACCTGGTCCATATACAGAAAATAAACGGCTGGGACAGCGGACAGGTTGGCGGGTTTGAGGTTGTACTCAAGGATTTCAGGGATGTGGTGGAAATGGGGAAATACGTCTATCACCAGATCGGATTTCAGCTTGATGCTTCGACAATTTATCAGTTATATCCCCAGATCTTCGACTGGCTGGATTTACAGGATATGAATGTGGTGATCATACTATCACTGATGATTGCCGTTTCGGCGATCACGATGATTTCGACCCTGCTTATTCTGATCCTTGAGAGGACTTCCATGATTGGAGTGCTGAAAGCACTTGGCCTTCCAAACCGGCGGATCCGCAAAATTTTTGTTTATCACGCTCTTTATATCCTCGGTTGGGGGATTGGGATTGGAAACCTTTCAGGGTTCACACTCTGCCTCGTACAGCAGAAATGGGGGCTTGTGGGTTTACCCCAGGAATCCTATTACGTACCCGTTGTTCCCATCCATCTTGATCTTTTCAATATACTGCTGCTCAACCTGATATCTGTCACCGCCTGCTATCTTATGCTGATAATCCCTTCGCTTATAGTCGCAAGAATTAACCCGGTAAAAGCAATACGATTTTCTTAAAAATTGTTAAATATGTCATTCATTGGCTGTAAATACTGAATGATAAAAATGGATTACTGCAATTTGATTACCTTTGCAACTTATTTAAAAAATTCCGCTATTGACTGAAGTTACTCAGAAAATAAAGGAACTGGACGGCAAGCAGCTTTATCACTCATTTCTTGCAGGAGCCCAAAGAATATTCGAGCAGCAGAAGCTGTTAAATAAAATCAATGTATTTCCTGTTGCCGATGCCGATACAGGCACGAACCTGGCTTCCACTATGCGGTCTATCATAGATGCCATAATCCCGACCGATAATCTCAAACAAACGGCTGTTGCGATGGCCGATGCGGCTCTCAACGGAGCAAGAGGAAACTCGGGTATCATATTTGCTCAGTTTTTATACGGTTTCGGCAACGAGCTCAGTTCGGAACAAACCCTTGATATTAAATCCTTTGCCGAAAGCATGAAAAAGGCCGTGGCTTATGCCTATGACGCCATTTCAAACCCTGTCGAAGGCACTATCCTGACGGTTATCAAGGAGTGGGCCGAATATCTTGACAAGATCAAAGACAGGATAGATGATTTTATCAGGTTGCTTGTTGAAGCATATTATAAGGCGCTCGAATCTCTTGCAGGAACGACAAAAAAACTTGAAGTCCTGGCCAAATCGCATGTCGTTGATGCCGGAGCCAAAGGTTTTGTGTTTTTTCTTGAAGGGATCAAGGATTTTTTCACCCTTGGTCAGCCCCTGAGCCCCATTACCGCACATGCCGATCAGTCTTCCTCCGAGCAGGTTGAAGTTCAGCATGATGTGATAACTTTCCGCTACTGCACAGAAGCTCTTATCTGCGGACAGAACCTTGAACAGAAGAAGATCCGTTCCTTCCTGGAACATTCTGGGGATTCATTGGTTGTTGCAGGTTCAAGAACCAAGTTAAGAGTCCATATTCATACCGACCATCCGATAGAAGTTATGTCACAGCTTCACAGGTTTGGTGAGATCACCTACCAGAAAGTCGACGACATGATCTTCCAGAATAATATTTTACTGGAACGCAAATCGGATATGGCGCTGATGACCGATTCAACCTGCGACCTGCCCCAGGAGATGATCGACCGTTACCAGATCCATGTGGTACCCCTGAACCTGCATTTTGGGGAAACGTATTTTCTCGACCGCCTTACGATTAACCCGGAAAAATTCTACCAGAGGCTTGAAGAATCCGAAAAAAGCCCTTCAACTTCACAACCTTCGGCAAAAGATTTCCAGAATAAATTCGAATATCTCAGCACCCACTACAAGAATATTTTCGGGATCCATATTTCCAGTGGCCTTAGCGGGACTTTCGGGCATGCTGAAATTGCAGGAAGGGATGTTGCTGCACGTGAAGGTAAACCCATACAGGTGATTGATTCCAGGGTGATCACGGGCGCTCTTGGACTTCTGGTGATCCGTGCTGCACAGGCAATCGAAGATGGTATTTCAGCTGATGAGCTTAATACCAGGATCAGGGAATGGATCCCGAAAGCAGGGATAAGGGTAAGCGTACAGACCCTGAAATATATTATCCGCAGCGGCCGTGTAAGCCCGATGAAAAGTTTTATCGCCAGGATGCTTGACCTCAAACCTGTAATCGCCCTGGATGAACACGGAAAAGCCCTTTTGCTCAGCAAGTCATTTACCGAGAAAGGATGCAGCAGGAAAGTGATCCGGAGTTTTGAACGAATGCTGCGCAAAAACAAGTTATGGGGCTATGCCATTACTCACGCTGGTAACCCGGAAACAGCAGGTTTTTATGCACAGGAAATGGAACGGATTACAGGTATGAAACCACTATACCTCGATCACGCTTCACCGGTACTGGTAACACATACGGGCCCGGGCATTGTTTGTGTCTCCTACTTGCTCAAATAATTTTCCTACCTTTGGTTCTTTAAGGTTGATCCCGAAAAACCTCTTTATGTTTACAGAAATCGCGCTGCTGATATTGATTTATATGACCCTGGTCTTCGTCCTGGCACAGATTGCGAGGGACAATTCGATTGTCGATATATTCTGGGGCCTGGGTTTCATCCTCATATCTGTTTACTCATTTATTCAGGATACTGAACCTGACCTGAGAAAGTGGATAGTCACTTCCCTTGTTGCTCTCTGGGGAGTAAGGCTGTCGGTGCATGTATTTATACGGAACAGGGGCAGGGGAGAGGATTTTCGCTACAGGCACTGGCGGGAGACCTGGAAGTTTTTTGTCATCCGCAGCTATGCGCAGATCTTCCTGCTTCAGGGCATATTCATGTTCATTATAGCTTCCCCTGTTTACTATATTAATTTTTATTCAAAAGAACCCCTTGGCTTTTTTGATACACTGGGGCTTGTCGTATTCGGTACGGGATTTTTCTTTGAAGCAGTGTCAGACTTCCAGCTTTCGGATTTCAAAAAGAAACCAGAAAATCAGGGGAAGATAATTACAACCGGTCTCTGGGCCATGAGCCGCCACCCGAATTATTTCGGGGAAGCCCTGGTATGGTGGGGAATCAGTTTTTATGCCCTAAACCTGCCAAATGGCTGGATGACCCTGGTCAGCCCTGTGATCATAACCCTGCTTCTTCGGTTTGTTTCCGGGGTTCCTATGCTTGAAAAGAAATATAAGGGGCGGCCCGACTGGGAAGAATACAAACGCAATACTTCTGCTTTTGTCCCCTTTGTGAAATTCTTATAATACTGCCTATGCTGAACAAATCACTTCTGCACCCTGAAAGTATTGTTGTCGTTGGTGGCTCGAATGACACACAGAAACCCGGCGGGGCTATCCTCCGGAACCTCATCGAGAATAAGTTCAATGGCAGGCTTTACGTTACGAATCTTAAGGAATCAGAAGTACAGGGGATAAAGAGCTACCAGGACCCCGGCGAGCTTCCCGATGTTGATCTTGCCATACTTGCGATAGCAGCCAAATTCATTCCCGGCACTGTTGAAATGCTGTCACGCCGGAAAAATACCCGTGCATTTATCGTGCTTTCTGCCGGTTTCAGCGAGGAAAGCCCTGAAGGGAAAGAACTGGAGGAGAAACTCGTTTCGATAGTCAATGATGTAAACGGCACTCTCATCGGGCCAAACTGTATTGGAGTGCTCACCCCGGATTACGCCGGTGTGTTTACGAAACCTATCCCGAAACTGGATCCCGGAGGTTGTGATTTTATTTCAGGTTCAGGAGCTACCGCATGCTTTATCATGGAGGCCGGGATCCCCAACGGACTGACCTTCGCAAATGTCTTCTCTGTTGGTAACAGCGCCCAGATCGGGGTCGAAGATATCCTGGCCTATCTCGATGCGAACTATGATCCACGGAATAGTTCAGCGGTGAAACTTCTGTACCTTGAAAATATTTCAAAGCCGGAAATGCTTCTGAAACATGCTTCCTCCCTGATCAGGAAGGGTTGCCGTATAGCTGCTGTCAAGGCAGGATCTTCAGAAGCCGGAAGCAGGGCTGCATCATCTCATACCGGGGCCCTGGCCAGTCCGGATGCAGCGGTGGATGCCTTGTTCCGCAAAGCAGGCATCGTGCGCTGTTATGGAAGGGAAGACCTGATCAGCGTGGCATCGGTATTCATGTATCCTAAACTGAAAGGGAAAAATATAGCCGTTATTACTCATGCCGGCGGTCCGGCAGTAATGCTGACAGATGCTTTGTCGAATGGAGGAATGTCGGTCCCGCATATTGAAAGTCCTGCAGCAAAAGAATTGCTGGCCCTGCTTTTTCCCGGGTCTTCCGTAGGCAACCCGATAGACTTCCTGGCGACAGGTACTGCAGGGCAGCTGGAGACTATTATTGATTACTGTGATCTTAAATTTGATGAGATAGACGGGATGGCCGTTATTTTCGGCACTCCCGGGCTGACGAAAGTGTTCGATGTTTATAAGGTTTTAGATGAGAAGATGAGAACTTCAGGTAAACCGATCTTTCCCATCCTGCCTTCGGTAATGACGGCTCACGAGGAAATCACCGGGTTCATACAAAATGGGAGAACCTTCTTTCCCGATGAAGTAATATTCGGGAACGCTCTTTCGAAAACCTGGAATACACCGTCTCCTGCCTTGCTGAACCCGGAACTCCCGGCTGTAAACACTGAAACAATCCGCAAGGTCATTGATGAGTCTCCGGATGGCTATTTATTGCCCGGGCCCATGCAGCTGCTGATGGATGCCTGCGGTATTTCCAGAGTGGGCGAAGCCGTAGTAACAACACGGGAAGATGCCTCAAAGATGGCTGCCAAACTTGGTTTCCCCGTGGTTATGAAAGTTGTAGGCCCTCTTCATAAATCGGATGTAGGCGGTGTAGCTCTGAATATCAGGGAGGGATCAGCCGTACTGGCTGAATTTGACCGTATGATCAAAATCAGGGATACTGTTGCTGTTCTTATCCAGCCAATGCTTTCAGGCACAGAACTCTTTGCAGGAGCCAAGTATGAACCCAAATTCGGACATATGATACTTTGCGGCATGGGAGGTATATTTATTGAAGTTCTGAAAGATGTTGCCGCCGCCCTTTCCCCTGTCTCAGATGAAGAAGCGCTTGCAATGATACGCAGCCTTAAAAGCTATAAGATAATACAGGGCGTGAGAGGGCAGAAAGGGATCAGCGAACATGCTTTCGCTGATATTTTACTCCGGCTCTCGGCTCTGCTCAAAGTGGCTCCTGAAATTACCGAACTGGATTTCAACCCTCTCCTTGCAAAAGAAGAAAAGATATTCGCCGTGGACGCAAGGATCAGGATAGAACGAAACCGAAGACCGTGATAGCGTTCTGCGTTATGGCGTTATAGCGTTACGACATTATAGCATTACGGCGTTATAGCGTTACGGCGTTCAGCGTAAATTCTCTCCTACTTTCCCTGTTCTGACGGCACATTCTTTGTATAATCGATCTCTGAGCCGAGAGCGCTGTGTGGGATCAGGAATACTACCAGGAACACAACGCCTGCAATAATCGGCCATGATCGGTTTCCGGGTTTGCGATACTGCACTATCAGCGCAATGACCCAGAAGACCAGCCCGACAAATGTCTTATTGTCGGTAAGGTCATGACCAAAAGGCCAGCCGGTCCAGAAAGCATCAAAAGCAAATTTTTGCACAACCGGCCCCAGGATCATTCCACCTGCAAAGAAAAGGACTACGGTAAGCCATATGTACTTCAGCACATTTTTTCCCTTGAAAATTGCCTCAAGACAGGTGACTGTTGAAAGCAGCATAGCCCCGAAAATTGTTATGATATGAAAAATCAGAACGATTAGAGGCACATGGCCCTTGAATCTTAAAACAACTTCATGGTCGTCGTTCAGGCTATATTTCTGCTGATTTTTCAGCAGGGTTATTTTATAGGAAACCTTACCGGCCGCTGGCTGCATGGGGATCATTGAGACCAGCTCATTTCCCTGGCGTATCATGGGTACGGTAGTCCATTCATCATTGCTTTTAAACCGTTTATACGTAAATTCACCATGAACAGCAGTGTCGGCGATACTTATCTTCACAGGCATGTCCTGGCCGCAGTCTGCTGAGCGCGGAAGTTTGTATTTGACAAGGCTTGATCCGAGCTGAATCTTATTTCGTATAGGATATGTGGGACCGGTCGTTCTCTGGTAAATTGCCAGGAATGCGGTGAAAAGAAAGGCAAATATCCAGATCAGGGCAGATTGGTATTTTTTCATTTTTTGTTTTTGATTTTTTATCTGACCGCAAAGGTAATTATTTGACTCCAAATCTTTCAAAGAGATCATATACAGCCTGCTGAATATTTGTACGGATGTTCAGATCCCTGAGTTTCTGGTTCCCGGCAGATGGGCAGACCCGGTTGGAAAGGAAAATATAAAGCAGCCCGTTCACAGGGTCGGCCCAGGTATACGTTCCGGTGAAACCGCTGTGGCCGAAACTTTCCGCAGAGGCGCTTTTACAGGTCGGGCTTTCTGATTTGCTGTTCTGGGGAGGCTTGTCAAAACCCAATGCCCTGCGGTTGCCGCTGCCGGGAAACTGGCAGCTTGTGAAGGTCTTTACAGTGGATGGCATGAAAAACTGTTTCCCTCCATAACTGCCCTGGTTCAGGAGCATCTGCATCATCACTCCGAGTTCCAGCGAATTCGTGAATAAACCGGCATGCCCCGAAATACCTCCCAGCATTGCAGCCCCGGGATCATGAACATAGCCCCTGATCAATTGTTTGCGGAATTCAGTGTCGTTTTCAGTTGGCATGATCATCCCGACCAGGAATTTTTTATACGGGTTGAAACTTGTATGGTGAAGGCCCAGCGGAAGGTAGAAAGTTTCATCAAGGTACAGGTCAAATGGTTTTCCGCTGATCTTCTCCACCACCAGCCTGAGAAGGTAAAATCCCATGTCGCTGTATAGGTATTTCCCTTTTTCGCCCAAAGGTAAACGGATGATCTGCTTATAAACTGAATCCTTATAAGAACTGCTTATAAATAAATTATCGGCGACTTTATTCGGGTAAAGCCTGCTGGAATCCCTTCTGAAAACATTAGTGTCAAAGCCATTGGCATTGATTACAGCCTTGTAAAAAGGGATCCATGCCTTAAGCCCCGCCCTGTGAGTCATGACGTCGCGAATCTTCAGCGACGACTTGTCGGAACCTGTCAAAGATGGCAGGAATTTCCCAAGACTGTCATCAGGATTCAATTTACCCTGATCGTAAAGTTTCATGATGGCAAGGGTCGTGGCCGCGATTTTTGTCACCGATGCAATATCATACAGGTCAGTATTGGTCACTTTAACAGTATCATTATACTGCGGATGACCGAATGCTTTTTGATAAAAAACTTTCCCGTCTTTCGCAAGCAATACCTGGCAGCCGGGGTATGCGCCCTGTGCTATACCGTCAGAAGCAATGGAATCAATTACTTTCAGCGAATTTTCAGTTAATCCTATCTCTTCAGGCATTGCAAAAGAGAGTCTGGTAATATCGGTTTCCTCTCCGGTACCGGAACGGAACTTTGATGTGCTTACCGGTAAGTGGCCCCGGGAAGGGAGACCCCCGAACAGAACTTCAGCGGAAAGCAGCTGGGTCACAGGGAAGTCCTGATAAGCAACCAGGATGGATTCGTTGTCGGCTGACTTCGGGAGCAACCGCAGGGAGTATGGATTCCCGAATACGACGAGTGCAGTCCTTGCGACCTTCGAGAGGGTATCGACCATATGCAGGGCCTGTTTGGAAAGGCTGAAACTGTCGGCAGGGTAACCTGTCATTTTGTGAAGCCCGATAATAATGACATCGAACTTCTTCAGCATGCCTGTCACGCTGTCTCCCTCAGTTTTGCTGAAATTTTTAGGCAAGTAAAAGGAGGGAACGACAGCATAGGTATTTATGACTTCCGAAAATGTGTTGCCTGCTTTATCCCCGATGCCCAGATAGGCTACATGCCTTTTGTCGGGGGAAATCAGCGGGATTAATCCGAGATCGTTTTTAACCAGTGTAAGGGCTGAGGCAAAGCCCTCTTTTTGTAAAACAAGAGATGAACGCGTATTCAGGTCGTCATGCAGATTGGCCGTACTGACTGGTGTTTTGCTGACTCCCAGGCCGCTTTTCAACATCAGTATCCTGAAACATTTTTTATCTATCTCAGCCCATGAAACAAAGTTGCTGTCGGCGGCAGCTTTAATAACCTTAACAGCTTCCTCAATATGCTGCGGAAGAAGCAGAATGTCGTTGCCTGCCTGCAGGGCTTTAAGTTCGATCTCCCCTGCTTTGAAATATTTTGCAACACCCTGCATGTCGAGTGCATCGGTGATTACAAAACCCTTAAAACCGAGTTCTCCTTTAAGCAGCCGGCTTACCACAGGCTGTGAAAGTGTGGCTGCCGTGTTTGAAGAGGAGTCGTAACAGGGCAGGTAAAGATGGGCGATCATGATCCCCCTTACACCATTTTTAATAAGCGCTTTGAAGGGAAACAATTCAACTGAGTCCATCCTTTCCCTTGAATGCCTGATTATCGGCAAGGTGAGGTGGGAGTCGGAATCGGTATCTCCATGGCCTGGGAAATGCTTTGCAACGGCCATCACGTTGTTATCCTGCAGGCCTTTCATATAATAAAGGCTTTTCACAGTTACCTGAACTTTGTTCTCGCCGAACGACCTGAAATTGATCACCGGATTATCGGGATTGCAATTAATATCGGCCACAGGGGCGAAATTAATATGAATGCCCAGTCGCCTGCAATCAGCCGCGATCCTTGATGCAATTTGATAGATCAGAGTGTCGTTTGAAATAGCTCCGAGAGTAATGGGCCTGGGAAATGCAATTGTACTGTCGAGCCTCATTCCAAGGCCCCATTCAGCATCGATGGCAACCAGCATGGGCACCTTACTCACCTGCTGCAGCCTGTTCGTGAAAGTGGCCTGGGAATATGGCATTCCCTTGAAGAAACAAATGCCGCCGGGCTGGTACCTTGATATTACGGAGGTCAGGCTGTCTTTATAAACTGAATCCCTGTATGAATATGCCCTTATCATGAACAGCTGGGCTATCCTTTGCTCAGGTGAGAGCTGCCTGAAAACGGAGTCAGCCCAGAGACTGTCAGCTCTTTCAATCCCCTGGGCCTTAAGCATAGAATTCGTCAGCAAAAAAACGGGGAATAAAAAGATCAGAAGTTTCACTCGATTGCTCATGTTGAATGCCCTGTAAATCCGGCAAAACAAAAGAAGATAAAAATGCTGTGAGCCTGATGAAATCTTATCCAATTTTATTAACATCGTCCTGTCATGCAGAATGGATTCGCATATCTTTGACCAGTATTAAGTAAATTATCTGATGAGATGCCCACAATAGAAGAACTGCAGCGAATTTCAACGCAGGTCAGGCGAGATATAATCAGGATGATCAACGGCGCCGCCTCAGGGCATCCCGGCGGATCCCTCGGAGTTGCCGACTTCCTTACTGTGTTATATTTTGAAATAATGCGCCCTGATCCTGTAAATTTCAACATGAACGGGACAAACGAAGATGTCTTCTTCCTTTCAAACGGGCATGTATGTCCGGCATGGTACAGTGTACTTGCAAGATATGGTTTCTTCCCGTTACCTGAACTGGGCAGCTTACGCAAACTCGGCAGCCGCCTACAGGGCCATCCGTCAATATTCGAAAAACTTCCCGGGATCCGCATGGCCTCAGGCTCTCTCGGCCAGGGCCTGTCAGTTTCCATCGGGGCTGCGATCGCAAAAAAAATGAATGGCGACAGCCACCTGGTTTTCACTCTATGCGGGGACGGGGAGCTCGAAGAAGGGCAAAACTGGGAAGCCATGATGTTTGCCCCAGCAAAGAAGGTTGATAACCTGATCGCCATAGTGGATTATAACGGGAAACAGATCGATGGCCCGGTCGAAGAAGTGATGCCCCTGGGTAGCCTGAGGGCCAAATTTGAAGCCTTTGGATGGGAAGTGACCGAAATGAACGGGAATAACATCCCTGAGGTGCTGAGTGTTTTAAATACAGTGAAGTCTGAGACCGGCAAAGGAAAACCCAATATGATCATTATGCATACCTGTATGGGTTACGGTATCGATTTTATGATGGATAAGCATGAATGGCACGGGGTCCCTCCAACCTATGAACAGGCTGCAAAGGCCCTTCTGCAACTGCAGGAAACCCTGGGCGATTATTAGCTTCTGCCAATGCGTTACAGCTTGAAAATAAGTGGCCGGATCATGCATGAATTGAGAAAAACATTAATTGTAATATTGTTTCTCTGGCTGATGCCAGCGATGCACCCGGTTTATGGTCAGGTCAGAAAAGATCCAGAGAAACCTAAAATCGTTACAAGGATCCTTTTTGTATTCGATGCATCCCAGAGCATGTACGGCCGGTGGCAGGTCGACACCAAATTCAATATTGCAACCCGGCTGTTGTCAGGTTTGCTCGACAGCCTGCGGAATGTCCAGGACCTTGAGCTGGCCCTGAGGGTTTACGGGCATCAGAAACCCTTCCCACCCCAGGATTGCAGCGATTCAAAGCTTGAAGTGCCCTTTGCAAAAGACAATACAGCAAAGATAAAGCATGTTCTGAGAATCATTAAACCAAACGGCACCACGCCGATTGCATATTCTCTTTCCCTGGCGGCAAAAGATTTTCCTCCCTGTGACCATTGCAGGAATGTGATCATCCTCATTACCGACGGACTTGAGGAATGCGGAGGAGACCCATGTGCAGCCTCAGCCGAACTCCAGAGCAAAGGAATAGTCCTCAAGCCGTTTATCATTGGCCTTGGAAAAAACTTCAAGGACCAGTTCGAATGTGTCGGAACCTATTTTGATGCCAGTAACGAAAAGGAATTTACAAATGCCCTGAAAGTGATCATAAGCCGCACCCTGAATCCCACAACCATGCAGGTTAATTTGCTCGATAAGGAACATAACCCTACCGAAACAAATGTAGCTATGACATTTTATGACAGCAGGAGCGGGCTCATCAAATACAATTTTATTCATTCCCTGAACGCCAGGGGTTTGCCCGACACACTGGATGTAGACCCTCTGGCCACTTACGATATTGTTGTTCATACGATACCGCCTGTAACAAAGGATTCCGTTAAACTGACACCCGGCAAACATACGGTCATAGGCATCGATGCACCCCAGGGATACCTCACGTTCAAGGCCTCAGGAAATGCCACGATGAAATATTTACCATGCATTATGAGGAAATCAGGCCAGGACCAGACCCTGAATGTTCAGCAATTCGACCAGGTGGAAAAGTATATTGTAGGGAAATATGATATTGAAATCCTGTGTTTACCCAGGATACTTGTAAAAGATGTTGAAGTTACCCAAAGCCATACCACGTTTGTGGAAATACCCGCACCGGGAATTGCCGTCATTCAAAGGTCGACGAACGGGTACGGAAGTCTTTATATCGAAGAAAAGAAAGGTCTGACATGGCTGTATAACCTTAAAGACAACCAGCAGCAGCAGGAAACCCTTTACCTTCAGCCGGGAAACTACAGGGTGGTCTTCAGGCCCAAGTATTCCAACTCTTCTTCTTATACCGAGGAAAAGTCGTTCAGGGTGGAGTCAGGCCAGACAACCAATGTGAAAATGTACACAAATTAAATAGCGAAAAGCGAAAAGCGAAATAAGAAAATAGAGAAATAGCGTTTGGCGAAGCCACAATGAGCAAACAAAAGAAATAAGAAATTGGTGCGAATAAATAGCGAAAAAAATTATCAGGTAAGAATAATATAGCGAAAGAATGAAAGAATATACCAATTCCGGCTCCAAAGACACCCGATCAGGATTCGGAGAAGCCATGCATGAACTCGGAAAGACAAATCCCGATGTGGTGGCTCTCTGTGCAGACCTCACACCTTCAATGAAACTTGACGCTTTCGCAAGGGATTTCCCTGACAGATTTATTGAAGTCGGCATTGCTGAAGCAAATATGATCTGCATTGCCGCCGGGCTTACGATAGGAGGAAAAATTCCGTTCACCGGCACGTTTGCCAATTTTTCGACTGCAAGGGTGTATGACCAGATCAGGCAGTCAGTGGCGTATTCAAACAAGAACGTTAAAATATGTGCTTCACATGCCGGTATAACACTCGGTGAGGACGGGGCGACTCACCAGAATATGGAGGACCTGGGAATGATGAAAATGCTTCAGAACATGACGGTCATCAATCCCTGTGATTTCAACCAGACTAAAGCAGCAACACTGGCGATAGCAAAGTATGTCGGCCCGGTTTACCTGAGGTTCGGACGTCCCAAGGTTCCCAATTTCACACCGCCCGACCAACAATTTGAGATAGGGAAAGCCCTGGTCCTCAATGAAGGAACCGATGTCAGCATTTTTGCCACGGGCCACCTGGTCTGGAAGGCGCTTGAAGCCTGCCGAATACTTGGGGAGGAAGGGATCTCATCCGAAGTCATCAACATACATACCATTAAACCCTTGGATGATGAGGCGATACTGGCTTCCGTAAGAAAGACCGGCTGTGTGGTTACTGCCGAGGAGCATGAGAGAAATGGCGGACTGGGCGACAGCATTGCACAACTGCTGGCCAGGAAATATCCTTTACCGGTGGAAATGGTCGCTGTTGACGACTCATTTGGAGAAAGCGGAACACCTGAGGAACTCATGAAAAAATTTGGTCTCGACACTCCCGATGTGATCAGAGCTGTAAAGGCAGTCATGGCAAGGAAGAAATCCTGAGGCTAGGCGGTTTTTTTGAAAAGCCTTTGAGTAAAGGCGATGATCATCGGAAGCAGGGAAATAAAGATGATGCCGAGGATGGCCAGGGTGAAATTGTTTTTAATTACAGGAATATTCCCGAAGAAATATCCCCCCATAGTAAATAATATTACCCAAAGAACATTTCCGAAGATACTGAAGCTGATGAACCTGAGGTAAGTCATCCTCCCGACACCGGCAACGAAGGGCGCAAAAGTTCTGATTATGGGCATGAATCTTGCAATAATAAGGGTCTTCCCGCCATGCTTTTCATAAAACGCATGTGTTTTATCGAGGTATTCTCTTTTGATCAATCTGTAATTCTTTTCGTAAACTTTGTGGCCCAGGAATCTGCCGATGAAATAATTGGTGTTATCGCCTGAGAAAGCGGCAATTATCAGCAGGATTACCAATGGCAGCATCTGCAGGGGTTCGCCGGGCATGGCAGCTATCGCTCCGGCAGCAAACAGAAGGGAATCACCAGGCAGGAAAGGAGTGACCACCAGGCCGGTTTCCATAAAAATGATCACGAACAATATCAGGTAAGCCCAGGTCTGATAATCGCTCACTATTTGAAGCAAGTGCTTGTCAATGTGCAGAATGAAATCAATAATATAACGGATAAATTCCATGAGGGAGTTTTATAGGGAGGACAAAGGTAGCCGTTTTTTATTTCTTTATGGACTTTCACTTCCCTCGATGCGGATAAAGGCATCTTTCAGAAGGAAGGGTGTGATGAGGGTGGTAAGAAGGGCCATCACGACCAGAATTGAAAAAACAGGTACGTCAATAAATCCTTTTTGAAGTGCGATGTTTGCAATAACCAGTTCCATGATCCCCCTTGCGTTCAGGCCCAAACCAATTGTGATCGATTTCAGGTTGTTAAATCCCGCAAGCCTTGAACCGAAATACCCGCCAAGGATTTTACTCAGGAAGGATGCTATAAGGACCACCGTAAGCAAAAGGCCGTTGGTCAGAGCCCCCGCATTAAACTGCACACCCAGTATTGCAAAGAAAATGGGAGCCAGGAAACCCATCGTAAAACTTGCGGTTGAATGCTTAACCTGATCAAACTCGGATTTCTCGAACAGGGTTCTCGGAAACAGCATAGCACCGAAAAACGCCCCGACAATAAAATGAAGGCCCAGTAATTCAGCAATGCTTGAAAAGATCAGAACGAACAGGATGACCAGGGCAAATAAAGATTCCTTCCCTTTCAGATAATGCAGAAAGCGTTCCATCTTCGGATTCAGCGTGCTGACCCTGGCTTTCGAGATGCTGATCAGCCTGTACGCAATGACCAGGAATACAATGAACAGGATTACTTTTGCACTCGTAAACAGTATTGAAAAAGTCACATCTTCAAGTTTGCCTGAGCCCCCGTTGTAATCAAGAACGATACCCAATATCATCAGGGATACGATGTCGTTGAAAATGGCTGCAGAGATTATTCTCTGACCGACATCCGATTGCAGTTTCCCCAGGTCCATCAGTATCCTGATACTTACCGGTAACGCTGTGATGGCAATGCAAAGCCCGAGGAAGATCGTAAAAATATTGCTGAAATGAAAAAGATGTCCTATCAGGAGACCGCTCCCCAATGGAATTATAAAACCCAGAAGCGCGATCCAGAGATTCTTTCCCCTTATCGAATTCCTGATCTCTTCAGCCTCAATCTCCATACCGGCCATTAGTATCAGCAGGAATACACCCAGGTCGGCAATAGGCTTTATGTCTCCGACAACCGGAATTATGTTAAAGAGTGATGGACCAAGGATCACACCGGCAAGCACTTCTCCTATCATCGCAGGCTGGCCAAGCCGTTCAGCAATTTCGCCTAAAATCTTAGCAGACAGCAAAAGGATCAGAAGGTTAACTATGAATGGCAGCTGGGTGTGAAAAAGATGGAACATAGTTTGACATGATCCTTTCGGGATGCAAAATTAGTCTTTTATCATTTGCAAACCGTTGTATTAATTTACCTTTGCCCGGTGAATCAGGACTTTTTAATCAATTTCGGTTTTTTTCAGACTTCTGTTGTTGAACTTTCTGCTGTTTTATCCGGCCTGGTCAGTGTATGGCTTGTCAAGAAAGAAAATGTATGGGCTTTCCCCATCGGAGGAGTCAGTGTACTTCTGTCGGCATACATTTATTTCAAAGGCAATATATATGCCAATGCAGGGATCAACCTTTTTTACTTCATCATGAATATTTATGGCTGGTATAACTGGCTCAGGAAAACTGACGGGGATAAACATATTATGATCACTGCATGCAGCCGGAAGGAAATGCAGTTCTATGTAGTCCTCATCATCGTTATATTCTTCAGCCTGTGGTACCTCCTGAATAAGATGCCTTATAATCAATATGCCGTTTATGATGCATTTACATCTTCTCTGTACGTAATTGCCATGTGGCTCATGGCGAGGAAGAAAATTCAGCACTGGCCTCTCTGGATCATCGGGGATGCGGTCATGATCATGCTCTGCATTTTTCTGAAGTGGTATTTTCTGGGCTTCCAGTACCTTGTGTATACTGTAATTGCTTCTCTGGGCTGGATGGAATGGAAATATAAAGTAAAGGGTACACAAACTTATTAAATTTGGATAAACTCCGGAAAATAGCGATCACAGGTCCCGAATCAACAGGAAAATCAATGCTTGCCGCTGACCTGGCGAAGTTTTACGGGACCAGCTGGGTGCCTGAATATGCCCGTGAATACCTTGAACAGAAGGGACCGGTTTATGTGGAAGAGGATATTCTTAAAATAGCCAGGGGTCAGCTTGAAAGAGAATCGGAAGCAGCAGCAAAAGCAAGTCAATTTCTTTTTTGCGACACGGAATTTATTGTCACCAAAATCTGGAGCGAGTTCAAATACCATCGTTGCCATCCATGGATAACCCGTCAGGTCGAACACCATGCCTATGATCTTTATTTGCTGTGTGATATTGATCTGCCATGGCAGTCTGATCCGTTAAGGGAGCATCCTGGCTTGAGAAAAGAGCTTTTTAAACTGTTTTACGATGAGTTAAGCTCGAGAGGTTTCCCGTTTTTTGTGATTGATGGTTTGAACCACGACAGGCTGAACAATGCGGTCAGAAATATCACTGACTATTTTAAAATTAAATAAATTTATGGCTGCGAAAGATTGTAACTCTTGAATCCTGCATTGAAAATACTTTTTGTGCCCCGATGGTACCCCTGCCGCACTGATCCCATGCCGGGTCTGTTTATTCAGCGACAGGCTGAAGCCCTGGCAAAAAAATATTCAGTTCAGGTTATTTCAGTTCATCCTGATCCTGCCTGCACAAAAAAATATGAAATTGTTAATTCCATCGAAAAATCAGTGAAGGTATGTCGTGTTTATTACAGGACTATTCAGAACCTCCCTGCTTTTTCGAAGCTGGTCAACTTTTTCCATTACGTAAAGGCACATCATCTGGGGTACATGAGCCTTGAACCTTTTTCTGCGGATATCATTAACGGGCATATCCTTACCCGTGAAATTTTCTTTGCATGGTACATGGCTGGGAAACAAAATCGTCCTTATGTCATTTCCGAGCACTGGTCCAGGTATTTTCCTGCGAACGGAACATATCATGGCCTGTTCAGGAAGTGGCTGACAGGTTTTCTGATCAAAAAATCCTCAGGGCTTATTGCTGTAAGTGATTCCCTGGCAATGGCCATGAAAGCTGTTAACCTTGTTCATCGAAACACAGTAGTTGTCCCTAATCTTGTTGATGTCTCCGTATTTATCCCGCCAATTAATAAACCTGCTCAGGAAAAGGCCGTGATAATGCATGTTTCCTGCTTTGAAGACAAATCCAAAAATATTTCAGGCTTTCTTGAGGCCATTGCCGGCTTGTATAAACAACGTTCAGATTTTCGTGTGATCCTGGTTGGCGACGGGCCCGATTACCTTGCAATGCGAAAATTTGCCTTCAGCCTGGGGCTGAATGATGCCCAGGTTGAATTTACAGGGTTAAAACAACACTCTGAACTTATCATGCTCTACCAGACAGCCTCTTTTGTTGTGCAGACAAGCAGGTACGAGACTTTTGGCACAGTAGTCATCGAAGCCCTGTCCTGCGGCCTCCCGGTTGTTTCCACCAATACAGGTGTCGCAGCATCGGTCATTAACGACAGTAACGGAATTATTATTCAACAATCGTCGGTTAATGAAATTGTTATGGCGATTAAACATATGCTGAATATTTATTCTACCTTTGACAGTCGGAAACTACATGAATCTGTTGCCGGTAATTTTTCTGAGGATGCCATATCAGAACAACTTACCGGTATATACCTTGAAATTATCAATACATGGCGAAAGGATTGAAATTCGGGGTGATGTGCTCGGGTACTGCTTTTCAGAAATGGCAGGCTGAAGCAATTCATCTTCTCCGGGAAAATGATCATGAGCTGTCTCTCCTTATTATTGATGGACGGGTTTCTCAGGCTCAGGAAGATGAAAAACCTGGCAGGGCAAGGCATAAATACTCATTTCTCTGGAGACTGGCAAACAGATTCTTGTTCAAGCATGAACAGAAAGCGATCGTGGAAATGGAACCCGAACTCCATAATATCACACGCAGAGTTTGTTGGGTAACTGAACAAAATTTTTCTGAATACTTCCCTGAGGATGACCTTAAGGCAATCAAATCAGCCAACCTTGATTTTATTCTTCGTTTCGGATTCAATATTATTCGCGGTGAAATACTAAATGCCGCGACATATGGTGTTTGGTCTTTTCATCATGATGATGAAAATAAATACCGTGGAGGCCCTCCCGGGTTCTGGCCAATTATGAAGAATGACTCTGTCAGCGGCGCAGTTATGCAGCGTCTTACCGACAGACTTGATGCAGGCATCATTCTGAAAAAAGCATGGCTTAAGACCCTCCTGCATTCATACAGGACAAACCTGGATGTATTATTGTTCGTGTCTTCAGCATGGCCGTCAGATATTGCAAATCAGATAATTGCAAAAGGATACGATGCAGTGCGTCCTTCAGGGACATCGGCTCCGATTTATAAAGTTCCGGGCAATTTTACCATGTTTATCTTCCTTCTCAAACTGTTCAGGAACAGAATAGTTTTTTACTGGAACGATCTCTTCCGGGCCGAGAGATGGAATATCGGCATTATTAACCGATCCGTGCAGGAACTTGTTTTTTCGAATACTGAAGTCCGTCGAGAAGATGTATTGTGGATGAGGGAAAGAAGTTCCCGTAACTATTTTGCTGACCCGGCCGGATTTATTGAGGAAAATAAGGTCCATATCCTGATGGAGGACTATTCATACTCTGAGAACAAGGCCCATATCTCAGAGGCAGTTTATGATCCGTACTCGAACAGTTTCTCAGTGCCGCTTAAATCGATCGAAAGCAAAGAACATCTGTCTTATCCGTTTATCTTCGTCCACGGAGAGAACATCTACTGTCTGCCGGAGTCTTACAGGTATGGTTATATAGGTTTATACAAACGAAATTATTCGGAAGGAATTTTTGTTGAGGACCATGTTCTGCTGGATCATATTGATGCGGTTGATCCCACATTGATAAATCATCACGACAAATGGTGGCTGTTCCTTACCCTTAGGAAATATTCCAATACCCATCTTTATATTTATTATGCGGATGAACTTGATGGGGAATACAAACCTCATCCGGCCAACCCGGTCAAAATAGATATCCGGTCTGCAAGACCTGCCGGCTTGCCTTTTATTCATGAAGGACAGCTTTACAGGCCGGCGCAGGATTGTTCGGAATCCTATGGAAAAAGGGTTGCAATCAACAGGATCGTCAAACTCACGGAGACGGAATTTGATGAAGAATTTGTGAAATATATCGGGCCTTTGAAGAATTCCAGATATACTAAAGGCTTTCATACGGTATTTGGCCTTGGCCGGTTTACACTGATCGATGCCAAACGCAGCAAATTCAATTTCTCCCATTTCGGCCGCCAGGCCCGTCATAAATTCAGGAAACACTAAGGATCCGGATGTTCAGAAACATCATTGGCACTATCGGGACCCGTGTGATCAGCGCATTCCTGACATTGCTGATCAGCGTTCTTAATGCCCGTTTACTTGGTACAGCCAATGTTGGAACGATCTCGCTTATTGTTCTCTCGGTAACATTTATTCAGTTGTTCAACAACTTTATCGGAGGGGGTGCTTTGGTCTACATGACCCCGAGGGCAGGGTTTTTAAAACTGTTTGTCCTAAGCTATGCCTGGATATTGGGTGTTACCATTCTGGCGACATTCTTCTTTGAAATTATAGGCACCTTGGCAAAGCAGCTCGGGGTAATTCCACAGCTCGAAGTAATTCCACAGGGGTACTTTGTTGAGGTCCTTTTTCTCGCTTTGGTGATGTCATTTACATCGGCAAACTACATGCTGCTTCTTGGCAAGGAAAAAGTCAAAACCTTCAATATCTTAACCCTTGTTCAGATCATTGTTCTTATTGCCTGCCTGCTTGCAGCTGTCTACCTGTTTCATGTCAGGACCGTGATGGCTTATTACTGGGCCATACTGATCTCATTCCTGTTTTCTTATTTTTTCAGCCTGTTGCCCTTGCTGAAATACTTTAAGGCGGAACCATTGAAAGACCTGAAACCGATTTTTCATGCAATGATGCAATTTGGGACATATGCCCAGTTTGGCAATATCTTCCAGCTCTTGAATTACCGTATTGGTTATTATATGGTCGAAGTATGGTTCGGCAGGGCTGCCCTGGGCGTTATGTCAACCGGTTTCCAGATTGCCGAAGGCCTCTGGATCATCAGCCGAAGCCTGGCCCTGGTACAGTTCACCCGCATATCCAATGCCATGGATTTCAACTACAGTGTGCGACTTACCCTGATACTGTCAAAGATAACTCTTGTCGTGACAACAATTGCATTACTTTGCCTGCTGGCTTTGCCTGAATCTTTTTACAGGCTGATATACTTCCATCATGAATTCGGAATGGTCAGGATCGTTATCGCCTGCCTTGGAATTGGCATTGTCACCCTGAGTTTCTCAATGATTTTAAGCCATTTCTTCTCAGGTATCAACAAACCATATCATAATATGATCAGCTCGGCAATAGGGCTTGTTTTTACCGTAGGGCTCGGTTTGCTGATCGTTCCCCGCTACGGGATTCTGGGTGCAGCAGCCACTGCATCCGTATCATACACCATTTCAACAATTTACCAGCTTGTTGTATTCATCCGTATGACTCAGCTGAAAGCCAGGGATTTTATTCTGACCGCTGCAGAGATAAAATTGCTTGTAGGAGAGGTCAGGAACCTGTCATGGAAAAGTGAAATACAGAAGATCATTCAATAACCAGTGTTTTTCTTGCAAGGATATCCCTGTCAGAAATCAGCATAAGCATATAATTCCCGGATGACAGACTGTTTCTTGAGAATCTTATTCTGTAGTCTCCTCCTGCAGATGAAGAGGCTTGCAGATGTCTGACATTCCGGCCATTCAAATCGATAAGTTCGGTGTTGAATGAACTTTCTTTACCCATATGCATTACAATATCAGCCTCATCTTTGACAGGGTTTGGAATGATCAGTATCTCAGGGGCCGGTCCGAGGTTTACAGAAGGGCCTGAACTCGTCCAGATCGTACTCAGGGATGATAACAGGCTGCAATATGGTCCTCCGTATGCGCCCATATCGTTCCTCAGGTCTCCTTTCGATGGAAACTTTCCCGATGTTGGGTTTGAGGGATCAGGCAGATCATTGTATGTTGCAGTGGAATCCCCCTTGTCGATACAGGGAGAAATATCGGATAAGTAATAGTTCATCGCATCGAAACCAGGATCTGCGTTGATATTGCCAGTTCCAGTATAACCGTCCTGCACATCATTGTATTTCACAGTGACCGGTGTGTCGGCAAAGATCTGCTTACCTGAGCTGGCTGTATTTCCCCAGATTATGTTGTTGATTATCGTCATCGTAGTACTCCAACCCCTGATACCTCCACCCTGACGGGTCGAATAGTTGTAGATAATAGTATTATTGATTACCCAACGGGGAGAACCCAGGGAATTTGTTCCGAGTATCCATAACCCGCCTCCGCCAAAATCCTGCCCCCCGGTATTATGGGCAATAAGGTTGTTCCTGATGATCCCCCCGCAGTAGTTAAACACAATCCCGGCTCCGTACTTGCCATGGTTATTGTCTATGACATTGTTCTGGATGAGCGGATTGCTGTCGCCGCAGCGGATACCTCCACCCCCTGCGCTGGTCATCCCGCCGCTTATATCAGTGGCCGAATTATATGTTATGTGATTGTGAAGTATCCTGGGTGACAAATACTGCACAAGAATCCCTCCGCCCTCGCGGTAAATTGATCCGGGATTATGTTCATCATTCCATTTTGTGCCGGTACCTCCTGTTATTTTAAAACCAGTGATCATTGCATTGGTGTCGCTTGCAGTCGAAGAAACCTTGCTGGCAATGATCACACAACTTGCAGAATCAGGATTAGCGGGCTGGCTCCCGTTAATAACAGTAGCTTCGATAGTTGCAGTGTCATGCGTGAGAATAAATGTACTTGCAACAATAATACCCTTGGCTCTGAAATTGATATTTTCATAATAAGTCCCGGGTGAGACAATAACAGTGTCGTGGGTCGAAGCAGCGTCGATGGCGCTTTGAATGCTCGTGTATTGCAAAGGAACAAGCAGCCTCGCAGCACTTACAAACTGTAAAACTCCGAGTATAAAAAAACTTGACAGTAAGGTTTTTTTCATGGCTTATGGTTTTTAAAATTCAGGATTTTGATTGCGCATATCCATAAGATACTTCAAAATGAAAATACCCTATAAAATTTTACTACTTTCTGCAAACCATCAATTATGTTAAAATTTAAAACAATCTTTCACTCTCCTATAAAGACCGGCTTCCTCTTTTCATAAAAAGACCTTATGCCTTCGATATAGTCGGTACTTGTTCCGGCTTTCCCTCTCAGCATATCGATATGTTCAAATACAGAAGGTGAGATTGGCAGGGAATTCCCTAAAATATTCAGCTGCTCCTTAATGACCTGGATACTGAGAGGGGAATTTGCAATGATGCGGTTGGCAAGGTTAACAGTAAAATTCTCAAGTTCTTCCGGCTCGACTATATGATTGATGATCCCCAGGCTGTGCGCCTTTTCCGCCGATATCGGGTCGGCAGTAAAGAACATCTCTTTTGCAATGTGGGAACCCATGATGTCAAGAAATTGCAGAATACCGGAAGTGTTGTAGGGTACACCGATCTTCGCAGGAGTTATTGCAAGGCAGGTATCTTTGGTCCCGATGACCATATCGCAGATAATCGCAACATTGCAAGCCCCTCCCCAGATGCTTCCTTCCGCCATTGCAATTACCGGGACAGGGATCTTCATGATAGCCCTTATTACTTTTTGCAGGGGATTGTCATAGGCCAGGGGGTCGCTCCCGTCACGGGGCAGTTCGTCGATGTTAAATCCCGAGGACCATACTTTGGCTCCTTTGTTCGCCCTGAGTATGATGACCCTGACCTTTTGTTCATGCATCCCATCAAAAGCCTCAAGTAATTCATTCAGCAGGGCACGGCTTAGGGCATTTCGTTTTGCGTCATGATTGAGTGTGATCCACCCGATCATTCCTTTAATTTCCTGTTTTACGAGTTCCATCTTGATAAAAATCAGATAATAAATACTCATGCAAAATAAGGGAAATACTTGCTTCTGTGAATAACTTTCCCATAATATTTTGCAAATCCGGCAAAGCCTGCCTTGAGATTACTTTATATTTGCGGCGGTCTGGAAAAAATCAAAATGTTCAAGGAAGAAGTCTATAATGAAGATAGTATACGATCCCTGGAATGGAAAGAGCACATCCGCCTCCGTCCCGGGATGTATATCGGCAAACTGGGCGACGGTTCTTCCCCCGACGACGGGATTTATGTACTGATCAAGGAAATCGTCGATAATGCCATCGATGAGTATGTGATGGGGTATGGTAAAACAATTGAGATAACGATTAAAGACCAGCAGGTTTGTGTTCGTGACTACGGGCGGGGCATACCGCTTGGAAAACTGGTCGAATGTGTTTCAAAGATCAATACCGGCGCAAAATATGATTCGAAGGTTTTTAAAAAAGCCGTAGGGCTTAACGGGGTGGGGGCAAAGGCTGTCAATGGCCTTTCCTCTTTCTTTAAAGTGCAGTCGGTCCGTGACGGCCTTACAAGGATCATTGAATTCAGCAGGGGCGATCTTATTCACGATGAAAAAGAAAAGCCCTGTGATCTCAGACCGGGTACCATTGTGACCTTTACCCCTGACGAAGATTTATTCGGGAAGTATCATTTTATACCGGACTATATTCAGAAAATGCTCTGGAACAATGTCTTCCTGAACAACGGACTTACTATGATCTTCAACGGGGACCGCTATTATTCGCAGAACGGCCTCCTTGACCTTCTTAATTCTTATATCGACACTCCAAAAGTGTATCCCGCTGTTCACCTTAAGGAAGGAGATTTTGAGTTTGCCTTTACACATTGCGAAATGTACGGCGAAGAGTATTATTCTTTTGTAAACGGACAGCATACGACACAGGGAGGCACGCATCAAAGCGCTTTCCGCGAAGCGCTGGTCAGAACAATACGGGAATTTTATAAAAAGGACTTTGACACGAACGATATTAAAGCCTCTCTCATTGTCGCATTAAGTATTAAGGTCCAGGACCCCGTCTTCGAATCCCAGACAAAGACGAAACTCGGGTCGATCTACATTGAGCCCGATGGTCAGACCATCCGTAATTATATCATGGATATTGTCAAAAAGCATCTCGACAATTACCTGTATATGAACCCGGAAACTGCCGAAGCTTTGCTGAAAAAGATCCTGCAGTCGGAGAAAGAACGGAAGGAATGGGCTAACATTAAAAAGATCGCGAAAGAAAGTGTTAAAAAAGTCAGCCTGCATAATAAGAAGTTAAGGGATTGCCGCATTCACTATAATAATCACGATGACCGCCGTTACGAGTCCACTATTTTCATCACCGAAGGTGATTCCGCAAGCGGCTCAATTACAAAGGCCAGGGACGTGAACACTCAGGCTGTTTTCAGCCTCAAGGGAAAACCGCTGAACTGTTTCGGCCTCAGCAAAAGAGTAGTATATGAGAACGAAGAATTCAACCTGCTTCAATCGGCGCTGAATATTGAGGAAGGCCTTGAAAACCTTCGTTATAATTATGTTGTGATAGCAACTGATGCCGATGTTGACGGCATGCATATAAGGCTTTTGCTGCTTACTTTCTTCCTGCAATTTTACCCTGACCTGGTAAGGAACAACCATCTTTTCATTCTGCAAACGCCTCTCTTCAGGGTCAGGAACAAGCAGAAAACAGTTTACTGTTATTCGGAAGAAGAAAGAAATGCTGCTATCGAAAAGCTTGGCGGTAATCCGGAAATAACCAGGTTTAAAGGCCTGGGCGAGATATCTCCCGATGAGTTTAAATATTTTATCGGGGCTAATATGCGCCTTGATCCCGTGATTCTTACAAAAGACTCTGCATTCCAGGAAGTGTTGAATTTTTATATGGGAAAAAACACCCCGGAACGCCAGAATTTTATCATTGATAACCTGAAAGTTGAGGAGGATGTCCTCCAGCCGGTTGCCCTTGTTTAATCATGTTTTCTCTGGAACGGCCAGATCGTTGCCGTGAATTTCAGGAGGGCTTCTCTCCGGTGAAGGAGGTCCTGTAATTCATACAGCATATTCCTGTTTACTTCTTCAGCCATTGGGATCACCCATTTCTTTGTTTCATCAAGATACCTGCGGATAAATTCTTTATTGAAAATGTCGGGATGCAGGTCGGTGAGGTTGCTGATTCGGTCGGCACATTTCAGAGTCTTCGCATTCTCACTGCCTTTTTCAAGCAACCGTTGAAGATACTGGTCTTTGCTTTCTTCCTTCTTCCTTGTGACCTCAAGTACCAGCAGCAAAACAGCAGCCCCGTCCTTATCGAGATTTCTGATCTCATCGTATGAAACACATTTCACATCCTCAAAAAGGTCATGGATCACCGATGCTTTGAGGAGCACCTGATCCACATAATGATAATCAATCAGAATAGCATAAGTACTCAAGGCATGGCGAAACTGGTTGCCTCCGACATGACGTTTAATGCCCCGAAGTGCAGTCGCTTTCTGTACATAGGGTGCGATGACCATGTTCACTAATTCTTCTCTCTCAAAATTTTCCATACAAAGTTTGAAATGCTTTACCAATATTTTTAATAATATCCCCTGCTACCAGGGCTTCCTCTCCGGTTTCACTGCAAGCCAGGTCACCTGCCCGGCCATGGAGAAACACTCCAAGGATGCAGGCATCCAAAGAGGTATATCCCTGGGCTTTTAAACCAGTTATCATCCCTGTGAGCACATCTCCGCTGCCTCCTGTTGCCATCCCCGGGTTGCCTGTGGAATTGAAATAACACTCTCCTTCAGGAGTGGTTATTGCAGTATTCGCGCCTTTCAGGACGACATAGGCCTGATGGCGGAAAGAAAATTCGCGCTGCAACTGGACCCGGTGATAATCATCCCTGTGTTTGCCTGTCAACCTTTGAAATTCCCCGGGATGAGGCGTGAAAATACAATGTTTTGGTAAAAAACCGAGCCATGTTTTATTTTCAGCAATAATATTAATGGCATCGGCATCAAATACGATTGGCTGCCGGGCTTCCTGGATCAGGAGTTTGATGGCTTTTTGGGTTTGTTCTCCCATACCCAGGCCACAGCCAGTCCCAATCGCAGTATATGGTGAAAGATCAGGGATCATGCTTATGACCTTTTCATTGCTGTCAATACTCATCATGGCCTCGGGGACGGACGATTGCAGAACAGTCATACCTATAGATGGAGCATGCACTGTAACCAGGCCGGCGCCGGATCGCAATGCGGCACGAGAGGAAAGGACGGCAGCGCCCATTTTTCCATAACCGCCGCAGATAAGCAAGGCATGCCCGAACGTACCCTTATGATCAAACTTGTTCCGCTTTTTTATCCTGGTGGCAAGCATCTGGCTTTCAAGCAAATAATTTTTAACAGAGGTCATGTCAATGAACTCCCTGGATAGGCCTATATCAAGCAACTTCCACTTGCCCAGGTAAACATCATTTTCGGGAAAAAATAAAGCCAGTTTGGGGGGCGAAAACGAAAGAGTGTAGTCAGCCGCAATGATTGCCGGGTTTTCAGCAGTTTTATATGAACTGTCACAAAACAAACCTGAAGGGATGTCAATCGAAATTGTCAGGGCCTGGCAATCGTTGATATATCGTATAACACCCGCTGCGAAACCACCGGCTGAACGGCTTAGCCCGCTGCCGAACAGGCTGTCTATCATAGCATCTCCCGGGTGGATCACCGGCATAGGATCCCCTTCTTTAAGAAACCTGAAGTTTTTTCGGGCAATGTTCCTGAACCGGTCTAAATTTGTACGGCAGGAAGGCGTAAGAGTTTCTTCAGACCCGATCAGGTAAACCTCAACCGGGAAGTGCTTCTGCTGCAACATTCTGGCGATTGCCAGACCGTCGCCTCCGTTATTTCCGCTTCCAGCGAAAACATAAACTTTTCTTTTCTCATTCAGGTTCTCTGCTATCCAGGAGAAACATGCCGTTGCGGCACGTTCCATCAGGTCGATGCCGGCAATAGGTTCGTGTGCGATAGTGTACGCGTCGGCCTCATGTATCTTTTCAACGGGCAGTATCTTCATAGGTTATCTGATCATACCCCAGAATGGAAGTGTTGCCAGAAGCCCGATCAGAAACAAGGTCACCAGGAAAAAAACCACAACCGAAATAATCAGTCCTATTATAGCACAGGTCCTGCCGGTCTTCACATTGTTCAGGGAACTGATAGTAAATTTCTGCGGGGCTGCATAATAAACAGCTTTCTCTTTCTTTGACAGGATAAGGGTGGTTATTCCCAGCACGATTCCAACGAAAGAAACCAGATGCCACCAGCAGAAGACAATCGAAAGAATACCTAAAACCAGGATGGTGTTCGAATTCGGAAGATTTTGCTGAAGGAATGTGTTGTTTAACGGATCACTTCCCGGTTTTGAAGTAAAGGCTTGTTCTTCCATAAAGATGAGGTTTATCAAAGAGTAAAATTACGAAATAATGCAATTAATAGTACAAAGGATAAAATCTGAAATTTCCGAGTGTATTATATTCGATGGCAGGAGCAGGGATCTTTATGAAACTCAGGACGGTGAAAACAGCCTTAAGGACTTTTGAATGCGTTGGGATTCTGGTAAGGTCCACATCCACTGATAACATGAAACGGCGGTATCTTTCCTGGTAAGGACCTGAAGGATTGACAATATTGCTGCTTGCCCCGGTCATACCCCCGGCTCCATAACCGAAGGCAATATTCAGCCATTTTGGGAAACGGCTGGTTTTGGGCAGGAAAGCGCTTATGTTTCCCGAAAGCCAATAACTCTGTCCGTTATAATCTTTTAAAATCTGGCTTATCAGGTTCGATCCCAGAAGGTCAGGCCTGTAATCAGGGTATGAAGTCTCGTGAAATGAAAATTTCAACCTGAACCTTTGCTCATTCCAGAGCAGTTGCTGGCTCACGAATATTGCCGCACCCAGTGTATTCGCAGTAAAATCGCCGATCGAAAATCCCCATTCGGAGGAGAACCCGTCGAGGATCTCAATGTTCAGCATATATGCTTCTGCAAGCAAGCCCCCGTACCATGCCGATTTTTTCCTGCTCAGTCCTGCCCACCGGTATGACCAGTTGCCGATCATACTGATATAATAGGAAGTTGTGGCATGGCCGCATTTGTCCATCTGAAGCCATTCATTGTCATCATTAAAAAAATGAAAACCTGACTGAGGGTAATCCTTGTACCATAAAAAATATAAGCCGCTCAGACTTCCAAGGTAAAGCGCCCCCTGCACCGACAAAACCCCGATAAGCCTGCCTTTGTGAACAGAGGTCGTGTCCGTTCTGAGACTATGGTATGATGTATTGTCCTGGCTGTAAACAGCCAGGGATACAACCAGCGCTATGAACAACAAGAGGGACCGCATGGTTGTGAACTTAAACGCACCAATTATTTGATATTCAGTTGGTCAATGGCTTTCTGATAATTCCTTGCATTTCTTCCGTGTTCGGCAAGGCTTACAGCAAAATTATGAAACCCGGAAAGATCCTCCCTTGCGCAGAAATACATGTATTTGTGATTTCTGAAATTCAGCACTGCATCAATCGAGCTTCTGGAAGGGATACAGATCGGACCGGGTGGAAGCCCTTTATGGGTGTATGTATTATATTTTGAGTCAATTTTCAGATGTTTTATTGTAATCCGTCTGATCGTATAATCCTGCCATGCATAAATGATTGTCGGATCGGCCTGCAATGGCCAGTTTTTACGCAGCCTGTTGATGTAAACCCCTGCAATATCAGGCTTTTCTGAATCTTTGTTCGATTCTTTCTCTACGATTGAAGCAAGTGTCACAACCTGCTGAATGTTCATACAGCAGATACCAAGCTCCATTCTGCGTTTTGCGTTCCAAAAGGCTTTTTGCTCCCTGCTCATTTTCGCAATAAGTTGTGCCGCAGTTGTGTTCCAGAAAATTTCGTAAGTATTTGGAATAAACAGCACAAACACATTATCAGGATTAATGTCATATTTCTTCAGGTACGACGGGTCAAGAAATAACTTCATCAGGCTCGCAGAATCCGCTTCAACCTGACGCCCAAGTTTCCCGGCAAGTTCAGAAACGGTATGGACTGTCTGAAAACTGAGCCTGACCGGCTCCTGAAGCCCTGACCGTAATTGGTTTACAAGGTCATTATTGCTCATCCCGTTCCGTATCCTGTATTTTCCGGCTTTAACTCTTTTTTCGTAATGTTTTCTTACCGCAACAAAAGCAAAGCTGTTTTCATTTTTCAGGATGGCATTGTCTTTCATTATCTTCAGCAGTCCTTTGAAGTCAGTCCCGGTCGGAATATACAAATAGGTAAAACTCTTTCCTTTAAGGTCAACATTGGGTGATTTTACCAGATAGTAAAATTTTGCAAAAAACACGCCCAGGAGCAGTATTGAGGTGAAAGAAACAACGAAAGGAGCAATATAGCTCAGCCTTCTGAGGCAATATGGTCCATGGATTGCAGGATTCATCAATTAAACGGTGTGTATGAAATTATTAAGAACGTCGGATCAACTGGAACATCCATTCTTCCATCCAGCCATTATCAAGCCTGATCCAGTCTTGTTTAATGCCGCAGCGTTCAAAACCAACTTTCTCAAACAACGAAACACTAATTGTGTTCACTGGGGTGATATTGCAATATAGTTGCCTCAGATTCAGTACCTCAAAAGCATATTGAATAAGAATTTCAAGGGCTTCAGAAGCATAACCTTTCCCTCTGAATTCCTGCCCGACCAGGATCCCGGCCCCGGCCCTGAGATTCAAGGGGTCGAAATCAAAAAGATCTATTGCTCCGATTGCTTTACCTTTTATATTCCCTCTGAGGCCAACGATCATCAGCCTCAGCTGCCTGTTCAAATAGATATCGTTCCGGGCACTCATCACATATTCTTCGATCTGAAAATGGGAATAAGGGCTTAACGTGTTGCTTACTCTCCATACAGCAGGATCATTTTCCCACTTGTAGAGAAGATCTATGTCAGAAGGTTCTACGGCTCTGAGCTGCAACCTTTTGCTTTTAAGTATCTCAGTTTGCATTGCTTTAATTAATGAGTATCTCCCCTTTGTATACAAATACAGCCGGCCCTTCAAGATAAACTTCTGTAAATTCCTGCCCTGACCGGCGAAAATGAACTTTAAACTCTCCTCCTGTGGTATTTACGGAATAACAACCTTTATTGTCCTGGTTTAGAAGGGCAGTGATAACGGCAGATGCAGTAACACCTGTTCCGCAGGAAAGTGTTTCGTTCTCAACCCCGCGTTCATAGGTCCTGACACGTAATCCGCTTTGTGTCAGTTCAACGAAATTCACGTTACAGCCACCGTTTTCGAACCTGGATTCATGTCTCAGTGCTCTGCCAAGCTTAACCACATCGATCTCATCCACAGAAGGAACGAATTTAACAAAATGAGGCGAGCCGGTGTCAATGAAATAGCCGTCTTCAAATGTTTGCCCGGGCCTGGTGTCTTTCATCTTAAGCTTAACAATATATTGTTTGCTGTTTTTTGCCAGTATCTCTGCTTCATGCTCACCGTCAACAGCAATGAACCTGGCCTGTTTGTCAATGATCCCCAGTTCATTGGCAAAGGCTGTCATGCACCGGCCGCCATTGCCGCACATGGTACTTTCATTTCCGTCAGAATTATAGTATTTCAGAGAGAAGTCAAATGTGTTATGGGCTTCAAGCAGCATCAGTCCGTCGGCCCCTATGCCGAAATGCCTGTCGCAAAGAAAGGCTATTTGAGAATGATTCAAAAGGATCCGGCCGAAACGATTATCGACAATGACAAAATCATTCCCGTTGCCATGGTATTTATAAAAGTCAATTTTCACAAAAATCTATTCTAACGCAAAGCTATGAACAAATCTTAATATTAAAAGTATCCTGCCCTCAATTCGTCGGGAGTTTTCTGCTGTTTAACGATTCACTCTGTAATCCGCCTGAATATTAGAATACTTTTGTTCCCAGAAAATCACTAATTTTAAACCCGAATACCATGGAACCAAATACTGAAAATAAATTTCGTTACGATAGCCACCGGAAAAAAGGAATTCTGGGAATTATTGTGATCCTTGCAGGCATGTCCTTATTGCTTTTCAATACCGGAATTGTCCCTGACTATTTCAGGCATATTATAATTTCGTGGCCCATGTTGCTGCTCGCCATTGGCGTGATAAGTCTTATTGGAGCTGAAAACAGGGTCCCCGGTATTATTCTGATTCTGATCGGAGGTTTTTTCCTCTTCCCGAGGGTCTTCGACCTGGATATTAATTTTGCGCATCTTTTCTGGCCTCTTATTCTTATCTGCATCGGGGTGCTCATTCTTTTTCGCAGATTTCCTCATCCCGGTAACTGGAAGCATCATATGAAAAACTCTCCCGAGAACATGGCAGCCGCCAATGACCAGGGCTTTATTTACGAAGACCATATTTTCAGCGGCACTGAAAAAAGGATTATCAACAAAGACTTTAAAGGGGGCAGGATGAATGTTATTTTCGGCGGGATCAAGCTTGACCTTACACAGGCCAGCCTGGGAGAAGGTGTAAATGAACTCGAAGTGAACGTTGTTTTCGGCGGCGCTACTATCATCCTGCCTTGCGAATGGAAAATCCAGCTGAAGAATACCAGTGTGTTCGGAGGATTCTCCGATAAGCGTTTCTGTGTTAAAGAACCTCTTGACACCTCCAGAGTGCTGGTTATCAAAGCTTCTTCAGTTTTCGGTGGTGGGGAAATCAAAACATATTAAAATAAAACCTGGGGATATAGAATGATACATCCGGTCTTTCAAAATCTCAGGTCCATATCCGTGTATTTTGGAACGTGGATCCTCCTGGCGGGGATCCACTTTTCCATTTTATTCCTGCAGTTTCGTATTCCATTGAACATTGCATTGGCCGACAGCTTTATTTACAATGCTGTGCTATGTGTGATAGGGATTGCAATGTGGTATGCAATCAGGTATTCGATGCCGGGGAAAACTACAGGCTTTACTTTTATTTTCAATCATTTTACATATTTGGTACTCCTGCTTGTATTCTGGATCGGAACCGGATATGCTGCCCTGAACCTGTTGTTTAAGGACAACCTTGTTTACATAAATTTCCTGGGCCTGTCAATCCCATACCGCTTTGTGGCCGGGATCAGTCTGTACGCATTTATCGGGCTGGCCTATTACCTGATAATTATGTACCGGGACCTTCAGGATAAAGCCAAAGCGGAAACCCGCCTGAATGAGCTCCTGAAAGAATCTGAGTTGAACATGCTCAAATCACAGATAAATCCTCATTTCCTTTTTAACAGCCTGAACTCTATCAGTTCATTAACTATTACTGATCCGGGCAAGGCCCAGGAAATGGTGGTAAAGCTTTCGGAATTTTTAAGATACAGTGTTTCGTCAAACATCAACACCTTTACCACACTGGAAAAGGAAATGCAGAATATTCACAGGTACCTGGAGATCGAAAAGATCCGTTTCGGGGATAAACTTGTTTTCGAATTTACGATGGAACCGGGATTTTCGACAAGGAACGTCCCTGTCATGATCCTTCAGCCGTTATATGAGAACGCCATCAAGCACGGAGTTTATGAAAGTACCGAACCGGTAAAAGTCATAACTGACTGCAAAACCTTTACAGATTACTTTGAGATCAGGATCAGTAATGATTTCGACCCATCGGCTCCGGCCAGGAAGGGTGCCGGTATTGGTTTAAAAAACATCAGGGAAAGATTAAAGCTGATGTACAGGAATGATTCTCTGTTAAAAACCTTTGTTTTGAATAATGTATTTCGGGTTGTACTCACGATACCGAACAAACCATTTGAAAATAATCCCGAACAATGACATACAAAGCCATTATCATTGATGATGAAAAGCCTGCCAGGGATATCATCAGAACCTTTTTGAAAGAGCTTACCGACATAGAGATAATAACCGAATGTTCGGATGGGTTTGCCGGATTAAAAGCCATTCAGGATTTGAAACCTGACCTGGTTTTCCTCGATATCCAAATGCCGAAACTTACAGGCTTTGAAGTGCTGGAGCTGATTGAAAACCCCCCGCTCATTATTTTCAGTACAGCTTACGACCAGTATGCGATAAAGGCGTTTGAAATGAATGCCACAGATTATATATTAAAACCGTATTCCAGGGAAAGATTTGTGCAGGCTGTCGGGAAAGCCATTTCCAAACTCCAGGGCGGTGTTGCCCTGCAGCCGGAAATTCAAAAAATAATTCAATCTGCGGATGACAAAGATGAATTGCTTCAAAGGATAGCAGTAAAAACAAGACATAAAGTGCATGTGATCGGAGTGAATGAGATCATTTATCTTGAAGCTGAAGGCGATTATGTTATGATTCACGTAAAAGACGGCAATTATCTCAAGGAAAAGACAATGAAGTATTTTGAATCCCACCTTGATCCTGAAAAATTTATACGGATACACCGTTCATATATCGTTAATGCAGAAGTTATTGAAAGGATTGAGCTGTATGACAAGGAAAGTTATTCTGTACTGCTGAAGAACGGAGCCAGCCTGAGGGCAAGTACCAGCGGTTATAAGCTGCTGAAACAGATTCTGCACATGTAGTCCTCAATTTTTTTATTGGCTGCAACCCTTTTTCAGGGAAATTGTCTTATATTTACGTTCAGACAATACAGTTGACAATTGAAAGCGATTGCGTCAAATCCGGTCATTTATGAGATTAACACTCTGGTATGGCTAGGAGAAATAAGCAGGGAGTGCCAGACCGAAATTACTCTTTCAAATGTACCTGATTATAAATGGGATGAGCTTATCCGGCTCAAAATTGAGGCCGTATGGTTAATGGGAGTCTGGGAAAGAAGCCCTGAATGCATAAAAATTTCAAATGCCGATCCCGGGAACCTTTCAAATTTTAAAAGAGCCCTTAGTGATTTTACGGAAGATGATAACACGGGCTCTCCCTATTGCGTTAAAAACTATACAGTCAACCAGAATCTGGGAGGAAACGACGGCCTGGCCATTGCGCGTAAAAAACTCCTGGAAAGAAACATTTCCCTCATTCTTGATTTTGTACCTAATCATCTGGCTTTTGATCATCCCTGGGTGTACCAGAACCCTGAATTGTTCATACATGGGTCGCAGGATGACCTGGCCAGGGACCCTGTAACTTTTAAACGCCTTCAACCTGGTATTTTTGCCTGTGGCACCGACCCGTATTATCCCCCCTGGGAGGATGTGGTCCAGGTGAATGCATTTAGTCCTCAGTTGAGGCTTCAGGCGATACGTACCTTAAAAGAAATAGCAGGTATGTGTGACGGCGTTCGCTGCGATATGGCGATGCTTTTAATGAACGATGTATTTCTTCATACCTGGGGCTCGCTGGCGGGTGATGTCCCTGATGAAGAATACTGGAAGCTTATTATTGGCGAAGTCAAAAAAGAGTTTCCTGATTTCACGTTTATTGCTGAAGTTTATTGGGATATGGAATATATCCTCCAGCAAAACGGGTTTGATTATTGTTATGATAAACGGCTTTATGACAGGTTAAAAGGAGAAGATGCAGATGCCATCCGTCATCATCTTGAAGCCGACATCAGCTACCAGTCAAAGCTGCTGAGGTTTATTGAGAATCATGATGAGGAAAGAGCTGTTTCGGCCTTCAATATTGAAAAAGAAAAAGCTGCCGCTCTGATAAGCCTGACCCTCCCCGGGGCAAAACTGATCCATGAAGGTCAGCTGGAAGGCAGGATAGTTCGCCTGCCGGTTTTTCTAAAGAGAAGACCGCCCGAAACACCCAACACCTATATTAAAAATTTCTATGAGACTCTTCTGGAGATCGCTGCAACAGCGGAATTACACAAGGGTGAATGGTTCCTCTGTCCCGTAAGCGGATGGGGTGATAACCAAAGCTGCAGGCATATCCTGGCGTGGTACTGGAAATATGAAAACAGGGTATGCCTCGTTGCAGTAAATTATTTTCCAAAACCTTCTCAGGGATTTGTTTATCTTCCCGGATGTGAGCTTTCAGGATATTCATGGCGGCTTGTTGACCTGTTCACCCAGGACCATTTTATCCGCAACGGAGATGATATAGCCGTAAGCGGGCTATATGTCGGACTGGAATCCTGGGGTTTTCATTTTTTTCAGATTTATAAAATGATTTAACAATACTCTTCTCGTTTCTCAATAAAGAACAAGACATTCTGCAAACATTTATCAACATAAAGACAGATTATATGAAAAAAAAGATCAAATTACTGGCAATGGTGGCGGCAGTCATGTTTATGATTTCCTGTGCCACCTATCCCGGCATGGATTCACGGCTTGCTGAGGATCTCGTCGTCATCACGAAATATGATGTCGGTACCAATTTCACGCAGTATAAAACATTCTCGATCGTAGATTCTGTATCAGTCATCAGTGACAGGGACAGTTCTAAAATACTGGATGCTCAGGCACAGGCCTTGCTCAACCAGATCATTGGGAACATGCAGGCAAGAGGCTACCAAAAAGTTAACCGAACAGCCAAGCCTGACCTTGGGATCAATGTGGGAGTCGTAAAGATTACAAACGTGACTTATTATTACCCCGGATGGTATTGGGATAACGGATATTACAATCCGGCCTATTGGGGATATCCTTCCTATAATTACTGGTATCCGTATTATCCTCCTGCAGTAAGTACATACAGCACAGGTACTGTTATTATCGACATGGTAGACCTGAAAAATGCCCCGGCTCACAACAATAAGCTATATATAGAATGGATTGCCTTAATACGTGGCCTGATGACCGGTTACCACACACTACAGGACGTACTTGATAATGTTGACCAGTGTTTTGCCCAAACCCCGCAGATCAGGGCAAATTAAGGTCATGCAATCCGTAAGAAACAGCAAAAAAGTATATTCATTTATAATGAACTGAAAATGAAAAAAATATTTTTATCAATCATAGCTGCCCTGCTCCTGACTGTTACAGTCCAGGCCCAGGAAAAAGCAGCCTCGGGTTACAACCCGACTTCATTATACACTCTCTCATGGACTCTCGGCGTTCCGCTGGGCAGTTTCAATAACTTCATTAATACGGTAAGCCCTGCCGGAGGGAATTTCACAGGCCGGTATTTCCTGAAGAAAGGCCTTGCCGTCGGCTTTGAATTCGGCTGGAATAATTATTATAAAAAGTACCCGAGAAATACTTATTATGGCGGTGATGGCTTAGCTGTTACCGGTATCTTTTATACATATTCTTTCGTGGTTCCATGGAAGGTCGGAGCTTATTATTACTTCATGCCTTCAGCCATAGCTGATCCTTATGTTGGCCTGTCATTTGGCGGGGATTATATGGAGGAGCATATTATGGTACAGGAGTATGATATTTATAACACCCAATGGGGATTTACGATGTCGCCTGAGCTAGGTGTACTTATAAAATTCGGTAAGTATTCACATTGGGGAGCCAATGTCAGCGCCCAGTACTGGTTCAATACCAATTCATTCACTTTTACTGATGTTGATTCCTACAGCACAATGCAGGGACTTAACTTCAATGTGGGATTGACCTATTTGCTGAGGTAGTTTAAATCGTATGTATCTTTAAGCAATTTGTTCCCCCGGGGATATTAGGTGGAATGCCTGCTATCACGATGATCTTTTCGCCGGGCAGGGTAGTCTGGTGTTCCTTAATATTCGTTTCAGCAAGGCTGATCATTTCATCAAACGACTTGCATTTCTGCCTGATGAGGATCGGATGTATCCCCCATAGCAGGTTCAGCCCGTGATACACTACCGGTTCGTCAGTAAGTGCATAAATCGGCGCCTTGGGACGCCCGGCGGCAATGAATTTAGCGCTTCTTCCGCTTGAAGTAAGAACTGCAATTGCACAGACTTTAACAACTTTTTCAATACGGTTGACTGCTTCGCAGATTGCTCCTATTTCAGAATGTTCAACAGAAGGGTAAGTCCTGAATTCTATTTTTGATTCCACCTCGACGGCGATACGGTCCATCATTTCAACTGCTTTGACCGGGTATTCACCAACAGCCGACTCGCCTGAAAGCATCGTGCAGTCTGTGCCGTCGATGATCGCGTTTGCAACATCATTTGCTTCCGCCCTTGTAGGCCTGGGCTCATGGATCATCGACTCAAGCATCTGGGTTGCGGTGATCACCGGTTTGCTCATACGGTTGCATTGTTCAATGATGTGTTTCTGAAGCAGGGGAACTTTCTCAGGATTCATTTCAACTCCCAGATCCCCCCTGGCAACCATCACCCCGTCGGCGGCCTCTATGATCTGGTCAAGATGTTCAATTGCCTGAGGTTTTTCGATCTTCGCAATCAGAGGTTTCCGGTATCCGGCTTTCGTAATGAAATCACGGAGTTCAATAATGTCATCCGCAGACCGCACAAAGCTCAGCGATACCCAATCAACTCCATGTTCCAGCCCGAATATAAGATCCTGCTTGTCTTTATCGGTCAGTGAGGGAAGTTTCAGCGTCAGATTGGGAAAGTTAACCCCTTTCCTGTTTTTCAGAATTCCCCCGTCTTCAACCCTGCAGACCAGGGCATTCCCTTTAATCCCCGTAACTGTAAGGGAGAGGAGGCCATCGTCAAGCAGGATATTCATACCTGCTGCGGCTTCTTCTGCAGCATGAGGATAGTCGATCGGAATAACACCCGGCTCGCCGGCATAGTCTTCCAACGGGATGATATTGAAAATCTCACCCTTTTTAAGTTCGATCTGGTCTCCCTTAAGTTTCCCTACCCTGATTTTTGGCCCTTGAAGGTCCTGAAGAAGAGTAACCGGGGTATCCATTTCATCTGATATATCCCTTAGATAGTTAATAACTTTTGCGTGATCATCATAGCTGCCGTGAGAGAAATTCAGACGGGCGACATTCATCCCCGCCCTGATCAGGTTGCGGATCATCTCAGGCTCACAACTGGCGGGCCCTATTGTAGCAACAATTTTGGTCCTTCTTATTGAATCATTCATAATTGATTGGAATTGGGGATTGTCAAACAAAGATAATGCAATGATTTGTATATTAACCTGATTCTGAATCAGCGCCGGATTCCCTGTCTCATCAGAAAATAATCTCTTCGTTCAGTTCAGGATAATTCGCCACGGTTCCGTATATTTCTTTGATTTTATTTCCCAGGGCGGACCTTGGGCCGTTTTCACCGTGTATTAAAAATAATTTTGGTTTTGCGGGAGCAAGATGTGAGAACCAGTTGAGCAGGTCTTTCTGCCCGGCATGAGCGCTGAACCCACCGAGAGTATGGATGGTTGCCTTAACGGCAACATCCTCACCGAAAATCCTGACCTGTTCAGCCCCGTCGACCAGCCTTCTGCCGAGGGTGCCATAGCCCTGGTAACCTACTATGATCACATGGGTTTCAGGTTTCCACAGATTATATTTGAGATGGTGAAGAATACGGCCTGCATTGCACATCCCCGCACCTGCAAGGACCATCATAGGACCAGGTATGTCATTGATGGCGATGGAATCCTCGGCAGTGGGGCACATCTTCAGGGTTTTAAGATCTTCTGCCATCGGCCTCTCCCTTATAAACTCGGTCAGTTCTTCGTCAAAGAGCTCCTTATGTTTCATATAGATCCTGGAAGCGTCAATAGCCATCGGGCTGTCGAGGAATATTGGAAAAGGAGGTATGTCTTTTGCCCTGAACATCGATGCCAGGATGGATATCATCAGCTGTGCCCTTCCAACAGTAAACGTCGGGATCAGTATCTTTCCCTTGTTCTCCACTGCGGTCTTCACAACAGAAACAAACTCACGGATGGTTTCATCAAGAGGTTTATGGTCCCTGTCCCCGTACGTCGTTTCCATGAAAACAGCATCGGCTATATGAAGTTCCTCAAAATCTTTCAGGATGGGAGCGCCTTTTGGACCCAGATCCCCTGAAAATACAAGCTTTCTTACTTTTCCGTTTTCCTGGATATTTAACTGGATGCACGAAGATCCGAGCATATGCCCTGCTTCAGCGAAGCTGGCTTTGATACCGGTCGCAACCGGCAGGTCTTTGTCGTAAGGCAAGGCAATTAACCTGCTTATAATGTCTTCCGTGTCTTCATGAGATACGAAGGGTTTGACCGGTTTCAGGCCGGCCCTTTGCCTTTTCCTGTTCATCCGCATCGTCTCCTGTTCCTGCACATGGGCCGAATCCCTCAGGATGAGAGAAGTCAGTTCCATCGTTGCCTGGGTACAGAACACGGGTGCCGGCACTCCCATCTTGCTGAGCAATGGAAGCCGGCCGGTATGATCCAGGTGGGCATGGGTGACGAGAACTGCATCCAGTGAGGTGACATCCTTAAGATCAAAGCGGTTCAAAGCCTCGGCTTTTTTCCCGCCCTGGAAAATTCCGCAATCGACCAGCACTCTGGCTGTTTCAGTCTCCACAAGATAAGCAGAGCCGGTGACTTCACCGCCACCGGCTCCGAGTACTTTGATCTTCATGGGTCACGGCCTCATGATCACCTCAACCACATTATCCTGGCCGAGGGCTTTTTTAGCAAAATCCTGAACCGCTTTGCAATCCAAAGCTTTCACCTTCGATTCAAAACCGGTGAGGTAATCGAGTTTATTCTGATAATATTCCTGTATAATCGAATTCCACCACGAATTTTCCTTCATATCCTCCGGCCTCTGTTTTAATGCATATTCCTTGAATTTCTGAAGGTCAGCAACTAGCGGTCCGGTCTTAATGAATTTCTGGACTTCACTGCGGACGATACCCACAAGCTTATCGGCTTTCAGGGGATCTGTTTCAAAAGTTACGATGAAGCTGAACGAGGGGACCGGCAGTTTCTGAGTGCTGAACGAAACGCGGACACTGTATGCCCCGCCTTCGTCTTCACGTATCCTTTCAATATAACTTAGTTCCAGGACATGGCGCATGGCTGCCCCGAGCAGGCGGTTATCGGCAGTATAATCGCATTTTCCATTGAAATTGACATAGATTGATGTCCTCGGGGTTGTCGTTTGCCTCCGGAAATCACGGGATGCATGACCCTTGGGAGGCCTGATCCCACGGTCGATATATAAGTCCTTCTGTGAAACCGTCGGCAGGGAAGCCAGGTATTTTTCGAATAAGGGTTTTACAGCATCGGGGCTTATTTTGCCGGTGAACAGGAGCGTGAAATTGCCTGGATCGGAGAACCTTTGCTTAAATACTTTCTGCAGAAGGTCAAACGATATCTTGTCCAGGGATTTGTATGTCGTGGGCTGGGTCCGTTTGTTATGGCTTGTAGTCATAACTTCAATGGTATCGGTAAACGCTTTACGGGGTTCTGCATCTGCATTGATCAGGGCAGCTTTCGTTTTATCCAGCCAGGTTTTATAATCGGTTTCATTCCAGCGGGGACTCGTAAAACTAAGGTAAATAAGCTGCAAAGCGGTTTCAAGGTCTTTCGGAGATGTGCGTGCAGAGACTAAATCCTGGTCGTCAGAAATCATCATAGAAACATTTGCACGCTTACCGGCCAGCAGCTTTGTGAGATCATTCCGTGAAAAAGCTCCAAGCCCCATTGATGAGAGTGCATCGCCAAGAAAATCGCCGGCAACCAGCTCTTCATCTTTCAATGCTGAAGCTCCTCCGTCGGCCCAGCCGCTGACGGTTAATTCATCTTCTTTAATATCAGTTGGCTTGAAAATAATCTTCATGCCGTTTGAAAGGGTCCATTCGGTAGTCCCGAAAACGGCATTGGCAGCAGTGGAAGTGATTTTCCCGGGAACCGGTTCCTTCTCAATCAGTTTTTTACCTGCCACATTATCAATGTAAGGACTTATTTTGGCTGCTAAAGCGGTTGTCAGTGTTGACTCAATCTCTGCAACAGACGGGAGGATCAAACCTGCCTTTTCCGGCCCCGTAATCGTAACGATCATATTATTGTCCGTAATAAAACCTTTTGCGACTGCATTGATCTCTTCAAGGCTGATACCCGGGATCTCGGCTTTGTCAAAAGCATACTCATAGTCGATTCCGGGGTTGGGTGAATTCGTCAGGAAGTTACTTGTAATCGGGCGGACCAGTTCGCGGTTCTTGCGTTTATCGCGGTCCATATAACGCGAATCGAGGCTGCGCATGAATTCGGCTTTAGCGCGCTCATATTCTCCGGGATTAAAACCATAAAGTTTCATCCGCTGCACTTCCGTGACAAGAGCAGCAAGCGCTTTAAGGGAATTATTGTCGGAAGCCTGTGCCATGCAATTGAAAGCATCTTTCGTTGCAGTGTAACGGCCGTAATTACCTCTTGCAAACATAAAAGGCGGATTTTCGTTACGGGCAAGTTCCATCAGTCGCATGCTCAGCATTACGTTCACAAAGGACCTGACCAGCTGGGTCCTCATATAACCCAGGTTCTTGTCGGCATCAGGTATGGCATCATGCTTGTATGTCAGGGTCACCATGGTGTTCGTAGCTTCCTTGTCCGTTGCCGTGCCAATCAGCGGTTCCTTGTTGTCGGCAAGAGGGAACAGTTCCTTCAGTTTTGGATTGTTTACTTTCGGGATTTCACTAAACATAGCCTTGATCTTTGTTTCCAGGGCATTGACATCGAAGTCTCCCACGATAATAATAGCCTGAAGGTCAGTGCGGTACCAGGTGTTGTAAAAATCTTTGATCGTTTGATATTTAAAATGTTTGATCACTGCTGTGTCCCCGATCACATTCCTGATGGCATACTTCGAACCTTTATATATTACAGGCGCCAGCTTGTTGCTCATCCTTTCCGAAGCGGTTCCGTACATTCTCCATTCTTCAAGAATAACTCCTCTTTCCAGGTCGATCTCGGTATCCTCGAATGCCACATAATGAGCCCAGTCTCGCAGTATCATCAGGCAGGAGTCGGTGATCCCTTCACGCGTTATTGGCACATTTGAAAGATTAAACACAGTTTGCTCCAATCCTGTTGAAGCATTGACGTTGGTTCCGAACTTTACGCCAATCGTTGCCAGGTAATCCAGTATACCCTTTTTCGGGAAATGGATGGTGCCGTTAAACGACATATGTTCTGTGAAATGAGCCAGGCCGTTCTGGTCGTTATTTTCCTGAATGGCACCAATATTATTGGCGATATAGAATTCACCGCGTTTCTCGGGCAGGTTGTTTGCCCGGATGTAATAATGCATACCGTTTGAAAGAACACCCGCCCTGATTTTCGGATCAAGGGGTGGCATGTCTTTAAGGTTATAATTCTGCGCGAGGACAAGTGATGTCCAGGACAGCACCAGCGCTATGATCAGCACAAGCTTTGATAATGTTTTTTTCATACTTTTAATTTGTTAATAATTGTTTTTTGCAAATTGGTCAAAGGGAATACCCCTGTTATCATTTGCATTTTGCATGAGCATTGTTTTTCAGGGTATTTCATTTATAAATATTTATTTTTTACAAATTGGTCAAATGGAATACCCCTAATTAACATTCACGGTTTGTATGATCATTGTTAGTATGGGTATTTCATGTGTTATTCCTGAATAAAGGAAAAACCGGCAGGGGGCCGCAAACCCGGCTCACAGTCAGGATGTAAATATATTGAGAATTTTTGTGATTATAATTCGGCTTTGGGGATAAAATAGACGAACAGGAAATGTTTACCGACAAAAAAGGCTGTCACGGGGTTGAACCGGACAGCCTTTGATGAATTTGTGGGATGTGAGGGATTCGAACCGCTTTTCAGACTAATTGATTTTACTGATGCTTTGAATGGATCGGTGAGGATTGTGGCAGTTTTATAGGCGATAAATCTCCTGAAACCGGATTCACTGATAATGAGTTCTTTCATCAAGGAATTTGCGATGAGAAACTATTGCAGTAAAAACTACCAAAACCGTTCAAGGTAGTAATAAGATCTTTTCAGTAATATTTTGTTTCAAAATGTTATCTGGCACATCCCTGCGCTTTCCTTTTGAATTTTTATTGACATTGATTACCTTTGTTCTTCTTATTACGTTCATGATGGCATCTGAAGGAACCAATATTAATGAAATTAAAAAGGTAATCAGCTATTATTTACCGGAAGCGGATATAATCATGTTTGGTTCCAGAGCAAGAGGAGATAATCAACTCAGCTCTGACTACGATTTCCTGATTATCTCCAAAGATACCCTAGATGATCAGCAACGGTTACACTTTCAGGCACTCATCAGAAAGTCTCTTGCCGAAAAGTTTATTCTTGCCGATATCATTATCCATTCCCGGAAAGGTATTGAAAAGAAGAGGAACCTTCCGGGCCATATTGTCCGTTCTGCAATGAAAGAAGGAGTGCGTGTATGAACGATGAATTAAAACAATACGTTCTGCAATGGATTGAAAAAGCCGATGAGGACCGTTTGGTTGTTCACCAACTGTTTGAAGCTGGATCTATAGCAC
>Ga0208102_1000038_pt1 | contig 92046 bp, 82 predicted proteins | sample CryBogmetaGMA17M_FD_184549 | JGI IMG/M metagenome (GOLD analysis project Ga0208102, IMG submission 184549) | Freshwater microbial communities from Crystal Bog, Wisconsin, USA - MA17M (SPAdes) | ecosystem: Environmental > Aquatic > Freshwater > Lake | place: Crystal Bog, Wisconsin, USA...
GATGACAGTCGATTCAAATCGACCCCTCTTGAACCCCTCGTCTTATAGACGAGGGTTGTTTATTTTACCTACTTATCCTCAATTTTCAGTTTGGAATTGAGGATAAGATTACCGAGACGGCCGTGATAACGCCAAACACCAGCCATGCTTTTTTCGAAGGAATGGCATGCACTTCAACGCTTGCGGTCACGATATATAATAGGCCGATGAGCATGCCGATCACGGTTCCAAGATAGGGGATCAGGCCGATCAGTGTGGTGATGGGCGTGATCGCGGAAAGATAGGCAGCGCATCGATAGGACGTTTCATAGGACTCCTGCGAACCCATAAGCTTCCAGATGATGAAAAGGATCGCGGCGCCGATAAAGCTGCCGATCGCCACAAAAATCGGCATCATGATCAGCGACATAATCTTGGCCATGAAGCCAATGTCAGAGAAATGAAGGATAAAGTTAAATACGGTCTGGATGATGCCGGCAATAAATCCCATCACAATTACAAATACGAGAGGCTCTACAAAGCCGCCTGATTTTGGCATGTCGCGATAGAATGCCGATGGACCGGTGATGACCCGAATCGCCGTCTGCGGAATGGCCGCATAATCGATCTCTTCTGCCATGGAATCCTCCTTCGTCAATTTACGTTAAGAGACCTTTGAAAAAGGTCTTCGCCGGTTATACACATATTCTGTTTGATAAGAACTTCTTTTTACGGGTAGAGAGTATAGGAGTAGTGCTCTTGTATGTCAATGATGAATTTTGGCTACAAGATGTGGGGTGCTGTGTCAATGATCGTCTAAAAGACATGATCATTACGCATTGAAGCCTTGTATTCATGCGAGAAAGGCAGGTCTATTGCTTCCAGGAAGTATTCAGTTATGCTCAATAAAGATTTTTAGATCTAAAGTACTCAAGTATACTACTTTCTTTGGCAGTTCCCAATCGCAAAACTTCTGAAATGATGATATTGTGCTTGAGTGCCGCGGCATGAAGCGGCGTTTTATTCACCTTTATGGTGACAATGGCATGATCGCGAAAAGAAAAAAGTTGCTGGTTTTCGGTCTGCTGACGATTATGGCAAGTGCTGTTCTGATGGCTTGCTCTTCCGGCGCTAAGTCACCCCGCCTTGCCAGTGATGCCGTCATCCTCGCATTTGGTGACAGCCTGACCTTCGGAACCGGGGCCACTCTTACAGAAAGCTACCCGGCGATCCTGGAGCGCCTGGTCGGTCGGCGGGTGGTTAATTCCGGGGTTCCGAGTGAGGTAACAGGTGAAGGGTTATCTCGTCTACCAGAGGTGCTTGAGAGAGAAAAGCCTGCACTCCTGATCCTTTGCCACGGAGGTAATGACCTGCTCCGTCGTTTGGATCAAAAGCAAATCGCCAACAATTTGCGGGCAATGATTCGTTTAGCGCGGGAGCGGGGAGTATCTGTTGTTATCATCGCGGTACCGTCCCCGGGTATTGCTCTTTTACCCCCGCCCTTTTACCGAGAGATAGCCGCGGAAATGAAGATTCCTTTCGAAGAGAATGCCCTGACCATGGTGCTGTCCGATGGCTCCCTCAAGTCTGATTATATTCATCCAAATGCCGCAGGATACCGTAGGCTAGCCGAGTCGATTGCAGCCCTTCTAAAGAAGAGCGGTGCGGTGGAGTAACCCCCCATTGAGAGACGATAACAGTAGAGTAGAGAGCTGGCGTAGTGGCTGAGTGCTCTATTTCCAGCTTCCCCTCGTCAAACAGGACGTTCTGGTTTTCAGATCAATAACCTCTATTGTGTTGTTGTCTTACCGATTATTTATTGAAGTCGTGATTTGACGCTGATGGGTTTTTGTAGCAGCTTTCCTTATGGTAATACGCAGATATGAAAAAAATGAAATACATCGGTTATTGACGGTATCTACAAGTCCTTAGCATGCCTATTCGATGAGAAATGAAGATTACCGATCGTAATCTTTAATGAAACTTATTCGGCATTCCCCTCATATTCAGCCACATTGAACTCTTCAGTTGATGAAATTAAAGAAATATGTAAGATCACAAACGTTAATAGTTGAAATAATGTGGTACCACCGAGTAACCACGCGATAAATGGAGTAAGTAAATCTCAACCTAAATATCGGGAGAATCCGTCACATCAATATGTCGTCGATCATAGTGGCATATGATTATAAATATCAAACAATTAAATGCTTTGAAAGACCTTTAGAGACACACTAAAACAATACGCTACTCAGGGGTAGCCGGTGCAGGTTCCGATGTTGTAATGCAATCAGGTTCATATTTAAGAGGGAGCATTAAGTCTCACCTACAACCGACAGGAAGGAAAAGGCCATGAAAATACGAAAACAGGTTCTTTCTTTGAGTACCATGTTACTTCTGTTCATATTTATCCTACTACAGATACAAGGCTGTTCAGGCCAGTCCAGTTCCGGCCCGACCATAGCGGAAATGCGAACCGTCTTTACCAACAAGGATTTTACCTTTCAACTCATTCGTACTGCCGGAGCATCCCCCAGCGCTGCTGATCTTGGGGAATGTCTGGAAACGGCACGCAAGGTGGTTGATGGCGACATAGAGAGTTGGTACCGGGAATGGTACGCGCTGGCGGAATGGGTAAAAGCCCTCGGTGAAGGCTATGAGTCGTCCGGTGATAGCACCAGTGCCAGGAATGCGTTTGTGCGGGCCAGCAACTACTATCGCAACGCCGGTTTTTTTCTTTCGGAGAAACCGGTTGATCCCCGTATCCGCGACACCTGGACCAAAAGTGTCAGAATCTTCCGTAAGGCAGCGGTGATGTTTTCCCCACAAATCGAGTATCTGCAGATACCCTACGAAGGTACGACCATACCAGCCTACTTCTATAGTGGAGGCCAGGGCAAAGAGCGGCGACCAACCGTGATTATTCACCAGGGGTTCGACGGATCAAAGGAAGAGAGCATTCCAAGTGGCCTTGCGGTTCAGGAACATGGTTACAATTGCATCATTTTCGATGGTCCCGGCCAGGGTGAGATGATCCATGACCAGGGGATTCCGTTCAGGCCGGACTGGGAAAGGGTTGTTACACCGATCGTTGACTACCTCGTGCAGCGTCCTGATGTTGATCCTGCCAGGATCGCCCTGGTCGGGTTCAGCATGGGAGGCTACTTGGCGCCCAGGGCGGCAACGGCAGAATATCGTCTGGCTGCGGTTGTGGCGGACGGAGGCGTGTACAGCGTCTTTGAAGGAGTAGCAGAACACTGGATTAGCATTCCCGAGATGCCTCAGACATATTCCGATTTTCTGGCATTCATCAGGGATTCTCCAGAGGACTTCAACAATTTTGCCAGTTACGTCATGCAGTATTCGCCTGGTTCAAGGTGGTCTCTGGTGCATGGCATGTACACCTTCGGCGTCTCCACTCCGTCAGATTATTTTCTCAAACTTGCTGACATGACGCTGGATGGGCGGATACAGAACATCATGGCGCCGGTACTAGTGGTGGACTCTGAAAATGATACAACCTTCCCGAAACAACCGCAGAAACTGTATGCAAGCCTTATTGGCAGCAAGGAATTTCTGATGTTCACCGCCGCAGAAGGGGCAGACCTGCACTGCCAAGCCGGCGCTTCCCAAATCTTCTGGCAGGAGGCCTTTGCCTGGATCGATAAGGCGCTGAGGTAGTGTCCTGTCCCGTTTGACCTGCCCTCGACACTTGCACCACATGTCCAGTTAGAGTTCTGCAGTTATTTGATTATTTCCGATTGAAATGTTGTGTGAATTGGGAATATAAGAAAAACAACATAACAGGAAGGATTCAACAAAAAAACTCTATCACAGAGATTTCAAGAAGGATCTGCTAACTAAAAGTCAAGTTTCGTTTGGGACAACTCAGCGAGTCATAACTATTTCCAGCTTTCCGATGGTTTTATTTTTAATAGTAAGCTAATCTCAATTCATTCAACCAAAAAGGAGAAACGGAATTTGCAGTGGGGTGTCGTCTTCCTTATTCTTTTTGCCGCCGTACTGCACGCCAGTTGGAATGTTCTGATCAAATCAGAGTCGGACAGTTCAACGAACACCGCTTTGATCATTGCGGGAAGCGCTATCATCGGTGTTGTATTCCTGCCTTTTGTTCCTTTGCCGCTGCCGCCTTGCTGGCCTTATCTTGGGGCATCTGTTGTCATTCATATTATTTATTTCAGCGTCTTATTGCTGGCCTATAAAAAAGGCGACATGAGCTTGGTTTATCCGCTCATGCGTGGCATTCCGCCGGTATTGACCGCCATTGCCGCCTCCGTTATGCTGAATGAGGCTCTTTCCTGGAGGGGATGGCTGGGAGTTGCACTGGTATCAAGCGGGGCCTTGATGCTTACCGCAGAGTTCCGTTTTTCCAAAAGATTTGCAATGGCGCCTGTTGCCCTTGCTCTTTTGAATGCGATTGTGATTGTCATTTATACGCTCGTGGATGCTCAAGGCGCGCGACTATCCGGCAACGCTTTCAGTTACACGGGCTGGATGCTCTTGCTATTGGCCCTGTTTTTCTTCATCGCAATACCGGTATTTGAAGGCCGTCAGGTGTTTTATCGGATGGCAAAGGACTGGAAAAAGAGCCTCATCGGCGGCACATGTACTTTTGCTTCCTATGGAATCGCGCTTTGGGCCATGACGCTGTCGCCTGTTGCGCTGGTTGCCGCATTGCGCGAAACATCCATTCTCTTCGGCACGGTATTTTCCGTCTTTATCTTAAAAGAGCGCATCACCTGGATTCGCGGCCTGTCTATTGCGCTGATTATTGCAGGAGCTATCGCCATAAAGATATCCTGACGCCGGTCTAAAGATTCCTTTTTTTCATTAACACTAATGCCTTACCTCTCTGATGACCCAATACAAGATTGTTTGATAAAATATAACTTTATACGGGCTGAGTGTAAAAATTAAAAAACCTTAAATGTCATCGGGAAAGCTGGCCACAAAATGCGAAATTTGGTCTATCAATGATCGTCTAAGGGACGTAATCATTACACATTGAAGTCTTGCATTTTTTTCGAGGACAACGGCTTGTGGATAACAGGAAGTATGATTTGTCGGCGATCTTTTCACCGGTTGCCAAGGCAATGGCGTCCCTTGGCTTGACGTAGGACGGTGTCATTCTGAGCGCAGTGAAGAATCTAATCTTTTCTGATTTGCTTGATCGCAAAACTTGACCCGGCAAAACGCACAAACAAACAGTATGCGTAGCGTGAGCAAGGCACATCCACCCGGCGGATCATGCCTTGCCACATTACGTGCATCCATCCGACAGCTATCTCAGCGTGGCGCAAGTGTCGTGATCAGGTCATTGGCGACATTGGCCATGGCAGCAGCGGCAGCGAAATCGAATTTGTTGATGGCGATGAAAACCGCCACGCCGCGCATCGGCGCGAAGGCAATATAGCTGAAGGTACCCTGTAATCCCCCAGCTTTTTGCAGGATGAATGGGCGGTCACCCTTCGGCATCATAGCCACCCAGCCAAGCCCCATCGCGTCCATGTGGCCGGATTCGTCCATCCCCGACACGGTTTCCAGTCCGTCGCGCATCAGATACACTGCATGATCGATCATTCGCACTTCCGCACCGTTTTGACCAAAGCGGTCGAGATGCCATTGCATCCATTTCATCAGGTCATTCGGTGTAGAGTAGAGGCCACCCGCGCCACCCGTGACGTGACCGATGGCAACATCCGACATCACCTCCCCGTCAAAACCGTGGCCCTGCATAAACCGCTGCCTTTGCTCTCCGGACAGCGCAAACACCGTATCCTTCATGTTGAGCGGGTCGGTGATGTGTTGATGAATAAGCGCCGGAAAAGGCTTGGTTGCCGCCGTGGACAAGCTCAGAGCAAGCAGGTCGAAGCCGTAATTCGAGTAATGCACGGACTTCTCCGGCTTGAAGATCAAAGGATTGCTTACCAGCCAGTCGGCCAGGTCTTGAACTGTGATCGGAATATTGGTATCCTTTTCTGGTCCCGGCTTATGAGGCACCTCTCGTGGTAGACCCGCAGAATGAGTGACGAGATCAATCAGGCGGATATGCCCGACGTCGGCCTTCGCATTGGCGGCGAGCGAGAGCCAGGTCTTGGTGACAGGTTGTGTAAGCTGCACGGAGTTTGCGGCAACGAGATGTGCAAGCACTTCGCCGGTGAATGCCTTGGTGATGGAGCCGATCCGTATTACTGTTTCACCATCAGGTGCCTTGCTACCCTTGCCGGCTCGTTCGCCAAAGCCGCGGATCGACATCTCGCCGTTACGCACCACGCCAATGACGACGGCAGGCATTTTCTGCTCGATATAAAAGACCCCTCCGGTGAACTCGACCATTTCGTCGAGAAAGGGATCAGCCTGCGCAGCTTCTATACCGCCCCAGGTGAAGGTGGCTAACATCACTACGGTAATAGCAACACATCGGATGATGCGGCAAGCACTGCCAAGACAGGTCAAGGTTTTCATCATGTTCCTCCAGGGAGAGTATTTTTTGGCGCAAAGAAGTACGATAGCCGCGCCCAACAATTAATATTCTTGGTTGGTATTTACCGTTTTTCAGAACGACTTTACGCTCTGCGGAGAATTTTGCACTCTTTAAATCGTCTTTTTAATTCCCAGCATCACATAGAGCGGGCAGTGTCCTGATACCACACTTGAAAGGAGCATGCCAGCAAGGACGGCGAGGACGAGACCCGCAATGCCCGTTACCCAGCCCGCGACATTGGCGACGATAAAAAGAATCGCCACCACGAGCCGGACGATCCTGTCAATGGTACCCACGTTTCGTTCCATATGCGTTCCTCCTCGTAGTTCCTTCAATATCAATTGGTATTGATTAGAACTTGCTTTTTGGCAGCAGGAGTATATGAAGAAGGATATTGTGTGTCAATGGAATAACATCTGTCTAACCGCAGGGGTGCAGTCCAGTCATGCTCCGTCATGTATATACTTACAATGGAGTGTCGTGGGACGATATAAAATATTATGGACGAAAGAGATGGCGTCGGTAAAAGGCTAATTCGGCGATAGAGGCTTGCAGGTCATAGTAAGCATTATGGCGGCGGCTAGTAACAGGCAAAACTGCATCTGGAAAGTACTGGCGTATGGTTTCCTGATCATCCTTGTCAAATTCTGCATCAGGATGGAGGGATTTCCATTCAACCTTGAAAGCCGTTACATCGAGATGACGGTAGTGCAGGCGGTTCATGAAGCGTGGAAGGTAGCGGCGAACAAACCACCAGTCTTCATGGATGCTGTTTCCCGCTAGAACCGGTCGCTGATCCTCGCGTCCTGCAGACGAGCCGGCAGCGGCATCTACATAGTCAGCAAGACATGTATCTGCCTCGTCAATATTCACGGCTTCAGGGGATCGGCATGCTTTGATTAGGTCAGGCAGATTCTGTTCAACCCAAGGGCTAAGCGTTATGTCATCGGGCAGGCGAATATTCAGTCTTACATCATACTCCGGGGGTAATACTCGCTGCAATGAGGTGTCCGTAATCAGGGCCGCAACTTGAAGTAACCATGCGGTTTCAAGATCGAGGCTTGTGTATTCTGTATCGAACCAGACATAGAATTTATATGCATTATCTGACTGTTTTATCATCTCTGCCGTTTAGCTCTTTCAGAAGTTTTCATTCGCAACATTCAAGCTATCACTATTCCGGTGATATGTGTACCCCTGCTTGACCTGTTTCTCCATGATTTTCCGGATAGCGCTGCTGGATAAAATGGATAAATTCAAGACAGGAAAAAAATATTTCAACCAACTCCGGATCGAACTGCCTTCCTACCCCATCCGCAATGTTCTTGAGGACCTTCGTTTCGTCCCATGCTTCCTTGTAAATCCTTGCCGATATCAGGGCATCATATACATCGGCAATCGTAACGATCCTTCCGAAGATGGGGATGTCCTCACGGGACTTTCCCTGTGCCTGTCCATCGGGCCTCGCATATCCCGTCAGGGGAGAGCCCGTCCGGATATCCACATGACCAGGGTATCCTTTCCCGTCCCACCGCTCATGATGGGTCAGGGAAACATCCGATGCCGCTTTGTCAAACTCAGAGTGACCGTCCAGAAACAGCCTTGCCCCCAAGACCGTATGCTGTTTCATGATATTGTATTCCTCTTCCGATAACTTCGCGGGCTTTTTCAGAATGATGTCCGATATGGCAATTTTACCTACATCATGAAGCATGGCAGCCATTCGCAAGACATCCCGGTTTCCTGTGATTTCCTTTTCATCAACGCCTCGCTTCCTCGCCCATCTTTCATAGATCTCAGTGGCATAACTGGCTACACGATTGACATGCGCCCCTGTCTCCTGCGGATCCCTCATTTCCGCCAACTTGATCGTTCGAAGGATCAGATTTCGAATCAGCTGGGCCCGCTCGAGCGCGATTGCCGCACTATCGGCAAAGTGTATGAACATTCGTTCCTCTTCCGGCAAAAAGGGAATAACCTTGCCACGTTCGTTCTGGGCATTGATGACCTGAAGAACACCGATGATATGCCCATTAGACTCCTTGAGAGGAATGGTTAAAATCGATTGCGTGGAATAACCGACGCGATCATCGAAGCTACAGTTGAAATGGTATGGAACCGTCGCCGGTAGCCTTGCCACATTCGGTATATTGATGATATTCCCTGTTTTTGAAACAAAGCCGGCGATACTGTTTTCATCAATGGGGATGGAGAAGCTTGCATAGGCAAGCTTCTCATTCGGTGGGAGTCTCCGTTGCAGGGTATCGTTCTGTGTATAAGAAAAGACCAGGCTTCCATTATCTCTTAGGTATATGGAGCCGGCATCAGCGTTAACAAAGCGCCTCGCTTCCGTCAGGATGTGCTCCATAAGAATATCGAGATCCTTGGACTGACCCAGTTCTTGACTCAAGCGAAGCAAAACGTCCAGTTTTTCACTCTCTGTCAACATAAGCGAATGCCTTTATTTATTTTTCCGAACGGGTTCAAACACCTCATCCGAACACACATGCTCAGGGGACGGGCATTTCTTTCTTAGGTGCATTTATTAAAGCATAGGTCCATGTCAACGTAAAGCTCTTTATTAAAAATTGCCTTTTTGTTTTTGATGACATCCTCAACTAATTCTGAGTGACGCGGGGGAGACTTCTTTCAGACTCACTTTAGATCATAAGCCTGCGTTCGAAGCGAAAATATCAGCGTTTCTCGCATGCATGGACGTTTTCAAATTTTCCAGAAGGGCTTGCCTGCCCCCATCCCTTTCATCGTGGAATTCAAATGCGCATTTTTCCCCATCCCTTTTTTATCCCTTTTGCACATTGCTTGTCATCTCTCTGTCACCCTTCTCATGCCGGATGTGTTTTGTATAAAACCATGCAGCTGAAACAGAAGCCGTTTTCTCGATACCAAAACAAAATACTCAAGGCAGAAGATTGACCTTGGACTTAAAGTCATGTTAGAAATAGAAAAATGGAAATCGGCTGGTCCCCCGAATACCTTGACTTGATGTTTCCAAACAAGGCTGGGAAACCTAATGAATTATCGTAACAGGGTTCAGAAGTGTTTTCAGAATGCAGGCTGGAAAATACCGTTTTTGAGGGAACGGGTCACCATTGAGTCACAGAAACAGAAAAAGGGTTAACCTGAAAATGGCTAACCCCTTGATTTTCATGGTAGGCGGTACTGGGATTGAACCAGTGACTTCTACCGTGTGAAGGTAGCACTCTCCCGCTGAGTTAACCGCCCATTGGGGGTAACCTATATCCTATAGAAAAGGCTTTTTCAAGCAAAAAACATAAATAAAAATCCTGGGAGACAGGCCTCATGCAGAAGATGTTTTACCCGGAAAGTGTCATGGTCTATGGGGTATCGGACTCACCCAATAATCTTGGCAGAAATACCGTTGAAAACCTGGAGCGCTTCGGTTTCAAAGGATCGGTTTACCTGGTAGGCCGCAAAGGGAGTGAACTGAACGGTCGAAAGATCTATCGACATATCGAAGATATTGACGCCGTCCCCGATCTGGCCGTATTTCTCATTCCCGCTAAAGCCATCCCGGACGTGATGGAGCGGTGTGGACGGAAGGGCATCCCCTATGCCGTGATTCAGTCCGCCGGATTCTCGGAGTTTACCGAAGAAGGGCGGCAACTTGAAGAAAAGCTCCTGGAAACCGCCGGAAAATGGAATATCCGGTTTATGGGACCCAATTGCATCGGAACCATCAACCTGGATAACGGACTGGTTCTGCCCTTTGTCCCCATGTATCCGGACGCCATGCTAAAAGGTCCCGTGTCCATCATTTCGCAGAGCGGCGGGGTGGTCATCGACGGCATGCGTCTTCTCACTTTCGAAAACATCGGCTTCAACAAATCAATCAGCATCGGCAACAAGCTGAATTTGAACGAATGCGATTACCTGTCCTATTTCATGTCTGACCCTGAGACCCGGATGATCGGCATGTATCTTGAAAATTTCACGGACGGCAGACGGCTGATGGCCCTGGCGCAGCAGACCGATAAGCCGATTGTCATCCTGAAAGCCAATAAATCCGCGTCCAGTCACCAGATTGCACAGTTCCATACAACCGCCCTGGCCGGAGATGACGAGGCCACTGACGCCGCCTTGAAACAGGCAGGCATCCACCGCGCTCAAACATTACAGGAAATGATTGATGACTTTAAGATATTTTCTCTGCCACTGATCCGGGGAAGAAAAATCGGGGTGATCTGCCGTTCCGGCGGCCAGGCGGTGATGTTAGCCGATGCCGTTCATCAACATGGATTCGAACTGGCCAAATTTTCCGATCCGGTATTTGATTATGTCAAGAAAGAAGTCCGTGCCGGCGTCATCCGCATGACAAACCCGCTGGACCTCGGGGATGTGTTTGATACTCGTATCTACATTCGGATTATCGAGAAGGTGCTTCAGGAACCGGATGTGGATGGTGTGGTGTTCGGCCATACCTATCTGCATGGGGTCAGCATTCCTCCCACCCAGGAATTGATCCGCTCGGCAAAAATATTATCCGATCGATACCAGAAACCGGTCGTCTTTCTCATGATTGCCGGCAAAAAATATTTCTTCACCCTGAAGGAAACGGCGGATTTCCCGATTTTTGCAGATCCGGAGCAGGCTTTGAAATCGCTGTCCCTGTCTCGTGAACACTTCACAAACCGGTTAGCTTTTTATAAAGATCCTCTCCTGTCATCATTGCCGATGGCAACGGACCGCAAGGTAGAATCAACACCCAAACAGGGCATCATGAACCCTGACGAGGTCTTTCACCTGCTGAAATCATATGGGCTGCCTGTCGCCGATTTCGCCATGACGGGAAATATCACCGAAGCCCTGAATGCTGCTGAAAGGATCGGCTATCCTGTTGCCCTGAAAATGGCTTCTCCCGGCATCCTTCACAAAACCGAGGCAAAGGGTGTCATCCTGGACATTACTCATCCTCAGGCGCTCGCCGATGCCTGCAGGAACATGAAGGCCGATGCCTATCTGATTCAGAAAATGGCAGCGCCGGGACAGGAAGTGATTATTGGCGGTCGCCGGGATCAGGAGTTCGGCCCGGTGATCCTTTTCGGGTTGGGAGGCCTCTTTACGGAAGTACTCGGGGATGTGGCCCTGCGTATCTGCCCCATTCATACCGCTCAGGCACTCGCCATGATTGAGGAAACCAAAGGGGCCCAGATTCTGAAGGGCTTCCGGGGGCATGCGGCGGCAGATAGGAAGGCGCTGGCGGATTGTCTCGTGAAGGTCTCGAAACTTCTGGTCGAAAATCCGGACATCGGGAATCTGGATGTGAATCCCCTGTTCGTCTTCGAGAAAAACAAAGGATGTCTTGTGGTGGATGCGAAGATGGAAAGGATTTAGCTTTTCGTCAGGTCGCCATAAAACCCGACCCGCCGGTCACTAAAGAGATCGTTGTAATCATTGATGCTCTTGTTTCGTGCGGCGGATATATCCACCTGAGCAATCCCGACCTCTTCCGTGTCAGCGCCGGCCCGGTAGAGAAGATTGGCCACTGGCCCGCTGATCTGGCTCCTGCCTGTATAGCGGAAATATCTGCCGCCGCGTTGTTCTGTGCCGGTCCGGTTGGCGGTAACGGCAAAGACGCGATTCTCCAGACATCTTGTCACCATGGCGTCCTGGCAGAAAGGAAGGACCAGATTGGCACTGTGACAGATCACATCAGCCCCTTTCAAAGCCAGGATGCGCATGGCTTCGGGAAAAATCCAGTCGAAGCAGATCATGATCCCCACTTTGCACAGGCCGATATCATAGACCTCAAATCCCTGGTCTCCCGGATGAAACCAGAGGTTCTCCTCGTTGAATAAATGCATTTTCCGGTACGTTGCCACATAACCATGCGGAGAAACGAGAACCGCTGCGTTAAAGAGCTTGTCCCCTGCCTTTTCAATCAATCCGCCGACCAGATGGAACTTCTTCTGACGGGCGATTTCGCATAGGGCTTGTGTTGTTTTGCCGTTGGGAACGTTTTCAGAAAGATCTTCCGCTTCTTTTTTGGACGTAAAAAGATACCCCGTATTAAAAAACTCCGGCAGGACCATCAAATCCGCCTCGACCGGTTTGCTGAGACCACGGACTTTTTCAATATTTCTATCGATTTCACCAAAGAGAGGATTAAACTGAATAAATCCTATTTTCATGCCGGCTTCCCTTTATTCCATACAGATGCGCAACGCTGCTTAGGGCCTTTTTAAGAAGCCGTCAGTATTCAAAATCCACAACCACAATACTATCAGACATCGCCCGGACTTTTTTCAGAACGACTTGATGATCAGGATGCACCTGATAGCGTTTCATGGCTTCCAAATCATCAAATGCCGAAACAAGGGCAAAGTCCCAGGATCTCTCGGTATGCAGAATATCCTGTCCAAACTCAAAAGCCTTGATTTCCGGGATCACCGCGGGCAGCCCCCCCAGCCCTCTTTTAATCTCCGCAATATCCGCTTCGGTAACCTCCGGTTTAAATTTCATAAAGACAATGTGCTTCAGCATGGTTTACCTCCCTTCTTCCTCATTCACCTTAACGGCCATTTTGTCCTTCAGGTGATCGCCCAGCGACCCGAAAGAGTCCTGCGTTTTTTTCATATATTGCTGGTAGTCTTCCGGGGCTTCCTTCTGCTCTTTTACCGCATCATGTTCGGCCAGCACAAGAGACAGACGTTTTGCCGTCTTATCCACTTTTTCGATCTTGACCTCGATACTCTGACCCTCTTTGAGAACCTCACTGGCATGATTGATTCTCTTCCCTGCACCCAGACGGGAAATATGCATGAGGCCGTCGATTCCGGGTTTCAGGGTTATAAAGGCGCCGAATTTCATCAAACGGACCACCTTACCGCTGTGGATGGATCCTTCCGGATACTCTGATTCAACTTTTTCCCAGGGATCCTCGAGCATTTTTTTGAGGCTTAAGCTGATCCGGTCTTTCTCGCGATCCATTTTGAGAATGGCCACCTCCACTTCCTCACCGACCTTCAGCGCGTCGTGGATGTTTTCGGTCCGGCCCCAGGCGATTTCCGACATGGGCAGCAGTCCATGCAAACCGCCAATATCGACAAAGGCGCCGAATTTTTGCAGGGAGATGATTTTCCCTTTAACAATCTGGCCTTCCCGGAGGGATTGCATCATCGCTTCCCGGTTTGCCTGTTGTTCCTTTGCAAGGATGATCCGGTTTGATAAAATGACGTTGCGTCCCCTCTCGCCATATTCCGTGATGATAAATTGAAGCCGCTGTCCCACGTAATCGGCAGGACGGTCAATCCTTGCCAATCCCATCTGTGAAAAGGGGCAGAACCCCCGGATCGTCCCGGCGATTCTGATCTCAAAACCACCTTTGACCTCCTTATCAACCACCCCCTCCACGGGAATACCGCTCTGCCAGGCATCTTCCAGATAAATCCGGCCGGCGTCTCCGGCGCCGATTTTGGTTGTAAAAAGTTTTTCGCTCTGGCGCGAGGATAAGAAATAGGCGCGGATCGTATCCCCTTCCTTGAAGGTCATATCACCCGCTTCATTCAACAACTCCTTCTTATCCAGGTACCCTTCATTTTTTCCGCCCAGGTCCAGAAAGACCCATTCCGGTGAAATCTTGACGATACGAGCTTCCACCTTCTGCCCCGGCTTCAGCCAGACCGGCTCTTGATTACTCTGTTCAAAAAGTTCCGCAAAGCTTTGTTCCTCAATCGGTTCATTCGTGTTTTGCTGTTCCTGATTCATGGGTTTCCTTCATGGTTTTTATCAGTTATTTTTTCTACATCACGGCGATGAGAGATGCAGTACCGTGCACCATATGGACTTTTTACAAAGTCGTCAACAAGAAAAGAGCCATGGCCGTCATCACGACCATGGCTCTTCTATGAAATCGCATGGGCAGGCTCAGAAAAGCCGCCTGTCATCAGGCGGGGAGGGGATATCTTCCGGCCCGCTGCTGTGCAGTAAACTACAGCATTTCATAAATACCCGCGGCACCCATCCCGCCTCCGATACACATGGAGACGATCCCGCGTTTTGCCTTGCGCCTTTTCAGCTCATGGAGGAGCTGTGCAGTCAGCTTGGCACCCGTGCATCCCAGAGGATGACCCAGGGCAATGGCACCGCCATTGGGATTGATATCGCCGGCAAAATACCGGTCTTCAATACCGATGGCCCGGACGGAATAAATGGCCTGAGAAGCAAAGGCTTCATTGATCTCGTAGACATCGATGTCCTTCGTGGTCAATCCCGCCATCTTCAGAACTTTGGGAATTGCGTAAGCGGGACCCACCCCCATCTCTTCCGCCTTGCAACCGGCAACGGCGTAATGGCTCAGCCTGGCCAGCGGCTTCAAACCCAGTTCCTTGGCCTTTTCCGCTGTCATCAACAGGGCAAAAGCAGCGCCGTCGGTCATCTGGGATGAGTTGGCGGCCGTCACGGTTCCACCCTGCTTGAAGGGTGATTTCAATTTGGCCATATCCTCAATTTTAGCCGGCCATCTCACCCCATCATCCGTGTCAAAAATGACCTTTTCCCGGACTCTCTTCCCATTTTTAAGGATCTTGTATTTGAAGGCCTCGATGGGAATGATTTCCTCTTTGAATTTTCCCGCTTTAATGGCTTCGAAAGCCCGGCGGTTGCTTTCCAGACCGAACTTGTCCATGTCCTCTCTGGAAACATTATAGTTGGCTGCCACATTCTCCGCGGTAATGCCCATGGAGACATACACGTTGGGCATGCTTCCATCAAAGGCCCAGTCGGGATTGGGACGGAAAATACTCCCGCCCATGGGGATGTGCGACATGGTCTCGCAACCCCCGGCGATAATAACATTCGACCAGCCGGCGCGAACCTTGGCCGTGGCATCGGCAATCGCCTGTATCCCGGATGAGCAGAAACGGTTGACGACCATCCCGGATGTGGAAATCGGCAATCCGGCGCCCATGGCGATAATCCGGCCATAGTTCATGCCCTGTTCTCCTTCAGGGAAGGAACAGCCGACGATCACATCATCCACCTCTTCAGGCTTCATCCCGGGTACCTTTGCGAGGAGTCCCTTCATCACCTGGATACCGATGACATCCCCTCGGGTAGCACCCAGGCCGCCTCTTTTATAGCGTCCGCCCGGACTTCTGACGGCTTCAACAATAACAGCATCACTCATGATATTCCTCCTTGTATTCGTAAATAGTGAACGGTGCTGTTTTCCAGGAACCGCACACCATCGGCTTCATCATTTAGTTACGCAATGGTTTACCCGTGGTCAGCATATGCATGATCCGGTCCTGAGTCTTCTGCTCAGCCACAAGGCTCATGAAGGCTTCCTTCTCAAGCTCCAGGATCTCCTGCTCTGTGACCAGCGTCCCTTCCGCACAATCACCGCCGGAAATAATGTAAGCCACCTTCCGCGCAATTTGAACATCGTAGGCGGACGCATAGTTTCCGTATTGCATGTTATACAGAATCGCATCGGCCATTCCCCGGAAGTTTTCACCCATCACCGGGATCAGGGCCGGACGTGCTTTCTTGTAGAATTTGGACAGACCCAGAACAACCTGTTTGGCGTCATAGATCTGCTGATCACGGTTGAGACTGATACTCTCTGCCTTCCGAATGAAACCCATTTCCATGGCCTCCATAGCGCTGGTGGCTACTTTGGCTGTAGCGATGGTTTCAAAAGCCTTGGCCAGAATCGTCTGAAGGTTGAGTCCCGCATCAATGACGCCATCGGGAATTCCTTCGGTCAGGCGCACCATCAGTTCCTTACAACCGCCGCCGGCGGGAATGACGCCAACGCCGACTTCCACCAGACCCATGTAGGTCTCGCCGCAGGGCTGACATTTCGCTCCGTGCATGGCCATTTCACAACCGCCGCCCAAGGCCAGCCCGGCAGGCGCCGTGACAACGGGCTTGGACAGATATTTCATCCGCATATTCGCGTTCTGGAAAGCAGAAATCAAACCTTCCAAAACATCCCAGTCACCCTTCTGGGCCGCCAGGAGAACCTTGAAGATGTTGGCACCGGCGGAGAAGTTGGCCGCGTGGTTGCCGACCACCATCCCGAGGAAATCCTTTTCCACGATATCACAACTGGCATTAATCATTTCCACCATCTGATCATCGACGGCATTCATCTTGGTATGGAATTCCAGACAGGCGACGCCTTCACCGATATCCACCAGCGTAGCGGACGCATTCTCTTTGATGACCTTCTTCTGATCCTTCAGCGCCGGCAGGAGAATGATTCTCGAATTGGATTCCAGTTTCACGTAGCCCTTCTTCTCGAAGTCATAGTAATATGAGCCATCTTCCTTTTTGGTATAGAAGGAGTCGCAGCCTTTTTTCAGCATCTCTTCGATCTTCTTGGGCACCTTTTTCTTGAGCTGCTTCATCACATCGATCGCTGCCTTCACACCCACGGCATCCCAGGTTTCGAAGGGACCCAGTTGATGGTTATAGCCCCATTTCATGGCGTTATCGATGCCCACGATGGTCTCGCAAATTTCCGGGACACGGTTGGCCGCATAGATGAAGTTATTGCAGAGGTATTCCCGGGCCAGTTCCGAAGCGGTGTCTTTCCCGAAAAAGACCGTTTTAATCGAAGCGGCAATCCCATCATCGGCCTTTTTCTTTGCCGCGGAGATGGAGTCGAATTTCGGCTTTGTTGGAGCCACATAGTCCATGGCATTGTAATCCAGGACCAGCTTGACCTTTTTGCCTTTGGCATCCTTCGTCTTTTTGTAAAACCCCTGCTTGGTCTTGTTGCCCAGCCATTTGAGTTCCATCATCTTGTCCATGAATGGTAGCGGCACGAAGACGTCTCTCCGTTCATCATCCGGAACCGCCTCATGGAGATTGGTCATGACATGATGACCCGTGTCGAGGCCCACCAGATCGAGCGTCCCGAAGACAGCAGTCCCCGGACGGCCCAGGGCCTTGCCGATCACCGCGTCCACTTCTTCGATCTTCATCTTCTTCTCCACCATCAGGTTAATGGCGTTGGAAATATCAAAGACACCGATGCGGTTGCCGATGAAGTTGGGGACGTCCTTGCAAACGACCACGCCTTTGCCCAGCACCTGCTCACAGAAGGTGATCATGTAATCCACGATCTCCTTGCTGGTCTTTTCGCCGGGGATGATCTCCAGCAGTTTCATGTACCGGGGCGGATTGAAGAAGTGGGTTCCCAGGAAGTGCTCCTTGAATTTGGCACCGGATTTGGCCGTAATATCCTTGATGGGTAATCCCGATGTATTGGTGGTTACGATACAGGTCGGTTTCACGATCTTTTCGACTTTCGCAAAAAGTTCCTGTTTGATTTTCAGATTTTCAATAACGACCTCGATCACCCAGTCTACATCGGCCAGCCAGTTCAGGTTGTCCTCAAAATTGCCGATTTTAACCATGGAGGCATTTTTCTTGCTGTAAAAACTTGCGGGCTTTGATTTCGTAACACCCGCCAGACCGTTGGCGGCAAAGCGGTTACGCCATGCCGGGCTTTTCTCGGTGAGACCCTGTTTCTTATCGGCCTCGGTCAGTTCAAAGGGGATAATATCCAGCAGACAGCATGGAATCCCCGCATTGGTCAGATGGGCGGCGATCGTGGCGCCCATGACGCCAGCCCCTAAAACAGCAGCTTTTTTAATTTCATAGGACATATCTTTTCCTCCTCTTTCTTGTTTATGGTCCGGCGCCGATTTATGTCCTGAGGATCCAATCAGCACCTGCCGCATAAGGTGTAACGATCGTTTGAGTGAACGCTACCAGGTTAGTTTACGCTGCAAAGGACTCATCAGCCATTTCGATGGGAACCTTATCTGCAACCTTGATTGCCGCACATTTAGACTTCACGAGAAACAGGACCTCTACCGCAAAGAACTTCGCTGCCGCGATTTTCCCCTGGTAGAAGGCCACATCCGCATTGTCATGAACCAGGGCGCGCTGTGTACCCTTCGTATCGGCGCCCTTCTCCGCATAAATCGCATTCAGCTTTTCCTGTGCAATGGCTGCGCCCTGCAGCAGGAAGTGACCGATGAGCAGATCGCCGAAGATTTCCAGATAGGGGGATGCGTTCAGAATGGGGATCAGAAAGCTGGAGCTCTTGCCCAGCGCGGCAAAGGTCATGGTCAGATCGATGACGGCATTGTTCGCCTCTTCCAGATAGGCGGCGTATTTCTGCAGTTCCGGAACTTGTTTCGCCTTCGCAATGGTGGCGCCGATCTCGCCGATCATATTCATGACATTCATCCCCTTGTTCTGGCCGAGCTTCCGGCCCACGAGATCGAGGGATTGAATGCCGTTGGTTCCCTCATAGAGACAGGCGATCTTGCAATCCCGCATATACTGTTCCACGGGATATTCCTGGCAGTATCCATAGCCACCGTAAACGTCAATGGCCTTCGAGGTGATCTGCATGGCCATATCGGACGAATAGGCCTTGCAGATCGGGGTCAGTAATTCAACCAGACCACCCCATTTGGCCTTCTCTTCCGGATAGGCTCTGGACATATCCAGGCAGTAGGCGGTAAAATAGTTCAGGGCCCGGATCCCTTCCGTAAAAGCTTTCATCCAGAGGAGATCCCTGCGCACGTCGGGATGCTGGATAATCGGAACGGCCTTGGCGTCAGGGTTCTTCATTTCCCAAACTGGGGTGCTCTGAATTCTATCCTTGGCATAGGCAATGGCATGCTCCAGGGCGGCCGTGGAATGGCCCAGGGCCTGCATGCCCACTTCCATCCGGGCTTCATTCATCATCAGGAACATGATTCTCATCCCTTCCCGTTCCTTGCCCAGCAGCTCACCGATACACTTCCCCTCGTCACCAAAGTTCAATGTGCAGGTGGCCGAACCTCTGATGCCCATTTTATGCTCGATATTTCCGGTGTTGACATCGTTGAATTCTCCCAGAGACCCGTCTTCATTGACGCGGTATTTGGGAACAATAAAAATGGAGATGCCCGGTGTTCCGGGAGGATCGCCTTCGATTCTCGCCAGGACGGGATGGACGATATTCGGGGTCAGATCGTGATCACCACAGGAGATGAAGCATTTGCTTCCCGTAATCAGGAACTTCCCATCGGGGAGTCTCTTGGCCGTGGTCTTCAGGGCACCGACATCACTGCCGGCACCGGGTTCGGTTAGACACATCGTACCTCCCCATCGACCTTCATACATTTTTAACATGTATTTGTTTTTCTGCTCTTCCGTTCCATGATGCTGGATCAGGGTCGCGGCACCGTGGGTCAGACCGGGATACATGAGAAAGGCAAAATTAGCGGCATAGCAATACTCCAGATTAGCCGTTGCCATCAAAACAGGGACCCCTTGCCCGCCGACATCGATGGGTTCAATCTGCGCCAGCCATCCTGCCTCGCAGTATTTCTTGAAAGCATCATGGTAGCACTTGGGGACAGTGACTTTGCCATCCTTGAAGGTGCATCCCTCCTTGTCACCCACTTCGTAAGTCGGAAGAATGACGTTCAGGGCCATCTTCTCCGCTTCGTTCATCATCATCAGCACATCGTCCTTGGAGAAATCCTTGAACGTTTCTGTTTCGAACAACTTTTCAACGCCAAATTGTTCGAAAAGGAGAAAATGCTGATCCCGCATGTTTACCAACAAATTGCTCATAAAAAAACCTCCTTCCAAATTCTGTTAGATTGTCTGAAAATTTATATTCTGGTTGATCATCTCATCACTTTTTTTATAGCGTTTTAAACCGTTGATAAAGATGTCCAAACTTGCCTTCACCGCGGAACGGATTCTCTCTTCCTTATGGGCCTCTTTGCCGGTAAAAAGATGAAGTGAAATAATGCCGTTGAGCAATCCCCACATGGCATTGCGGCTTAGTCGAAGATTGATGTCGGATGGAAATTCACCTTTTTCGATACCTTGCTGAAGGATGGTTTCAATGATTTTGACGGTATTATTTGTGACCTCAATGATATGCTGATTAACCGTTTCTGCTAAATTCATATCTTCGGTGTGCAGCATAAAGGTCATCATGATTCGGAATAACTCCCGGTCATTGAGGAAAAAATCGACATAAATGAAGGCGAAATCCATAACGAGTTCCGCCGCTGACTTACCGTTTTGAAAGATAAGAGATGATTTTTTATTGAATTTATCGATATCATTGAGGAGGATCTGGGTGTAAATCTCTTCTTTACTGCTGAAATATAGGTAGATGGAACCTTTGCTGAGTTCGGCCTTTCTGGCAATGTTTTCGACGGTGACATACCGGAAACCTTTTTCGAAAAACAGCTTCCTGGCAGCGTTGAGAATCGCGCTTCGTCGCTGATCTTTTTCTCTCTTCCTTCTATCCTCAAGCCCCATCGTGGGCAACCTTCTTTGCTATATGAAAAGCCTTTATGACCCGCGTTCATATTTTGAATTTAAGTCAACATCTGACCGACGGTCATGACTTGGCTACACCTTAAAATGAAGCTTGTCAAGAAAAATTTCTAAATTTTTTTATAAAAAAATAATCCCTTGATTTTTCGACAGGATAGCTTTAAAAAAGACGTATATTTGAAGGAGATGGATATGACCGAACAGGGGTGGAACCCGGAAAAACTGCTCAGGCTATCAGGAAATTACTGGCAGACCTGCGCCCTGCACGCCGGCGTCAAACTGGGCATCTTTACAGCCATTGGAAAAGACTGCCTTGCCAGCGCAGAAATAGCACAAAAAATAAACGTAAATCTGAGAGGCGTCACCATGCTGCTGAACGCCCTCACCGCCATGAACCTGCTGATCAAGAAGGAGGGCCGATATGCGAACACCCCGGCCGCCACATCATTTTTATCGAAGGATTCTCCGGATTATCTGGGTTTCATGATCATGCACCATCACCATCTGATGGAATCCTGGACCCATCTGGATCAGACCGTTAAAACCGGAAAGCCGCTCCGGACAAGATCCTCCTTCAGTGGCGACGAACGGCGGGAAAGCTTTCTGATGGGCATGTTCAACATCGCCATGAGGGTAGCGCCGCGGGTGGTCGCTGAAGTCAACCTCGCGAACCGGCATCACCTGCTGGACCTGGGCGGAGGACCTGGAACCTATGCCATTCATTTCTGCCTGGCCAATCCTCAACTCAAGGCCACCGTCTACGACTTGCCGGAAACCCGGCCTTTCGCCGAAAAGATGATCGCTAAATTCGATCTGCCCCATCGCATTGCCTTCATGGCCGGTGATTATCTTAAAAATAAAATCAAAGGAACCTATGACGTTGTCCTGCTTTCCCATATCCTCCATGGGGAAGGACCGGATGATTGCGAAAAGATCATCGGCAAGGCCGTTTCCGCTCTGGAGGCGGGCGGCATGATCATCGTGCACGAGTTCATCCTCGACAACACCATGGACAGCCCTCTTCACCCTGCCCTTTTTGCCCTCAACATGCTGCTGGGGACCCCCTCCGGCCAGGCGTACTCTGAAGAGCAGATCACGGGCATGCTCGCCGGCGCCCATGTAAAGAACATCAGACGCATCCCCTTTCAGGTGCCCAACGATTCCGGAATCATGATCGGATATGTATAATGGGAGGATCAACTGAATTCAAGAAGCATTGCCGAGTTGACAAAATAGGTCATCCGCGAAGGAGGTATATCCCTTGAACAGCATTCTCCCCAACCATCATCCATCAGCAATTTCTAAGTCACTCGTCAGGATTTTCGAAGCCATAAAACAGGATATCCCTGATTGTAAATCACTCCGCAATTCTGTATTCGGGTGGTCAACATGGAAAGCAAACAGAAGAAGGAGTTGAAATTATGAATAGGACCTGCCTAAAGGGCTTTCTGCTTATTTTTGTGATGTGCCTTTCAGCTCTCTTGTCCATTCAGGCCGGAGAGGGTGCTACGTCCCCAACATACTTAATAACAAATCAGGAGCTTGATGGCGTCCTTGCACCCATTGCGCTCTATCCGGACCCTCTGCTGGCCGAGTTGCTGCCGGCCTCGACATATCCGGCAGAGATTGCCGTTGCGGCAGCGTGGATGAGAAGCGGTGGGGATCCTGCGAGAATTGACGATCAAAACTGGGATGAGGCCGTCAAGGCCATTGCCCACTATCCAGTCATTCTTAACATGATGGCCGATAATATAAACTGGACTGCCGACCTGGGAGATGCCTTTCTCAATCAGCCGGAAGGTGTGGCGAGCTCGATCCAACGGCTCAGATGGCAGGCGAGAAACGCCGGTAATCTGGAGAATACCAGTCAACAAACCGTAATGATCGATGGAGATTTTGTCGAGATCATTCCGGCTCAACCCCAGTATATATACGTCCCGCAGTATGATCCTTCCGTTATCTATATCCAGAGCTGGACCCCGGGTGAATCGCCTTTCATGACCTTTGGCCTCGGTCTGGCAATCGGGGGCTGGTTGAGCATGGACTTTGACTGGGGTCGCCACCATGTAATCTATCATGGCTGGAACCGCCCCGGCTGGGTCAATCATTCAAGGCCCTATGTTCGCATCACGAACGTTTATGTCAACAGAAGCAGACCCTCCATTAAGCAGACCTGGAGGCATGATGCATCACATGGCAACCCCGAGAAGTATCGGGCATCGCGCCCTGCTGGTGCTGTCCCCAGTGTCGGCAGGCCGGCACACATGCCTGAAGTCAGAGGGAGGGCTACCATACCGCCCAAACCTTCGGTCGGGATGTTCGGCCCTAGGGGCGATACCCATTCTTTCAGCAATCGCGGCAAGGAAAGCCTTGGTATGGCTCCAGCTCGGCCGACGGTACCCACGCAAGGCTTTACCAAGCGCCCGACAATACCGGCGCCAGGTATCAGCAAAGGCTCCTCTCAAGCCCGTCCTGCCCGCGAAAGCCTGCAGCCTCCCAGAACGCCATCCGTTACCTTTGGTGGCTACAGAGGAGCTAACGAGGCCAGAGCACAGAGCCTTCGTGGACAGGCCAGCCGCCAGAGTAGTGCGGGAATACGCCCTTCTGCCTCCCCTGCAAGCAAAGTCAGTACTCCTGCAGGCAGGGCTGCCACCGGGGGCAAAGCGGGTAAATAGGTCAAGGAGGACAAAAAAGGATCCTCACGGTAGCTGGTTCAGGTTTGCTTTAAATTTTTTCTGACAACAGGGAATCAATGGATAAAGAAAGGAAGAAAATTATGGAGACCATTCAGCAGAAATCCGCATTTCGTCCGTCGCGGGGTATGGCTTTTATCGCTGTACTATGGGTAACTGCGGCGATTGTCTTTGCCTGGAGCATGCCGGTACTTGGGGCACCGGCGCAGAGACTCTTCTCCTCTCCCGAAGATGCCTTGAAAGCCCTTGCTGAGGCTGTCAAGGCAAAAGACAAGGCGATGCTCGATCAGATATTGGGACCCTCCGGAAAAGACCTTCGCTCAGGGGACAAGGTGGAGGACGTCGCTGAATTTGACGAGCTTGCCGCACATCTGGCAGAGAAAACCAGCCTTGTAAAAGAGAGTGATGCAAAGGTGATCATTCACATAGGCAAAGAGGGCTGGCCCTTTCCTATTCCCATTGTAAGAAAGGATGGCCAATGGTTCCTGGATACGGAAGCGGGCAAGGAAGAGATACTGAACCGCCGCATCGGGGAAAACGAACTGATTGCCATGCTGGTCTGCCGCACCTATGTCAAGGCACAGCGCGAGTATATACTTAAGGACTGGGACGGCGACGGGATATTTGCCTATGCACGGAAACTTCGAAGTGATCCCGGCAAGAAGAACGGCCTCTTCTGGAGGGCCGCACCGGGCGAAGAAGTGAGCCCCCTGGGTGAGCTCGTGGCAAAGGCCAGGATGGAGGGTTATAAGAAAAGAGAGACTGCCTTCAAGGAAGAGAGGCCGTCGCCGTTTCATGGCTACTATTTCAAGATACTGACCAGGCAGGGAAAGAATGCACCGGGAGGGAAATACAATTACATCATCAATGGCAATATGGTTGGGGGCTTCGCCCTGGCAGCATTTCCCTCAAACTGCGGCAAATCAGGGGTCATGACCTTTATCGTCAATCAGCAAGGGAAGGTTTATCAGAAGAACCTCGGACCGGACACGACGAAGATCGCCCGGGAGGTGGAATCGTACAATCCGGACGAGACCTGGACACCCGCTAAGGAATGATGAGTTCGATGCGCTGATCAAGGTCCTCTTTTTTTGTTCTTCACGATTACAGGCGGGCCGCCTGAATTTAAGTTTGCCCCCATTGACTTTCCACTGTCGGGTGGATATTTTGTTCCCACGTGGGTATTTAAATCGTATACTTTTTACCCACCTTTTGTCCGGGAAAGAATGGTCCCGATCTCTCGTAAATTAAAAATGCTATTTTAAATTCAATGGGTTACACTGTAACATGATTAAATTGGCACACCCCTTGCTCTATAGATGCATAAAACAGATCTAATCGTCATAAAGAGAGAAAGAAATGAGCAGTAACGGGAGTCGCCATCCTCTTTGTGTCGATGGTTTTTGTGGCGTTCCGCTACGAAGGAGAATGTAAATGATGATGTCCATGAGTAAAGTGCTGGCAGACAAACATGTACCGGAAAAGCGGGCATCAAGAGCTGGTCTTCGGCTTTTCCTTTTCTTGACGGTCCTGGCGTTGGCCGGATGTTATCCTGCAACCTATCGCGAGGTTTCACGACCCGTGCCCGGAGATAACGGCAGAAGCCCGGGGGCTCCTATTACCCAGATCTATTTTTATCCGAAAGCCGGCCAGACAAACGAGCAACAGTCACGTGACCACTATGAATGTTACAACTGGGCGATGAAACAGACCGGCTTCGATCCGAGTCAGTCGTCTATCCCGTCTGAGCAGCGCGTCCGGGTGGTGCCGATGCCTCCGCCCGGGCATGATACCGCTGTTCTGGCGATCACCGGTGCGGTGCTGGGCGCATTGATTGCCGGACCGAGACACGCAGGGGTTGGTGCATTGATCGGCGCAGGGAGCGGGGCGATTGCCGGCGCTGCATCGGATGCGACCAGGCAACAGCAAGCCCAGCAGTTGGAGGAAGCCTATTCCAACCGCGATCGGGCACTTGACGCTCAATATGAAGAACGGGCATTCAACTTCCGGCGTGCGATGTCTGCCTGCCTCGAAGGCCGCGGGTATACCGTACAGTGAGGAAAACCGAGAATCTATCTTTGATTTTAAGGAGGCAATAGCCATGTCATATCTTCGCAATAAGAATGGGTACTTTGCGCTCGGCCTTATGTTGGCCCTGTTGTCAGGAATCCTGTTGTTCGGTTTTACGCAGGTGGCGCAAGCGGACGAACGCGGTTTCCGCCATAACGAATTCATGGATTCGCATTATGGCCATAACCGTTCCTACCCGTCTCGCGGTCAGTTCATTCAAGCGCTGCCAAGCGGCCACCGGGTGGTGTTTTACGGCAATTCACGATACTACTTCCACGGAGGTGTCTGGTATCGCCCGCAGGGACGGCGCTTTGTCATCGCTGCGCCTCCGTTCGGTATGATCCTTCCCTTTTTGCCCCCCTATTACGCGACGATCTGGGTAGGCGGTCTACCTTACTATTATGCCAACGAAGTCTATTACACTCAAGGCGCGGGGGGCTATGTCGTCGTCGCGCCACCGCAGGGCGAAGTCAGTCAAGTACCCCCGCCGGCAGGCGTAGGCCAAATGTCGTCAGACCAGTTGTTCATCTATCCCCGCCAGGGCCAGAGCGAACAGAAACAGGCAACGGATCGTTATGAGTGCCACCGCTGGGCTGTGAGCCAGACGGGCTACGATCCGGTTCAGCCCCCTGCCGGTGCGCCCGCAGCTCAAATGAGCCAGAAGCGCGCAGACTATCAGCGGGCGATGGGTGCCTGCCTCGATGGCCGCGGGTATACCGTGAAATAACAGGAGACTGCCATTCCGGGCTGATGGCCGGTGCAACGATAGAAGGTTTGAAATTTACTAAGCGAGAAAATAAGAGGGGCTGTGCCGTAGCCTTGTATGACAGCGGCACAGCCCTTTTTTTGCAAATGGGTTCTCAACTTTTTGCAAACCCGTTATCATGACTGCCCCTCTTCCTTCCAAATCTGTGACGAGTCTTAATCTTTACTACTCGGGCGAGAGCGCGTATAGAAGTAAGTGAGAAGTTATGGCATTACTATGGATCAATAATATTTCTGTGAGCTTCGGCGGGCCGCTGCTGCTCGATGGCGCGTCGCTCCAGATTGAAGCGGGTGAACGAATCGGGCTTCTGGGACGAAACGGCTCGGGCAAGTCCACCCTGATGAAGCTGCTTCATCAGGACATTGCCCCCGATACGGGCGAAATGGTTTGCGCAGGTGAAGTTCGCGTGGCTCTGATGCCCCAGGATATTGAGGATCTTCCCGGCACGGTCTATGATGTGGTCGCATCCGGCGGTCAAAAGCATCTGGATTTGCTGCGGGCTTATCATGATCTGACCCTGCAGATGGCAAACAGCGATGATCAAATCCTGCTGAATAAAATAGAACGAGTTCAGCACCAGTTGGAAGTTGCGGGCGCCTGGCAATACTCCCGGAAAGTCGAGGCCGTGATTTCCCGCACTTCTCTGGATGAACAAGCCGAGTTCCGGTTTTTATCAGCAGGACTAAAACGGCGGGTATTGCTGGCACGAGCTCTTGTTACCGAGCCCGATATTCTGCTTCTGGATGAACCCACCAACCATCTGGATATTGATTCTATCCTCTGGCTGGAAGCCTTTCTGCAAAGCTTTGATAAGACACTGATATTTGTCGCGCACGACCGGACGTTTCTGCAAAAAATCGCTACGCGCATTGTGGAAATAGACCGCGGCAAGCTTTTTTCCTTTTCCTGTAATTACACGACATACCTGGAGCGGCGTCAGGCGATGCAGGATGCGGAAGAAAAGCAGTGGCAAACCTTCGACAAGAAATTGGCCCAGGAGGAAATCTGGATCCGGCAGGGCGTGAAGGCCCGCCGCACGCGCAATGAAGGCCGAGTGCGCGCGCTCATGGCATTGCGCGAGGAGCGCGCCCGCAGGCGGGAGCGGGACGGAAACGTCCGGTTCGCCATCTCGGAGGCCCAGCGCACCGGGAGGCTGGTGGCCGATGCCGAAAAGATCAGCTTTGCCTACGGCGACAAGAAAATTATCGATTCTTTTTCCACCACAATTTTACGTGGAGACCGGGTCGGCATTATCGGCCCGAACGGCTCCGGCAAGACCACCCTGCTCAAGGTTCTGCTGGGCGAACTTCCCATCTCCGGTGGGAAGATACGGCTGGGCACAGGGATTGCGATTGCCTACTTCGATCAGTTGCGCGCGCAATTTGACGAGAGCAAATCCCTCAGAGATAATATCTCCGACGGCAATGATACGATCTTCATAAACGGCACCCCCCGCCATATCGTCGGTTATCTGCAGGATTTCCTTTTCCCGCCCGCGCAGATTCTCGCATCTGTATCGTCTCTTTCCGGTGGCGAACGAAACCGTCTGCTTCTGGCCAGGCTCTTTGCCACGCCATCCAATATTCTGGTGCTGGACGAACCAACCAACGACCTCGATTCGGAAACGCTGGAACTGCTGGAGGAGCGTCTTCTGGAATACACGGGCACTATTTTGCTGGTCAGTCATGACCGGACGTTTCTCAATAACGTCGTCACCTCGACCATTGTCCTGGAAGGGGAAGGACGGCTGCAGGAATATGTCGGCGGCTATGATGACTGGCTGCGACAGCGCGTTGAAATAAAGGAAACGTCTAAAGAAGCGAAGACCAAACGGGAAAGGCAACCGAAAGAAAAAAGCAAACTGTCTTTCAAGGAAACACGGGAACTTGAAGATTTGCCGCAAAAAATTGAAGAGATGGAACAAGCGAAATCAGAACTGCTGGAATTGTTGAATTCCCCGGATTTCTATAAAACCAATCATCCCGACCAGGTGATGGCCGTCCATACAAAGCTGGAGATCATGGAGGCGGATTTAACGGTGGCCTATACCCGCTGGAACGAGCTCGAAGAACTGGCCGCAATCTTTGGCAACCGATCCTAAGGAGAAGAAGATGAACAAATCCAATCTGCGCTTTCCCCGGCAGTTGGAAGCAGACGGCTCTGCCGAAATGATTCGCCGGGAGTTGATGGCGCGTACCACAAAGCTCTGGACGGGAAGCAAAATGGATGTGCCGGTCCTTACTCTAAGTGAACCGCTGAAAATGGCACTGCAGAAGGCCAGACTTCAGGGCCGGATTCGTTATGGCCTCGAACCGATCCTTGAAAAACTCGCCAGTGAAAAAAGAGGAATTGCCAATGTTCGGAGGCAAACAGATGCCCCCTATGGAGACCGGCTCTCCAGGCTGCTTTTATTTTCGAATGATGGCGCGGAGCGTTTCTATCGCCATATCGAACAGGCCCTGCAGGCGCATGCACCCAGATTGCTCGGCTGCTTCCTGGATATTGACGGCGGCACTCTGGGTCATTTGATTACAGGCAAAGAAGGAGTAATCAAGATCGTTATGGCTGAGCACAAAGATGTCGTCTCAGGCATTTTGCACGCGCTTGTTGATCATAGTATTGGGGCACCGGGATCATAGAAGAGTGTTTGTTATGCAGAGCGCAATCAGATATCGGGGTGTGCGTGTCCTACCGGTCAAGGAGTAGTTTTCCCCACGCCGTATTTATACCTGCCGGACGCGATCAAAAGTGTAGTTGCACCACCGCCGACCCGAAGGCCAGAGAGATTTTCAAGATTGTGAAATAAACGGTAAAAGTTTGAATTTGATTTTCTGATCGGCGTCATAATGAATGTTGTGCGGTACTTCCTGTACTACACAAATCGTCAACCTCAGCGAAGATACAAGACTTCAAATCGTTATCAATAATGTTATTATCGCAACAAATGTGATATGAATAACTTGTTTTTTTATTAAGGACCAAGGGCAACGGATGCATGGTTGAAATACTGTGGCACCGCCGGGAAACCGAATGTTAGGCGAAAGGAGCATACTATGCAAAAAATAATAATGATTTTTGTCTCTGTTACATGCTTGCTTGTATTGTTCCCGTTCTCTGCGGATGCCTGCACTGTGTTTCGACTAAAAGCCAACGACGGATCGATCATTATCGGGCGCTCAATGGAGTTCGCTGTTAATCTGAAATATGATGCCATCGCGGTTCCGAGGAATAAAGCCTACGTAAGTCCCGCCCCAGAAGGAAAAGAAGGCTTATCCTGGAAAACGCGTTATGGCTACGTTGGGATTGGATCTTTCGGAATGGATTATGGCGTATCTGATGGAATGAACGAAAAAGGTCTTGCAATCGGGCTACTTTGGTTTGAATCCGACATGAAATGGCAGGATGTTGCCCCCGGCGAGAGGAAACGCGCCCTCGCCCAAGGCATGGTCGGAGATTGGATTCTGGGTAACTTTGTAAGTGTGGAGGATGTAAAGCGAGAAATCCGGAACGTGAAGGTGTTCAAATATACGGACCCCATAACAAAAATATCTCCAACCGTACATTTTATCGTTTATGATGCAAATGGCGGTTGCATCGTTATTGAATATGAGGACGGCATGTGTAACATCTATGACAATCCTCTCGGCATTATGACGAATGCGCCCAGATTTCCCTGGCAGTTGACGAACTTACGCCAGTATGTCGGTATGACAAGTGAAAAACCGGAACCCTACCAGATGTCCGGCTTCACATTTCCAGCAACAGGCCACGGATCAGGAATGTTCGGTCTTCCCGGAGACCTCACTCCTCCGAGCAGATTCGTCCGTCTCGCTGTTTTAACAAGGTTCTCCGATATACAACCGGACGCTGAACGAACTCTTAATCTTGCCCAGCATATTATCAATACGTTTGATATCCCCTTTGGTTTAGTGACAGATACATTGCCGGACAAAAAGACCGTTCTTAAAGAATCCACTCAGTGGGTCACTTTTCGAGACCTCACAAAACGTATTATTTTCTTCAGAACATACGACAACCAGAATCTCCGGAAAATCGATCTGAATAAGCTTGATTTCTCAGGAACACCGGTGAAGCGGATTCCTATGTTCGGAACATCTGAGATCATCGTGGATGTTACTGATCAAGCACGCTGAATTGACCCAACGGATGCGTTATAAGCCCCGCTGATCACGAATGTTACTTTATTTCGAGCCGTAATCTTCAGTCTTGATGAAGAAATCCTACTGATCAGTTGTAGGTAGAAGCAATGATCGATTTCCTGCAGACCCGTTATCATTACTGACCTCTCTTCCCTGTTCATTAACGGTATGCTATGGGAACGACATGGAGATGAAGCGAAAAACGAATTTTGATATCACCCTTGAAGAACAGTTCAAGGATAAGGATCTTACCGATCGTTTCAAAAAGGCCGGTAGGATATGGGATACAGCCCTGTAATGAATTAGTCGCTGGAGACGCCGACACATGAATCCTATTCCGGAATATCTGCGCAAGATTGAAAAGGCCCTGGCCGCAGGAAATGCCACGGAGCACACCTATCGTCCCGCCCTCCAGGCCCTCATCGAATCCATGGAACCCGATATCGGCGCCACCAACGAACCGAAACGGGAGAAGTGCGGCGCGCCGGATTATATCGTCTCAAGGGCAGGTATGCCCATCGGTTATATCGAAGCCAAAGACGTGGGGAAGCCTCTCGATGTGATCGAACGGGAAGAGCAACTGAAACGTTACCGCAAGGGCCTGCACAACCTGATCCTGACGGACTATCTGGAATTCCGCTGGTATGTATGGGGCGAGCATCGCCTGACGGCCCGTCTCGCCCGGATCGCGGAAAAGGGCGGCCTCAAGCTCAGCAAACAGGGGGCGGAAGAGGTTGCGACGCTGCTCCATGAATTTCTCCACACCAGGGTAGCAACGATCGGCAATCCCCGTGAACTGGCCGTCCGCATGGCCGCCCTCGCCAGGCTACTCCGTTCGACGATCCTGGAGATTTTCGCCGGCGAAGACAGCGGAGGAACTCTTCACGAGCAGATGGAAGGATTCCGCCGTGTCCTGCTCCATGACCTGACGGAAGAACAGTTCGCCGACATGTACGCTCAGACAATCGCCTACGGTCTTTTCGCGGCCCGGTGCAACACAAAAACGGAAGGCCATTTCATCCGCGAGCAGGCCGCCTACGACCTGCCGAAGACCAACCCTTTCCTCCGCCGGATGTTCAGCCACATCGCCGGTCCCGACCTCGATGAACGGCTCGTCTGGATCGTGAACGATCTAACATCCATCCTGGAGCGCGCCGACATGTCGGCCATCCTGAAGGATTTCGGCCGATCGACGCGCCGCGAAGACCCCGTCGTCCATTTCTATGAAACCTTTCTGGCGGCCTACGATCCGAAGATGCGCGAGGCGCGGGGCGTCTATTACACGCCGGAGCCGGTGGTTTCCTATATCGTCCGCAGCGTCGATCACATTCTTAAAAACGACTTCGGCCTGAAGGACGGCCTGGCCGATGCCGGAAAAATCAAGGTAAAAGACGCCGCCGATAAAGCGGAAAAGGAGATCCACCGGGTCCTGATCCTTGACCCGGCCACGGGGACGGGAACCTTCCTGCATCAGGTCATCCACCAGATCCACGACACCCTCTGCGCGCAAGGGCAGCAGGGCGCCTGGAGCGGGAAAAACGGCTATGTCTCCCGGCATCTGCTGCCACGGCTTTTCGGTTTCGAGCTCCTCATGGCGCCCTACGCCGTGGCCCACATGAAGCTCGGCCTGCTTCTCGATCAGACGGGGTATGACTTCGGTTCCGACGAACGCCTTCGCATCTACCTGACGAATACACTGGAAGAAGCTTTTAAAATGGGAGACCTGCCCCTTTTCGAACGCTGGCTTGCCGAGGAAGTCCTTGCGGCGGGAGAAGTCAAAAAGAACATTCCCGTCATGGTCATCCTGGGCAATCCGCCCTATTCCGGGCATTCCGCCAATACCGGCCCGTGGATTTCCAGCCTCCTCCGGGGAAAAAACATTCAAACCGGGGAAAAGACGGAGAGCTATTTCGAGGCGGACGGGAAACCCCTCGGCGAGAAAAACCCCAAATGGCTCAACGACGACTACGTGAAGTTCATCCGTTTTTCCCAGTGGCGGATCGAACAGACGGGCTACGGTGTGCTCGCCTTTGTCACGAACCACGGCTATCTGGACAATCCCACCTTCCGCGGCATGCGCCAAAGCTTAATGACGACATTTGACGACATCTACGTCCTCGACCTTCACGGCAACAGCAAGAAGAAAGAGAAATGTCCCGACGGCTCGAAAGATGAAAACGTCTTCGACATCCAGCAGGGCGTGGCCATCGGGATTTTTGTAAAACGGGCCGGTAAAAAGGAGGAACCGGCGGTTGTCCGTCACGCCGATCTGTGGGGCAAGCGGGAAATATTCGAGAAGATCGATGACGACAACAGGCTCGCCAACGGCAAATATTTCTGGCTGGCGGAAAACGACGTCAGGACAACGGCATGGACCGAATTGAAACCGCAGGCGCCGTCTTATCTATTTGTGCCGCAGGATGTTACGTTAAGAACGGAATACGAAAGTTACTTCGTGGTAACGGAAATACTGCCCCTCAATGTCCTTGGCTTTCAGACCCACCGGGATTTTTTTGCCATAGACATTGATAGCAATTCGCTACGCCAGCGCATTAAAGACATGCGTGGCACTTCTCTGTCAGATGAGCAATTTCGGGAAAGGTACGGCCTCAAAGATAATGATAGCTGGAAAGCATCTATCGCCAGACAGCAGCTTCAGAATGATAAAGAATGGGAATCTAAATTCATCGATTGTCACTACCGACCATTCGATAAAAGGGCTTGTTATTTTAGCCAAGTTGCTATGGACCGACCACGACGCGAATTAATGGATCATGTGGCCGGCAAGTTTAATCTATGTCTCAATACTGTGCGGCAGACAAAGAGTCAGTCTTGGCAACATACGATAGTGTCGGATGCACCGGCGCCAGCAATTTTCGTTGAGGTCAAGGACGGTTCAAATATTTTTCCTCTGTACACTTATAAACCGGATGGTCCCGAAGAAGCGTTGTTCGCCGATCACAAAAATCCTGATGTACCCGGAGGACGCACGCCCAACCTGTCCCCCAAGTTTATCGAAGATTTTGCTGCCCGTATAAACATGACCTTCATCCCCGACGGCCGGGGCGACCGGTTACAGACCTTCGGGCCGGAGGATGTTTTCCATTACATGTACGCCGTTTTTCATTCCCCGGCCTACCGCAGCCGCTACGCCGAGTTCCTCAAGATCGACTTTCCCCGGCTGCCTCTGACCTCGGACTCCGGTCTGTTTCGCAGCCTCTGTGAACTGGGCCGGGAACTCGTCGCCCTGCACCTGCTGGAAGAACATCCCGATTCGGCGACCCGTTTCCCGATAGCCGGCGACGGCGAGGTGGAGGCGGTCCGTTATGCCGAACCGGGCCAGGGAAGCGATTCGGGCAGGGTCTGGATCAACAAGACGCAGTATTTCGAGGGCGTTCCGCCGGAAGTGTGGGCGTTTCATGTCGGCGGCTACCAGGTCTGTCAGAAATGGCTGAAGGACCGCAAGGGCCGCCGGCTTTCCTATGACGATATCACCCATTATCAGCGCATCGTGGCCGCCCTGGGAGAGACCATCCGCCTCATGGCCGAAATCGATCGCGTCATCGAAGCACACGGCGGCTGGCCGTTGAAATAATTGAGACGATGAAGAATCATGAACATGGAAGATTTAAAAACCTACCCGTTCAAGGGATTCATGGATGAAGAGGAAGCCCTGCGGTTGTACGAGCTGGCCAGGGAGGCGAGCCGTCTCGGCCCCTGCCTGGAGATCGGCAGCTACTGCGGCCGGTCCGCGGCCTATCTGGCTCTGGGCTGCCGGGAAAATAACGGCGTCCTCTATTCCATCGACCATCACCGGGGCTCGGAAGAGCAGCAGCCCGGACAGGAGTATTTCGATCCCGAACTGGTAGATCCGGAAACAGGCCGGATCAACACCTTTCCGATTTTCAAAAAAACCATCGCGGATCTGGGTCTGGAAGACAGGGTGATCCCCATCGTGTCCGGGTCGGCAGCCGCTGCCGGAGCCTGGTCCACTCCCCTGAGCCTGGTCTTCATCGACGGCAGCCATACCTTTGCAGCGGCCTTCACCGATTACAGCAGTTGGGTCTCCCACCTCATGCCCGGCGGATTCCTGGTCATCCATGATATCTTCCCCGATCCGGTCAAAGGCGGCCAGGCCCCTTACTGCATCTATAAACTGGCGCTCGCGTCGGGACTGTTCACGGAGATGCCGATGGTCAAGACACTGGGTGTGCTGAAGCGGGCAGCCTGCGGGGAGGTCACGGCTGCGGCCGGAGAATTGTGGAAGAAACGATGAAGGTATGGACGATCGATGAATGATTTTGACACCATGATTTCGCAATGCCTGCCGGACGGATTGTACAGCGAGAAGATTGAAACGATCCAGGTCAACCTCGGACGATACTGCAATCTCTCCTGCCGTCACTGCCACCTCGAGTGTTCACCCGAACGCCGGGAAATGATGTCCCGGCCTGACATGCAGAAAATACTGAAGCTCGTTCAGGAATCTTCATACCGGCTGGTGGATGTGACGGGCGGCGCCCCGGAACTTCATCCTCATTTCCGGGAATTCATTGCCGCCTTGCGCGACACGGGCCAATCCGTGCAGGTCCGCACCAATCTGATCTCGCTGCTGGAGCCGTCGCTCGCAGGGATGGGTGCGTTCCTCCGCGATCACGCCGTCGCCCTGGTGGGGTCCCTGCCCTGCTACCTTGAGGAGAATGTCGATGCGCAGCGCGGCCCGGGGGTCCATAAAAAAAGCATGGAAGCCCTCCGGATGCTCAACCGGTTGGGCTATGGACGGCATGAAGATCTGCCCTTGTCCCTGATCCACAACCCCGGCGGTCCTTTTCTGCCGGCAGAACAATCCGAACTGGAAGAAGCCTATCGGCAGGAACTGCGCGATGGTTTCGACGTTTTTTTCACCAGGCTTCTCGTCCTGACCAACATGCCCATCGGCCGGTTTAAGCGGAGCCTTGAACAAAGCGGCGAAAGCGCTGATTACGCATCCTGTCTGAGGGATCACTTTAACCCTGAGAATCTGGCCGGGCTGATGTGCCGGCATCAGGTGAGCATTGACTGGAACGGCCGGTTATACGACTGTGACTTCAACCTGGCCCTGGGGATGCCGTTGAATCATAGCGCCCCGGCTCAACTTGCGACATACGACCGGCGGCTTCTGGAAAAGCGGCAGATTGTCACGGGGGCCCATTGCTTCGGCTGCACGGCGGGCTGCGGTTCCTCCTGTGCCGGATCGCTACAGTAAAAGGAGACGATCATGGCGCATTACGATTATGATCTCGGGATTATCGGCGGCGGGGCGGCGGGACTTACGGCGGCCGCCGGCGGCGCACAGTTCGGTGCGAAGACCCTTCTGATTGAAAAATCGGACAGGCTCGGCGGGGATTGTCTCCATTTCGGATGTGTTCCTTCCAAGACGCTGATCCGGACGGCAGGGGTGTGGAATCTGGCAAGACGGTCGCGGGAATTCGGCCTGCCGGCATTTCCGATGTCTTCCGTGGATCTGGGCGCCGTCATGGACCGTGTGAAAAGGGTCATCGACAAAATTCAGCAGCACGACTCCGTGGAGCGGTTTTGCGGCCTGGGCGCGGCGGTTCGCTTCGGAAACCCCGTCTTTGCCGACGATCACGCCGTTGAACTCGATGGACAGCGGGTCTCTGCGAAGAACTGGATCATCGCCACAGGCTCCAGCCCCGTGATTCCGCCCGTGGAGGGTCTTGCCGATGTCCCCTTCTGGACCAATGAAACGGTCTTTTCACAAAGGGTTCTCCCTTCCCGACTGATCGTCCTCGGGGGTGGACCCATCGGCCTGGAAATCGCCCAGGCCTTTGCCCGTCTGGGTTCCCGGGTAATCATCGTGGAGTTCCTGGATCAGATTCTGGGACCGGAAGACGCCGATATGGCGGCTGTGCTGAAGGGCCGCCTGGAAACGGAAGGCATAGAAATCCATACCGGCACAAAAGCCGTCCGGGCGGAATCCCGCGGATCGACGATTCTGCTGACCGTCGCCCCGGCCGGCGGTGATTACGTGACAACGACGATCGCAGGGGACGCCTTCTTCGTGGCGACGGGCCGGGCAGCCAATCTCGGTGGCTTAAATCTCGAGGCCGCCGGTGTGTCTTTCACGGCCCACGGCATCCCGACAGATGCGCGCCTGAAAACCAATATCCATCACATCTATGCCTGCGGAGACGCGAATGGCCAGCTCCCCTTTACGCACGTGGCCGGATATGAAGCGGGCATTGCCCTGACCAATGCGATTCTCCATCTCCCGCGGAAAGCGGACTACAGCCGAATCGGCTGGTGCACTTATACGGACCCGGAGGTGGCCAGTATCGGTTTCAATGAAAAACGGGCCAGGGAAGAAGGGCTCGACTATCATGTCTGGGAAGAGGCATTTGCGGAAAACGACCGCGCCCTGGCCGAGGGGGAAACACCGGGCAAGATCAAGATTCTTTTGAGTCCCGGCGGGAAAATCCTGGGCTGTCAGATCATCGGCGCCCATGCCGGTGAACTCATTCATGAATGGATCATCGCCATGAGCGGCGGGGTGAAGCTTTCCACCATCGCCGGCGCTGTCCACGTCTATCCGACCCTGTCGGAGATTTCAAAGCGTGTTGCCGGCCGTTTCTTTGCCGACAGGATTTTCAGCGACCGAACGAAAAATATCCTGAAGTTTCTGTTCAATCTCAAAGGAAGGGCCTGCACGTTGCCGGACGCTCCCTAAACGTTATTTAACATCAGTTTTTTAATCACTTTTTGGAGGTAACGATGGCTCAGACACAGGAAAGAAAACTCGACAGCGGTGATCTGTTTCCAAAAATGGAACTGAAACTCACCGACGGGACAACGCTCGTCCTGCCGGTGATGACCCAGGGGAGCTGGTCCGTTCTCCTGGTGTACCGGGGACGCTGGTGACCCTTCTGCCATCAGCAGTTGGCTGATTTTCAGGGACGTATCCATGACTTCAATGAAAAAGGAATCAAGATCGTCGGCGCCTCTGTGGACAATCTGGAAAATGCCGGGAAAATAGTGGAGCGGCGCAAACTGAGTTTTCCGATCGCCTACGGCCTCGATGCCAGGGAATTCGCGAGGCTGACCGGGGCTTTTTTTGATGAAGCTAAAAAATATCTTCACGCCACCGGCTTCCTGCTGAGACCGGATGGCACAATCGACGACGCCGTTTACAGCACCGGCCCCATCGGCCGGTTAGTCGCAGCGGATACGCTGTTTATGATCGATCACCGTGTGAAAACGGCATCTGAAAACAAATGAACAGGTTTTCGATTATTATCCCCGTCCTGAACGAGGCCGGTGAGATCAATGACCTGATCAGCCACTTGAGAGGTTTACCGGGAGGAAGAGGCTGCGAACTCATCGTTGTCGATGGAAGCACAGAAAAAGATACGGTCAAGGCGATCACCGACCCTGACGTCCATGGTCTTTCTTCTCCGCGGGGAAGGGCCAGACAGATGAATGCCGGGGCTGCCGCTGCTAAAGGGAATATCCTGATTTTTCTCCATGCGGATACGCGGCTGCCGATGGATGCCCTGGAGCTGATCGACAAAGCGATGGCGCAACCCGGTCTTGCCGGAGGCGCTTTCGACCTCGGCATTCGCTCCAATCGTTTGATTTACAGGATCATCGCGACAACGGCTTCGCTCCGTTCCCGCCTGACGGGAATCCCCTACGGCGATCAGGCGATTTTTATCCGGCGGACCTATTTCAAACAACTGGGAGGCTATCCCGACATCCCGCTGATGGAGGACGTGGCCCTCATGAGGCGGATCAAAAAGGCGGGAGGCCGGATTCACATGATTCCGAAATGTGTCAGTACCTCACCCCGGCGATGGGAAAAAGAGGGGGTTCTCTATACCACCCTGAGAAACTGGACCCTCTTCGTTTCCTATTCTCTGGGTGTTTCACCGGAAACCCTGGCCAGATATTATCGGAGCGGAAAGGATGCTTACGAGAGGCAAGGATAAAGACCTGCCGGCAGAACCCGTAACGGAAGCTGAAGAGACAGGCGGGGGCAAAGGGCGCACTTGGCGTGATCTCTGGCGGCCGGTTGCCCTTCTCACCTTCGTCATCGCCATGATCATCCTGGCCAGAATCTTCGGTTGGGGCGAACGCTTGGGCGAGCTGCGTCAGTGGATTCAGTCTCTGGGCGCCTGGGGACCGCTGGTCTTTGTGCTGCTCTACATTCTGGCAACCGTCGCCGCTCTGCCCGGTGTCGTCCTGTCCGTCATTGGCGGCGCAATCTTCGGTTCGGTGTCAGGCGTCATCCTGGTGAGCATTGCCTCCACGCTGGGGGCAAGTCTTGCCTTTCTGATTGCGCGCTATTTTGCCCGGGAGGCTATTGCCCGCTGGCTCTCCAAAAACGAGAAATTCAAACGCCTCGATGAGATGACAGAAAGGCATGGCGCCATCATCGTCGCGATTGTCCGTCTGATACCGCTCTTTCCCTTCGATTTGCTCAATTATGGCTTCGGTCTCACCCGCGTGCCCTTCCGGACCTATGTCTTCTGGTCCTGGCTCTGCATGCTGCCGGGCACCGTTCTCTATATTGTCGGGGCGGATGCCGTTACAAAAGCAATCACAACGGGCGGCGTTCCCTGGCTATTGATCCTCATCGTGATCGCCACGGCGGCCCTCCTGGCCCTGCTGGTCCGTTACGCCTACAAGATCCTGAAAAAAAGGGAGGCAGCTTCGGGGGATAAAGTCTGAATGGATGTTCGTGAACGCTTATCAGGGTGCCTGCTTGTCTTTATAAAATCACCGGAAAAAGGAACGGTCAAGTCCCGCCTGGCAGAGGCTATTGGCGAGAAGCAGGCGCGTAAACTCTACCGGAGTTTCGTGCTGGATCTCCTGGAGACATTAGAGAAGACCGCAACAGAGGGAAGATACGCCCTGAAGCTGTACTTCCATCCTCCTGAATCAGGAGAGGCCATCGCCGGCTGGCTGGGAAACAAATACGACTTCAGACCTCAGCGGGGAAAGGACCTGGGGGAAAGAATGCAAAACGCCTTTCTGGAAGTCTTTTCAGAGGGGTTTGATCCGGCCCTGCTGATCGGCAGCGACATCCCGGACCTTCCGGAAAAGATGATCGCCGATGGGTTTGCTTCCCTGCAAAACAACGGGGCCGTTATCGGACCGTCTCTTGACGGCGGCTACTACCTCATCGGTTTCAGATCCTCCAACTTCCTGCCGGAAATCTTTGCAGACATCCCCTGGGGCACGGGCAGTGTTTTCGAAAGAACGATCGAAATTCTCAAACGCAGCCATGACGGCTTCTCCACCCTTCCTGCACAAAGAGATATGGATACCTGTGCAGACCTTAAAGACCTGCTGGAGCGGCACCAGAGCAGCTATTTTACAAATTCCAGAACGATGCTCTATCTCCTGTCGCAGCGCTGGACAAAAACTCTTTAAGCCATCCCCTAGATGATTTCTGACGCGGACGAGTCCGCACCGAGGAGCCATGAATTAATGGAGTTCGTATAGTTACGAAATCCCTTTCTACATTTTTAAGCCTTATAGAATCTAATATTCAACATATCCTCATGCTATTTAGTGCTTCCTGTACTCAATAATATCCTTTCATGCCTCAGAGTTCAAAATTTGAGATGGAAATATGCATAAAAGTAACTATACCTCTTGACATAATGAAAGATTTGGCGCCTATTAATAGATAGATAAATTCATATGGTCATGACTGAGAACCATCAACCAGTAATGGCAGTCGCTGGTTGATTTCCCAACCCCACAGATCATCTCAACACGCTGGGGACAACCCGATGAAAGATCAATCCAAGACAAAGCAAGTGCTGATCCAAGAACTGGCTTCTCTGAGACAGAGAGTTGCTATTCTGGAGCAGCGTAATAAGGAATACAGTTTTCTCGCAGAAAACATGACGGATATGGCATTCATGGTGGATATGGACCTGGCGACCACCTATGTCAGCCCTTCCATTGAAAGAATCCTGGGATATTCACCCGATGAGAGAATAACTCAAAAAGTGGATGAACAGTTAACCCCCAAATCCCAGAAATTTGTTTTCGAGACACTGGCCGTGGAATTGGAGCGGGAAAAACTGAAGGATGGCACAGATCAAAACCGGTCTCGTACCCTGGACTTGGAGTATTATCACAAGGACGGTTCCGTCAAGTATCTTGAAACTTACATCCGGGGCAATCGTGATAGCGAGGGAAATTTGACTGGATTTTACGGTTTGGCTCGCGACATCACCGAGCGCAGGAGGGCAGAGGAAGCGCTGCGGGAGAGCGAAGAAAACTATCGTGTTCTCTTCGAGAGCATCAACGATGCCGTTTTCGTGCACGAACTGGATGAGGAAGGTCTGCCTGGGCGTTTTCTCCAGGTTAATGATGTGGCCTGTCGCCGTCTGGGATATACGAAGGAGGAGCTGCTGTCCTTCACGCCCCGAGACATCACGATGTCGGAAGAATTTGAACGGATTGCTGACAAGCGAATTGGTCTTGCTTCCCAGGGAAACATTCTCGCAGAGACGATTCATGTGACGAAGGATGGACGGAAGATCCCCGTGGAGAGCAACATTCGCAAGTTCCACTATTTCAACAGAAAGGCCGCTATCTCTATTTCGCGCGACATCACCGACCGCAAGCGGGCGGAGGAGGCGGTGCGTGAGAGTGAGGAACGATATCGCCGTCTTATTGAAAATACCCCTGAGGTCATCTACAGCCTTTCCGCTGAAGATGGAACGATTACCTCACTGAATCCTGCGTTTGAAAGCATTACGGGTTGGTCGCGGGCTGAATGGCTTGGTAAACCGTTCATGCCCCTTATGCATCCTGATGATCTTGGACTCGCGGCGGAAACATTTCAGCAGGTCTTGCGCGGGGAAATCATTCAACCTTATGAACTACGTATTCTCTCGAGATCTGGGAAGTATATTAGTGGGGAGTTTACAAGCGTTCCGAATATTGAAAAAGGAAAAGTGATAGGAGAATTTGGAATCGCTCGAGACATCACCGACCGCAAGAGGGCAGATGCGGCACTGAAGCAAAGCGAGGAAAGATACAGATTGCTGGTAGAAAAAGCCAATGAAGCCATTTATGTTGCACAGGACGGCATGCTCAAATTCGTTAATCGCGCAGGTGTTGAAATAGCCGGTTATTCAGAGAAAGAACTCATTTCAAGGCCTTTTATCGAGTTCATCCACCCGGATGACCGTGCCATGGCTGGGGAGCGCCATCAGAGGCGTCTCAAAGGCGAAGAGTTCGAATCCCGGCATACGTTTAGGTTTATTGCCAAAAACGGCGACATCAAATGGATTGAATCGGGCGCTGCCTTGATCGATTTTGAGGGAAGGCCCGCGACGCTGAACCTTGTCACCGACATCACTGACCGCAAACGCACCCAAGAGGCTTTGCGCGAGAGCGAAACCCGCTATCGCCTCCTTGCCGAGAACGCGATGGACGTCATCTGGACGGTAGATATAGAAGACATGCGACTGACCTACGTCAGTCCCTCCGTGACGAGGCTCTTGGGCTTTACGGTGGAAGAGGCAATGGCGCGAACGATGCAGCAAGCATACGTTCCAGAGGCATTTGAGAAAGCGATGCAGATGCTCGCCGAGGAAATGACGATTGAAAGTGCAGGACACGGTGATCCCACTCGGTCACGAATGCTGGAACTGGATCTGGTCCGCAAGGATGGAAATACCGTACCGGTCGAAGGGAATTTTTGTTTCTTGCGCGATCCAACAGGTAAGGCGATTGGCATTCTCTCGATTGTGCGCGACATCACCGACCGCAAGCTTGCGGAAGAACAGATTCATGCATCCCTTCGGGAGAAAGAGATTCTCCTCAGTGAAATCCATCACCGGGTGAAGAACAATATGCAGGTGATATCCAGCCTTCTCGATCTTCAGGCGAGGTCAACCGGGAATCCGGAGTTGACTGAAAAGTTGAATGAGAGCAAAAGCCGAATCAGGTCCATGGCCATGATCCATGAAAAACTTTACAACTCAAAGGATTTCACAAGAATCGATCTGGTCGATTATGTGAGAGTTCTGTCACAGGAGTTATTTCAATTGTACAAAATCAATCCAGGGAAAATAGATCTGGTCATTCAATCAGATGGCGTTGTTTATATGGATATTAACAAGACAATCCCCTGTGGCTTGATTCTGAATGAATTGATTTCCAATACGCTTAAGCACGCCTTTCCCGGAGATAGACAGGGTAAATTACAGATCCTCATCAACGAAACGAAAAACGCAGAAATAGAGATCATCGTTCGTGATAATGGTTTGGGCCTTCTGGACGATGTTGATATCCACCAATCACAGACTTTGGGGCTGGACCTGGTGGACGGGTTGATAAAGAAGCAGCTTAACGGTCAAATAGAGGTCAGGCGAGACAACGGAACAGAATTCCGGATCAAATTTCCTTTATGATTTGAGGGAGGAGAGGTTGTTATGAACGCTGAGAAGATCCTGGTAGTAGAAGATGAATGGGTCGTTGCCGATCAGCTTTGCAAAGATCTGAAAGATCTCGGGTACACGGTTTCCTCACCAGCATCCACGGGAGACGAGGTCATCAGGAGGGTGGAAGTGGAAAAGCCCGACCTGATCCTGATGGATATTGTTTTGACGGGTAAAATGGACGGCATTGAAGCTGCCGACCGGATCAACTCTCAGTTCAATATCCCGGTGCTGTATTTGACCGCTTACACAAATCAGGAATATATCAAGCGGGCAAAACAGACAAAGCCTTTCGGTTATCTGGTCAAACCCTACAATCAGAAGGAACTGCACACAAATATCGAGATGGCTCTCCACAAGCACAGGGCAGATGAAGAGATAAAAGACTATCTGAAACGTCTGCTGAAGTGCTACATGGAGACGATCAAAGCCGTCTCGGGAGCGACTGAATTGCGCGGACCTTATGCTCCCGGTCATCACCAGCGGGTCGCGGAATTCACGCACGCAATTGTCAAGGAAATGGGACTTCCCGACTTCTCGATAGAGGGACTCTGGTTGGCAGCGCATGTTTATGACATCAGCCTTGCGAGTATGCCCATTAGCATCATTCAGGATTCTGAAAAGTTGACAGGAATTATGCTGACCATGTATCTCAAGTACCCGCAGTATAGTTACGATATTTTAGAAGGAATCAATTTCCCCTGGCCCATCGCTAATATTGTTCTGCAACATCGTGAATGTTACGATGGATCGGGATCCCCCCGGGAGATCAAAGGGGAGGATATTCTCATCGAAGCCAGGATCCTGGCCGTTGCCGTCGCCATTGAAGATTTAACGTCTAATCGGAACTACCGGAATGCCTTTCCATTAAATGAGGCCCTGGAACAAATAAGAACCCATCGTGGATCGAAGTACGATCCTGATGTCGTGGATGCCTGTCTGAAGGTTTTTCAATGAGAAGGGGTACCGTTTCAATTGATTGGAGGAACTTCTGCCCTCTTACCATCAGAAGCGAGTGGTGGATTTTGGGAAGTGGCTATCGCCTGTTTCTATTGGTAATCGACAAATTTTAATCACCCTGATTTTGTTTAGTAGTAGGTATTGTCAAGCCGCAACACCTGACACATCATCCCCGAGTAACTTCCGGCAGGTGACCCGTTCACCCGCATTCAGATCAGTTCTTTCGAGAACACCAGTTTATCATCACCGATTCGATAAAAATTCTTAATACGCGCCATGAGCTGGTAGCCGTTCCTCTCGTAAAAACGAATGGTTGCACCATAAGTTTCCTGCGATGACGTCTCGATGAGGAGCATGCGCCCACCGCGCTTCATGATATCCCGTTCAACATGCTCAAGCAGATACCGTCCAAATCCTTTCCGCTGCGCTGCCGGATCGACAACAATCCAGTATAAATCATACACTCCCTGCGTGAGGGGCGTTGGACCATAGCAGGCATATCCGTGCAACTGGGGATGCTCTTTTCCATATTCAAGTAAGACAAAGATATAGCCACTCGCCTCTCCTTCTGCCAGGGCCTCGTCAACCAGTTCCAGCGCAATCTTTATCTCAACCTCATTGAATTTCCCCGATGAAGCAATCATCTCCTCGATTCGGGATCGATCGCGCTGCTCCAGTTCACGAATGTTTTTCTCTCGATTCGTCTGGTCTTTTTTCGAATGCTTTTGCATCATTCCAACTCGTTTAAATCCGCTATCCACCCTGATGAAACGTTCCCCTGATTTGTCAACTTACTATCTCGTGCCTGATCCGATTCTTACCCGCATTCTTTGCATCATACATCAACCGATCGGCTATTCCGATCACTTCATCAGAAGTATTTGCTGACTTAATATAGGTTACAACACCCATACTAAAGGTTATTTTCCATCCACCCTTCCGCATCGCATCCAAAAGGTCATTTTGAATTTTAAGGATAACTGAATTTGCCTGCTCCGCTCCCGTTTCAGGCAAGAGAACGGCGAATTCATCACCACCAAGGCGCGCCACCATGTCCGTGATGCGGATGGTACTCTTGATGGTGTCGGCAACCAGGCATAAAAGATTATTGCCTGCATGATGTCCAAATTGATCATTTACCGCCTTGAAATTATCGCAATCGATATAGGCAAACGTCAATGGATTCTTATATCGACGGCATCTGTTAATCTCCCAGGTCAGCAGTTCAGTAAAGTAACCTGAATTTGCAATTCCTGTCAGAAAATCTGTCTGGGCCAACTTCCTTTCACGTTTCAATTCAACTCTTAATTTAGATAAAATAAAAGTAACCACTAAAAAGAATCCCAGACTCACGGAGGTGTTCCAATACGTAATCAAGGGCTGTGAGTATGTGTGCCCTGCCGTGATATCCGCCAGAAACCACGATATAGCGCTGGCAAAAGAAATTATAATTCCGTATCGTCTGCCGGCATACCAACTCACCATGGCAACAGGAATCAGGTAAAATATCGAAAATGTGATTTCATACCCTGTTACATAGTCAACAATACCCACTAAGATGACGAGTATCAGTCCGATGGTGATAAAAAATAATTCTGATTGCCTTTCAAAATAATCCGATGCTTTTTGTGGTTGTCTTTTTAAATTGTCCATTGTCTTTTCTCGCTTTATTCTCGTCGGAAGCATCCGGTCAAGAATCCACTCTGTTGTTGTGTGTCCAGTACCAGATCAGGTTTTTATTGTCCTGCCGCGACTTGATGTAGCCCCTGTCGATAAATGTCTGTAAGGTTTTGCGGATCAAAGCCGGGTCTGCTTCCGTTGCTTTCTCAAGCCGCTGACAGAGCGCCTCAACCGCATCGCCCTGTTTCCGGCCGTTCAGACAAAAACTCCCCAGCGCCTCGATCAGATCTTCCGACAACAGCCGGTACACAAACTGGGTCTTGAAATATCCCTCCACCTGCAGGTTTTCGTAAGACGTGTTGGTATTTTCCCGGTATCCCTGGACCTGTTTTTCCCAGATCTCATTGATTTCGCGGTCATACTCGGCCACAAAGGCGTTGATCTGCTCCGGGGAAAGCCGGGAGGTTTTCACGATGGCGCTGTTGGCATCATAGCGGGACCAGTCATGGGTGAGGATTTCCAGGTCATATTGATCCACTTCTTCCCGCACGGTCGTCCCGGGAAAGGGGGACAGAAAGTGATAGCCGTAAAGGGAGCCCAAGCTGCCGGCGAACTGTTTCGTCTCTTCGAGGGTTTCCATCGTCTCGCCCGGGAGGCCGACAACGAAGGAGGTGTGGGCGATCATGCCCACCTCATTACAGAGTCTGACGGCCTGACGGACCTGATCCAGGGTTATTTTTTTCCTGATCCGTTTGAGCATCTCCGGATTTCCTGATTCGACGCCGAAACTGACGCTGTCGCATCCCGTATCCTTCATGGTCTGCAGCGTTTCCCGGTCAACCGTATTGACCCGCGCAAAGGCGCTCCAGGTAAAGGAAAGGCCCCTTTTCTGAATCTCGCCGCAGACTTCCTTGACTTTGGCCTTGTCGGAGGCAAACAGATCGTCGGCCACATTGATCCGGTTGATCCCGTAGGACAGGATATGCTCGATTTCATCGACGATCAGGGCGGCGCTTCGTTTACGGATCTTTTTGCCCACCATGCGACGGCCCTGGCAGAAGATGCAGGAATAGGGACAGCCGCGGCTGGTTATGATGCTGATGGGATAGCCGAGCGCCTGATAGCGGGACAGAGGCAAAAGGCGCCGGGCCGGCAAGGGCAGCGAATCCAGATCCTCGATAAATTCTCGATCTTCCGTCATCGTGAGTTGACCATTTTGTCGGAAGGCAAGTCCCCGGATCTCAGCCCAGGTCTTTCTGTCTTTCAGTCGTGGGGTGAGCTCGGCAATTGTTCTTTCACCCTCCCCCCGGACAATCAGGTCAATTTCGGGATAGGCCTTCAGGGTGTTTTCCGCATCAAAGGAAACATGGGGACCGCCCATCATGGTGACGATGCCCGGGTTGTGTCGTTTGGCCGTCCGGACAATGTCCGCCGCGCCGTAAAAGTTCAGGGTCACCGAAGTGGCGCCCACGGCGTCAGGCTGGAAGGCGTCCAGTTCTGCTTTCAGCTTTTCCGGCGTATAACGGTTTACGATGTAATCCAGTATTTTCACCTCGGCCCCGGCTGCCTCGAAGGCGGCCGCCACATAGGTGACGCCCAGCGGCGGGGCGGGCGCTTCTTCCAGCGGATAAGGGGGCGCAATAATCGCTACTCTCATGAACTCTTTTTAATCTCCTTTGACCGGATGAATCAGGGATCGCAGCCAGTCCAGCCAGGTATTATTTTTCATTCGATCGTGGTCGATTTCCGCGAACTGGGCGGCCAGTTCTTTCGGGTCGGCCAGCCAGTCTCCGCGTGTTTTCATGGGCCGGTCCGGATCCAGTTCCCGGACAACGGCGGCCGGATTTCCGACAGCGATGACATTCGGTGGAATATCCCGGACGACCACGGCGCCTGCACCAATGATGCTGTTCTCGCCAATGGCCACCCCCTTGGTGACGATGGCGCTATCCCCAATCCAGGCGTTCCGGCCGATGTGAACGGGGATCGATTCTCCCACCGACAGGCTGCGGTCATAGACGCCGTGCCAGTCGGAATCGGTAATAAAGGCGCCCTGCGCCATCATGACACTGTCGCCGATCACAATTTCACGGCCGGCGCTGATGCGGACGCCGGGACAGAGAAGGCAATATTTCCCGATATCCATTCGTCCCCCGCCCTCCAGTGTGGACCAGACCGTCAGCCGGACCCGCTTGTCCGGCGTTGCAATGACATGAGTGCAGGCGCCGATGGAAATGGGTCCTCCGAATACCTCGACATCCCAGGGCTTCATGAAGGTGCATCCTTCCCCTAAATATTCCAGCTGGGGACGGAGGAAATAATCGGCATACCATTGCTGGAATCCCTGATCGAGACGCTTGAGGATATAGGGGCGATGATCTCTTCTCATGAATGGCTATTTCACCGGCATGACCGGAGAGGACCGGAGCCTGTCGTTTGCTTTCCGGCCCGGATAAATCTGTTTTGCGGGAGTGGATAGGACCGATTCACAGGTGTCCCAGTATTCATGCCGGAACAGACAACTCGCCGGCGTCAATTCGTACAGGGCGTCATAGGCCAGGAGGATCGCGGCGGTCGTCCAGGCGGTCTTTTCTTCCGGCCAGATAACGGAATCGGGAAAGGTCACGCCCATCCAGTAAGATCCGTCATCATACTTTTTGTCCAGGAGCCAATTGAAGACGATCCGGGCCTTTTCCGTCTCTCCGATGGCCGCCAGTGCCAGCACCAGCTCGGAGGTTTCAGCCATCGTCACCCAGGGCCGGTCGGAAACACAGCGAACCCCCCAGTCCGGAACGACAAATTTTTCCCAGTACTTATCCATGCGCCGGTGGGCGTCCTCGCCGGTGACGGCGCCGCAGAGAACCGGATAGTACCAGTCCATGGAAAAACGCGATTTGATCATATTAAACCGGTTCGGCCGATATCGAATCGCATGACCCAGCTTTTCCAGCGCTTCCTCCCAGTCGGAGCAGCTTCGTCCCAGACGCGACGCGATGGCCAGGGCGCATTTGATGCTCATGTAGATGGAGCTGGAGCCCGTCAAAAGAGCCATGGGATCCACCACGCCTTCGCCGTTCCGCGCCCAGTGAATCTCTCCGGTCGGCGCCTGCATGCTGACGGCGTAATCCACGCCGGCGCGAAGGGTTGACCACAGCCTCTTGAGAAAGCCGAGATCCTCCGTGATCAGGTAATGGTGGAATACGCCCACGGCAATATAGGAGGACATGTTGGTGTCCCGGGTGGTGTCTTCCGGGGCGTTGTTCCGATAGGCGGCATACCAACTGCCGTCGCTGTGCTGAGTTTTCCGCATCCATTCGTAGGCATGCTCCGCCTCTCGGCAATAGCCCGCCACAGACAAGCCCATGGCGCTCTCCACGTGATCCCAGGGGTCCGTTTTTCCGCCGATGGACCAGGGAATTTCACCGTCTGTCTTCTGCACGGAAACGATGAACTGGGCCATCTGTTCCACATCCATTCGCGACTCCGCAACGGCAGCCGATCTATTGAGTTTCATGTCCATCAGGTTCCTTTTTTGAGATAGAATACAATACTTTTCGCAATGAAGGGGTTCAGTATCCGCTCCAGCATCCGGGTCAGCTTCGGGCGCTTGATGATATCCCACTCCAGAAATTTTTTATAGAGGTTCACCGGCCGGGACGTTTCATTCTTATGACCGACCAGGCATTTCAGCCACCAGTAAGGCGCGTGCAAACCATGCTTGTAACGGATACCCCGGCAGGTCGTACCGGCCGCTTCCAGCAGCGTCTGTAATTCTTTTTTTTTGTAAATCCGGATATGGCCGCCCGATTCACGATGATAAGCTTCGGAGAGCGCCCAGCAGATCCGTTCCGGCAGAAATCTCGGCACGCTGACGACCAGGTTGCCACCGGGCTTCAAAACCCGGACGAGTTCTCCGATCGCTGCCCGGTTATCTACGATGTGTTCAAGCACCTCTGAACAGATCACCGCATCAAATATCTCGTCACGGAAGGGTAGTGTTGTCACATCGGCTCTGGAAATCAGGCACCGGCCCTGCCCGCCACCCTCCGCTTCGCGCATCAGATAGAGTGTGGTTGCCGCCTTGCAGAGATCTTCCCACTTGAGATCGATGCCGACGACATCCACCCCACCGGCCCGGAATGCCTCACAGACGTGGCGGCCCGCACCGCAGCCGGCATCGAGGACACGATTCCCCGGTTTGAGATCAAGCTTTTGAAAATCAACGGTTAGCATCGATCGCTTCCCGGTAGACATCCACCGTTTTCTGGGCAGCATGCCGCCAGGTAAAAGAGCCTTCCACCCGACGCAATCCGGCCTGTCCCAGTTGCCGGCGCTTCTCCGGATGATCGAGAAGATAGAGAATGGCCTTTTCCAGGGCCTCTTTATCTCCCGGCGGGACGATCATGCCGGCATCGCCCACGACTTCCGGCAGGGCACCGCCGGATGTGCTGACGACTGGCACACCGCAGGCCATCGCCTCGCCGGCAGGCATGCCGAATCCCTCATAAAGGGAAGGAATCACAGCCATCGTCGTTTCCGCATAATAGCGGGCAAAGTCCTCATATTCGATCCGTCCGGTAAATCTCACGGCGCCGTTCAGTCGCAGCTCCCGGGCGAGTCTTTCAATCACGCCTTCCTTCTTCGGTGTACCGATGATCGTCAGACGGATCTCCCTTTTTTCAAGAATGGATGCCACCGCCTCCAGAAGATATCGTAAACCTTTCAGCGGGGTATCGGCGCTGTTCGTCACAAGAAGCTGATTGTCCGACCGATTGACGCCCGGCAGCGGATAAAAATAATCTGTATTGATGCCATTGGGAACAACACGGAAGTTATTTATGGAAATCCCGAAATCCCGGCTGATGTCTTGCCGGGAGCATTCCGACACCGTAATGATCCGCGGCAGGAGGCGGGATACCTTTTTCTGCATCCCCAGAAAAGAATACCAGCGCCTGACCTTCAGCTTTTTGAGAAATGTGGGCGCGGCTTCAATCTCCGCGTCACGATCCACCGTAATGGGATGGTGAACGGTCGCCACCGTCGGATAACCGATGCGGGGCAACCCCAGCAACCCGTAAGCGAGACACTGATTGTCATGAACAATGTCGTAAGCCGGGCGGGTGGAACGCAGATATTTATAAACCCTCATCCCGAACGTCCAAGGCTCCGGAAAACCACCCAGGCACATGCTGAGAAATTCCAACTGGTTCACCGGCGAAACAAGATCCCGATATTTTCCAGGTCTGAACAGGTGATCGGGGTTGTACAGGTCCAAGCCAGGCATTTTATAAAGCCGGACATGCTCGACCGGCTCCGGGTAAGGCGGGCCGGAAATCACATCCACCTGATGGCCCAGGTCACGCAGCGCCCGGCTGAGATATTTGATATAAACGCCCTGCCCGCCGCAGGTTGGATTACCCCGGTAGGTCAGAAGGCATATTTTTAACGGATCGGAATATTTTTTTTTATTTTGTATTTTGGAACCGGTTCTTTTTAACACGTTGTTGGAGGACCTTGTCTTTCCATACTTTCTTGACCAGATTTTCTGAATTCTTAAACATCCTGTCCACCTCCCGTGGACTGAGACCTGCTCCTATAGCGATTTTCCGGGCCATCTCCAGAGAGGTGAGGTCCTGAGGACCATGTGTATCTGTATTCAGAACAAGAAACGCACCATATTGACGAGCCATAACAGCCACATGACCATTGGTCAGACTGTGCCCCTTGCGGGTCGTAATTTCCAGATAAATACCCCTTTCCGCGGCCAGCCTGACCTCACGTTCGCTGATCAGTCCCGGGTGAGCCAGAATATCAATGGGGGATTCCAGCGCGGCCGCATTGGTGCCGGGAGCAACCGGTTCGACGATGGTTTCGCCATGAACCACAATGAGCCTGGCTCCCAGCTTTCTGGCTTCCACGGCCAGTTCCCTGATGAACACCGGCGGTACATGGGTGAGTTCTATCCCCGGAATGACCTGAATCCCGCACACCTCTGACAGCTTCTTACATACACCGGCAACCCGGGGAATAATAAAGTCCAGATTGGACTGATCCCCGTGATCGGTAATGGCGATCGCGCGATAACCTGCGGCCCCGGCGCGTCTGACAAGTTCAGACGGTATCAGTTCACCGTCACTGAAGATAGAGTGGGTATGAAGATCGATCATGGAGCGGGCTCCTTATCCGAGAATCTTTTCATGGCAAGATTGATTTAAAAATCAATACAGCGGGTTCTTCATTAACAGATTTGTGACCGGCGGTCAATTACAAACTTATTGACACTCCCTTAATTATATGTAATTTTCCGCTGACTTCAGATTGAAATCGCAAGAGATTCCTTTTGCATCTCTCTGCGTAAATTCACGTCACAGGAGGAATCAATGTCAATTCTTGAATGGAAAAAAGATGGAATCGTTGCGGTCATGACGATGACGAACGGAGAAAACAGGCATAATCCGACCTTCACAGACGGCATATTGAATGCCTTTGATGAAATTGAGAAGGACGAAAATATCTCCTCGGTCGTTATTGCTTCGAATGATCCGAAAAACTGGTCCCAGGGGATTGATCTGCCATGGCTCATGGGTGCATTTAACAACAAGGATTATCAGGCCATCAAAGACTTCATGTACGGTCTGAATAAAATTTTCAAAAGGATCCTGCTCTATCCCATGCCGGTGATCGCCGCAATCAATGGTCACGCCTTCGGAGGTGGCGCCATCATGGCCTGTGCCTGCGATTTCCGTTTCATGAAGTCTTCCAAAGGATTCTTCTGCTTTCCCGAAATCGATATCAGCATCCCTTTCCTGCCGGGCATGATCTGTCTGGTGAAAAAGGCATTTCCCTATTACAAGGTGGAGGAAGCTGTGTATGCCGGTAAACGATTCGGCGCCTAGGAGCTGGAGGAGCATCATGTCATCATGAAAGCCTGCGAAGACGATGAGATGCTGATGAGAGAGGCCATTGCCTTTGCCAAAACGTTTACGAAAAAGAGATCCATCTTCGGCGAAATGAAAAGGCGGTACCATAAGCAGATCATCGAAGTCATGGATAAGGAAGACCCCGAATATATTGAGCCACTGAAATTAATGATCTAGAGAGCGCTGAGAAAAATGGGTTCGCCGCGGCGAACCCATTTTTCTCCGTTGATTCAGAACCCTCTCTTCTTAAAACCTTAACCCTTCAATTCTATCTCATCTCGGCAAGGGGATCGATGATCAGATCGCATAGAGAAATTTTTCTCCTCATCGCTTTTTTTACCACCATCCGGCTTCTTGTCGCTCCGTCCTTCGGTCTCGGTGTGGATGAGGCCCATTACTTCCTGTACGCCAAGTACCTCGACCTCAGTTATGTCGATCACCCTCCCCTTGTCGGCTGGGTACATGCCCCGATCTATTATTTTTTCGGAACCAGCGAATTTTTAGTGCGGCTTCCAGCCATCATGCTTTTCGCCTTTACCACCTACCTCATTTACCGCTTCATGATGGTGCTGTCCGGCGCAAAGAAGGTTGCCCTTCTGGCCGCATTGGCGGTCAACAGCTCCTTCCTGTTCAATGCCCTGAGTTTCATGCTCCTGCCGGACTCTTTCCTTTATCCGCTGCTGTTTCTCCTGATCTTCGTCATCAAGAGAATAGAAGACTCTCCAGAAACAAAATATTATATTTATCTTGGCCTCATCCTGGGACTTGCCGGACTGGCCAAATACACGGCCATTCTCTTCGTACCGCCCCTCGCGGCCTATTTCATCATCAAGAAACGGTATGACCTGCTCTTATCGAAGCAGATGATCACCGCCGCTGTCATCGCATTTCTCCTTGTATCCCCGGTCCTGTACTGGAATCTTCAGCACGATTTTGCCAGCTTCCGCTATCAGACCGGTCATGTCATGGGATCGTCGTCCATCGATTTCAAGGCATTTCTAACGTCCATCGGCGCCCAGTTCGGCAGCTACAGTCCCTTTTTATTTCTGATCGCTTTTTATGGTTTTTTCAAAAGCTTCAAAACAAAAAATGACTGGGTCCGCTTATCGCTTCTATTCGGGGGCATCATCCTGGCTTTTTTTCTTTATACCTCCCTCTATGAAACCGCCCTGCCCCACTGGAACAGCCCTTTTTACCTGCTTTTTATTCCGGTCGGGGTCTATCATCTGAGCCTGGAGACGGGGAAGGCTAAAAAATATTTTCTCCGATTCTCCATCGGATTCACCCTGATCGTCACGCTTCTGCTCTATGGGGAATTGGGCGGAAAATTCTTTTCTTTTCCCGACTATCAATCTCCCTTCCGGGATATTTACGGATATGCCACGATCGCCAAAGAAGCGGATAAGATTTTAAAGGAAAATCAAAATGCCAAAAAAGCCCTGGCTGTGACGAACTGGACCGTAGGAAGCCGGATGACCTATTATGCCCTTCCCTATGGGATGGAGGTATTCGTGATCGATCAACGGGTGGATCAGTTTGACTTCTGGCAGAAACACTCCCCGCTCGGCTATGACTTGCTTTTTATCAATACCCACTTTGATCGTGAGGATATCGCCAAATCTTACCAGTGCAACCCGATGGACGTTGCCAGAAGCATCGACCTTCTTTTGAACGGATCGAAGGTGAATACCGTTGACTATGTGTGGTGCAAAAACTTCCAGGGAGACAAAAAATGACCCACCGGGATCGAAACATGGTCATCGGCTCCATTGCAGCGCTCGTCCTGGTTCTCTTCAGTTACGCTCTCATCGACCGGACCGTCGCCATGCTCTGCCGGAACCTGAATCAAAACATCATCGATGTGTTTCAGTGGATTACAGAATTGGGGAAATCAACGGGATATCTCGTCGGATTTTTCGTTCTTTTTATTTTCTTCAAGTACGCCAGAAGCCGGCACATCCCGGCGAATCGTGCTCTCTTTCTCTTCCTATCCATCGCCCTGTCGGGCCTGATCACGGACATGATTAAACCTGTGGTCGGTCGTCTCCGGCCTAAAATGTTTTTTGAGGCAAACCTCTATGGCTTTGATTTTTTCCATACCGGCTGGGATTATAATTCGTTCCCGTCGGGCCATGCGACAACAGTTTTTTCACTGGCGATGGCGCTGTCTCTTTTTTATCCGAAGTTCCGGCTGCCGCTCTTCTGCTTTGCCCTGATCGTGGGGGCAAGCCGGGTGATTATTACGGCGCATTACGTCAGTGACGTCCTGGCAGGCGCTTATGTGGGCATCATGACCGTCCTTTTTCTGGTCTATGTATACGGTCGTTACGATTGGAAATATGATGAAATGGGTCTAAACAAGGAATCGCATCATGCGTAAAATTTCATGGATGATCACTGTCCTGATTTTATTATATGCCGTCCGCCTGGCCACGATTGCCTGGCTGGGGTTGGCACCCGATGAAGCTTACTACTGGTACTGGGCCAAGCATCTGGCCTGGAGTTATTACGATCACCCGCCGATGGCGGCCTACATCATGGCCTTTTTCACCGGGCTGGGTGGAAACCGTGAGTTTTTTGTCTGGATTGGCAGCCTTCTCTCCTCGCTGCTGGTCATAGGTTTGATCTATTTATCCTGCCGCCGTCTTTCTCCTGAAGATCGTGACGTCCCCTGGGAAGTGATCTTTGTCGCCAACATCACCCTGCTTTTTGCCGCAGGTTGTATCATTCAGCCCCCCGATACTCCCTTACTTTTATTCTGGACGCTGGCGGTCTATTGCGGCATTCGGATCCTCACCGGCAGATCGGCTTCCTGGTGGTATCTGTGGGGCATTGCCTTGGGGATGGGGCTTTTAAGCAAATATACGATGATCCTGATCATCCCCTGCCAGTTTGCCTTTCTGCTTTTGGCCAGAGATCAACGGCACTGGCTGTTTACAAAGAACCCTTATCTGGCCCTTCTGGCTGGATTGATTGTCTTTTCACCCGTTCTGATCTGGAACTGGCAATATGACTGGATCTCCTTCGCCTTCCAGTTCGGCCGCGGTTTCGCTCCTACCGATAAACCCGTTTTCATCAAGCTGGCAGAATATCTGGGGGGACAGGCGGGAATCATTACACCGCTGTTGTTTCTTGCCTTTCTTTACTACTCCGTAAATGCTTTTCAGGATGTCATGAAAAGGAGGGCGCCGGAGTACCTCTATCTGCTGCTGTTATCGTGGCCGATTCTCCTGTTTTTCGCCTTCAGTTCCATCCGCGGCGGTGTGGCACAACCGAACTGGCCCGCACCAGCCTATATCGCTGGCCTGCTCCTCCTGGGGCTTGTCTATAGCCGCTCTTACAGAGAAAAGCGTTCTCACCGTATTTATCTTCATGTAGCAGTCGGGCTGGCGCTTCTGGCCAATGTGGCGATCCACGTTCACCTTTTCAAGCCTTATCTTCCGATTTCGCCCAAGATTGATACGACCCAACAGTTCCATGGCTGGCGACAGCTCGGACAGGCCATCAACCGCACCATCCAGGAAAATCCCCATCCCTCCGGATACTTCCTTCTGGCCGATCGGGGAACGACGGTTGCGGGCGCGCTGTTTTACACGGCGAAACCTTATATCGGGATTGATTTTTCCAAGCCCGAGCGCTATATTTTCCTGAAAAAGCTGGAGGAGCTGAAGGGGAAAAATGCCATGATCCTCCTGCACCATGTGAATGATCAGGATCTTCAGATCTACAAACGTTATTTCCGGGAGATTCAGGTTATCGGAAAGCATACGGCTTTTTCCCGCGGGGTACCGATCGACGAGTACAGCGTTTATCTGGTCCTCGGGAAAGATTACCAGGAAAACTGGCAGCCCTATCAATCTGAAGCCGGAATCCACACCCTGAAAACAAACTGGATTCCCGCTGGTACGGGAACAACAATGTAATTTTTTACATTTCCCATGGACTAAAGAACGGTTAAGAAATGGCGATGCATAAAACAAAAAGGGTTCTTCTGGATTTCTCGATTCCCCTGATCATCCTGCTGACATTGACCATGATCCTGTCGGTAACAAACGCCGACCTTTTACTGGCAAAATTCTTTTATTCACCATCGGTGGGATGGCCGGGAAAAACGGCTCATCCCTGGATTGATCTCTATCAATACGGGAATATTCCTCCTCTCACCCTGTCCGTGTATGGCCTAGTTGTCTTCGTTTTCGGCTTTCTATTCCGTAAAATAGCCCCCTACCGGAAAATCGGCTTATTTCTTGTTATTTATATGATTTTAGGGCCGGGGCTGGTCATCAATACGGTTTTTAAAGACCACTGGGGAAGACCCCGGCCGGCCGAGGTTCAAAACTTCGGCGGATCAGAGAAATATCTGCCCGTCTGGGAACGGGGAACACCGGGACAAGGCAAGTCTTTTCCATCCGGTCATGCGGCTGTCGGCTTTTTTTTATTTTCACCTTTTTTCTTTCTAAGAAATCGATCCAAAAAATGGTCCTGGTTTTTCCTGCTGTTAGGCCTATCCTATGGTACCTACATGGGCATCGGCAGAATAGCGCAGGGAGGGCATTTTGCCACCGATGTCCTCTGGGGAGGCGGACTGACCTACCTGACGGGATTGATGCTCGCTTATGTCTTTCGCTTTGATAAAAAATGAAGGTTTCGTAACATGAGAAGAATCCTCAATTTTTACATCCTGCGAGAAATTTCGCTGCCCTTTATCATGGTCCTCTTCGTCCTGACCTTCGTCCTGCTCATGGGTAGAATTCTCCAGTTGATGGATCTTATGGTCAACAAGGGCATCGGTTTCCTGGATATCTCGAAATTTATCTTTCTATTGATGCCATCCTTCCTCATGTTTACCATTCCCATGTCTCTGCTGGTCGCCATTTTAATCGGGCTGGGCCGTCTTTCCGGAGATAACGAAATCACCGTGATGAAAGCATCGGGCATCAGCCTTTACCAGCTTTCCCAGCCCATTGCCGTCACCGCCGCGATCGCTTTTATCTCAACCAGCATCATTACTCTCTTCCTGGTTCCCCAGAGTAATTATGCCACCAAGATTCACCTGTATAATGTCTCAAAGCAAAAGGCCAGCATCGGTATCCGGGAGAAAGTGTTCATCGATTATTTCAAAGGACTGCTCATCTACGCGGAAAAAATTCCTCTGGATGGAGCGTTTATGGAAGGCGTCTTGATTGCCGATACGAGACTGACAGATGAACCCAACACCATCATCGCGAAGAAGGCCTATCTCATCTCGGATCTCAAGGAACTGACGGTTACGCTACGGCTGGAAAACGGCAGTACCCATACGGTTGACCCTGATCTTCAAAACTATCGAAAAATGGATTTCGCCGTCTACGACGTCAATCTTGATATCGGATCTGCCCTTTTTGACGAAAAAAAACTCAAGGAGAAATCCAGCGGTGAAATGACTGTTCTGGAACTCCGGGAAAAGCTCGGGAAGAGCGGCCTGGAAAAGCAGCTCCTGCGGGAAGTGGCCATCGAACTGAACAAGAAACTCTCCATCCCCATGTCCTGCCTCATCCTGGGTCTTCTCGGTGTACCCCTCGGCATCCGGACACACCGGTCCGCCAAATCGTGGAGCATCTCCATTGCTTTTGCGCTGGTGGTGCTTTACTACATGCTGCAACTGGGCGGGGAAGCTCTCGTGCAAACAGGCCAGGTCACCCCCTTAATCGGTACGTGGGTGCCCAATCTCGTTTTTGGCCTGGCAGGCGTCATCCTTTTCTCGATGACGGCAAAAGAGACATCCTGGAGACCGCATTTTTTCTGGAAGATTGTTTCCCGACGGACGCAAAAACACGAGGAATAGCCGCCATGAGGATTATGGATCGTTATATCACCAGGGAATTTTTAAAGCTGTTCGTTCTCATGGTGATCTCCTTTGTCTGCCTTTATCTAATCGTCGATTTCTTTGAAAAAATCAAAATGTTCCTGAGTAACAACGCCACGCTATCCCAGATGGTGTCCTTTTTTCTCTTCAACATCCCCATGATCATTTCTCTGACGCTGCCTGCTGCTGTTCTGCTCGCGGCGCTGATCACCTTTGGGGTCCTGTCCAAAAACAGTGAAATCGTAGCAATGAAAGCCAACGGAATCAGCCTTTACCGGACATCGCTACCCTTGATTATTCTGGCCGGCGTACTCTGCGTAATCGCCTTTTTATTTAGCGAATTCATCATCCCCTACACCAACCAGAAGGCGGACTATGTTCTCAAAGTGGAAGTTCAAAAACAGCAGGCGCTGGGAAGTTTCAAGCAGAATCAGATCTGGTACCGTGGCAGGCAGGGTATCTATAATTTCAAGATTTTCCATCCGGATAAGAACCTGCTCCAGGGAATCACGATCAATTATCTGAATCAGGAATTTCAGTTGACCATGCGTCTCGATGCCGAGAGCGCCGAGTGGAAAGACGGCCATTGGCTTTTTCACAATATCCTGATCACACATTTCCCTGCTGGAGACTTCCCTGTCCTTGAAAAGCTTTCCACGGCCGTGATCAATCTGACGGAAAAACCGGCTGATTTTATGATTGCGCAGAAGGATGCGGATAAGATGGGCTATCTGGACCTCAGACAATACATAAAAAAGCTTCAATCTGATGGTTACGATACGACACGGTACCGGGCCGACATGCACGGAAAGATCGCCTTTTCCCTAGTCAGCATCATTCTGGCGATCATTGGCGTTTCATTTTCCCTGCGGTCGGAAAGAAGCGGCGGTGTGACCCAAAGCATCGGCGTCGGGATCGTGATCGGCTTCTCTTACTGGCTGGTCTTCGCCTTTACGATGTCCCTGGGCCGATCGGGAACCCTGCCGCCTCTGTTGGCCGCATGGACGGCAAATATCCTGTTCGGCATCGCTTCATTGTTGATGTATCGAAGCGTCAAAACATGAACAGGCGATTCTAATACCGGTAATGATCTGGCTTAAACGGCCCGTCCACAGAAATCCCTAGATAATCGGTCTGTTTTTTCTTCAATCTTGTCAGCTTCGCACCCAGGCGGTTCAAGTGCAGCCGGGCGACTTCTTCATCGAGTTTCTTGGGAAGGGTGTAGACACCGGGCTTGAGTTGCTTTGAAGCCAGTTCGATCTGTGCCAGGCACTGGTTGGTAAAGCTGTTGCTCATCACGAAACTGGGATGTCCCGTGGCACAGCCGAGGTTCACCAATCTCCCCTCCGCCAGGATAACAATGGAACGGCCCGATTTCAGCGTCCATTTATCCACCTGCGGTTTGACATTCTCGCTCCTGCACCCCTTCGTGGTTTCAAGATAGCGCATGTCGATCTCACTGTCAAAATGACCAATATTGCAGACAATGGCTTCATTTTTCATTTTTTCCATATGTCCGCCGGTGATAACATCACAGCAACCCGTCGCGGTGATGAAAATATCCGCTTCGGATACCACGTCCTCCAGCGTCTTGACCTCGTAACCCTCCATGGCCGCCTGAAGGGCGCAAATGGGATCCACTTCGGTGATAATCACCCGGGCCCCAAAACCCCGCATGGACTGAGCAGACCCCTTCCCCACATCTCCATATCCGCAGACGACGATCACTTTTCCCGCGATCATGATATCCGTGGCCCGCTTAATGCCATCCGCCAATGATTCGCGACAGCCGTAAAGATTGTCAAACTTGGACTTGGTCACGGAATCGTTGACATTAATGGCCGGAAAGAGCAATTCACCCGCTTTCGCCATCTGATAAAGCCTGTGAACCCCGGTAGTCGTTTCTTCCGAAACACCACGAATGTTTTTCACCACGTGCTGCCAGTGGTTCGGATTCTTTCTCAGGCTGTGTTTCAAGCGTTCCATGATCATCTGCATCTCTTTGTGATCAATGGCCTTCTTCAACAGGACGGGATTTTTCTCCACTTTAACTCCCTCATGCATGAAGAGGGTTGCGTCACCACCGTCATCTACAATCAGATCCGGTCCGGAACCATCCGGCCAGGTGAGTGCCTGTTCCGTACACCACCAGTACTCTTCAAGGGTTTCTCCCTTCCAGGCAAAAACAGCAGCAGAATCGGCCGCTGCAACTGCAGCCGCCGCATGATCCTGGGTCGAAAAAATATTACAGGAGGCCCAGCGCAGATCCGCACCCAGTGCTTTCAATGTTTCGATGAGCATGGCTGTCTGGATGGTCAGATGCAGGCTGCCCATGATCTTGAGACCCTTCAAGGGTTTCTTTTTGCCGTATTTCTCTCGGATGGCCATCAGACCGGGCATTTCATTTTCCGACAGGTCCATTTCCTTGCGGCCCCAATCCGCCAGCGACATATCCGCAATCTTATACTTCAAGTTTCTATCAATCTCTAAATATTTCATCATTTCCTCTTACCTTCTCTATTGAATTCACCGTTGGTACCTTCCGTAGTCAACACTCTTTACCATCAAAGGGCTGCGGCAGGTCGGAGTCCGTTTTTTTCTTTAAAGGTTCCGGCGGATTAACAATACCACCGGAAATGATCAGTGTAAAGGCTTCTTCAACCGACATCTCCAGTTGAATCAACTCCTCTTCCGGGAAAATGATAAAATAACCTGAAGTAGGGTTCGGTGTCGTGGGCACATAGACACTCAAACACTTTTTCCCTGTCTTTAACTGAATTTCATTATTGGGCGTTCCGGTGACAAATGCGATTGTATAAGCCCCCTTGCGGGGAAATTCAACCAGGACAACCTTTCGAAAACTCCGGCTCCGGTACATGAACATACTGTCCACGATCTTTTTGATGGCCAGATGGATACTCCTGACGACGGGTATCTTATCCAGCAGTCCTTCGCTGTACTGGACAATCTTGTTACCCACGATGCTCTGGGTCATGAGCCCGCATATCAAAATCAGAATCAGTGTCACAATGATACCCAGTCCCGGGATGTGAAAACCGAGTAATGTATCCGGATGAAACTTTGCGGGGATGACGGTCAATAAACCGTCCATCATGCCAATGAGAAAAACGAGGATATAAAGAGTCAAACCGATCGGAATGATGACGGCCAGACCGGTGAACAAAATATGTTTCACATTTAATTTCAAAACCGGATGCTCCTCCTATGGAAATATTTTTAAGCTGTTTGAATGAATAGCAAAAAGTTATCTGTAATTCAATAATGATTTGAGAATAGCTTTATGCCGCATTAATTTTCAAAGTTTCCAATGAATAAAAAAGGGTAAGGCATGATGATACCCTACCCTGATGGCGCTCATTTGTTATCCCGGGCATGCCCCGGGAATATTCAATCAGAACAGTGGCAAGCGGTCCCGGGATCAGCCGATTTTCTTGATTTTATTCTTCTGGTTGAGCAGCACGCACTTCGGGGACCAGTTTTTTGCGTCCGCATCATCGACGATGACATAGCTGGCAATGATGATCACGTCATCTTTCGAGGCTTTTCTCGCTGCTGCCCCGTTCAGACAAATCACGCCAGAGCCGCGTCTTCCCCTGATGGCATAGGTTGTAAACCGTTCCCCGTTGCTCACATTGTATATGGATACTTTCTCATAGGGCATGAGATCCGCTGCTTTCATCAGATTCTCATCAATGGTAACACTGCCCTCATAATGAAGATCGGCATCTGTGACGGTTGCCCGGTGAAGTTTTGATTTCAGCATAAATCTCTGCATGATGATCGCTTCCTCTTACTGACAGTCATTTTACAGGTCGGACCTGCTTTTTCCTTTGTCCCTTTATATCCCTTTCTCTATATCTCCAGGGGTTCACCGAAGACGTAATTGTCGATCAGTCTGGTTTTCCCCACCCGGACCGCCATCGCCAGGACGGATTCCCCGTCCAGAAGGACTACATCTTTCATGGTTGTGGTGTCACAAATCTGTACGTAATCAATGGTTGTATGGGCATGGGATTCGATATGTTTTCTGACTTCGCCGATCATCTTTACCGCATCCCGTTCCCCTTGCTCGTAAAGCCCCTTGGCCAGCTTCAGGGAACGGCTGAGACTCAGCGCCGATACCCGCTCATCCGGCGTCAGGTATATGTTCCGGGAACTCATGGCCAGACCGTCCTGCTCCCGCGTTGTGGGCATCCCGATCACTTCCAGGTCCATATTCAGATCCTGCACCATCCGCTTGATGGTCACGAGTTGCTGAAAATCCTTTTTTCCGAACACCGCGATATGGGGCTTGACAAGATTGAAAAGTTTGGCGCAAATCGTTGCCACACCCCGGAAATGGCCCGGTCTGGACAGACCGCAGAGGTTGTTGGTGACGTTTTCGACCGTAACGTAGGTCTGATAATAGGGAGGGTACATTTCCGCAGTGGGAGGATAAAAGATCACATCAACACCGACACCCTCAGCCATAGTACGGTCCCGCTCAAGATCCCTTGGATATTTCTCAAAATCCTCATTGGGGCCGAATTGGGTCGGGTTGACGTAGATGCTGATGACAAGACAGTCACCCCTTTTCCGGCCTTCCCGCATGAGATCGAGATGCCCTTCATGGAAGTACCCCATGGTGGGAACAAAGGTTACAATCTTCCCCTGATTTCTGAGGGATTCCGATAAGGCCTGCATTTTTTTTGCGGACTCGATAATCTTCATCAGCCATCACCCTCTTATCGTCAATAAAAAAAGCCTCACCGTCCTGAGACGGGAGGCTTCAAACAGTTCAAACCGTAATCTTCCCTACCCTTCCGTCTCAGTCCTCAACCGGATCCAAGCGGTCGCCGCTTCCCTAACAAAAGAAAGCCGGCCTGTCAAGATTTTTCTTTAACGACCTTTACAAGCTTGCCCTCTTTTGAAATAAGCGATTTGTCAATGCCCCGAATTCCTCTGCGCTCAGGGTCTCCGCCCTCCTGATCCCGTCGATGCCCGTTTCCTGAAGAACGGACAGCAAACTGTTTTCAGAGTATCCGGGCAGGTGGCTATGGCGAAGATTGTTCAGAAGCGTTTTCCGGCGTTTGGAAAAAGCAACCTGGACGATTTTACGGAACAAGACATCGTCCCCGAGTACAACCAGAGGTTTCTCCCGAATGATGAGTTTGAGAACGGAAGAGGTTACTTTCGGTTCAGGATAAAAACAGCTGCCCGGCACATCCATCACACGGAACGATTGGCAGTACATGGATAGGATCACAGAAGGAATGCCGTAATCCTTGGTTCCAGGAGGCGCGATGATCCGGTCGACCACTTCCTTCTGCAACATCAGAATAACCATGGAAATAACTTGTCTAAAGGCCATCAAGCGGAACAGGATGGGTGAGGAAATCTGATAGGGGACATTGCCAATTACTTTCACCTTCGCTGGAGAGATATCCGCACATGCAGAAGAAAAATCATACTGGAGAACATCCGTCTCGATAATGTCAACATTTTTGAAACCTTGAAGATGCTCTTTCAGGATCTTAACCATGACAGGATCAACTTCGATGGCAATCACCCTGCGGGCCTGCGCCGCTATGATTCCTGTCATAATGCCGAGACCGGCGCCGATTTCAACCACCGTCTCATCCCCGTGAATGTCGGCGGCGTTTACAATCTTGTGGAGGATATTCTGATCCTGCAGGAAGGCCTGACCCAGTCGTTTTATCGGCCGGATACCGCGCATATTCAGGATTTTCTTGGGTGTGATCATGAACGCTTTTTTTTCCTCAGGGATAGGAGCACTCGGTAGGTGATAAAGTAGGCCGGTATGGCAAAAAAAGGCGCCATGACCAATCCGCCGGTCAGCAGCGGCAGGATAATATGCCATCCCATACTGAGAATACTGTGGAGAGAGTAATCCATCAAAGTAAAGTCAGTATGGGCCATACCCAGGAGATACTTACCCAGTTCATACTGCCCGACATAAAAAATGGGAATGGTGACCGGGTTGGAGATCAACCAGGATCCCAGATAAGCAGACGTCAGGTTGTGCTTCCACATCAAACTAAATAAAATGATCAGGGTGGTATGAAAAGGGATGGTGGGGGTCACACCGATAAAAACGCCGACAGCCATTCCCATGGCGATGGATCGGGGTTCACCCTTCAGGCTGATGAAGCGGTCATGAAATTTTTTAATTCGTTTTTTTAGAATCATTTCAGATAAACAAAGAATCCAGCGGCCACCGGGAAACAGCATTGAGATCCAGAGGATCCCGCCGACCCTTTCGCAGCAGATTCTCACCAACAACGGCAATCATGGCAGCATTATCCGTACACAGAACCATCGGTGGGATATACACCTCAAAACCCCGTGATTGTCCTTCGTCAAGAAATTTTTCCCGCAGCCGGCTGTTAGCGGCCACGCCGCCACAAACCACAACACTCGTCAGGTCGGACATTTCTGCCGCTGCAAGAGTTTTTTCCACCAGCACCTCCACAATCGCCTCCTGGTAGCTTGCTACGACATGCGGCATTTCCTCTTTTGTAAACGGACGGCTCCGCTTTTTAAGAACCGTCAGCAGTGACGTTTTGACACCGCTGAAACTGAAATCAGGGCTGTCCTTCATGGCCCGGGGAAAGGTGATCCAGTTCCGGTCCCCCTTTTTGGCCATCCGGTCAATCACAACCCCGCCAGGGTAGCCTATTTCCAAGAGTTTTGCCGCTTTATCAAAGGCCTCGCCGGCCGCATCATCGCGCGTCTGCCCCAGAATTGTAAAATCCTGAAAGTCCCTAACCAGATAAACATTGGTGTGTCCGCCGGACACCACCAGGGCGATAAAGGGAAAGTCAGGCCGTTTTTCGGTGAGAAAAACGGATGCGACATGACCTTCCAGATGATTAACCCCGACGAAAGGAAGGTCCCTTGCATAGGCAATCGCCTTGGCTGCAGACAGACCCACCAACAGGGAGCCAACCAGGCCGGGACCTCTGGTTACCGCAATCCCCTCGATGTCATCCAGAGTCACTGCGGCATCATCAAGGGCCTGCAGGATGACCGGAACAATAGCCTCAATATGTTTACGGGATGCAATCTCCGGGACGATACCGCCGTATTTGCTGTGCACCCGAATCTGTGAAGCAATGACATTGGACAGGAGTTTTTCGCCATCTCTCACCACGGCGGCGGCCGTCTCATCACAAGACGATTCGATACCCAAAACCAGCATAAATGACCCTCAGTTCATTTTCCTTTTGCAAAAAAGCGAAATGAATATATAGGAGCAATCCATATTTGTAAATACGCTTTTAAAAGTAGGATTCATGGGACAACTACTGATTTTCTGGTGCTGGGCAGTGGCATCGCCGGCCTGAGTCTCACGATCAAATCGGCCGATTTTTGCATGGAGTTTATGCAGCTTCATCCGACCTGCCTGTATCATCCGGATGCCAAGTCATTTCTGATCAACAAAGCCGTCAAGCGACAAGTCCATTGCGCTTTCTCATCATGGGGGTGAAATCCGCTGTGCATGTCAAGTGATGAGGGTATGGTATGGTCCGATCCAACAAGCGGCCGGACCGTGCGGGAAGGCACATTGAAAGGATTGGCCGGGAGATTGATGAATCCTACCGGAATTTTATCATCACGTGAGACCTGATGGAATGGAGAAATGTTGCCACCGTGGCCCGATGGTTTATCCACTGTGCCCGGATGAGAAAGGAAAGCCGCGCCGTTCCTTGAATACCCTGCTGAAAATGAAGTCGATGTTTTTCAGGAAATGGTCTACCTTGAATATATGGTCGAGATCTTTGCGATTCAAACAGGTCATAACTCTCTTATCCTTCTGGAGCAGCAACTTGAATTCAATCCCCTCCCGCCAGGATTTCATGGCATTTCTTTGTACGACGGCATAGGCCGCCTCCCGGGACATCCCCTTCTCAATCAGTTTCAGCAGCACTATTTGTGAAAAAATAACGCCATGTGTCATGTTCAGGTTTTCAAGCATACGGTCCGGATAAACAACCAGCTGGTCGATCATGCCTGTAAACCGGCTCAACATGAAATCCAAAAGAATGGTTGCATCGGGACCAATAATCCGCTCCACGGAGGAATGGCTGATATCCCGTTCATGCCAGAGAGCAATATCCTCGAGAGCGGCCAGGGCATAGGCACGCATGAGGCGGGAAAGACCGGATAGATTTTCAGAAAGGACAGGATTTCGTTTGTGCGGCATGGCCGATGAACCCTTCTGACCGGGAAAAAAATATTCTTCCGCCTCCCTGACTTCCGTCCTCTGGAGAAGTCTGATCTCCTGGGCATATTTATCGATTGACGAAGCGATGATGGCCAGCGTGGAAAAAAACTCCGCGTGCCGGTCTCTCTGCACGATCTGGGAAGACACGGGCGCCGGCTTCAGCCCCAACTTCCGACAGACGTATTCTTCAACGGCTGGATGAATAAAAGAAAAAGTCCCGACGGCACCGGAAACCTTGCCGTAGCTGATGGTTTCTTTAGCCCGAATCATGCGATCTCTGTTTCTCTGCATTTCCTGATGCCACAAGGCCATTTTGAGACCGAAGGTGATCGGCTCGGCATGAATACCATGGGACCGGCCAATCATAACCGTATCCTTATAAGCAAAGGCCTTTTTCTTCAATACGTCAAGAAGCTGGTCAATATCTTCAATCAGAATTTCTGCTGCTTCTTTTAAAAGGATCGCCAAAGAAGTATCCAGGATATCAGAAGAGGTCAGCCCCATATGGATGAAGCGGCCGTCTTCCCCGACTTTCTCCGTCACTGAAGTGAGAAAGGCAATGATGTCATGTTTTGTCGTCTTTTCGATCTCATCAATCCGTGCCACATCAAAGCCGGCTTTAGCCTTGATTTTCCTGAGGGATGCCTTCGGAACCACCCCGCGCCGGGCCAGGGCCTCACAGGCGAAAATTTCTATATCCAGCCATTTCTGGTAGCGGTTTTCCGGACTCCAGATGGCACTCATTTTTTCTCGAGAATATCTTGGAATCAACCGCCCTCTCCTGAAATGATCGTTGTTAATGTTATTGAATTACTTTTTGGGATATCCAACCGACTGCGCCATGATGATTTTCTGATCCGGTCGGAGTTTCATGATGTTGGCCAACGCTGCTCTTTCTATGGTACCCCTGACAACCGTGGACAGTCCTTCGGAGGCACAGTAAAGATAAACATTCTGGCTGATAAAACCTGTATCAGCCGACGCATAGAAATCCCTATCTTCAGCCTTCATGCGCTCCATTTTCGCGTAATCCGCCACATAAATAAGATTGACCGGCGCCTCCCCGACATAGGCCTGCTGACCCGTCTGGGGCCGGACATCCCCCTTCAAAATCGGTTTCAATTGGCGCGCCTTGACGTCAAAGAAGTAAAGACCATCCGCAGTCGCCACATAGATGTCAATTTCCTGCTGGTTCATTGCCGATGGCGCTGTTCGGCCTCCTGACCCCGGTCGATTTATCCCATTGGCTGCCCATAGCAGATTCGAAAGAACCCGGTTCGGCAATTTTTTTGGACTGAAGGCGCGGGAAGACTTTCTTTCCTTCAAGACGTGCATAAGGGGCCGTCCCGAATCGAATTGCAACTGCATTAACTGAATCGGTTTGAGATCATCAGAGAAAGCAGGCAACACACTCATATACAGAAACACCCCCATAAAGGTAACTGACAAAAAAACTTTTGTCTTCATTGAGACATCTCCTAAATCAACTACATGCCTTCCTCATCAGCTTCCGGGCTCAGGTTATCCCCTGCTTTATTTTCACGAATAGCCCGCTCTTTTTGGGTGAGAATATCATCACGCTTTAAAATATAATATACGGACAAATCGCTATCCCCAATCGCATAATAGGCCTTGCTGCAATTGGTATAAGCCTCCACATAGGATGGGGCAATATAAATCGCTTTCTTGTATTCTTCTATGGCTTTATCATATAAACCCTGTTTCGCATATTGCAGGCCATTTGCATTGTGGATTTTTGCCTGCTCATTGACTTCCAATTTGAGGCCCGGATATAAAGGTTTTTGAGCAGGCGTGGTTGTTGAACAAGCTGGGACCATTGTACAAAGAAATAGAAAAACAAATATGGATATCAATGATCTGTTTTCTTTCATGTTGATCTCTCCTCTCTATATTTTAATAATAAAACATGCTTTTTAAAACCGGTCAGGTTTCTCTTAACATATTTATCGCCTTCAACACAATAAAATGGTTGATGATGATCCCTGAAAAGAATATCTTCTGTACGTGATTCTAAAAAGATTGACAAATGGGTTAAGCGGACGTTATTCTAACAATAATTTCGGAGGAGGTGCCCATGAATATCCATGAATTCAGAAAACCGGAATATGATGTAGACCCCATTTTTTTAAACCGTTGGTCTCCCAGGGCCATGTCTGGGGAAGAAATCAGTCAAGCTGAGATCATGTCACTCTTTGAAGCAGCCCGATGGGCTCCCTCCGCCAATAACAACCAATCCTGGCGGTTTATTTATGCCAGACGAAGCACCCCTTATTGGCAGACCTTCTTTGATCTGTTAGCCGAATTGAACCAGATCTGGGCAAAAAACGCCGCGATCCTCATCGTTGTCATTTCCAAGACGACATTTGATCATAGCGAAAAATATGCCCGCACCCATACCTACGACACCGGTGCAGCCTGGGAAAATCTTGCTCTTCAGGGTTCCTCAAAAGGATGGGTGGTGCATGGGATGCAGGGTTTCGATTATGACCGTGCTAAAGAGGTCCTTAAAATCCCGGACCTTTATCAGGTTGAAGCCATGATTGCCGTCGGAAAACCTGGAAAAAAAGAAGACCTTCCTGCAAAATACCTGGAGAGAGAATTTCCCTCATCAAGGAAGACGCTTTCTGAAATCGTCATGGAAGGATTATTCAGAGGGTAATATCGGCAGCCGTTTACTGACCGACTCATCGTCTAAACTGTAAATGACGACAGATTTTCTTACAAAGAACCCCATAAAGAGTTAGAAAGAAGGTTGTGAATTCTCAGGAAGACAATTTTAATAATACTCATAAAGATCAGAATGCGACTGGCATGAAATATGTTCTTGCTTAAAAAAATCATTGCTCCTTTATTCTATCCGCTGACCATCAGTCTTTTACTGATGATCCTTGGTATCCTCCTGCTTTGGTTCACAAAAAAACAGAAGATCGGTAAGGCATTGGTTTCGATAGGAGTTCTCTTGATCACGCTGCTGTCTTATGGATTGTTTTCCGATGGCTTATTGAAACCTCTTGAACGACGATATCTACCTGTGATGTCAAATCCAGAGCAAAGTTCGATAAATGATTATCTTAAAAATCATGTGAAATGGGTTGTTGTTCTGGGTGGTGGTCAAAACGATCACCCGCAACTTCCTGTTACGAATCAGATTTCTCCTGAATCTCTGGTCCGTCTAACCGAAGCAGTACGTATCTACCGGACGATACCGGGTAGTAAAATCATTCTTTCCGGCGGCGCTATTTTCAATAGGGTCACCGAAGCAGAAACATTAAGCAAGACAGCTATCATCATGAATATTAATCCCCATGATCTTGTTCTGGAAGATAAATCAACGGATACCGAGGGCGCAGTTCAATACATTCAGCAAATTACAGGTAAAGACCCCTTTATTTTAGTCACATCTGCCTTTCACATGCCCCGATCCATGGCTCTGTTTCAAAAGCAGGGCTTGTCTCCGATCCCGGCCCCTACCGGTTATCTGGTCAAAGATCGAACAGCGGCAAAAAAACCTGATGACTTTTATCCCTCACCCGCAGGACTTCTCAAAGCACAACTGGCCCTACATGAATATCTTGGCATCCTTTGGTCAAAACTCAGGGGCAAGCTATAAATGTTCCTTGAATTGATCCTATTGAAATGTTACAAGCGGCCAGACATTCTCAAAGATAAGCAAAAATGAATGAGGAGAAAATCATGAAATTAGCTTTCAGATTGATGATAGCTTTATCTTTCTTATTATTGGTATCCGGGTTGCTTTGGGCCAAGGACAAAACAACGGTTGCCGTACTGCCCTTCACCGTTCATAGTGCGGAAAACATCGATTATGTCAAACAAGGCATCTGGGATATGCTTTCCTCCCGAATCTCCGCAAGTGACAAAATAGACGTCATCGGCAAAGACACCGTTCTCGCAACACTGAAAAAATCAGAGGAAAAAGAGCTAACCCTGGCCAGTGTCTATGGGCTTGGTAAAAAGATGAATGTCGATTATGTGGTCTGGGGCAGTATCACAAAAATTGGCAACAGCTTCAGCGTTGACGGAAAGCTCGTTGATATTGCCACCTATAAATCCCCGGTCGGGATATTCACGCAATCCCAAGGCATGGACGAGCTCATTCCCAAAATTAATGATTTCGCCCAGCGGATTGATGCCCATATCCTGGGAACTGCTCCTCCGGGCTTTAACGCGCCGGTTCCTGCTCCGGTCCCATCTCCCGGTCCTCCGGCACAGCCCAAGCCGCCTTCCCGGGAGTCTCAAATTATATCGGGAATGAAACCCGGACAAAAAGGAACATTGACAGCCTTGATCAACCCGGACTTCATCACCGGTGCTCAACCGCTGGATCGGAAAAGTTTCTGGATGAGTCAAAAATACCCAACCGAATTCAAGGGAATGGATATCGGGGATGTCAATGGCGACGGCTTGAATGAAACAGTCGTTATCGATAACAATAATGTTTATATCTACCAGAAAAAAGGAGATGAGTTCAGGCTCATCGAGAAGATTGCAGGAAGCTCTTCTGATAAATATATTGCCGTGGACATCGCGGATATCAAACAAAGTGGCACCAAACAGATCTTTGTCACCAATATGAACATAGACAGCCCTGATTCCTTTGTACTGGAATACCGGGATAAAAAATTTGTCAAGATCGCCTCCAAACTTCCCTGGTTTTTAAGGGTCATTACCACCTCATCAGGGGAGCCCCTGCTGTTAGGTCAGCCGAGAGGAATGAATAAACCTTTTGATTCGGATATCTATCAGATCCTCTGGATTAACGGGCAGTTCCGGGAAGGGAAAAAAATGAGAATCCCGTGGGGACTTTCTGTCTATGGCCTCACCATCGATAACCTGGCAGAGGGGACAAAAGACAAGATTATCGCCCTGACTGATGACGACTATCTCTATGTTTTCGAGGAAACGGACAAGCGTATTTCACAAATCCGATCCTTCGGTGGCGGGGGAATCCTCTGGAAAAGTGAAGAGAATTTCGGAGGAAGCAATACCTACATTGAAGCGCGAGAGCACACTGAACACAACCAGGACTATGAAAGAAACACCTATATTAATTCCAGGATCTTAACCTATGATATGAACAAAACCGGTAAAAGAGATATTTATATTGTGAAAAACCTCTCATCTTCCGCGAGGGCTCTTCAGAATGTCAAACTCTTCACATCCGCTGAGATTTATAATCTGACCTGGGATGGTCTTGGCATGCTGGAAAACTGGCGAACAAAAAAAATCAACGGCTACGTGGCTGATTATCAATTCAAGGATATTGACAATGATGGTGAAAATGAAATCGTCCTGGCCCTCGTTGTATCCACAGGTTTATCGTTAAAGGACAGGAGTGTCATTGTCTCCTATAAGATGACCCGGCAACCGAATCCACAGCAGACCGGACAATAAGGGGTTGACAAAAAAACATTCTTGTTATATCCGACGAAGCCAATCCAGTATCGGGCGGTGTAGCTCAGCCGGTTAGAGCATACGGCTCATATCCGTAGTGTCCGGGGTTCGATTCCCTGCACCGCCACCACTGAATCATCAAAAAGCCTGGCCAAATGTCAGGCTTTTTTTATAGACACTGAATGTAACTTTATGGATCCGATCCTATTGATAAACAAAAACCTCTTTATCGAGTCGGTTGTCAGGAAACTCAGGCAATCTCCCATTGATTTCACTGAAAAAATGACATGGATTCAATCCTCACAAGGCACGTCAGAACCCTACTCGGCAGCAGGTGTCTTACTGCTTCTTTATTACAAGAAAGAGCACCCTGATGCAGATGATCAACAGGGGGAATTCTACTTCCAGCTCATTAAACGCTCGGTCAATGTCGTCCAACCCGGTGATCTGAGCTGCCCGGGGGGTATGCTGCACCCTATCCTTGATGGCCTTCTGAGGCATCTGTTGGTGGAAGGCATTGTGCCGGTTCTAAAGGGTTACCCAAAATCATCCCCCCGACAAAGAGATGAAAATACTTTTAAAATCATGACGCTATTTCTGGCCAATGCGCTCAGGGAATCTTGGGAAGAAATCAGGTTGAGTCCTTTTAATATCCAATTTCTCGGTCCCCTACCCTGCCATTCTCTGATCCTCTTCAGACGTACGATTTTCCCCCTGGTCGGCTTGGTCAAAAAAGAGCCCTCCTACCGAACCAATCGTGAAGTGGAACGGATCGTGGAGATTCCCATAAAATCATTCTTCCAAGCGGATAATTATGCACAATACCTGATTGAAACGGCAGATTCCATCAAACGCAGCGATCAGACATCCTGGCAATTTCCCTGTTTTCTTCATCGGGATGAACAGGGCAGACAGGAGATCCTCTGGGGCGCCACCTTTAACATCATCACCCGCTTCCTGGAAATCCTTTTTGATTTCAAACTGCCGGAGATCCGTTCCAATCCAGTAATTTCACGAACGCTCCAGCACACTTATTTAACTGGATGCAAATGAAAAACAGTAAACTCCACCCCCATGCGGGCTGTTTTGTTTTCACTGGACAAGAGTTTTCCCATGGAACAGTTACGACCGTTTAAAAATGAAGAGAAAGGTTTTTATTGATAACAAAAGGGCTTCCTCTGAAAACCGTTGTCTTTGATTTCGACGGGACACTCGCGAAACTGAATATTGATTTCCCGCTCATGCGTCAGACCGTCCTGGACTTGATTTCCAGCTATGGCGTCCCGTTGCAAAGTTTGCAGGATCATTTCGTTCTTGAAATGGTTGCTGCTGCTGAAACATGGATCGCAAAACACCGCCCGGGATCAGAAAAAGATTTTTTTTATCAAGCGAATACCTTGATTACGTCTATCGAAATAGAGGCCGCGCAAAAGGGGGCTCTATTTGACGATACCAGAAAAGTGCTTCAGGAACTTAAAAATAGAGAGATCAAGACCGGTGTAGTAACGAGAAATTGTTTAGCCGCTGTCCAGGTGCTATTTCCAGATATCCACCATTGTACGGATATCGTCATCACAAGAGAAAAAACACCTCATGTGAAGCCCCACCCCGGACACCTCCGGATGACGCTGCAATGGTTGGCAGCAGATCCAAAATTCGCCGCGATGGTCGGTGATCACCCCATGGATATAAAAACCGGTAAAGACGCCGGTGTTTATACCGTGGGTGTTCTATCCGGCTATTCAAAGGTTGATGACTTAAAAAAAGCAGGGGCAGATATCATTTTAAACCGGGCAGCGGATATTTTTGCTATTCTTGTTTAAATTGATGACCCCCTTCTGACAGGTTTGTTTTTATGAAAAGAATCATGGTGATTTCTGATACCCATGCGGACGTGGCGACCATGAGAACGGTCCGGGATTATCTGAAGGATGCGCAAGTTGAAACGGTTATTCATCTTGGAGACTACTATGACGATACGTCTCTTTTAGAAGAGGAGGGGTACCACCTCGTCAAGGTTCCAGGAACATGGGATCCCCATTATTATGATCGCGACATACCCAACCGGAAATTTATGGATGTGGACGGATGGAAAATTTTTCTAACCCATACACCTGAATCACACTACAATGATCTGGCCGATGATATCAAGCCAGAGTCCATTCTGCACAAGGGTGAGACCGATATATTTTTGTACGGCCATACCCATCGGGCTGAAATAAAGCGGAAAAACGGTATCATTTTTGTAAATCCGGGTCATATGAGTTGTGACGAACACAGGGGATGCCCCCTGACTTACGCATTATTGGACATAGAAAAAAATGTTTTGTCGGCCAGCCTCTGGCAACTTTTCAATGACGAACCCTTCATCCGAAAAAAATTTGAAAAATCCACCTTAAAAATGCGTTTGTAGGCTTTGTACACGCCTGCACTTCTTTTTCTTGACAGAGATATGACTTAGTGTTTAACCTTAAATTGAGCAATAAATCGTTCATAGCGACTCCGGTGTTTACGATTTGAAAATGGCCTTTAGAAGTTAATCTCAAGTGAAAAAAATAACCCAATAAGCCCATCACGACCGGGCTGAGGAGTCATAATGAATCCAGAGGTATTTCGCGAATATGATGTCCGAGGGGTCGTTGACAAGGACTTGGATGCTGATTTCGTTTATCACCTCGGAAAAGCCATCGGGACCTATGCGTTGCGGCATGATGTCATCACCATGACAACCGGCAGGGATGGCCGTCTCAGTTCCGATGCCTATCATCAAGCGATCACAGAAGGCATTCAATCCAGCGGTATTCATGTCATAGACATTGGACTCTGTGCAACCGCCATCCTGTATTATTCGATCCGTCATTTGGGCACGGAAGGCGGCATCATGGTCACGGGAAGCCATAACCCACCTGAATTTAACGGATTTAAAATCTGTATCGGTCCTGATACCATTTACGGTGAAGAAATCCAGAAACTTCGGAGAATCATGGAAAAGGGTGAATATGCGTCCGGGAACGGACAGATAAGCCATCAAGATATTACTAAATCCTATGAGGATTACTTAGTGAACCATATGAAAATCCGGCCGGGCTTAAAGATTGTGGTCGATGCCGGCAATGGCGTAGGCGGCCTGTTCGCCCTGCCCATTTTCAAACGCTTTGGCTGCGATATTACAAGTATCTACTGTGATTCGGATGGTCGATTTCCCAACCACTTTCCCGATCCAACCCTTCCAGAAAACTTGAAGGACCTCATCGCCTTGGTCAAAGAAAAAAGGGCAGACATCGGCATTGCCTATGACGGTGATGCGGACCGTCTGGGTGCGGTAACGGACGATGGGAAAATTCTCTGGGGTGATGAGCTCCTGCTGCTGTTTTCGCGATTTATTCTAAAAGAAAACCCCGGTGCGGTAATCATCGGCGAGGTCAAATGCAGTCAAACTCTGTACGATGATATCGCGAGACACGGCGGCAGACCCATCATGTGGAAGGCCGGCCACTCCCTCATCAAAGCTAAAATGAAAGAGGAGAAAGCCTTGCTGGCAGGTGAGATGAGCGGTCATCTGTTCTTTGCGGACCGTTATTTTGGTTATGATGATGCGATTTACGCTTCGGTGCGCCTGCTGGAAATCATCTCTTCATCCGGTCAAAAGATCAGTGAAATCCTTGCCGATGTTCCTAAAACCTTCACCACCCCGGAAATCCGCGTGGCCTGTCCCGATCACATCAAATTTCAAGTGGTTGAAGATGCCAAGGCCCACTTCCGGAAAGATTTTAACATCATTGATATTGATGGGGTCCGGATTCCTTTCAAGGACGGATGGGGTCTCATTCGCTCATCCAATACCCAGCCAGTGCTGGTTCTGCGTTTCGAGGCATCGACCGAGGAACGCCTCCAGGCGATCAGAGGGATGATCGAAAAGGTCCTCGAAAATATCATGAAGCATTATATAAAATAAAGGAATCGCCATTGAAACCTGAAACCATCCGCAAGATCGACCTCGGGGTCGGCAAGATTGCCTGTTTTAAATTGACATGTTTTCGTCGTCTTATGGACTGGCTCCATTCCTCAGGCAACCATCAGGTCCCGGTCAGAAAGATTCTATTTATCAAGCTGATCGAGCAGGGCGCCACCGTGCTTGCTTACAGCGCTATTCTCCGGGCTATCGAAATGGTGGGCAGGCAGAATGTCTTTTTCTGTGTTTTTGAGGAAAACCGTGAAATCCTGGATATTATTAATATCCTGCCGTCTGAAAATGTGTTTGTAATTCGCAACCGGCAGTTTTCCATATTTCTCCTGGACATTCTGAGGAGTCTCTACCGGATCCGGCAGATTGGTATTGACGCCACCGTGGACATGGAATTCTTCGCCCGGGCTTCCGCTATCCTCTCCTATCTCACCGGTGCAACCCGGCGGGTGGGGCTGCATCGCTTTACGAGCGAGGCGCCATACCGCGGCGACCTGATGACCCATCGCGTCCATTATAATCCCTATCTGCATACCGCGAAGGCTTATCACCTTCTCGTGGAGGCTCTGAAGGTGTCACCCGTAGATATTCCTTTGCTGAAGATCCCTGTCGACAAACTGACAGAGACCGCCCCCAAATTTGTTCCCGGTGACAATGAAATCAAAAGGGTTCAAATGATTTTAGCGCAGACTTTCCATCACGCCATTGAGGGACCGGTCATTCTCCTGAATCCCAATGCCAGTGACATGCTCCCTCTGCGAAAATGGGCCACGGAGAATTTTATCCGGCTGGGTCAGAATATCCTTAATAACCACCCAGAGGCAGTCATTATCATTACTGGTGCGCCGTCTGAACGGGAATCTGCAGAAATGGTCTGTCGGGAAATCGATTCAAGCCGAGCCATCTGTCTGGCCGGGAAAACGACATTAAGAGAATTACTGGTTCTCTATACGCTGGCAGATATCCTGGTCACCAACGACAGTGGACCCGGTCATTTCGCATCCATGACGGAAATCCATTCCATTGTGCTTTACGGACCAGAGACACCCCGGCTATTCGGAGCCATCGGAGGACGCTCCCATATCATTTACGCGAAACTGGCCTGTAGCCCCTGCGTAAATGTTTTTAATCACCGTTTCTCACCTTGTCAGAATAACGTCTGTATGCAGTCTATTTCGGTGGAAGAAGTTTATATAAAGGTACGGGATTGTCTCCAAACCAGACATAATAAAAGCTGAAGCGCTTACCCTTATCTCTTTTTTTCGATCTTCATTAACAAAACGGTCGAAAAGACCTGGGGCATGATTTTGGCGTCAAGCCAGGCAATGCGGGCATAGAAGCGGTTGACCCATTTAAAAAAAGGCACCAGGATCTCAAACCGCTCCCGCCCTTCAGAAGACAGGGCGTTCTGTGATCTGAATTTCTGGACCGTACGAATACATCCAACAATCACAATCATGGTGACTTTTTCAAGCGGACCCAACACCTTTTTAACTAAAACAGGAGTTAGGCCAGCATCCTGCAGTCGTGTTGACATTTCATTAAGTTCATATCTCCGGAAATGTTGAACAAACCGGTCATCCAGAGCGAAATAAAAATGACGATGGGGAAAGGTGATGATGAGTCGGCCGGAAGGTTTTACAACCGCTGCCATCTCCCGTAAAGCCTTGTGATCTTCCAGCAGATGCTCTAAAACCTCGGAGGCAATCACATGAGAAAAAGAAGCCCGCTTAAAAGGAAGATTGATTGCATCGGCAACGACATACCACCCTTTTTGTTGATTTTTTTTCAGCATACGAATCGCTGAAAAGGATATATCCGTATAAACAATGCGATCGGTGATCGTCACCACCGGTGAGATGCCGCTCCCCACTTCCAGAGTCAGGATCATGTCTTCGCCGCTTAGCGCTTCTTCAATGGCCCGTTTTCTCAGACGATAATTATAAAGATAGTTTTTTAAGGTGATATATTTTTTATTATCAAATAAATCATCAAAACGGTTGGCGTGAGCAGGCATCATGAGATTTCAGGAAACAAGGGGGTTTGAATCAGTTTCATCCGTGACAAACGAAACTTGATTGCCGTTTGAATACATCCAAATCCATAGGTCGTGCTGCGGTGAAAATTAATGGATGACGCGTCTGTAAAATATTTCGTGGGGCAACTTATTTCCGCAATGGTATAGCCAAACCAGATGATCTGCGCCAGCATCTGATTATCAAAGACAAAGTCATCAGAATTCATGTTCAGGGGTAGTTTTTCCAGCAAAGACCGGGAAAAAGCCCGGTAGCCCGTGTGATACTCGGAAAGCTTCGCCCCCATGAGGATGTTCTCAACAAACGTCAGGAATCGGTTTGCAGTATACTTCCAGACCGGCATGCCTCCTTTCAAGGCGTACCCCCCCAGAATCCTTGAACCCAATACGCAATGATAAAGGCCGTTGCCGATCATGGAGGCCATGGCGGAAATGAGTTTCGGCGTATACTGATAATCGGGATGGACCATGATGACGATATCACCGCCTGCCTCAAGGGCAAGCTGGTAACAGGTTTTCTGATTGGCCCCGTAACCCAAGTTACGATCATGGATATGTACTTTTGTCTGGGGAAGGCTTGCCGCAATTTTGGCTGTATCATCATGACTGGCATCATCGACAAGAATGACCAGGTCCACAATGTCCTGTGCCATCACTTCCTCATAGGTTTTTTTCAGGGTTTTTGCAGCGTTGTAAGCGGGCATGACGACGATGATTTTTTTATCTTTAAGCATGGACGGTAACCGTTAAATGTCTGAAAAGCATAATGAGGATAGGGATAAGCCCTTCAAATCCCGTTTCATTTTATATCTTTTGTGAATCACTACCTTTTAAGATCAGGAAATGTCAAGATTAAATGGACGTGCCACCCACAAAATAGTTTGCAATTTCACGACGATTTGCATATGAAAGATAAATGCTGGACAAACAGCAGGAAATGGCTTCCGCCGGTCCAGAAGCACGCATAGCCAACCCCGCTGCTGACAAGGTGCGGCTTGCATAAACCGTGAGGGAATTCCAAAATGACAACGGCAAAGAACATAGCAGTCATCGGCGCGGGCTACTGGGGCAGAAACCTTGTCAGGAATTACGCCAATTTAAGCGCCCTGAGCATGATCTGCGACCGGAGCGCAGCGATCCTCGGACAGTTCAAAGAGCAATATCCTAATGTGGACACCTGTTTGACCTTGAGCGATGTTCTATCCCACCCGGAGGTTGAGGGTGTCGCCATCGCGACACCTGCGGAAACCCACTATCGCATCGCCCGGGAAGTCCTGCTGTCGGGAAAACACGTCTTTGTTGAAAAACCACTCGTCCTGCATGAAAAGGAGGCGGAGGAGCTGATTCGACTGGCTGCAGATCAGCATCTGATTCTCATGGTGGGGCACCTGATCCAGTATCATCCGTCCTTTGAAAAACTGAAGCAACTCGCGTCTGTTGGTGAGCTGGGTCGCATCAACTATATCTACTCCCATCGGCTCAACCTGGGAAAAATCCGCCGGGAGGAAAATATCCTCTGGTCTTTCGCTCCCCATGACATTTCGATGATCCTCTCCCTGACCGGGGAAGTACCGGAAACGGTTATGGCCACCGGGGGCAACTATCTCCATAAGAAAATCGCCGATGTCACAACCACCCATATGGAATTCGCCTCCGGCCTGAAGGCCCACATCTTTGTCTCCTGGCTTCACCCCTTCAAGGAGCAAAAGCTTGTTGTGGTCGGCGACCGGAAAATGGTTGTGTTTGACGACACCAAACCCTGGCCGGACAAACTGCTCCTTTATCCCCATGTAATCAAGTGGGAAAATAATATGCCCCTGCCTGCCAAGGGCGAACCGGAACGGATTGAAACGCTTCAGGAGGAGCCCCTGTCTCTCGAATGCCGGCATTTTCTGCACTGCATGCAAACAGGGGAAACACCGACGACGGACGGACGGGAGGGGCTGCGCGTATTGAAGGTTCTCAATGCCGCCCAGCAATCCCTCGAAAATAACGGCAAGGTCATCGCCCTGGCCAAACCAACCGCCGGATCGCCGGATTGCGCGGATCAGCGGCCCTGCTTTGTCCATGAAACGGCATGGATCGATGATGGCGCAGCCATAGGAAGGAACACCCGGATTTGGCATTTCTCGCATGTGCTGAAGGGCAGCGTGATCGGAGAAGACTGCAACATCGGCCAGAACGTGGTGATCGGCCCGGACGTCACCATCGGAAAGGGATGCAAGATTCAAAATAACGTTTCCATCTATAAAGGCGTCACCCTGGAAGATGACGTCTTCTGCGGCCCCAGCATGGTCTTCACCAATGTCATCAATCCCCGGGCCCACATCAGGCGCATGGAAGAGATCCGGCCAACCCTTGTTCAGAAGGGCGCCACCCTGGGCGCCAATTGCACCATTGTCTGCGGACACAGGATCGGCAGATATGCCTTTATCGGGGCCGGTTCGGTGGTGACAGGCGATGTGCCCGGCCACGCCTTGATGATGGGAAATCCGGCAAAACAGGTGGGCTGGGTCTGCGCCTGTGGAAGCAGACTCGACAAGAAACGCCATTGTCCGTCGTGCGGTCTCATCTATGACACTGATTTTTGTTAGCAAAAAATTGGCAAGAAAGCTTCCATCTCATGTTTAACGATAAAACAGTCGCCGTCGTCATGCCCGCCTACAACGAAGAAGATCAGATTCTTCAGGTACTGGAAGGCATCCCGGCATTTGTGGATCGTATTGTCGTCGTGGATGACTGCTCCAAGGATAAAACGGCAGAGATCGTGACGAATTTCATTTCGAGAGAAAATCAAAACAGGCCCGGCATTGAAATCACAAGAAAAAAGATTGAGCAAACGAGATATAACAGAGCCGATATGGTGCTCAACGATATGGCCCTGAAAGAGTCTCAATATTTCACACCGGCGACGATTCTGAACAGTCAGCCCGACAGGGACCGCTTTATTTTCATCAAGCACCTGGAGAACGGCGGCGTCGGCGCAGCCATCGCGAGCGGCTATAAGTGGTGTCTGGACCATCAGATCGACTGCACCGCCGTCATGGCCGGCGACGGCCAGATGGACCCGGCGGAACTGGAATCCATCTGTCGCCCTGTGATTGATGAAGGGGTTGACTACGTGAAGGGAAATCGTTTGATCCATCGCAGCGCCTGGCTGGTGATCCCCAAGACAAGATATCTCGGCAACTCCATATTATCCATTTTGACAAAGATCGCCTCCGGCTACTGGCATGTATCGGATACGCAGTCCGGCTACACTGCCATATCGCTGCAGGCCCTTCGGTCCATTAAAATCTACAAGATATATAAAAAGTACGGCATGCCGAACGATCTGCTGGTCAAGCTGAACATCGCCTTTTGCACCATCAAGGAAGTGGGGATCAAACCCGTCTATGATATCGGCGAAAAGTCCAAAATGAATGTGTTCAAACTGATCCCCCGCATTTCCTGGCTGCTGCTTAAGTCATTTTTCATCAGATTATGGGCCAAGTATCTCATCCGGGATTTTCACCCGCTTTTTCTGCTCTATCATTTTTCATTCCTTCTCGGGTTCATATCGATCCCTTACATGTTAAAAATATTGAGTCTCATGTTTTTCACGGATGATAATGTTTCGCCCCTGACCATGCTGGCCTTTGTATTTCTTTTCATCAGCGCCTTTCAATCCCTGCTGTTCGCCATGTGGATGGATATCCAGGACAATGAAAGGCTCTATAAATAAATCAAAAAATCCCTGTGAGGAATCATGATCAAGAACAAAAAAGTCTTTATAACCGGAGGTGCGGGATTTATCGCGAACGCGCTGATCGGCAGATTGATTGAAGACAATTCCGTCGTCGTTTACGATAATTTCTTTCGCGACACCTTGTCCGGCAGTCCCTATGCTTCGCACCGCAACCTTAAGGTCGTCCACGGGGATGTCCTGGATTATCCGACGCTATGCCGAAGCATGGAGAAAGCGGATATCGTTGTCCACGCCGCCGCCATTGCTGGAATCGACACGGTCATTAAAAGCCCGACGAAAACCATGCGCGTGAACATGATCGGCACGGCCAACGTGCTGGAAGCGGCCAGGGAAAATCATCTGAAAGACCGCTTCATTGTCTTTTCGACATCGGAAGTCTTTGGCAGTTTCGCCTTCAAACCCACGGAGGATTCGGAAACCGTCTCGGGAAGCGCCGGTGAAGCCAGGTGGACCTACGCAGTGAGCAAGCTGGCCGGCGAGCACCTCTCCATTGCCTACCATCGCGAGTACGGCCTGCCTGTGGTCGGCATCAGGCCATTCAATGTTTACGGGCCTGGTCAGACGGGAGAGGGCGCAATCCAGGTTTTCATCAAGCACGCCTTAAAAAATGAAGACCTGGAAATACACGGCGACGGCAGTCAGATCCGGGCCTGGTGTTATATCGATGATTTTGTCGATTGCCTGATGCGCTGCATGGAAAAACCGGAAGCCGTCGGTGAATCCTTTAATATCGGTAATGCCAGGGCGGTGATGACCACTTACGGCCTGGCCCAGACCGTCTGCCGCGTGCTGAACTCCCAATCCAGGATCATTTTCAACCCGCCGCTTTCCGCGGAGGTGGAATTGAGAATTCCCTCTGTCGAAAAGGCATTTAAAATTTTAGGGTTCAAGGCCAACATCGATTTGGATGAAGGCATACTAAAAACAGCTGACTATTACCGACATGATTAAACTGGCAAAGCCCATTATTTCCGAGACCGTCATTCAGGAGGTTGCGGAGGTCATAAGATCCGGCAACCTCGTCCAGGGTCTCCGTGTCGAACAATTTGAAGAGGCATTGCGGAACTATCTGAACATTAAACATGCCATCGTGGTCTCTTCAGGAACAGCCGCCCTGCACCTGGCCTTGATGGCCCTGCACATTACAAATGGAGACGAGGTGCTTGTCCCCGCCTTCACCTTTCCCGCCCCGGCAAACGTCGTTGAGAATGTGGGCGCCAAACCGCTGTTGGTCGATATTTCCCTGGATGACTTTTGCATGGATCCCTCACGCATTGAAGAGGCCATCACGGAAAGGGCCAAAGCGATCATCGTCGTGCATGAATTCGGACAGGCGGCCGAGTTAGAAAAGATTGTCGAAATTGCGAAAAGGCGCCATCTGGTTCTGATCGAAGACGCCGCCTGCGCTATTGGCGCCCGATGGAAAAACCGGCCCGTCGGCTCCTTTGGCCTGCTGGGCTGCTTCAGTTTCCACCCCCGCAAAATCATGACCACCGGTGAAGGTGGCGCCATAACGACCGGCGACGCATCTCTGGCAAAACGGGTTAGGGCGCTGCACAGCCACGGCCTGTCGACCCCGGGGACATTGGAATTCACCGATGCCGGACTTAACTACCGGATGACCGATTTTCAGGCCGTCATGGGCCACGGACAATTGGGGCATGTTGAAGAGGAAATCGAAACCAGGATTCAACAGGCCCATCGATACCGGGGCAATTTATCCTCCTGCGACTGGCTAAGAACACCGGACACCCTGGAAAACAGAAGACATATCTATCAAACTTTCCATGTCCTGCTCGATGACGAGCTGGACAGAGATCAATTTATCCGCCATCTCAAGGAGCAGGACATTGAGGCAAACCTCGGCGCCCAGGCGCTGCACATTCTGCCCTTTTACAAAGCCAAGTATGGATACGACCCCTCGGACTATCCGCAGGCGCTGCGGGCCTGCCGTCAGGGCCTGGCGCTGCCCGTGGGATCGCATCTAAGCGGCGAAAATATCGACTATATCTGCGACCGGCTGCGTCACATTCACCGTCGGATGAGTGATTGAAATGGAAATCAAATCAGAAAAAATAAACGCCACCCACGGAACGGGCCTTTTTGAAAAGCATCAGTTCCGTAAGCTCGGCCGTCATGTCGTCTTTGAAGCGGGCGTCCTCGTTTTTCATCCCGAAACCATCTCCATCGGTGATAATGTCTATATCGGACACAACACCATCCTGAAGGGTTATCATGAAAACGAACTGTTGATCGAAGATCACACCTGGATAGGACAGGGCTGCTTCTTTCACAGCGCCGGCGGCATCCGGATCGGTGAAGCCGTGGGGATCGGCCCGATGGTCAAGGTGATCTCTTCCCAGCACAGGATGGATGATCCGTCAAAACCCGTCTTGTTTCACGACATTGAATTCAAGCGCGTGGTCATCGAATCCGGAAGCGACATTGGCATGGGCGCCATCATTCTTCCGGGAATCATAATCGGAGAAGGCGCGGTTGTCGGCGCGGGCGCCGTGGTCACCCGAGAGGTTCCCCCCTATGCTGTTGTGGCGGGAAATCCGGCCGTCATCATAAAATATCGAAGCCGCTGACAGGAAGTCCGGCAATGACGGCGCATTGGCCAAGGCAAGCCCGTCAAACGTCATCACATAGCGGCATCACGAAATTATTGCAATGGAACAGAAGATAGTCATCGTCGACTACGGAATGGGCAATGTGGGTTCGATCCGGAATATGCTCAAGCATATCGGATTCGGGGCCATCATCTCCGGAACATTGGAAGATATCAGAAGCGCGGACAAACTGATCCTCTCAGGGGTCGGGGCTTTTGACAGCGCCATGAACAAAATATCCGGCGCCGGCCTCCTGGACGCCCTGAACATCAAAGTCATGGAGGAAAAAACGCCCCTTCTGGGGATCTGCCTGGGGATGCAACTATTCTCCCATGCCAGCGAAGAGGGCCTCTGCCGGGGCTTGGGATGGATCGACGCCACAACGGTCAGGTTCTCCTTTACAGGACCCGCTTCCCGTCTCAGGGTCCCTCATATGGGCTGGAACACATTGTCGATCAGGAATCCTCACCCATTATTTCAGGGGATGCCCGAGGATATGAGGTTTTATTTCGTTCATTCCTACCACGTTCAGGGCGCCCGAAAGGACATGACCCTCGCGACCACCCATTACGGCTATGACTTTACTTCCGTCATCGCGAAAGATAATATCTGCGGCGTGCAGTTTCACCCGGAAAAGAGCCATAAATTCGGCATGAAGCTGCTCAATAATTTTATCAATCTCATGTGATGTGACCTCGGCGACTTGAAGAAAAGAATTTTTTAAAGAACTCATGATATGCTAAAAATACGGGTCATGCCCTGTCTACTGGTGAGCAACGGACGGCTGGTCAAAACGGTCAGATTCAGGAATCCCGCCTACGTCGGGGATCCCGTCAACGCGATTAAGATCTATAACGAAAAGGAAGTGGATGAGCTTATTCTCCTCGACATCACGGCAACGGCCGAGGGCAGAAAACCCGACTTCTCCTTTTTGTCGGAGGTGGCCGATGAATGTTTCATGCCCCTAGCTTACGGAGGCGGCATTTGCGATATCGATGACATCAGCAGAATTTTCAGCCTCGGCATCGAAAAGGTGGCCATCAACAGTTACGCCCTGGAAAATCCATCCTTCGTCGAAAAGGCGGCCGCTGTCTTCGGGTCACAAAGCATCCTGCTGTCCATGGATGTGAAAAAAAATCTCTTCGGGAAATACCGCGTCTACGGTCGGGGCGGGCGAAACGGAACTGACCATGAGCCTGCCGCCTGGGCGGCCTGCATGGAGCGGATGGGCGCGGGTGAAATCCTCCTGAATTCCATCGATCAGGATGGCACGATGGAGGGCTATGACACCACCCTCATCAGAAAAGTGACGGAAGCCGTCGCCGTTCCCGTGATCGCCTGCGGCGGGGCGGGCAGAATACAAGACTTCAAGATGGCCGTTGAAAAAGGCGGTGCCTCCGCCGTCGCAGCCGGCAGCATGGTCGTTTATCAAGGCAAGAACATGGGCGTCCTGATTAATTTTCCCAGCCAGGACGATCTGAAAAACATACTGGATTAAGCGTGAACACCCATGATTTGTACAAGATGCATTTATGACGATCATATCCCCTACATCACCTTCGATTCCGAGGGGGTCTGCAATTACTGCCGCCAGAACGATCACCTGGAGATAGAATATCCCACTGGTGAAGAGGGTGCACAGATTCTTGAGCGAATGGTCGAACAGATCAAGCAGGACGGGCGGAACAAGCCCTACGATGTAGTCGTTGGCATCAGCGGCGGCTGCGACTCCTCCTACATGCTCTATCTCGCAAAAAAGATGGGGTTGAGACCGCTTGCCGCCCATTTTGACAATACCTGGAATTCCAAGATTGCCGTGGAAAACATACATAACATCCTGAAAGTCCTAAAGATTGATTTATTTACCCATGTTGTGGACAACTTTGAATTTTGTGACATTTTCAAGTCTTTCCTGAAAGCCTCGGTACCGGATATCGACACCCCATCGGACATCGGGCTGGCCACAACCCATTATCTGGCCGCGGCCAAGTACGGCATCAAATACATATTTGAAGGCCATTCCTTTCGCACCGAAGGCATTTCACCCCACGGCTGGTTCTACATGGACGCCAAATATATAGAGACAGTGCAAAAAAAGTTCGGCCGCTACGCGCTGACCACCTTTCCGAATTTGTGGATGTCAAAATGGTTGAAATGGACCATTTTTAACGGCATAAAAAAAATCCGGCCGCTCTACTATTTGGACTACGACAAGGAAAAGACGAAGGAGCTTCTGAGCAGGGAGCTGGGATGGCAGTGGTATGGCGGTCATCACATGGAAAACCGCACCGCCTACTTCACCAACAACTACTACCTGCCCCGGAAGTTCAACATCGATCTGCGCTATTCGGAATTCTCCGCCCTGGTCCGTTCCCACAAGCTGTCCCGGGACGAGGCGCTCCGCAGGATTAAAGAGCCCAAGACGATCAACGATGATATCCTGGAAGAAATCAAGAAAAGATTGAGCCTTTCGAGCGAGGAATTCGCCTCCATCATCGCGCTGCCCCCCAAGACCTACCGCGACTACAAAACCTACAAGAAAACCTTTGAACGCATGCGCTGGCTTTTCTGGATGATGTATCGCCTGGACCTCGTTCCCAAGAGTTTCTACATGAAATACACAAAGCACTATGACGACTGAACATCCGCGAATATTCATCGGCTTGCGTGAGCTGTCCGGCTATTATCATCACCTCAAGAAGGGTTTTGACCGGCTGGGCATTGAATCCGTATTTGTCAATCTGAGCGGCCACCCCTATGACTATGGAATGGACAACAACCCTGAATTCGTTAACAGGATCAACAGGGCGGTCCAGTCGCTCGGGTCGCGCTTTTTCTCGAACTTTGCCATGCGGCTGCTGTGGATCGGGCTTTTTCAGAACATCATCGGCCTTTTCCTTTTTTTCTGGGCCCTGGGCCGATTCGATGTCTTTATTTTCGGTTCGAACTCAACTTTTTTTTATTTTCTCGATCTCCCCATTCTGAAACTGTTCAGGAAAAAAATCATTTATGTCTTTCACGGATCGGAGTCGCGGCCGGTCTACCTCAACGGCTACGTCCTGAAGGACACGCGACCGATGACCATCTGTATGGGCATGGCGCTGGCCAGGATCCAGAAAATCATCATCTCCATCATTGACCGCTTTGCTGATTATTCCATCACGATCCCGCCGCAGGCCCATTTTCACCGGCGACCCTTCGTTTCCTGGCTATGCATCGGCGTGCCCCACGACCGGGAGGCCATGGGACCTGTTCAGGAAAACGACGAAAGGGATACATCCGTCGGGAGAAGCGTTCGCATCCTTCACGCCCCCTCCAAGCCGGAGCCCAAGGGAACCCCTGAAATACGTCGAGTCATTCAATCCTTGAAAGCAAAAGGCTATGAAATTGACTATGTAGAAATGACAGGAAAACCCAATTCAGAGGTGCTCGAAGAATTGCAAAAGTGTGATTTCGTCATCGACGAGATCTATTCCGACACGCCCATGGCCGTGTTTGCAACGGAGGCGGCCTTTTCAGGCAAACCGACCGTGGTGGGAAGCTATTACGCGGACGATATCAAACAGGATCTATCATCCGAGTTCATCCCGCCCAGCGCATTCTGTCATCCGGACCGTCTCGAAGAGACAATCGAAGGCATGGTGAAAAATACAGAGCGAAGAATTCGGATAGGCGCTGAGGCGAAGAGATTTGTTGATACCTATTGGACAGCCATAAAAGTTGCTGAGCACTATTTAATGCTGATTGAAGGGACGTTCCCCAAAGAATGGTTATTTGATCCCAATAATATTCAATATATTCATGGCTGCGGCCTCCCTGAGCAGAAGGCAAGAGCGATCATCAGAAAATTTTTGGAACTTGGCGGTGAATGGTCTTTATGCCTTCCCGATAAACCCGATCTCAAACAGAGACTGATTCAGTTCGCCCATCATCAGGAACAATCGTGATTCGCCAGTTTTTTAAAGACTCCTTTCTTTACGGCATCTCCAGTGTTGTCATCCAGGGCATCCCCATCCTTGTCCTGCCGGTTTACGTCCGGCTGCTCTCCCCCCTCGAATACGGTGCCCTGGAGATCGTCACCATCTTCACCGCCTTTGTGAACCTGACGGTAGCACTGGAAATTGCGCAGGGGTTCGCGCGGCATTATCCCGACACCCGGACAGAGGGGGAGAAGCGAGAATATGCCTCCACGGCCCTCTGGTTCACCCTGGCCGCCTATGGCCTCTTTGTTTTTTTTGCCCTGCTCTTCTCGCGTCCGCTGACAGCCATGATCCTGCACGCGGCGGCCTGGGAGAATACCCTCCGTGTCGCGATCGTCGCAACGGGCTTGAATGGCGTCTATCTGCTGCTCCAGAATCAGCTGCGCTGGCAGATGAAGCCCCTGGCCTACGTGACCGCCAGCATGATCTATGTCGGCCTGTCCGTTTCCGCGGGCATATTCTTTATCATCTCTTATCAGACTGGCATCGCAGGCGTGTTTTACGGGCAGATCATCGGTAGCGTCGTCGCCGGATGCTGCGCCTGGATAATGGGTAGGGAAAACTATGATTTCATCTTCAGCCGGGCAAGATGTTGGGAAATGCTGAAGTTCTCCCTTCCGCTCATTCCTTCAAGTATATCCGTCATCGTTGCCAGTTACGTCGATCGGATTGCCATACAAAATCTGATGTCCCTGGACGACGTCGGTATCTACAGCGCGGGATTCCGCGTGGCTTCCATTGCCAATATCCTCATGGCCGGGATCTATTTTTCCCTGACTCCCCTGATCTATCAAAACTATCGAAAAGAAGGGACGCCATGGGACATCGCCCGGATCTTCACGTACTTCCTTTGCGGGACACTCCCCGTGCTGATGGGCCTGTCTCTTTTTTCAAGGGAGATGCTGTGGCTGTTCACGACGACGCCCTATTACGGCGCCTGGTCGATCATTCCCATTTTAGCCGTCGCTTCCATCTGCTCAAAGCTCTACATCTTTGCCCCGGGCTTGGATATTGAAAAGAAAACGACGATGATCGCTCTGATCAATATCGCCGCGGCCGTCGTCAATATCGCGCTGAACCTCCTCCTGATTCCCCATCTGGGCATTCTTGGCTCCGCCCTGGCCACCCTGATGAGCGCCGCGCTCCTGTTTTTTGCCTATATGCGCGCGAGCCGGAAATTCTATCCCATCCCTTACAACTGGAGACGGATTGCAGGGGCATGTCTTCTGCCCGCCGGGATCATCGCCATGGCCTACGCGGAGCCCTGTCGTCTGGAAAGCTATCCGCTCCTTATCTCTGCATGTAAACTGATCCTGATCGGCGCTGCCTCGGCTTGGGTGATCCGCCGTCTACTGATGCGTAAAGCACGTTGAGAAAAGTGTATTTTGAAAAGATCGCATCATCCAGGCTTTGAAGAAAGCGCCTGAAACTTTCTTCTGGATTTATGGACGCCGATATGGGGAGCACTTTTCCCCGTTCGATGACGTCAGTCGTTACCGCCGGGCTTTTGTTTTTTGATTTTTTGTAATCGCCACACATCACTCTCTTCGTTACTTCCTGCAACCACCCATAAGGAATGATCAAATACGAACACACTCGTTGCATGTCTAGGTTTAAATGGTACATGCGATAACTCATGCCACTTCACACCGTCATCGGAATACCAGACATCGTTTCTATCGCTTTCGTTATAGCCTGCGATAACAAACATATGCCCATCAAAAACGGCGACACTATGATATTGACGAGGAGCCCAAGACGCTGATTTGGTATGAAGCGTCCAGTTTTGACCATCCGCTGAACTCCACACATCATTATAATACATCCTCCTTTTACTTGCTGGTGTATCGTAAGTGCCACCGCCCAAGATCCATATCCGATTCTTAAATACAACACTACCAACAATCATACCTCGAGAAGGCCTCAGTGTTCCATGTTGCGTTACACGCTTCCAGTTTATTCCATCCGATGTATTCCAGATATCTGAATAGAATGCTTCTTTACCCGAAGCATATTGAGGTAGTGTTTGACCTCCGATAATCCATATTTTATTCTTAAACACAACCGTATATTGCAGTACTCTGGGACCCCATGGAACGGGGCGATCTTTGTTGACCAGCTTCCAAGTTTTCCCGTCTCCGGAATTCCAAGTATCATACTGGTAGTTTCCGTTGATGGTATCACTTCCGATTATCCACATTTTCCCCTTGTAGACTACATATCCGGCAGAATGTCTGCCTTCCCAATCATGCTCATGATTAAACCGCTTATCATGAAACGTATTAGGTTTTTCTAAATTCCAATTGGCACCGTCTTTTGAATTCCACACTTCATTATTGGTGAACATGGGAAATTGTTTTTTATCAGACATATTCCAACCTCCCAAGAGCCACATACGATTACGAAATACTACGGCTCCGGCACCATCCCGTGGTGCAAAATCTCCTTTTTCGGTCATTCTAACCCATTCATATTTAGTGCTCCTTGGTGAGTCATTCCCTATGGAGTATTCCTTACAATTCAAGTGATCCTCAGTCTTCATGACATTGCCGAAATGCTCTGCCGCCCTATCCTGACCATGTTGTTTTAAAATACAGGCCATGACTTTATAACTCTCTGCAGAATCCGGATCCAGTAATAAGGCCGTTTTCACTTCCTGTTTTGCAGCATCAGGCAAACCCTTTTTCAGCAATATTTTCGCATAAGTCAGATGATAATCAGCTACATTGCTGTTTAAGGAAAGTGCTCTCCTGATGTTTTTTTCCGCTATAATCGGAAATTGCTCCCGCCGCAACATAATTTGTGCAATCCGATGTCGACCTTGATGAAACTGATGATTTAGTTTCAAGCTTTCACGATAATGCAATAAGGCTTTGTCGTAATCGCCCTGTAAAAAATAGCATTCAGCGATCAAGCCGTCCGTTCTCGCTTTTTTGGAATTGTCTACTGACGTGTAAGATGTAAGGACCTTATTTGCTTCTTCGAAGGCATCGGTAAGACGTCCTGCGTTGAAATAGGCTATTGCCAGATTGAGCCGTACATGATTATTTCTTGGAGCCTTTTCCGCATTATCAACCCAAAGGGATATTCCATTTTTCCAGATATTATTCTGGATATAAACTGTAATCCCTTGAAGTACAATAAACGATGTCATGGCCACCACAAGAAAAATGCGCAAGGCATTTCGCCCTTCAAATCGCTGCAGCGATGCAACAAAGAACAGGCTGAGGGGGACAAAAAAAAGCATGGATGGCAAGTAGTTCCGATGCTCGTAGATGATCTCCAGAGAGATAAAGGAAGCTTCGATGGCATGATTCAAAAAGAAAAAGATCACACAGTAGGAGATTAACGGCCATCTTCTCGCTTTCACCAGCGCCAATGACAAAACGGCAAGAATCACAAACATGGACAGGATCGTTGTCCATGGATCGAAAAACGATTTTGAGATGTCAAATTCATGGATGAGAGTCAATCGCGAAGTGATGGGATACAGGAGAAGGAATATATAAAAGAGAATGACCCGCGGTTCCGTAATCAGCCTTTCCCAGACGGTGAAAGGCCTTATGGAATAATCGCCGATGATCGAATTGAAATCCTTGAAAAAGAGAAAGCCCGTCAACACCGCCGCAAGAAAGACAGGGACGGCAATCATCATGTTTTTCTTAATATTGTGAATCGTAAAACCC
>Ga0208102_1000046_pt1:0-77500 | contig 82763 bp, 79 predicted proteins | sample CryBogmetaGMA17M_FD_184549 | JGI IMG/M metagenome (GOLD analysis project Ga0208102, IMG submission 184549) | Freshwater microbial communities from Crystal Bog, Wisconsin, USA - MA17M (SPAdes) | ecosystem: Environmental > Aquatic > Freshwater > Lake | place: Crystal Bog, Wisconsin, USA...
GCCCTGACCATCATGCCCCTGGCCAAACGCGGATCAAGCCGGTCTTTTCATCGAATCAGATATGAAAATCAAGGCTCCGTCGTCTTCATGTGTTACGACCACGTTCGCGAAGAGAACAACTACTACGCAGCGATTGCCGACTTCCTCCTGAATATCCATGTCCCTGTTCCCCGGATTCTGGCTCACGATCATCTGAGAGGCTTCATTCTCATGGAAGACCTGGGAGATAGAGACCTGTGGTCCTACAGGGATGAATCGTGGATAAGAAGAAGTGCGTATTACCGCGCGACCCTCTCCATTGCATATAGACTCCATACCTTCCCGGTCGAAGATTTCCCTTTGGATAAAGTCCCCTTAATGGAAGGATTCAATCTCGACCTTTACCTATGGGAGCGCGATTACTTCCTGGAGAATTTTGTTCATGCCGTCTGCGGCATCAAACTCAATCCACGGGATGCAAGAGACTTAGAGGACGAATTGAAGAGCTTATCGGGGCGGCTTGAGGATGCAAAACCCAGCCTTGTGCACAGGGATCTTCAGTCGCAGAACGTGATGATATGCAAGGACCAGCCGGTATTCATAGACTTTCAGGGCATGCGCTTCGGCAATTTATTTTACGACCTGGGATCACTGCTCTATGATCCTTATGTCTCCCTGACGGAGGATGAACGGATGGAGCTACTCTTTTATTACTACAAGCTTCCCGCTTACGACGGTACAGACACGTTACAAAATGATAAATCTTCAGGCGATAAAGTCATTAAGGTCTCGCAGGTGAAGGCTGATATTCTCCAAACAGACTGGACGGTATTTCAGGAGAGATTTCGGGACGCGTCGGCACAGCGCCTCATGCAGGCCCTCGGCGCTTATGGATTCCTGGGGCTGAAGAGCGGTCTTTCGGAATTTCTCCCCCATATCCCCAGCGGCATTGTAAATCTTGTTGACAGCGCTGCCCGCGCAAAACGGCTGCCATTGCTGAAAAATCTGGCCCTGAAATGTCAGCAGTCTCTCGGCCGCAAATCATGAGAATATCCTGAACAGTCTTCTCAGAGAGACCGGCAGACAGGCCTCCTGATATAGGCTGTCTAATCACACATCGGCTCCGTTTCTAATTCTTTGCCGTTGACATCCAATTGCAATCGTTCTATAAAAAAGAGAAGGTAAAAGGATACCCTCAGCAGTATACGGGAATTAATATATGACAACGGAATTGACATACGTAGTTATCACACCATACAGCCTCATTAAGTCGAGGACCGGCAATATCATAGCGCGGCTCATGTCTCTCTCCGGCTGCGACCTCGTCGCCATTCGCATGATGCGGCCGTCTGACGAGTTCGTAGATGAATATATAAGGCGTGTAAAAAGTTTGAACATCCCCAAGGTTGGCAAGGCGCTCGTCGATTATATCGATCAGAATCTTCGGCGTGAAAATATCCTGAAACAACAGAATCGCTGTTTGTTTCTTCTCTTCGAGGGCACGGATGCTGTCGCGAGAATCTACGACTTAGTCGGTAAACTCACGACCGTGACAGAATCAGAGGCCAATCGCGGAACCATTCGTGGAACCTACAGCGACTACATCACCACTCCTGACGCGGCTGTCCGGTACTTCGAGCCGGCAGTCCTGTTGCCGACGAATCTTGAATATGCGAAGAATAATCTAGAGTTTTTCGCTGAGTTTGGATTTAACGACTCCGGCATCTACGATGAATGCGCGGAAGGAGAAACGACGCTGGTCATCGTGAAGCCCGACAATTTCTTTAAGCATTCCGTCCGCCCGGGAAATATAATCGACATGTTTTCCAAGACGGGCCTCCGGATTGTTGGAGCCCGGATGATCCGGATGAGTGCCGCCCAGGGTGAGGAGTTCTATGGATTCCTGCGCGAAGTCTTCAAGGAGAAACTGAAGCCGCGGATCGTGGCCCAGCTCAAGCAAGGAATGGAGGGCCTGTTCAATTTCCAGGTAACGGATGAGGAATACAACTCCATGTCTGAAATCATAAACGAAAAGAATTCTCTATACGAGTTTTCCCAGATCGTAAAATATATGACCGGTCTTGATCCGAAAACTGTATCGCCTTCCGACCGCGATAAGCCTGGAAAACACCGCGCGTTGGCGCTTCTTTACCGCGGCCCTAACGCAGTTGACACAATCCGCGAGCGCCTGGGCGTGACCGATCCCGCAATAGCCGCAGAAGGCACTATCCGTTCTGATTTCGGCCAGAACATTGTGCAGAATGCCGCACATGCATCCGACTCCATAGAAAACGCCGTTCGTGAGAGAAAAATCATCGGCTTCTATGATGATGCTGGCGACGACTGCCGGAGAATAATCGAAAATTGGCTGAAGGATGATCGTGGCAGTTCCGTGCCCTCGAAGGAAGCAGCAAAAATCCAAAAACAACATTAATAATGGAGGGCTTCGCAGGAAACGTGAGTTTCAAGGAGAGACTTCGATTTTTACGAAGCTGCATTGTTAGCTGAACTCCGGCATGAACTCCCAGTTGCCCCGCAGGGTCTCATGTCGCAATCCTGATTTTACAAGACCGATAAACTCATCGCGGGAAATGAAGCGAGCCCCCAGGCTTTCCAGATGGGGCGTATAAACCTGGCAATCCAGGAACTCAAACTTGAGTTCTCTTAATTTATAAACCAGATTGATCAACGCCGCCTTTGATGCGTTGCTCATAAGCGAAAACATAGACTCGCCGAAAAAGCATCGCCCGAGCGATACACCGTAGATGCCACCGACAAGTTTTCCCTCATGCCAGGCCTCTGCGGAATGGGCAACTCCAAGATCATGCAGTGTGCAATATGCCTCAAGCATGTCATCCGTAATCCAGGTGCCATTCTGTTTCCTCCGCGATTTCTGACAAGATAGAACTACTTCACGAAATTTATGATCGTACGTAATCCGAAAGGTCCCCTGCCGTAGCACCTTCATCATGCTTCGCGAGACCCTGAGTTCTTCCAGGAATAATATGAATCGCGGGTCGGGAGACCACCAGATGATGGGATCACCTTCTCCATACCATGGGAAAATGCCCTGGCGGTAGGCCGTGAGAAGCCTGCCCGGCGAAAGGTCACCACCGATGGCAAGGATACCTTTTCCCGATGTCAGATGCACGGGAGGAAAGATTATTTCGTCACCCAGTCGAAAAATCGGCATGAGATATTTAGTACCAAACTCCCATAGCCCGTTGGGCCCCATGAGACATTAAGCCATGACGCTGAGGTTTTGACAAAAGAAAATCTGTGCTCGGAGCAATAGCTAAGTGACCTCGGACTCTTCAAGGACGCGGACAGTGACATCATCGCCTTCGATATCCGCAAGGGCAATGCCGCCCTTTTGCAGCTTCCCGAAAAGCACCTCATCCACAAAGAACCGCTTCAACTTGTCCTGGATCAGACGGGCAATCTCTCTTGCTCCGAACTCCTCGGAGTAGCCTTTACGGGCAAGCCATTCGTAACACTGGTCTGTAACCTGGAGGTTTACGTTCTTCTCCTGCAATTGAACGGCGAATTCGCCGATCGCCTTTTTTACGATCATGAGCACCACCTCATGGTTAAGGCCGTTGAAGTTGACAACCCCATCGAGACGGTTCCTGAACTCTGGGGAAAAGATCCGCTCCACCTCCGCAAATACGGCGTCCCTGTTCACACTCTTGGCCTCGAATCCGATGATCTGCCTGCCCATCTCCCGCGCGCCGGCATTCGATGTCATGAGGATGGCGACGTTACGAAAATCGGCTTTCTTTCCGTTGTTGTCCGTCAGTGTTGCGTAGTCCATGACCTGCAGCAACGTATTGAAAATATCGGCATGAGCCTTTTCGATCTCATCAAGGAGCAGGACGGAATGGGGATTCTTCCTGATGGCCTCAGTAAGCAGTCCACCCTCTTCGTAACCCACATAGCCCGGGGGCGCCCCCACAAACTTTGCAACGGTGTGCTTTTCCTGATATTCACTCATATCGTAACGGTTCAGGGGCACGCCGAGAGTCAGTGCCAGCTGGCGCGCCAGTTCGGTCTTTCCCACGCCCGTTGGTCCCACAAACAAGAGGGAGGCTATGGGTTTGTGGGGTTCGCGGAACCCTACGCGTGAACGCTTGATGGCCTCCACGACCAACTCAATTGCCTTGTCCTGCCCGAAGATCCTGCTTTTGAGGCTTGTCTCCAGATCCTTAAGCTTGTCCAACTCAGACGAAGAAACACTCTTTTCCGGAATTCTCGCTATCTTTGCAATCACCGCTTCGATATTATGAAGATCAACCACCTTCTCTACACCCTCATCGGCATCCTTCATATTAGCCAGAGCGCCGGCTTCATCGATCACATCGATAGCCTTATCGGGTAGCCTTCGGTCATTGATATATTTATCGGATAATTCCGCGGCGGCGCGAAGGGCCTCTTCAGTATATGACACGCGATGGTATTCTTCGTACCTCTTCTTGATGCCCTCAAGAATCTTCACTGTATCGTCTGTTGAAGGCTCCGTTACCTCGATCTTTTGGAACCTGCGGGAAAGAGCCCCGTCCTTGTCAAAATATTTACGGTATTCGTCATATGTGGTGGAGCCGATACACCGGAGTTTGCCTGAAGCGAGCGCCGGCTTCAGGATATTCGACGCATCCAGGGACCCCCCTGAAACAGCCCCGGCGCCAACGATATTATGAATCTCGTCGATGAAGAGGATTGTTTTTTCCTGTCTCTGAAGTTCAGCTATTACGCGCTTCATGCGCTCTTCGAAATCACCCCTGAATCTGGTGCCGGCAATTATGGCGCCCATATCCAGGGCGTAAATCTTCGAATCCTTCAGGCGTTTTGGGACCTTCCCGTCCGCAATGAGCTGCGCCAGCCCTTCCGTTATGGCCGTTTTTCCCACACCGGGCTCGCCAACATGGACGGGGTTGTTCTTAAGTCGCCGGCAAAGGACCTGAATGGTCCGTTCGAGAACATCCTCCCTGCCTATCAAGGGATCCATCTCTCCCGCTTTCGCCTTGGCCGTCAGTTCTGTCGTGAACGACCTCAGTATTTTGCTTTGATCAGAATCCTTTTCCCTGGACTCGTGCGCAGGCGCACCTTCATCCCGCTTCTTGCCCAGCCTTTGCACTTCCGTAGTTTCGGGAATAACGGAGACTCCGTGAGAGATATAATTAAGCAAGGAAAGTCGCGTGATGCCCTCTTTCTTGAGGAAAAATGAGGCATAGGACCCCTTTTCATCAAGAATTGAAACCAGAACATCTCCCAATTCGACAATATCCTTCTGCGCAGAGGTCGTATGCCATACGGCCCGCTCCAGGACATTTTGAAAACCCAGTGACTGGACGGATTGAGCTTCGTCCACAACCGGATTGCCCTCGCGGAGATGCTTTGCCAACACCCTTTTTAAATGCTCCGGATCGCCGCCGCATCTTTGGATGATGTCAGATCCATCATCAAAAAAAAGCGAGGCATACAGAAGGTGTTCCGGCGTTACAAACTCGTGAGACCGCGTATTGGCCTCGGCATACGCACCCATGATGATTTGATTCAGACTTTCACTTATCTTCATTGCCTTCCCCCCGTCGATCAGGCCTCTTCCAATGAACATTTCAGAGGGAATTCTCTTAACTTCGCCATCGTATGCACCTGGGCTGCCTTCGTTGCGGCAATATCGTAAGTATACACACCACATGCACCGGCCCCTTTCTTGTGGACGTCGAGCATGATTTTGGTGGCTTCTGCCGCCGGCTTATGGAACACAAGTATCAGAACTTCGACGACAAACTCCATTGTCGTATAATGATCATTATGAAGTATAACCCGATACATCTTTGGTTCTTGAAGGACCGTATCGGGATCTAACTTGACATCTCTGTCATCCATTGAATCAGGATCACGATATTTCGACATACCAAACCCTCAAACTGCACATCGGTAGTTTGCCTTTTAGTCAATCTATATAAGTAATATAGAACACGGGAGGCTGGCTGTCAATGTCGTTATTGCGCTCCTGGAAACGCTGTAAACTTGAATGATTAGATATTCAGATAATCTTAGGCCGTTTTCACGATAGCCGTGAATTTGTCTTTTGATGTCTCCGTGTCGTTTTTACCTTTTCGATAGTTTTGTGCCCTCATCTATGCTAAAAAATCTGAGCCGTGAAAAAAGTGCAGCCCTTTGGTTCCTTTTGCCATCAGTGTCTGTACTTGCAACAAGGGCTGATGCGGGATATATGTTTCTTGTCTGTCGTTAGGGCAGATTTGCAACTCGCTCGCGGAGTCACAAATTCGGTCTTGTTGCTCTATTCAGATACAAGACAGTTAGGATAGCGTGCGTGAGGATAATCAGGATAGATATCTTTAGGGGGTAATCTATGAACAAGCTGACCGTCGTTATGCCGTTCAGTTTGCAGTCAGGTTTTGAGAGGACGCTCCGGCTTTTCATTCAATCACCGCTCACTGAGGAAGTGATTGTCCTCCATGAGGACGGTTTCAGGCCAACATCTCCAAAGTGCAAAGTTATAAGAGCCGCCTCCCTTGCTTCCGGGGAGGTATTGAACGATCTAATAGAAAGAATCAGGACAGAGTTTCTCCTCATAATTACAAAGCCAGAAGATATTGAGATTCCACCCGCCACGCTTGAACGTTTCATTGACGTAGCGGAATCTACGGATTCAGGCATGGTCTATTCCGACTACCTGGAAAAGAAACAGGGCGACCTCGCTGAACATCCCGTCAATGACTATCAACTGGGAAGCATCCGCGACGAATTTGATTTCGGATACGTAATCCTTTTCTCTATCCCTGCAATCAGACGCGCATTAAAAAAATACGGCCCCATACCTGCCGTCGTTCATGCGGGGATTTACGATCTAAGATTAAAGGTTTCTGTCGACCATGGTTTTTTCCATATTCAGGAGTTTCTCTACACGAAGAAAGAATCAGACGTCAAAGTAAGGTCGCAGCATGATGACCAGTTCAATTACGTCGATCCCGAGAACCAGGCCGTACAAAAGGAATTGGAACTGGTTGCCACAGAACATTTAAGAAATATCGGCGCCTTCCTGGAACCGCGCTTTAAGAATATACCTCAATCGGAGTACAATTTTCCTGTCGAGGCAAGTGTGATAATCCCGGTGCGTAACCGTGTGAGGACAATCACAGACGCCGTGCATAGCGCCTTGACGCAGGAGACGAACTTTCTGTTCAACGTGATTGTTGTGGACAATTATTCCACTGACGGAACCACTCCGATCCTGACTGAACTTGCCAGACGTAATCCGGCTGTAAAACATATTATTCCTTCAAGATTTGATCTCACTATCGGCGGGTGCTGGAACGAGGCAGTCTTCTCGGAATTCTGCGGCCGCTATGCAGTTCAATTGGACTCAGACGATATTTATGAGAACCCCGGGACATTGCAAAAGATCATCGACGTAATGAGAAGCGGTGACTTTGCCATGGTCATCGGATCTTACACACTTGTCAATGAATCCATGCAGGAAATTCCGCCCGGTATAATCGACCACAGGGAATGGACGGATGACAACGGACGCAACAACGCTCTGCGCGTCAACGGATTAGGAGCGCCGCGCGCCTTTGATACGGCACTTCTCCGCAGAATCGGTTTCCTTAATGTGGGCTATGGAGAAGACTACGCAATGGCCCTCAGATTATCAAGAGAATATCGGATAGGCAGAATTTATGAGAGCCTCTATCTATGCCGGCGGTGGGAGGGAAATACGGACGCCCGCATCTCCATTGAGAAGAGTAATCGCTATGATTCGTTCAAAGACAAAATTCGAACTGTTGAAATCATGGCGCGCCGGAAGCTGACGGCGAAGTGAGAATCTAAATATGGACGCCCTCGTGCAAGAGAGAATATCAGCGTCATTCGACGGGAATACTCCCGGACCATCCCTCTCCGCGCTCTGCCGCAATCTCCTCGAAGAGCAAAAGGCCTCATGGCCCGATCTTTCTCTGGGATATGAGGCTCTGGGAAGTGTGCGTGTAAAGGAACTCCATTGCAACGGCTTTTCCGTGAGGCTCCATCATAATCCCGGAAGGATCAAGAGCACTGCCGCCCCGGTTGATCAAAAATCCATCGATAAGAGACCTTGCTTTCTCTGTCTCGAAAATCTCCCCGAGCCGCAGCGCGGCATCTTATGCAGGGAGGATTTTATTGTTCTCTGCAATCCCTTTCCTATCTGTCCGGATCACTATACCATAGCCCACATCAATCACGTTCCCCAGTCATTTGAAGGAACTGTTTCAACGTTTCTGAAAATGGCAAGGGACTTCAGTCCAGATTTTAACGTATTTTATAACGGCCCGGCAAGCGGCGCATCCGCTCCGGATCACCTGCACTTTCAGGCGACAGCCCGGGGAATACTGCCAATTGAGAAGGAAATAGAAGATAGGACAAGACTCGCCTTCGTCAAAGACGTTCATGCCATTCCTCTTTTCAGGGCGAAAAATGTGGGAAGGGAAGTAATTATTATGGAGGGAACGGATTGCACTGCCATCGGCAACGCCTTGACAAGCATCGTCTCGGCCATGAAAAGTGTCCTGTCGTCACCGGCAGAACCGCAGATGAATCTGCTCGGCTCATATGAGGGAAATATATGGCGAATCGTAATATTCCCGCGCCAGAAGCATCGCCCCTCTGTCTATTTTTTGCCCAGCAACGAAAGGATTTTGATCTCACCGGGACTGGTGGAGATGGGGGGTATCATCATAACGCCCATAGGAAAAGATTTTGACATAGTCAATGAGGAACTGATTAGGAAAATTTACACAGAAGTCTCAGTTGACGAAGAAACCATCCAGAAGATACTGGAAGCTCTATCCCTTTGATGCTTATGAACATGACAGCCATTGTTGACAGCACGATGACGTTTGAGGAGGCCACTGCCGGCACAAGGGCGCCCCGGGAGGTAATTGCCAAACTATGCCTCGTCGACGTGCGCTACCGGGCATTGGGCGGCCGATTTCACCAGGGACAACTCATCATTCACCAAGAGGTGAAAACGGACATTGTGGAAATCTTTGGGCTCATGGAGCGGACGGAATTTTCTGTCTTTCAGGTTGTGCCGATCGTGAAGTACGACTGGTCTGATGACCTGTCAATGGCAGACAATAATACATCCGCCTTCAACTACCGGTTGGTTCTGGGCACCGATAGGTTATCAAACCATGCATTTGGAATGGCCGTGGATATTAACCCTTATTTGAACCCCGTAATAGATGAGGAGGGCCGGATAGATCCTCCGGGTGCCAGCTATGTCCCCGGGAGGGCAGGAACTCTTGACGATTCACACCCCGTAGTGCGAGAATTCCTGAATCGGGGATGGCGCTGGGGAGGACATTTCAGACCGAAGAAGGATTACCATCATTTTGATAAGCCGGGATAGCACGCCCGACCATAATTCCCGTCATCATCTTTTTTCTGGAAAGGTACTGATGCAGGGTGACATCCGAAATAACCACCTTCTTCTCGATCTCCGATGCATGCAAGAGATGAAGCCCTTTCCTGAGGCGGACCGCGAGACCGACGTGTACAATGTCCAATCCCTCGATGCCTGTGCTAATCGCGATCAAATCGCCGTTCTCGACCGCGGCTCCCAGTTTTCCTAAAGCAGCTTTCGGGATATGATGCAGCAATCGCCGGGACAGGCGCTTTTCAATAGCCAACATATCTCGGTAAGACTTATCCATGTTTAAGGCGGGATATTCTTCCCGATGCCTTGTCATAAAACTGAAATATTTGCGGAATGGCTCGCCCCCGGCCCTGCAGGTAACATCTTTCACAATCCCTTTTTTCTCGTTGTCGTAGAGCCAGTCGGAAAAATAGTGTAGTCGCGAGGAATATCCCTTTGATATGCCGTGGCGGTAACGGATATCTTTCAGTTGCGCGGCGTAGCCCCTGAAATGGGCTTCGCCTTTTTGTATCAGCCCTGCCAGGGCGACGACATTTTCCACAAAGCTAAAGCAGTCAAATTCCCTTAAATTTATGACGAGGGTCTCCCTGCCTTCCCTCTCCAGTGTATGGCTCACATAGGGAAAGCCCAGAAAATACTTTCCCACGTCCAGCATCAGTTCGCCTATGGGTCTCGTTCTTTCCCCATAGTTACGAAAGGAGCGGACAAGATCATCATAAATCGCGCGATCGTCAGGCTGATAAATCACAATTAGACCTCTTCACCACCGAACTCTATCGACGCAGTGGAACCGTCTTCAGGAATCACCAGAGAGATGAACTTCTTTTCATCATAAGTAGAACCTGGGTTGATTGATATCAGAGATCCTTTTCTAAATACTTTCTGGTCGTGCGTGTGGCCACATATATGGTGCCTGACCTTTGCATGATTGAGGAGCATCTCTCCAAGGCTCTTGCTTCCCATGAAGGCATTACAGAAATTCCATCCGGGAAACTCTTCCCTTATGGTCAGCATTTCGATAAATCCGACGTGATGGGTAACGGCGACGATCTGGTCTGTCCTGGCTTCCAGCGTCCGTATATCCGCTTCCAGCTTTTCCTTAAGTTCACAGGTATAGTCCAAATCCGTTTTGCCGAGCCTAACGAAATTGACATCATTCCAGATAATGTGACCGCCGAATATCTTCTTCTCATATGATGATCGCCGAGGCAGTTCTGCGGGAGAAAAGGAATAATCATACCATAGGCAATTGCCCGCAATGCCGATACCGTCGACAATTACGGGCTCTTCCTCCAGGAGCTTAAATCCGCAACCTTTGATCCTTGACTTCAGAATTTCGAGATGACTCAGCGTATCGCCATCAGCGCTCCAGTAGTCATGGTTTCCGAAAACCTTGAGCCTAATGGGCGCTACTTCTCTGAAAAGATTCAAACATTCTTCCAGCCTTGAGGAACCAAGCCCCACTGTATCGCCCGCCAATACGAGCACGTCAGGTTCTTCCTTCTGCAGTCTTCTTATAAAATTCAGGAATTTATCATGCTCTGCAGGGTTTCGTATCAGATCATAATGGATATCACCGGTTGCTGCAATTTTTATAGTTTTCAAAAATATTACTCGCCCGAAAGTAATCTTTCCTTTTCAGTTCTTGTAAAGAAAATATCACATCTTGCAGTGAAATTGAATCTTAATCTACCCGTTTAGAAAGGGAATAGTCAAGATGCATCGGTTTCCGGCATAATCGTAAACGTTCGCCTTTATCTCGAAAAAACTAAATTGCATAAAAGGGATGGCATCTATTGTTGATTTTTAGGTTGTTATGCGTTAATAATTGAAGCTCTCCGCAGCAAGCTGCGGAGAATCTTCGATTCTCATGGAACAGTATCGTTCGGCATTCGCTCGCTTACCCCGCAGCAAGCTACGGGGAGTGCGCTCGCTACCGAATTTAAATCCCTTCAGGCCGGGGCAATCCTGAAAGAAAAATAGGCTTAAAGTTTTTTCGCTGCCTCAATTGAGGAGATGCTTAAGCCCTGTCTGGTTGTATTTTTGGTGAGGAGGGAAAGGAGGATACATGAAGATCCTTGTAACCGGTGGAGCCGGCTATATCGGCAGCCACGTCGTAAATGCCCTTGGTGAATGTGGTCATGACATAATTGTATTTGATAATCTGTCGACAGGTCATAAATGGGCCGTCCTTTGCGGCAAGCTGGAAGTAGGAGATCTTGAAGACAGCTCTCACCTCTACGATGTTATGAACGCATTCCGTCCGGATGCAGTCATGCATTTTGCAGCCTCGATCCAGGTTGAGGAATCTGTGCGGAAGCCTCTCAAATACTATCGCAACAATGTCGCCAATACCCTGAACCTCCTCGACGCCATGGACCGTAATGCCGTTCGCAATTTCATTTACTCCTCTAGCGCTGCCGTATACGGAATCCCAGACACATTACTCTTGGACGAGGCTGTGCCTCTCCACCCGATCAACCCTTACGGCGCCTCCAAAGCCATGGTCGAGACAGTCCTTGGAGATATGACCAAGACCGGGGATCTTCGCTACATAGCGCTCCGCTATTTCAACGTGGCCGGGGCTGATCCGCAGGCCAGAGTCGGGCAGGCCTATCTGGACGCAACCCATCTCATAACCCGGGCATTGAAAACCGCGCAGGGTAACTTTGCCAAGTTGTACATTTTCGGGACGGACTACCCGACTCCGGACGGGACCTGTATCCGGGACTACATTCACGTGGTCGATCTTGCCAATGCCCATCTTCTGGCCCTTGATTACCTGATGGAAACAAAAAAATCCGATATCATGAACTGCGGATATGGCCGCGGATTCTCTGTCAGGGAGGTGGTGGCAGCGGCAAAAAAAGTCACGGGCATCAACTTTACCGTCGAAGAAGCGCCAAGGCGAGCAGGCGATCCGCCCCAGTTAGTGGCGGACAGCACCAAGCTGCGCAGCATCACAGGTTGGCAGCCACGCTATGACGACCTGGAGTTTATCATCAGGACAGCATGGAAGTGGGAATTGAAACTCAAGCAACTGAAGAGACAGCCATAATCAGTTTATTTATTTAATGCCAATGCCTTCAAAAAAAAAGATGCTGACATACTTTCTTGTTCTCCTATTGCTGGCCAATGTTCTTGTCCTGCTTTATTATGGCCCCCGATATCTGACCTACGCCGATAAGCCTCTAAGGTCAGACGCTGTAGTACTCTTTGTGGGGCTGGATAACAAAGCCAGGCAGGAAGACGCGAACCGTCTCATGAGTGAAGGTTATGCACGCTACCTCTTCATCCCCGCCTACGGAAGAATCACAGAGGCCTCATCTTTGTCATCGACGGCAGGCACAAAAAAAGCAAACCCGAAACTGATTATTTCCGGTCGAAAGCCCAAACCCTATTTTGAAAATACCCATGTCGAGGTACTCGAGGCAAAGCGCATGATGGAGCAGTACGGATTAAAGTCTGCCATCTTCGTCAGCTCGCCTGATCACATGCGCCGCATAAAGATCATCACAGAGAGAATCTTTTATGAAGAACCCGTGATAATCGTCTTTGTACCAATTCGAGTTGACCAGGCGCATCAAGATCTGACTCTGTCCGATTATAAGCGCATGGGAAAGGAATATGTCAAGATCATCTGGTTTTTGATGTACTCGCCGTTCCGGTCAACCTGATATATTGTGTAATTATAGTCTAAGAAAGAACGCAACATTGGCGAGGATGAGTAATATGGATAAGAAATGTGTGCTTGTTCTGTTTGCCGCGGGGCTCTTATGGGTCGCCTCTATCGCCCCTGCTGTGTCGGAAACACCATCCGGGTGGATTCAGAAAAACAATGCCGTTGCAGATGTCAAAATGATGGAGGACTCAACTAAAGTCACACTTGCGGAAGGACTGAAGATCGTGACTGCCGAAAGCCATGTCGTCAAGGTTGCCCAACAGGATGAGGCCATCGCCGAAGCGGACTCACTGCTTGCACGAGCCAGACTACTTCCCAGCGTTAACGCATCAGCCTCTCATATATCCCTCGCAAACCAGCCTGCTTCCGTATATCTGGGACAGACGATCCCGACATCTGACCGGTACTATAACTCCTATGGCATAAACATCCAGCAGATACTTTTCGACTTCCGGGGAAATCTTTCACATTACGAAGCGAGCCGCATGCTCTTGGAGGCTCAGAAGCTGAACACTGCAAGTGTCAGGAACGCCATTGCCCTCGAATTCACCATCGGGTTTTATGATTTCCTCGAATCGCAGCGTTTGGTAGAGGTCGCCGGGAAAGAGGTCGAAAGCGTTGAATCCCACCTCAAGAATGCGCAAAACCTTTACGACGCAGGAGTCATTACGAAGAACGACCTGCTTCAGGCCCAGGTCAGGCTGTCCGATGCCCGCCAGAGGCTCCTTTCAGCCAAGAACATAAAATCTGTACGGGCCTCACGCCTGAATAACCTTCTTCTGAGGCCTTTGTACTGGCAGGTCAATGCCATTGAACAGCAGCGGGAGATATCGGCACCGGGAAGCCTCGATATCGATAAGGCGTGGCAGACGGCACTTGCGGGACGTCCCGAGATCCAGATTGTCGACAGGACACTGCAATCCCTCGACCTCGAGAGTGTTTCGAAAAAATCGGAGTTTCTGCCAAAGCTATTTGCAAGAGGTTCTTATGACTATATGGAAAACGCATACCAGCTTCATGACGACAACTGGTCATTAATCCTCGGTATCAACATTAACCTTTTCGAAGGCGGAAGTTCCCTGGCAGAACTTAAGAAGACAAGATATCGGAAATCGCGTCTTGTCGAACAGAGAGCCAAACTCGTGGATGAAATCAAGATTGAGGTCCAGAGGTACATTCTAGACATGCAAGATGCATATGAGCGCATCCAGGTGACACGGGATGCCGCGAGCCAGGCACAGGAAAATCTGCGCATAAACAAAGCGCGTTATGATGAGGGTGTGGGAACGGCAACGGAGGTCCTTGATGCCGTTACCCTGTTGACGACGGCAGAGGCAAATTATATCCGGTCCGTTTACGATTACAGGAAGGCAGAGGCGGCCACCCATTATGCCGCGGGCGAAGACCTGCTCCAAGCTTACAAATGATTTTCTTTTCCCAATCAGCTGCAAGATGGCATAATATGCTGAGCCCACCAAGGGCATGACTGATCTTATAGAGGTACGGCAGCAAATGCATTTGCCTTCTTCAGTTGCTTACTGCGACAGTTTGTTTAGACTGGCCAAATCGTTGAAACAACATTACTGGAATCCACCGATCGTCCGCCCCGCATGGAAGTTGTCAGAAGTGTCTTTGGATTGACTTACTTTTTTAGAATGGCCTTCCTGATTACATCACCCATTTCATGGGTTTTGCTTGTCCCCCCCATGTCAGCGGTCTTCACCTTTCCTTGGGTCAGGGTTTTCACTACTGCTTTTTGTATATCCAGCGCTGCCTGTTCCTCTCCCAGATGATCCAGCATCATTCGAATCGATTCAATCGCTGCAATAGGATTGACAATTGCTTTTCCTGCATATTTTGGGGCTGAGCCATGAATAGGTTCAAACATGGATGGATAGATGTTTTCCGGATTGATGTTGCCACCGGCTGCAAACCCCATCCCCCCCTGAAGCATGGCCCCGAGGTCAGTAATGATGTCACCAAAGAGATTGGAGGCCACGATCACATCGAAGTATTCGGGGTTCTTCACAAACCACATAGTCAAGGCATCGACCAATGCCACGTCGGTCTTTACGTCTGGGTATTCTGCCGCCACTTTCTTATACACCGAGTCCCAAAAGACCATGGAATAGTTGAGTGCATTGGACTTCGTACAGTTGGTAACCATTCCGACGGGAGCTTTATCGCCAAACTTTTTCCTCTTTCGGGCAAGCTCAAAAGCGTAGCGTATCGCCCTTTCACACCCTTTTTGTGTAAAAATACCGGTCTGAATCGCAAAGGCATCGGGACTTCCCAGCTTGAAAAAGCCCCCTGCCGCCGAATATTCTCCTTCCGTATTCTCGCGGATTACCACCATATCGACAGTCTCAGGTGTGGCAGTCTTCACCGGCGATTCAACCCCGGGATAAAGTTTGATCGGACGCAGATTTATGTATTGATCAAACCCTTTGCGAATTGCAAGAAGCAGCGTAAGCGATATATGGTCTGGCACTTTATTGGCATCACCGATACATCCCAAAAAAATTGCATTAAATTCCTGCAATTTATCGAGGGCTCTTGCGGGCATTATGACACCATTCTTCAAGTAATAGTCGCACCCCCAGTTAAAATTTTCCATCTCCACTCTGAAGCCATGTTTATCGGCAACTGTCTGTAGGGTCTTGGCGGCTTCTGTTGCCACCTCGATTCCAACCCCATCCCCCGGGATGATTGCGACTCGATAGGACGACATATGATCCCCTTTCAATCTAGATTATTCCTTCCCTTCTCGGGCAGGTTCCATCATTTCATACGGCCTTGAGATACTGCGCCTATTCTCCCCATCAATATCATGGATAGATAGAGAGGAGATACGGTGTGCCGACTGCTAAGAGGACAGCAAGAAAGATCAGCCCGAAAATGAGTCCCAAAGTCCAGAAATCTTTGCGGTTGACGTATCCGCTTCCGAAATAGACAGGGCCAGGACCGGTGGCATACGGGGATATGACACCCATTATCCCCAAGCTGTAACAGAGAAGAAGCGCAAAAACCTTGACAGGAATGCCCGGCACAAGGGCACCGGCGGCCAGAATTACAGGCAGAACCGCCGTGACGTGCGCGGTGATGCTCGCAAACATGTAATGAACTACAAAAAATATCACTACCAGACTGACCATGATGACTATGGGCGACATCCCCGTCAGGAGGGCTGATGCGCTCTTAGCGAACCAGGTTACAAAGCCTACCTTATTGAGGCCGTCTGCCATCGCCACGAGCGTGGCAAACCAGACCAGCACATTCCAAGCGGCTTTGTTGCTCAGGATATCGTCCCACGTGACAATTCCTGTAATCACCATCAAAGATATGACCACTCCTGCGACAGTCGTGGCATCCACGATGCTTCCTCCGAATATCCACAGAGTCAGTGCGAGAATAGCCAGCAGAGCCATCACCAGTTCCTTGCGGGTGAACTTGCCCATCTTGCCCAGCTCCTGAGTCGCCCAGGATTGGACCTCTCCGCTCGATTTGATTTCCGGCGGGTAAATCTTATAAATGAGGTACGGCAGAACAGAAATGAGAATGATACCTACGGGGAGGAATCCGACAAACCATTCAGTCCAGGAAATGCTTATTTTCGCCGTCTTATTAACCAGCTCAAGGGCCAGCAGGTTCGGGGCCAGAGAGGTGATGAACATCGAACTTGTGACGCAGGTAGTTGCAAAGGCAGTCCACATGATATACGCCCCGATCTTGCGGCTCGTCTCCCCCGGAGCAGAACCGTAAATGCCCGGGATGTTGCGGATGATGGGGAAAATAGTGCCGGCACTCCGGGCGGTGTTGGAGGGAGTGAAGGGGGCGATAATCAGATCAGAAAAAGCTATCGCATACCCTAAGCCCAAGGTCCTCTTGCCCAAAAACTCCACCAGTACCAGGGCGATGCGTTTGCCAAGCCCTGTCTTTTCATAGCCCAGGGCGAACATGAACGCCCCGAATATGAGCCAGACCGTCGTATTGGAAAAACCGGATAATGCCCACCTGATTGAATCAGAGGGCTTCTGTCCTGCGAGACCCAGAACGGCGACCAGGAAAACGCCTATAAACCCTATGGCGGCAGCCGGGATAGGCTCCAGGATCAGAGCAAGTATGACAGCAGTGAAAATGGCAAAATAATACCAAGCGGTCATAGTCAGCCCCTGGGGCACCGGGAGTAGTGCGATAGTGATACCCAAGAGCAGCGGCAGGATAGATTTCCAGATGAGCGATTTCATTTTAATCTCCTTGTGTTGCTGACTTGAAGTGATGGATAGAATTCAGTGAGGATGAAGCACCACGAGACCTTCCAACGCGTTCCTTTGTTTCCGATTACCAGTAATCTTTCGACCGCCGGCACTTTTATAACAATAAGAAATGCGATTCAATAGGGTCTTTCAGCTCCGCTCGACAAACTCCACGATATTTCCGTCAGGGTCCTTAACCATGGCAATGCGCACGCCCGGCCGAATCTCCGTTTCCGGCAACGTAAATTCAATACCCTTATTTTTGAGAAGAGAACATACTTGGGAGATATTCTTTATGACGAAAGTCACGTAGCGAAATCCCAATTGATTTTCCAGGCCGATGATTCCCTGGGGAGGAACGGTCTTGGGTTCGATCAATTTGAAGTCGCTGGCGCCGAATCTCAGCCGGTGCATGGTTCCAAACCATACCGGCGTGATTCCCACAAACTCCAATCCCAGGATATTCTGATAGAAGTTAAGACTGGCCTTGATGTCGCTGACGATTATACCGAGATCCAACGAATCTTTCGCAGGCACTATCATTTTGTCGGGCTCCCTTCCCACACGTTCTTGTGACAATAAGATGACCTAAACATAGCACTTGTACCACATTCTAAGTAAGACTTCCGCAGCATTCTTTGACTATTTTCGATCGTAGTTTCTTAAGAAATGGACGAACAGGAGTTTAAACATCAGGGGCGGAAAGACATAATGCGGTCATTTCACTCGCTGCGCTTCTCTGCGCATGGAATACAGATAAGGTTCCCATTCACCTGACGAAGGCGAGTCTCCATACACGTATTCCCCGCAAATGGCGCATGCAATCGATTTGCTAATCCTGGCTGCTTCTGGCTCATCGATAACAGCCTCTGACCATGATAAGAGATACTCTTCAGGCGCCTCCAGGATGAACCTGGCACGCGCCGGTCGGTCCCCGCGCAAGTGATCGGGAACACCCTTACCGTGGAAAACAACACGTACCGCCTTTTTTGACCTACGGGAATAAAGGGTATATATCTGCTTTCCGTAGTCCCTGAAGATGAGGTTCCCTTTTCCGAAAGTGCAACCACTCACGCACTGGAGGGCATCCACTCCACAGGCATTGTTTTCGACTATCGCGACCAATTCCTCATCAGATGAGCGATCAGCATTCAAAGCCCTCATGGCAGTGCCAGCCATGCGATATCCTATTGTGAGGCCGGGACATTCATGACCGTGAAAAGCTACGATGTCAGAATAATCCATGACTCATACCTCTTGCGTCATTGTCTGCCAGTTCCGGGCTGTTTTTGAGACAAGAACAATACAGCTCCACTATAAACAGGAAAGGGTGGGGAACCGCTCCCACCCTCTCATGTCTCATAAACTATGACTAAATATTTGTAGCTTTTTTCACCATAATAATAAATCACTTCACGGCAGCTTTCAATGCCTTACCCGCCGTAAACTTGGGGACCTTCTTGGCGGCAATCTTGATCGGTTTGCCGGTCTGAGGATTTCTTCCTGTTCTGGCAGCTCTTTTAGCAACAGAGAAGGTACCGAAACCGACGAGAGTTACCTTGCCTCCCTTTTTCAGCCCTTTCTTGATTGCATCAAGGACGGCATTTACTACATTTACTGCCTCTGCCTTGCTGCATGTACTTTTTGCAACTACATTGACGAGATCTTCTTTGTTCATTCTTCATCCTCCCTTTTTTAGTATTATTCTCAACCCGCCGTTGGCGGCAACATCGATCCTTCGGGATCGATAACACCTTTTATGGAGGTATATATAAAGTTTGAGCGCGAAAAAAGCAACATTAAATCGTATCTATCCTAATATTTATTTTGAAACCCATGTAACCCTCGGTGCAGTCGATACCGCAACCATGGAAGAGTATCCGTCATCCTGTCCCGCCAGCACCCTTCACTTCTCGCATTTATCGCCACAAACGGCTCAGACATTGGGGTACCCTCAAAATGGCAGAACTCTAACTCTGAATGTGGTACATGTTCTGGGGGCAGGTCACATGTAGCAGTAGCTTATATTGTCGGCTTCTTTATTTTGTTAGTAATTTTAGGTTGGCAACCCCTCCTCCGCTGAGTTCCTCGATATTGCTCATGGCGACTTTAAGAATTCCTTTCAAAATCTGAATCCACCCTGCAAACTGTCCGTATAACTGACTTATCGGAACTGCTCCGGCACCTTATAAAGGCCGCCTGACCAAGCCACAAGATCGTCCATGGATCGGGCCGCAAGGAGAGAAGTGTTCGCCTGACCTACATCGATCCCCAGGTCCTCCGGCAACTGAACGACCTTACGCCTTCTTAAATCTGCCGTCTCGTCAGCTTTGGCCTTCTTGCCGAGGTCCGTGTCGCCGGCAACGGCCTTTATGCCAGCCTCTCTCTCCGCGAGTGTCGCGCACTTGTGGAGATGGGCGATTCCTTTCTCGGAGACAATCTGCGTGACTGCGTCGCCGTAAATCATGACGGGCGGCACCTTAAGACCGGCCCGCTTCATCAGCTCCCAGGCGTCAAGTTTGTCAACGAAGCACTGGATACCCTTCGGCCCACGGGTCTCCAGGATCTGGACGACGAGTTTGCGGCCACGGGGCATATCGCCAATAAGGCCTGCCCGCATACCGCTCTCCTGCCCTACCTTGACCCAGGCGTCGCTGGAATGGCGCCTGCCGGGCGAGTCGCAGCCCATGTTGGGTGCGCCCCCGAAACCGGCGATACGGTCGGCTACGGCAGTGGAGCTGTTTCCATACCGGTCGATCTGAAGTGTGGAGCCCACGAAGGCATCCACGGCATAGTGCCCGACAGCCTGGCAGAAGGCCCGGTTCGACCTGAGGTTCCCGTCTGGTCCCACGAAGAAGATATCCGACCGGGCTGACACGTAGTCCTCTGTTCCCACTTCGGAACCAAAGGAATGGATTGATTCCACGAATCCCGCTTCAATGGCGGGGATCATGGTGGGATGAGGATTGAGGGCCCAGTGGGTGCATATCTTACCCTTCAGACCGAGCCGCGCGGCATAGGTGGGAAGAAGCAGCTCGATGGCCGCGGTTGCATAGCCGATCCCGTGGTTGAGGGAACGCAGTCCGTATTCCGCATAAATCCCCTTGATCACCATCATGGCCGTGAGGACATGCATATCCCTGATCTGGGCCGGGTCCCGGGTGAAGAGGGGCTCGACGTAGCACGGCTTTCCCGTAGGGATGATGAAGTCAACCCATCCGCCCGGAATGTCGATCCGGGGCAGCTTACTTGTAACCTTCTCCACCTGTGCCACAACTATGCCCTGTTTGAACCGCGTAGCCTCCACGATGGCGGGCGTATCCTCCGTGTTGGGGCCTGTGTAGAGGTTGCCGTCCTTGTCCGCCAAGACACCGACTACCAGGGCGACTTGCGGTGTGAGATCGAGAAAATAGCGGGCGAAAAGCTCGAGGTAGGTATGAATCTCCCCGATCTGCATCTTCGATTCATTCACAAGCCTTGTTACCTGCGCAGCCTGGGGACCGGAAAATGAGAAATCAACTTTCTTGGCGATCCCCCGGACGAATATCTCGCAGTGGGCAGGCAGGGCTATAACCGACTGGACCATATGAAGTCCGTTCACCTTCGCAGGATTGACATTACAGAGACAATCGGCCAGAAACTCGGCCTGTTTCTGATTGTTCCCTTCCAGGGCCACACGGTCTCCGGGACGGATAATTGTCTCCAGGAGGGCAACGGCGCGGGCGGGCTCTACAATCTTGCCTTTGCCCCCTTCCGTCAGTGCCTTCGCACCGGCCATCCGCGTCTTGTATTCCTTCTTGCGACATTCCCAGTCTTCTCTCGCATGTATAATCTGTGCTCCCATAAGTTCACCTCCGGGGATGTGAAAAAAATGGTGCCCCGCTTTCGATGTGCGGGACACCATTTTCATTAACAACGAATGATTAGCTCGTCTTTGTGTGGAAGACGTGATCGAGATGTTCCTTGTCCGGCATATCGCTTGCCGTCAACTTGCAGATGATGAAATAGGCGATGAGGGATATGATGAAGCCCGGTATAATTTCATGGATGTCCTTCATGCCGGGAAGGTAGAATCGCAGGCCGAACCGCCAGACCACGGTAGTGGCGATACCGATGATCATGGAATAGAAGGCGCCCTTCCCTGTTCCCCACCGCAGGAAAAGGCCGCCAAACACGGCAGGGAAGAAGCCTGCCGTAAACACGGCCCCCGAAAAGGCCGTCAGCTCCACAATCCCCGCCGGCGGATAGAGCGTGATAACGAAAATGATGGCACTGTAGATCCACATTAACCGTTTCGTATAACTAACCTGCTTCTGCGGAGACATGGGCTTTACAACTGCCCAGATGTCGCCAACGAAGGCTGTGCCGACGATGATCGATACGGCTGCGAAGGAAGACATGCCGGCCGCGAATAGACCCGCCATGACGATTCCCGTTACCCAGGGATTTCCGAATTTCGCCAGCATGAATCCGACAACTTCGTCCGTATGCTTGACGAGATAGGCGGCTTCCTGGTCCGTAGCCATCCCATGGACGAGGGCGCCCACGGCGAATACGCAGGCCAGTGAAATGCCCAGGAAGATCGGGGTAGCGATCATGGCGAACTTCATGCTTTTCGCGTTGTCAATGGAGTAAAACCGGATCAGGCAACGTGGTTCGGCTATCTGTTTCATGCCCACGGCAAGGCCGATACTGGTGATGTATGCGAAAGAAACGAGGGTGCAAAAAGTCATGAGGCCGTTTCCCATGGGTTGTCCTTTTGCCGTCAGGTGCGCCGTGTTGGCAACGCTGGACATGAGAGGTTCCCAGCCGCCCACGTACATGACCGGTATCATGACCATGAGAATAGCCACAAAGAACATGATGATACCCTGGATGGCATCAGTCCAGAGGACGCTGTACATGCCGCCCATGACTGAGTAGAGGGTCGTAATAAAAATAACCAGGAATGCACCCCACGCATAAGGTATATCGAGCGTGGAGCGCAACAGATGGGCGCAGCCCTTGGCAATCGCCGTCATGTACCACAGGGTAGCGAAGAGGATGATGACAGCGGAAAAAATCCTTATGGCCTTGGAGTATGAGCTCTTGTAACGGAAGTCAAAATAATCCGGAATTGTGACGGAGCTCAGCTTGGCCGTCTGTACCCTCATCCTCGGACCCAGCAGGAGCCAGGAGATCATGCAGAAAACCGTCCAGTAGAAGCCGACCCACACCCACGAGAGACCCGCCTGAAACGAAAAGCCCGCCTGCCCGACGTATGTATTCGTACTGATAAAAGTCGAGAAAAAGGCAAGCGAAATGGCCCAGCCAGGTATTGACCTCTTTGCGACATAAAAGGCGTCGACACCTTCAGCCGCCCTCTTCTTAAACCACTGGCCTATACCCAAGCAGAACCCGGTATAGATAATCATGATGACTAATATGGCCCAATATTTTGCTAAGTATTCCATATGATTGTTCTCCTTTTAAACAAAAAACAACGCAGGTATAACCCCCCCTGTGGAGCAGGCAGCCGCAATTCAGTAGCATTGCGGATCAGCCCACACTGCACGAGCCTCCCTTTTCGTCATCACCTTCTTCTTCGCCATGAAACACTACCTTCATTCGTGAAACGATGATCGCATTGATGACAGCAAGAAGGATGATCCCCCAGTAACCCATTCCCGTCATAAAATCCATAACCACACCCCCTTAGTCAGATTAGCTTTGATCTATAAGGCCTTATTCCTCGAAACTTGCTTCGACTTTGCCTCTCCTATGATAATAAATCTCTTATCTTCATTCCGAACTCGATAACCATGCCCCGTATCCCCGCCTCCGCGAGGACAGGCTTTATACGGAGAATTCCAGTATCAGCTCTCCCGACCTCTATTCCCGCGCATACACACCCATCAATGCGCCTTCTGCCAGAATGTGACCTTTCATGGCCTCAACGAGCTCCTCTTTTTTTGCACCTGCCTTCAGATTTGTCGGCCCGTCTAAGGCATAAACCCTGAAGAAGAAGCGATGCTGGCCCGCAGGCAAGCACGGGCCGGAATAGCCCACCTGATCGAAGTCATTCTTGCCCTGCCTGGCACCGAAATCGAGTTGCCCCGTTTTGGCTACGGATTGGGGCAGATTCGTCATATCGGCAGGAATATCATAGACTACCCACTGTACCCAGTTGCCCGCAGGGGCGTCAGGTGTTTCACAGATGATGGCAAAAGACTTTGTACCTGCCGGGGCATTTTTCCACTCTAAGGGAGGCGATATATCCACGTCGTCACAGGTATACTTGTCTGACATCGACTGCGCGTGACCGAAGGCCGGGCTTTTTACCTCCAATGCAGCTCTCTTTTTTGCATCTTCACCTGACCTGGAGCAGGAGACGAACATCAAAAGAATCAATATCATCACACAGAAAACGAAGGGTTTCTTGAAATGCATTTATCACTTACCTGCCTTTATAGTTATTTAATTACTTTTCAGATATCTACTGAAACGATCCGGAGCGATTATTTCTATGACGGCACAGACTTTCTTGCTGCAGTGGTTTTCCCCTTGATTACGAATTATGACTACCGCCTTTTACTGCCGGCGAACGGGAGAAGAGACTTTTTCAGGGATAAGGCGAGATTTTCTTATATCAATATTTGTATTCCGAATCAAGTGCGAAACAGAGATTTAAATCACTGCGTATAAGTGAAGAGACTACGAGCTGAAATCTCTATTTCGCCATTTTGAGCTAAAACCCGGCAGAAAAGTTTTCGCAGCCATCGTGATATCTCATATGTAAAATAATAAAACTTTAAATTTGTCATAAAGTTAGCTGGGCAGATCACCGATAATATGATAAAGGAAGGCAACGATATTAATGGAATGCAACTTGCGGTTCGACAGGACGTCGATACGTCGTTGTATATCCTCATGTTCAACAAGGGATTTCAGACCTCCAGGCGTCTTTGTGGCTGTCTTATCTGGTCTTGTTTAACTATGGCTGAAAAACCGGAGCCATTGAGGAAATCTATATGCAAGGTATAACTATTTATATCATAAATGGGGTATTGTTGCTGGGCGCATGTCTACTTTGCATTTCCTTTTTCCCAATACAGCGTCTCGTTGGACAACTGCCTGAGGGGGCGCTGAGAAGAAGATGGAATGACCTAAGGGCGCTGATCCTCTTTTTCATCATGGGCTATGTGTGTTTCACTTTCCTCTATTGGATGGAATACAATGACGCCTTTAATCTCGTTGTACCGGCTGTCTTCTTTCTCGGCGCCGTTTTAATACTATTTGTCGGTACACTCGCTCTGCAGACGGCCATCGAAATAAAGCGGATGACCGCCCTTCAGTATGAAAACGTCACTGACCATTTGATTGGCATCCACAACCGCAGGTATCTGGACAGGAGAACGGACGAAGAAATTTCCAGGGCTCGCAGATATGATACGCAGCTCTCCCTGCTGCTGCTTGACATTGACCACTTTAAGATCGTCAACGACAATTACGGACATCAGATTGGAGACCGTGTCTTAATGAGCCTGGGCCAGATGCTTTTCAGGGAGGTTCGAGATACGGATATCGTCGCCCGTTACGGGGGAGAAGAGATTGCCGTCCTTGCACCGCAAACCTCAGTCGCAAGCGCGATCGAGTTGGCTGAGCGATTGCGCCGATCAGTGGAAAAATCAATCATGGTCCCGGCCAACGAATACGAGAAAAGGCAGGCCATTACTATAACTGTCAGCATCGGCGTTGCGGGATTGGATAAGGAGATTGTTGATCATCAGTCCCTTATTCATCGAGCCGATAAAGCCCTCTACGGGGCCAAGCAACAGGGGCGCAATAGAGTCGTTGATTTTGATAGCTTAAAGGAATCGTCATAAGAGCCCCTCATTGGTATGGAAAGGGATACGCCAATCTGAGAAGAAGACCCGTCCCGCATATTCTATATCCGTGGAATGGTAGTTTTATACGAGTATATGAACAGTATTTTTCTGGTACTGTATTTACGGCAATAGCCTATTAAAAGAGCAAAATAAAAATGAATGAGGAGAAAAGGTGACAAATAATACGGTCAAGAAACTGTACGTAGATGATGCCGGCATGGTGACGTTCTTCTGTCCGAAGTGCGGTGATTCACGGAAGCAATCCGTGGAGAAGTATAAAGACGTTACAGGTTTGATAAGAATGAGTTGTATTTGCGGAAATGCCACTGAGGTAAAGCTTGAATTCAGAAAATTCTTCAGAAAAGATACAGAACTTCAAGGATTATACTACAGAACCACTCCTGATGGTCATTGGGCGAAAATGATCGTAAGAAATCTGTCCATGGTGGGGTGCAAGTTTGAAATGATTAGGAATGACCTCTTAGAGGAAGGAGAAGAAATAAATATCCAATTTACGTTGGATGACCCGAGAAGCTCCATTATCAGAAAAAAAGCCGTTGTATCTTTAGTCGAAGGACGTTCCGTCGGCTGTAAATTTTGTGATCCTCCAGGTTACATCGATTCAGAAATTGGTTTCTACCTAAGACAAGCCTAAATAGCATCGTCCGTCATCTCGCCTGGATACCTTTCCTCTATCCGTCATTATTAACCTTTCAGATTAATGCTTGACATTGGCGTCAGATAAGCTTATATTACCCCCAAGCTTATATTACAGCAGATGGTTTTGGTTCATGTCCCCAGGGCTTGACGAAGGCTTTTTGGGGATTTTTTTTAACGTAAAAAAGATTTACTTAAGATGTATGGTCAATTACTGTCGAGGACAGGAGTAGCATAGCGAAGCAAAGTAAGAACAAGTTTATCAAGCGCAAAAAAGAACTCGTGCGCATGCGAAACGCGAAATAAGAAATGGCGAGGAGGCAGGGTGAGAAGAATAGAACGACGGAGTCCGACGGATCCCAGGTATTCGAACAGCCCAGGGAGACCTCGAACAATTGAGCATCAGCAATCAATCATCCGTCCCAAGGTTGTACTTGGCAATAAAGAGAAAAAAGGAATAACAATGAATTTTGAGTCGTTTAATCTACACCCCCACATCGAATCAGGTATCAGGGCTTTCGGCTATACAGAGCCCACACCGATTCAAATACAAACTATACCTCCCATTCTTCAGAAAAGGGATGTCATGGGACAGGCACAGACCGGAACAGGAAAAACCGCTGCCTTCGTCCTTCCAATCCTACAGCGCCTGATGGACGGGCAGAGGAAGCGTATCCGGGCGCTAATCATTGCACCGACGAGAGAACTCGCGGAGCAGACGCATGAGGCCATCGGTCATCTGGGCCGCTATACGAAACTGAAGAGCGTCACAATCTATGGAGGTGTGAACCAGAACCTCCAGATCAGCAAGCTCCGCAGCGGAGCGGATATTGTTGTGGCCTGCCCCGGACGTCTGATCGATCTTATGGATAAGGGCGTGATCGATTTATCCCGCATTGAAGTGCTTGTCCTGGATGAGGCGGACCGAATGTTCGACATGGGATTTCTGCCGGATGTCCGGAATATTTTGAAGCGTCTGCCCGTTCAGCGGCAGACTCTTCTTTTCGCGGCGACCATGCCCGATGATGTCCGTGACCTGGCAGAGAGCATCCTGCGCAATCCCGTCACCGTTCAGGTCGGCGAGGCTGTCCCGGTATCTACTGTCTCCCATGCCATCTATCCTGTCGATCCTCACCTCAAGACACCGCTTTTGATGAAGATTCTGGACTGCACGGACATGGCGTCCGTGCTCGTCTTTACGCGCACCAAGGACCGAGCGACGCGCCTGGCGAAGCAGATGAAGAGATCCGGGTTCCTTGTGGCCTCGCTGCAGGGCGATCTGCCCCAGAACAAACGGCAGGAGGCGCTCAATGGTTTTCGCAACGGCAAATACCAGGTACTCGTGGCCACCGACATTGCAGCCCGCGGCATCGATGTTTCCAAGATATCACATGTGATCAATTATGACATGCCTGACACGGTCGATGCCTACACGCACCGCATCGGACGCACCGGCAGGGCCACCAGAACCGGGGATGCCTTCACCTTTGTGACGCGCCCGGACAGGGCTTTTGTATGGACCATCGAAAATGTTCTTGGTGAAAAGCTGGAAAGGCGGATATTGGCGAATTTCGATTACACGATACCAGCGCCGGCCGCCGGCAACGGATCCGGCCGCTTGCGGCGCTCCGGGAATCGACCAGGCTTAACAAATGTTTCGAAAGAAACTCCGGCACGACATGCCCACTCTTCCTCGCCGGCTTCGCGGCCCGCTTCAGGCGCGAGGAGAGGACGGAAGGATCTTTCCCAGTTCCCGTTTCTTGTTGATTCGTCCCAAATGAAATCGCGCCGGTCCCACGGCATGCGTTAGTCGCGCCTCTTTTCAGCAGATCGTCAACGGTCCATTGTGATGTGGTTACATACAGGAAAGAGGAATGCTGATTTTTGATCGGGGTTTATCCTCAACTCCGGAAGCATTATCTTCCCAATGCAAAGCCTTTGACATTCAAATGCATCAGGGCCTTCCACTGGAGTAAATTTACTCATCTCTCCAAGAGAGATGAGTACTCTTTTCCTTAGCCCTTTTTCATCACTTCCTTCATCTAATATTGTCTTCACGATTCTGCCCTCCCATAACACATTCCATGCATAAATTATCTTGACAATGGTTTGACATCAAACTATATTGCCTCCATGAAAAAGGATCACATCATTTTTCTGATCGGGCGAATCCAGTACAAGGCCAATCGGTTTCTCTCCCAAGAAATGAAGTCCCATCACATCAAAGGATTGGCCCCGTCCCACGGCGAGATACTGGGTTCTCTGATGGCGCGCGGGCCATTACCCATGTCAGAAATCGGGAGGATTATCGACAAGGATAAATCTACAATAACAGCCCTGGTGAACAAATTGATTAAAATGGGTTACGTAGAAAAGAGGAGTGATCCCGCCGACAGTCGTATTAGTCTTATTGCCTTAACGCGAAAGGGCATGGCATTGAAGCCCCACTTCCAACTCATCGCTCAGAAATTGCGGGCTCATTCATACAAGGGGGTATCGGACGACGAAAGGGAAACATTGGTTAATCTGCTCACTAAACTCAACACTAACCTTTAATTTTCTTTCTGTAAAAATTTGACGCCAAACTGTTAACAAGCAGAATTGAATATCTAAAAAGCAAACGAGGAGGACGCATATGCAGTTCGACAACATTATTTTCCAAAAGGCCAATCAGGTTGCCGTCATCAAATTCAACCGGCCCAAAGCGTTTAATGCAGTTAATGTTGATTTATTTAGCGATATCATCAAGGCACTGGAAATCTGCGCAGACGACAGGGATGTAAAGGTGATAGTACTTACGGGAGAAGGCAAGGCCTTCTGCGCGGGAGGCGACGTGGCGCTCTTTGAAAGCTCACCCGATATAAGCGAGACACTGCGGCAACTGACGAAGTTCCTGCATTTTACGATCGTCGGCATCCGCCGCACTTCGAAGCCCGTCATTGCCATGATCAACGGGACGGCTGCCGGGGCGGGAGTGAGTATTGCCGCCGCGTGTGACCTCAGGATATGCGCTTCATCCGCGAAGTTCAGGCAGGCTTACACTTCCATCGGGCTGATTCCTGACGGCGCATGGACCCTTCTGGTTCCGCTACTGATCGGATTTAGCAAGGCGTCAGAGCTGGTGTACATGGACCCTGTATTCGATGCCAAGGAGGCCCTCCAGATGGGGCTCGTCAATCAAGTGGTCGCTGATAGCGAGCTTGAAAAAACTACCATGGATATTGCGCTGAAGCTTGCCTCGGGCCCGACAATATCTTACTCTATCGTGAAGGAAAATTTTAATAATGCCCTCTTCGGATTGCTGGAGCGGCAGCTCGAACTGGAGCGGCGGGGACTGATCTGGGTTGGCAAAACAGCGGACGCGAAAGAAGGGATAGCCTCTTTTATAGGAAAAAGAAAACCCAGCTTTAAGGGGCAGTAGATCCACTGAGAAAGCTTGTGCTTCCCATTGCCGGCAATAATTTCGCAATTACACGATTGATGCGCATACTAACATACTAAATGAGCCGTCTCATCGCCGGGTGGGCGGCTCATTATTTCCATCCGCAATTCACCAATTCCAAATGTCCATTGATTCGTGCCGTCAAAACTCTCAGCCTACTCCCCATTACCCCTTGCAATTGCCATTTTCTGATGATCCGAGGAACCGAAATGGTAGAACCATACCCCGAGATGTACGATCGTGACAGTTTGTCCAACTGCATTTAAAGATTGCAATTTTTCATATTCCTATGAGATAAACTGCGTGGGGGAACAGGCTTCCCCGTCATTTTCAACCAAAATGAGATATCAACCTTAACTGTTTTCTCATGTGAAGGAGTAAAGAGGAGAGGTTAAAATGAACATCTTCTTGATCCTAATCCTTGCTGCTCTGGTTATAACTCTTTTTAATATATCATCGCAGAGAAAAAAATCCCGCCGCAAACCAGCTCACCGTGCGGCTGATACGGAAAAACGTCATAAAGAGAAATCGCCGGCGCCGTCTCATGCCAAGACTCAGGGCGGGGAAGCCCAAAGAAAAACCTTCCTTGACTCTTATCCCGCCCTAAAGGAAGTGCCCTATACATCTGTGCCTGACGGTGTTGCTCCAAGATCGATAGAGGATCTGAGTCCGGACGTCATAGAAGCGGTCAAAGGAAAAATCTCCACCGTCAAGCCCATCCCTGTAAATTACTTAAAACTGATGAACCTCCTGCGAAACCCGGAGTCCAATCCGGGAGAGATTACATCAGTCACTGTTACAAACCCCGTTTTTTCCGCCAGGATCCTGCGGGCGGTGAATTCCGCATATTTCAACCGTCCCGAAAAGATAACGTCGGTAGGCAGGGCAATAAGCCTTTTGGGATATAACAGCGTAAGGGCATTGGTTCTGCAGGAGACACTTAATAACGTAATGCCTCAGGAGCAATACGGCAATGCTGATGTATACAGCAAGACCTGGGCCCACTCTGCCGTGGTTTCCGTCTGCTCGGGACATCTCGGCAAGAACATATTTCAATTCTCCGAATATGAAATGGGCACGATGGGACTTCTCCATGACATAGGCAAGTATTTTATTCACATGCTAAAACCGGTGGGAGAGGCATCGACGGAATCGCCTGTCATGATAAGGGAAGAGCAACAATATGGAATAAACCATGCATCTTTAGGAAGCCTCTTTGCAAAGAACTGGGAACTCTCAGACAGCATCGTGAAAGGTATCGAATACCATCACTATCCCTCATTTTTCCCTCCCGAATCGATCCCCGAACCTTATAGAAGAGAGGCCTTCATAATTTGTCTGTCAGACCTGATCTGTAAGGTATTAGGATACTCAGCCAATGACGATGAAAAACTGCCCATCAGGAATGAATACTATGAAATGTTTAAGATGCGGCCTGACCTTGAGGAGAATGTTACGCCCCGCCTGATAAAAGAAATAGAAAAAGCACACGTCACCGTGCAGTCCTACATCCATACGCCGTGACCAAATTGAAGGCGGTCGTTAACCCGCCGGCTATGAGGGCTGATCTAAAGTTCGCTGCAATGGCAATAAAATAAACGGTAACGCGTTTTAATCAGTGACCACAATTTGCCCACTCTTTTTCCAAAGAAAGAATAGACCATGTTTGTACATTTCTGGATGGCAAAGTCGCCCGTCGTGGCGACTGAAGAAATGAGCCTTGAAGACGCGTTATATCTAATGCGCAAACACAAGATCAGACGGCTGCCTGTCGTCCATGGGGAAAACGATCTTTGCGGAATGATCGTCATCTCGGATATCTATCCCTATGTCGGTCCCCACGCGATGACCAAAGCCCTTTTTTCTCCCGAAGTCACTGAACAATTGCGAAATATCCATGTAGGGTCGGTAATGACCAAGTCACCCATTACCTGTGATCGCCATGCGACGGTCGATGAAATCGGGGTAATAATGCGACGTCATAAGATAGGAGCTGTTCCTGTCGTTGAAGGAACCAAACTTGTTGGCATTATCACGGAATCTGATATTCTGGGGGCATTGTCGAATATTGCCCAGATTGGATCTGACAGCAAGCGCATATTTTTCCGCATCCCCGTCATAGATAGAATCAACACTTTTTACAGAATCGTATCTTTATGCGAACAGAACGAGCTTGAGATTTTGACCATCCTCATCCACCCCATTCCGGAAGAACATAGCCATCTGGTCATGCTGAGGGTACGCGGCAAAAAAGTATCTGAATTTATCGATATGTTGTGGCGTAACCATTATGAAGTGCTGGTTACATCTCTGAAGCAAGACGAGAAATAGGCGTTTTTATGCTGCGTATAGAAAATTGGGCGCTGTCCCTAATATCTACTTGTTAAATATCTACTTGTTAGGCAAATAAGGAGGAGAAACAATGGCCATCAATGAGGAATTGTTGAACTTCGTCAGGGATGCCTTGGCGCGCGGCCTTTCGCGACCCCAAATTGAAGACGCATTGCTGAAGGCGGGTTGGGAATCGGATCAGGTGAAAAGTTCACTTACTGCTTTTGCTGAGATCGAATTTCCGATTCCGGTGCCGAGGCCAAAGCCATACCTCTCTGCACGCGAAGCGTTCATGTACCTCGTCCTCTTTACAACCTTATATATCACCGCTTACCACCTTGGAAGCCTGATCTTCCAGTTCATCAACCGCGCCTTTCCAGACCCCGCTGCGCCCGCCGGTTTCGATGAGTATACACTACAGAGAATCCGCTGGGCAGTTGCCTCCCTCATCATTGCTTTTCCGGTCTTTCTCTATGTATCACGATTGCTCACCCGTGCAGTCAGTCGCGACCCCAGCAAGCGTACTTCAAAAGTCCGCAAGTGGTTGACATACATAACGCTGTTTATTGCTGCCAGCGTGATCATCTGCGACTTGATTGCCCTTATCTATAACTTCCTGGGTGGAGAGCTTAGCGTGCGCTTTTTCCTGAAAGTGTTGACGGTCGGAACGATCGCTGGCGCGATCTTTGGATATTATCTTTGGGACATACGCACGGAAGAATCGGAGACCAGAGCATGAAGGGGCCAGGAAAAAGCATTTTCGTCGCGTCAGTTGTTATCATAGTCGTGGCTGTGGTGGTCGGCGGGCTCATTCTGCTTGGTTCTCCAGTCCAGGAACGAATGCGGCGGATAGACGCTCAGCGAGTAGCCGACCTGAGTGCTGTTGCCAGCGCAGTTGACCTTTACTGGACCCGGCATAAGAGTCTACCCGCTTCGCTTGAGGACATTTCGAGGGAACGCGGAGGTTCCGTAAGACTGTTAGACCCTGATACGAAGCAGCCCTATTCGTACAGGAGGATAGGCGACAATTCCTATGAGTTGTGCGCACATTTCGCGCGCGATTCGGCCGATCAGTCTGACACCCTTCATAAGAATTTCTGGGCTCATGGGCAAGGCAGGCAGTGTTTCAACCTTAAAGTACAGGAGGTCAAGCGGTAGCATAGCGTGGAAATACAAGGGAGCCAGGATACACGGCACAGCATAATTGGGGACAGCTGTCCCTAATATGCCGCATATCGGACTGCAGTACACCTCTGTGAGCAGGCTGATCAGCCGTTCCAGAATATGCAAAAAGACAAGACCTGACCCCCCGATGTTCCTGTTGGCGTAGACGACATATTTAAGAAAAACGGCAAATGTCCGATAGACTGATTGAGTTCGGGGATATGTACGGCTAAGAACCAGAGCATCGTCGTCGAAATTGTTTATAGCTCATTGATATTATATATAATAAATTCTAATACATACTCTATTCTAAAAACAAGACTTGACAAAGTTGCTATTATTTTTTAGAAAGTTCTTGAGTAATTGATACTAAGGATGATATCATTTTGTCTAAAAAGAAACTAGCCTACTATAAAGACAATTTCAGAAACTATTCTGTTCTTATGCCTTGGAAATATTTTGTTGATGTTTTAACGAAATGTTATAGTTTTGATATCATACCGAAGAAAGGGGCTAGCAGGGTTTTTGTTAGACAGAATGAACGATTTAACGCAGACGAGCCTCATGGAAGAGAAGACTATGTCTCGAAAGAAGATAGGAAAAAGGCAATAAAAGCTTTGATAAGGCTTGGAGAGTTTGATGAATAGGAGAACAAAGTGAAAGACACAAAATATTACATGGAACTAAATTATCCAATTACTATTGATAAATTTGAAGAATATGATCGGAAAATTAGGTACGTCGCTGAGATAAGCGATTTACCGGGCTGTAGTGCACACGGTGACACGTTAGAGGAAGCTTTGGAAAAACTTGAGGACGCAAAGATTGGTTGGTTCGAAGTAAGTCTAGAGAGGCATTTAGATATACCAGAGCCGATTACAGAAGAACAATTTAGTGGAAAATTTCTTTTAAGAATTTCGTCAAAGTTACACAGACAACTTGCTTTGCGAGCCAGTAAAGAAGGGCAGAGTTTAAACCAATTTATACGAACTGCATTGGAAAGGCATGTAGAACAGGATTTAATGGTTGCAAGAATCGAAAAATGTATTGATGAGAAGCTCAATGAATTAAAAATTTTAATAAGTAATTCGCCGCCTATTGTAGTGACAGAAGGATCATTAACTTTTCATAGGGTAGCTGCGACTCGCGAGGAGCAAACACATGGTAATCGTCCTATTTACGAGCGCATTGCTGCTTAAATACAACCGATTAGTCTGGAGATAAGATATGAAAATAGGAAAGCGTATTATAAAAGGATATATAGATTTTGAAGCGATAAGTGAACCATGGAATGTATATGCCCTTAAAGATGGCAGTGTTCTGAAATTTAGATTGATCCTAATAAAGGTTATTCCTGTATCGGAAAAAGGAACCAAGGGTTATGCAGTAAATGCAGGTCATGTTGCTGGTGTACTCGTGCCAAAGAAGTTGAAGGCGATCCCCTCAGCCTCTGATGGAAGTGATTACAAAATTGATAAAAAAGATATCCCTTATCAAATAATAAATGAAGAATGGAATGAGTATAAGCTTGAAGATGGAACTATCTTAAAAGTTAAACCAGCCATTAGCAGTGTTAGTAGATCGAAGACCATCGATGCTTATGGCGATCCAATCTATCTGATTAATCATCAAGCTCTTGTAAAAGTGTAAAAATATAAGTTACCATTGTGCAATTGCCTTCCCAGAGGAGGTATTGCGTGGCAAAGCTTTATTCGTGATATGAAGCACAGTCGATGCGCTAGTCTGTGCAAAACCTGCACTACTCTTCAATAAGAGTGGACGCAGCGGGAATCAAACCCGCGGCCGAAAATGTTCCCCTGCAGCTTCTATATAGAAGTTCTTCATAGATCATAGCTTCAGCTACTCCCCGATCGAAAACGAAAGGCGGGCCAATCAGATTTCTGCTACACGTTTGGCATAATCGGAATTGCTCAGTATTCTTTTAGCGAACCGAACATACTTGCCCACGATGGCCCTGACGGCTAATTTCAGCGTATAGGATTTTATGGGTTTTTCGATTAAGTAGTTGATGTTCGAGGCAATACACATATTCACGATGTCATCGCTGGCCTTACCAGTTATAATCACCGTGTCTTCGAATGCCCAGGCACACTGATCGGCAATTTCATCCAAAAAATCAAAGGCGGTTTTCTTGTCAAGATAAACATCCAGGATGAATATGGCCATTCCCAATTTTTTCTTTTTGCAAAAGCTTAACGCATCGCTAAAAGTGGTGAACGAGTGGATATCCCCCCATACATAGAAGCCCTTCAAGATTTCTGTGATCAATGAACAAATCTGGGGATCGTCATCAAGGACAATTACATCGAGTTTATCGGACATCACTTATCTCCCTTCTGGAAGTTTCCGAAAATAATCAACCTGCTGATGAATGCAAGAATGGTGAAGGTGCAAAGACACGGGTAACATATCAAAGAAGCACATTGGGGATCAAATCTTTATTCTTGACAAGAAAGACGGCCGCTAAATTAGTGTCTTCAAAGCGTCCGCAACTCTTCAATATTGGTGGAGGCGGCGGGAATCGAACCCGCGTCCGAAAATATTCCACTGCAGCTTCTACATACTTGTCCTCTGTTTTAATCTCACTCTCGACAACTCCCGGAGGCAGGATTTATTGAGAGCCATCCCTTTTGGTTTTCGCCCCTTTCACCTCGGGAAAGTGAAATCAGCTATCCTGCCTTTATGACGCCCTGATCTGATCCGACAGGCGGGATCAGTAAGACGTAGCCGTCTATGCGGCTAAAGCGTAATCGAAGTTCTTTGCGCTTAAATGTTTCCTACCTGTTTAACGAGGCCTGGTAGGAACCTCGGTATGCCACTACAGCTTCCATACCCCCGTCGAAACCTTTGCGCCCCCATAATGGAGTGGATATAGAATCTACCTTAATATAGGTCTTGATAGAGTTTTAGTCAAGCGAATTGAGAGCCCTAATTCTGGATTCCCGCTGGAGCCTGTCCTCGATTGTCCTTATCGGGGACGGGAATGACATGGGGGGCGAATTGTCGCATCGCTGCCGCTGGATTCCCGCTGGAGCCTGCCCTCGATTGCCCTTATCGGGGGCGGGAATGACGTTGGGGGTGAATTGAGGCGGGCGCTTATCTTAATCTTTTCGCCGCATTCCCCGCTCGATTTCCCTCCGATCTTCCTTGACCTTCAGGCTCTCCCGTTTGTCATAACGTTTCTTACCCCGTCCGACCCCGATTTCCATCTTCACATTTCCGCTCTTAAAATACAATTTCAGCGGAATGAGAGCCAAGCCTCTTTCCCTGGATTTTCCGTAAAGCCTCTTGATCTCCCCCTTGTGGAGCAGAAGCTTTCGCACCCTCAAGGGATCATGATTCTCCCTGTTGCCATAGGTGTAAGGACTGATGTGCATTTCATGGACGAAGACTTCTCCGCCCTTTACCAAGGCATAGCTGTCCTTGAGATTCGCCTTCCCTTCCCGGAGCGCCTTCACCTCCGTGCCTACAAGGGCGATACCTGCCTCATAGGTGTCGTCTATGAAGTAGTTCAGACGCGCCGTCTTATTCTGGGCGATTATTTTTTGTCCTGCTGGTTTCTTTTTCGCCATGTTCCCTCAACCATAGATGACACGTTTGACAGAGGCAGAATTCCTTGCTGCTTCTGTCCTCTCTGGATTCCCGCCTCCGCGGGAATGACATAGGAGGGGCGGGAATGACAGTGGAAACATCTGGATCAGACAAGATTCCTCGTCGCTTCGCTCCTCGGAATGACACAAACTCTACTTCATATCTCTCATATCTTGCGGCAGATAATCGCTTTTGATGTGTCTCAGTGCCTTGTAGATATTATCACGGATGTTCTTGTTATCGCGCTCCATCTTTTTCAAGAGTTTCTTGATATAGACCCGCCGGGAAATCTTGCTCGTAGGGCATTTATTCTTGGCGGACGGCAGACGCTGTTCATTCGCATATTTTTTTATCAGGTCCTCCCCGATATAAGCGAAAGGACGGATGATATGAAGCTTCCCCTGAAAGATCGTTTGCTTCGGCATCATGGTGCTGATCTCCCTCCCAAAGAAGATGTTGATGAGAAGCGTTTCTATAATGTCATCCTTGTGGTGGGCGAAGGCAATCTTGTTGCAGTCCATCTCCGCCGCTATTTCGAAGATCCTCTTCCTCCTCAACCGCGAACAGAGGAAACATGGGTTTTTCTTATTGTAGTCACTGTGGGAAAGAGGCCCGATGTCCGTCTTTTCCATATAGTGATCGAGGTTATTTTTTCTCAGGTATTTTTCAAGTTTATCATAGCCAGTATACGTCGGATCGAACCCCGGGTCAATATTTACGGCGATGATGAAAAACGGCGGCACATACACCATGGGAGTATTGAGAAGGTCAAGAAGGGCAAGGCTGTCTGTGCCGCCGGAAACACCGACGAGGACCCTGTCCCCCTCTTCTATCATGTTATAATCCAGGACAGCCTTTTCCATCCATTTTTTCAGATGGAGAAAAAGTTTTGTTTGTTTGTTACCTGACACAACCCACACGTCTCCTTTACCCAGTTGCTCCTGATGTACACAAGTTTCCGTATTTTATCAAGGTCGTTCACATTTACGACAACGGCCTTGAATTTTTATCCGGATTGGTATATTGAAAAGAGCATACTGACATAAACAAGAGGAGGTCATATGACTGAGATCATCAACGTATACGCGAGGGAAATTCTGGATTCAAGAGGCAACCCAACAGTTGAGGCCGAAGTGACACTTTTTTCGGGAGTTACCGGCCGTGCCGCCGTGCCCTCAGGCGCTTCCACGGGAGAGCACGAAATGCTCGAACTCCGTGATGGTGACAAGAAAAGGTTCCTGGGCAAAGGCGTAGTAAAAGCTGTCAGCAATGTTATCAACAAAATCGGGCCGGAGATCATCGGCATGGACAGCCTCAATCAGAGGGAGGTCGATTACACGATGATCTCTCTGGACGGCACGCCGAATAAAGGCGCCCTCGGCGCCAACGCCATTTTAGGCGTATCAATGGCGTGCGCGAAGGCCGCTGCGGAAGCCATGGAACTGCCCCTCTACAAATACATCGGCGGCATCATCGCCAAGGATATCCCCGTCCCCATGATGAATATCATTAACGGCGGCCAGCACGCGGACAACAACGTTGATATTCAGGAATTCATGATCATGCCCCTCGGTTCGAAGACTTTCAAGGAAGGATTACGCATGTCCGCGGAGGTTTTTCACAACCTCAGATCTGTCCTCAAGGGCAAAGGCTATAACACTTCCGTTGGTGACGAAGGCGGATTCGCGCCCAACCTCAAATCCAATGAAGAAGCCTTCATGGTGATTATGCAGGCCATAGAGAAAGCGGGATACAAGCCGGGAAAGGACATCTGCATCGCCATTGATTCCGCGGCAAGCTCATTTTTCGAAAAGGGGAAATATATCATGGCGGCGGAAAAGAAACCTACCAAGACGGCCGCGGATATGGTCAAGTTCTATCAGGACATGGTAAAAAAATATCCCATCGTATCCATTGAAGACGGCCTGGCGGAGGACGACTGGGACGGATGGAAGCTCCTCACAGACACCCTGGGAAGCAAGGTCCAGATCGTGGGGGACGATATTTTTGTGACAAACAAGAAAAGGCTGGAAAAAGGGATCGCCATGGGCGTCGCCAATTCCATTTTGATTAAGCTAAACCAGATCGGGACGCTGACAGAAACGATGGAAACTATTCAAAGAGCGAAGGAGGCAGGCTACACGACTGTCATATCTCACAGGTCCGGCGAAACGGAAGACAGCTACATGGCGGATGTGGCGGTAGCTGCGAACTGCGGGCAGATTAAAAGCGGATCTTTATCAAGAAGCGAGCGGCTGGCAAAATACAACCAGCTCCTGAGAATAGAAGAGCAGCTCGGTGATTATGCCGTCTATCCCGGAAGATCAGCGCTCTACAGCATAAAAAAGAAGTAGGAGCAGCCCCCGGAATCACCGCCTGAGGCTCAGAAAATTTAAAGCCGTTGTCAGGGACCTTCTCAGGTTGTGACAACGGCTTTTTTTATCATTGAAGGACTACGGCGTCTCTGGGCACTTCACTTGTTTATGAGGGCCGCATGGGCAGCCGCCAGTCTCGCAATGGGCACACGGAACGGTGAGCAGGAAACGTAGTCCATTCCAACGCGGTGGCAGAGGTCGATGGACTTCGGATCGCCGCCGTGCTCGCCGCAGATACCGACCTTCAGCTTGGGACGCGTAGAACGGCCTTTCCTGGTACCCATCTCGACTAACTGGCCGACTCCCCTCTCATCCAGGCTCTGGAACGGATCTTCGGGCAGGATCCTCTGCTCGAGATAAATGGGCAGGAATCCGCCGATGTCGTCACGAGAGAAACCGAATGTAGTCTGTGTGAGGTCGTTTGTACCAAAGGAGAAGAATTCGGCGGTCTTGGCAATGTCGTCCGCCGTCAGAGCCGCCCTCGGCACCTCGATCATCGTCCCGACCAGGTATTCGAAGGTTACGCCTTGTTCCTTCATCACCTCCGCCGCCATACGGCGGATGATGGCTTCCTGATGATTGTACTCAGAAGCGGTACCCACCAAGGGGACCATTACTTCCGGATAAACTTTAATGCCCTTTTTGGTCAATTCCGCGGCGGCCTCGAAAATCGCCCGGGCCTGCATTTCCGTAATCTCCGGATAGGCGATGCCCAGACGGCATCCGCGATGACCGAGCATCGGGTTGAGTTCGTGCAGAGACTCGACACGAGCTTTAAGTTTCTTTACGGTAATGCCGAGATCTTTGGACAGCTCTTTTATCTGCTGACTGTCGAGGGTCACAAATTCATGCAAAGGAGGATCGAGGAGACGAATCGTCACAGGCAGACCCTGCATGGCTTCAAGGAGGCCCATGAAATCCTGCCTCTGAAATGGCAGGAGCTTCATAACCGCCTTGCGGCGATCCACTTCCTTCTCCGCAAGGATCATCTCACGCATAGGCATGATGCGCTCCGGGCCGAAGAACATATGCTCCGTGCGGGTAAGCCCGATACCTTCAGCGCCGAAGACACGCGCCTGGGCGGCGTCCTGGGGACGATCGGCATTGGTGCGCACACCGAGCCTGCGGAATTTGTCCGCCCATCCCATGAGCTCCGTATATTCCTTATTAGTCGCAAGGTCAGGCCTTACGGACGGGACCTTTCCCTCATATACCCGGCCTATCGAACCGTTGAGAGAAATCCAGTCGCCCTCCTTTATTGTCCTGCCGCTGACGGTCATCAACTTTTTATTGATGTCGATGTCCAGGGCGGAGCAGCCGACGATGCAGCATTTGCCCCATCCACGGGCCACGAGCGCGGCATGGCTGGTCATACCGCCTTTTGCGGTCAACACAGCCTCGGCGACGTGCATGCCGTGCACGTCCTCTGGCGAGGTCTCGTGACGCACAAGAATGATTTTTTTGCCTTCCTTTGTCCATTTCGCCGCATCATCGGCAGTGAAAACTACCTGGCCTGTGGCGCCGCCGGGACCCGCGGGCAAGCCCTTGGCAAGTACACGGGCTTTTTGCTCCTCCGCCGGATCAAGCATGTCGTGCAGCAGTTCATCGAGCTGCGCCGGCCTCACCCGGAGGACAGCCGTGGCTTCATCGATGAGACCTTCCCGCACCATTTCCACGGCCACTTTCACCGCTGCGGGGCCGTTGCGCTTGCCTGTGCGTGTCTGGAGCATCCACAGGCGGCCATCCTGGATGGTAAACTCGATATCCTGCATGTCTTTGTAATGTTTTTCCAGCCTGTTTCGTATATCTGCCAGTTCTCCGTACAACGGCGGCATGGCTTCTTCGAGGCTCTGGATGTGTTTCGTGTCATCAGTTTTGTTTTTTATGTTTAGCGGATTAGGCGTGCGCAGGCCAGCAACGACATCTTCACCCTGCGCATTCACAAGCCATTCACCATAAAATATATTTTCTCCCGTCGCGGGGTTTCTCGTGAAGGCGACACCGGTTGCGCTATTCTCGCCCATGTTCCCGAAAACCATGGACTGGACACTTACGGCAGTGCCCCATTCATCCGGGATACCCTCGATGCGCCGATAAGAAATGGCACGCTTTCCATTCCAACTGTGGAAGACGGCGCCGATTCCACCCCAGATCTGTTCGTAGGGATCATCGGGAAATTCTTTTCCCAGGATTTTCTTGACTATGTTTTTGAATATTTTGGTTAGCTTTTTCAGGTCTGCCGCAGTGAGATCAGTGTCCTGAACTACGCCCAGCTTTTTTTTCATCTTGTCCATCGCATGCTCGAGCTGTACGCGGACCCCCCTGCCCTCTTCCGGTTCGATTCCGGCTGCCTTTTCCATGACTACATCCGAGTACATCATGATCAGACGACGATATGCATCATAGGCAAAGCGCTCGTTACCGGTTTTTGCGATCAGACCCTTTATCGTCTTTTCATTAAGACCGACATTCAAAACGGTTTCCATCATGCCGGGCATGGAGGAGCGGGCACCGGAGCGAACGGAAAGCAACAGGGGATTTCCCGGATCACCGAATTTCGCCTGCATAATTGATTCAACATCAGCGAGAGCCTGCTTCACTTCCGCTTCAAGCTCGGGCGGATAAGATTTATTGTGCTGATAGTAATAATTGCAAACTTCGGTCGTAATAGTGAAACCGGGAGGCACCGGTATGCCAAGATTAGCCATTTCCGCCAGATTAGCCCCCTTGCCTCCGAGTAGTTCTTTCATTTCCGCCTTGCCGTCTGCTTTGCCGCCTCCAAACTCATATACATACTTTTTTGACATCTTTCTCTCCCCTGAATCTCAAGCAGTTTTAGTTTTAAAGTTTTTCCCCTCATTCCGTATGAAGTTAATGGTGCAATAATACGGGGGAATAATCTTCCAAATTATAATAATTGTCTATCAGCCTTGTCCTGTGAAGTCAAATGGAAATGTGATTTGCAATCGCCAAGATGAAATTTTTTCTTAAATGGGCAAATAATTCTTGACAGGATTCTCGTTCATGTAGAATATTACGCGTCTAAATGATTGAGAAAGCAAAATGATGAGTTTTTCTCGCAGGGAATCTAATCCGTGAGGAAGACGCGGCATATCAATTATGAAAGGAGGTGAGTTCCGGAGATTTGCAGAGACATGTGACATGTCTCGAGAAACTAATTAAGTAAATAGGAGGAATAAAAATGAGAAAGACTTTAAGTTGTGTTATTCTTAGTTTGATCCTTGTTATGGTGTTAGCCCCGTTAGCGATGGCCGCTGCTGCTCCTGCTGCTGCACCTGGTGCACCAGTTGACTATACAAAGGCGATCGTGATTGGATGCAGTCTTATAGCAGTAGGCATTGCCATGGGATTCGGCACAATCGGTACGGGCATTGGAATGGGAAACGGATTGAGCGGCGCCACAAACGCCGTCGGCAGAAATCCGGAAGCACAGGGAAAGATCCTGCTGACCATGATGGTTGGTCTGGCTATGATCGAATCACTCGCGATCTATGCTCTGGTTATTGCATTGATCGTACTCTACGCCAATCCTCTGATTAAGTTCATTGGCATGTAGAAATCTGGTATTATAAGAAAACAGGGAGGGGGAGCGCTACCACGACTTCAACTCCCTTTTTTTGTGAAATTTTTTCGGCAGGGGAGTTTTCGCAATACTTCAAGTACCGGAGAATCCTTTTCTCTACCTTTCACTACAATCCTCGACACATCGAAGCCTCAATATGCCACCAACTTCTTCGGAAACTAACACGTAGAGATAATAGATTAACTGCAAGATGCACAACGGCGCAGCGGAAAGTAGTCTATGATTTTAGTAAAGAGAGAGGCCGGAAGTTTGCCTCCCGGCCTTTTGGTCCTATTTGTCCTCTTCGTCATCTTCATCGAGTTGTGCAGATTCCTGCGCATCCGCAGGGACTTCCGCGTCGATTGACCGCCCGATTCCTCGCGAGAGGAGTGCCGATATGAAGAAGAGAAGAATGACTGAAATGATAATGATCAGGACGATTGTCGTGGTCCACGCCTTCACTTCTTTTTCTACGTCCTGAGAAGCTTTCATGGCAATCTCATTGAATTTTTCCACGTTCACTCCCATTCCGACCCATCCGAATCCACCAGGTTTAGGGTAGTCATTGGAGTAGAATTTAATGGGTGCATAGGCTACAAATTTTGTCTGACCGGCAAATTTGTACATCTTGATGCCTGTATTTCCGGCAGCCGCATCCTTTGCGACTTCCGGCAGACCCGGATCCATAAAACCGAGAAGGCTAATGTTCAGTGCCTCTTCTCCCTTTTTGGTCATTGCCTCTGCAGTCTTATCGGTAAGAGGAGGAACCGGTGTTCCGTCGCCATACAGACCCTCTATGTGATAATCATTGGGGTGTGCAATGACAAGCCCTCCGTTATCCACCATGTAGGCGTAGTTTCCTGTCGCTACGTCCGCCCTGAATACATACCCGGACTGGGTTGGTATAATATGATCGGTGAACCCGGCAACATGCTGAAAATCAAGGGCAAGACTGATAACGCCTGAAAATCCTTCTTTGCCGAATATCGGTGTGGCCATGCGAATAATTCCCTGAAAACGTTTGCCCTTTTCAAAATCGAATTTATTCACATACCATCCCGTGACATGGGAGATATATACCTCGCCTTTATTCAGTTTCGATGCCTTGCTGAAGTAGTCCTCGGATTTGTATTTCGTATTGGCCGGATTACTCACATTCACCATGCCCGATTTAGCAGCCCCGCCATCCACAATCTTTATCACCTCATTACCATTCCTATCGATGAGGGCCATCTCTGTGTAGAGATGGGCAAAGACCTGTCGGATTTTATTATCCTCTTTTACCCAGACTGCTTTCTTGTTTTCATTGACAAATTGCTTGTAGCTTGATTCGGTCGCAGGGATGATGGTTGCAATCAACAAATCCTTCTTTCTTTCCATGAGAAAATTGGCAACCTCGTCCGCCGTATTAATGGCGCGTATCTTGATTTCTTCCTGAGATTTCTGATCGAGAACGTTGATTGCTCGTTCTTTCGCTGTAATCCCTAATTTTAGAATGCCGTTGGCAATCAGAATAGCCATCAGTGAAAAGGGGATTACGATAAGCAGGAAGAATACTCTCGCTACTGTAAAAAGCTGCTTATCTTTTTTATTTTCTGGCATTGCCTTCTCCCCCTAACTTTTGTCAGATTTAAAGTTAATTGTTTCCAAATGAATTAACCTAAAAAATAACGCATAAAGGGGTTTGCAAACAGAAGGACAAGCGAAACAACCAGAGCATAAATGGCGATCGATTCTGCCATGGCCATACCGATAAGCATGGTCATCATGATTTTACCCTGAACGCCGGGGTTTCTTCCCACGGCCTGACATGCGCCGTTAGTAGCAGTACCGATTCCCAAGCCGGCTCCGACGGCGCCTATGCCCATAGCCAAACCTGCCCCCAACATGGCGCCTACTGCAAAGAGGACCTTTGTGTACGATTCACCCGTTGGAATTGCTTCTGCAGCATATACAAGCTGTGAGGACAATAACAGAGCAGCCATTGTTGAAAATAGAGTTAATAAAGTTTTTCCGAATTTCCGTAACATTTTTTTTCTCCTTTCCTGTTAAAAGTTAATCCAAAATTCCCCATCCCATAACATGAAAACATGTCGGGGGAAATAGGAAATATTATAAAAACTGCGTAACGCATTGCAACAGGCATGCCATTAAAGCGGGTTCAGCGCGTATCTGTGCTAACATCATGCAACGACATTGTTATTTCTATTTATCTGCTAAACGAAATGTCTATTTCGAACGCATGATGTTTTAACGTTTTGTTCAATTGACTCTGCCGTTTGAACGAAAAGTGTAATCCTGTTCGAAATAAGTTAAGATTAAGCCGCCTGCGAATTCTTATATTCGCTTCTTCTTCCATTTAGCTTTAGCTGCAAGAAGGATTCGAGTACTCAAGGGTTCAAGTGTTTGAACCACTCCCTTAAATCCTCGACCCCTCGGATCCCGAAAATGCCGCAGCTTTCTCGGAGATGATCTATATATTTCTGTTGAAAATTTGCAGTTAGACCGGTATATCAGGTGAACACTACAACTTTAAGAGGTCTAATATGCAGGAGATCTTAACGGCAGTAACGTATCTCGTTGTGTGGCTGATATGTGCGCGGGTAATTGAAATTGAGAGCGGATTGACGAAACTTCTTATCTCCCTTGGAGCAGCCATTGGCGTCTATATCGTGATAGGTGTCAAGGAATACAAGGACCGGAAATCCAAAGGAGCAGATGATTGACAGTGTCTGTTGCAGATTTCATAAAGAAAAACCTTAGGGTGCCCGTCTGGCTCACCACCCTGATAGTCATTATCATGATTGTCATGTTTTCTCTAATGATCAATCAGGCGAGGGTGAAGGAGTCCGCAGAGCAATACGGGAAGCAATATATGACTATCGCCAAAGGAACGGCTGCGGGGATCGACGATCTTTTTGACAGTGTGGAAAAAAGCTTGATTATACATTCCCGGCATCATGATGGAATGATGCGCGTAAACATGCGCGAGACTTATGACAACCTGGAAGGAAAGATAGATTTTTTGGCCATAAATGACCGTGAAGGTAAGGTTATCGAGGCATATCCGAGAACTTTTCACGACGCCATCTTGAAGAACATTTCAAGAAGTTCGGCTTTTCTCAAACTAATCCAGGACATCAAGAAAACCGGCAAACCCAGGATGAGCAGCCTTATTTCCGTGGATCTTAAAGCGGGTAACGGCCAGGGGAAAAAATACAGGATAGTTATCGTCGGTGTTCCGGAATTCGATTTGAACAGGAAATATGCAGGCATCGTATATGCCGCACTATCCCCTTCTTCAGTTGTCGAGCGATACATAAAAATTACTAAGACTGATCTGCCATGCGATGCGATCATTGCCGATGATACGGGAACTGTACTTTTCCATCCACTGAATGAATTCGTTGGCGCCGATATAAGTGCAGTTGTACGTGGCAAAACGGAACAGCCCATGCATCTGAAAGAAGGGATACTGATGGACAAGGCAGGTTATGATGACTATGAACTGCTCCAGACAGGAGGAATGTTCGAAAAAAGTATCGTGGGACACGCTCCGGCCGACTTGAACGATCGAAAGTGGTTTATCGCTGTCAGCACTCCTTATCATGTCGCCATTTCACAGATCAGAAAAACATTCTTCATTGTCATGCTGGAGGCCTTCGTACTTATTGTCACCGTGATTGTCGGGAGCGTGCTGATCGTATATTCGGGCAAGAAACGTCTCTTACTTGAGGAAGAGTTGAAGCACCTCAGGGATAGGGACATCTGGAGAGAACAGCTCGCGAGAGAGAAGAATACTTTAGAGGGGATTATTGAGGGTTCTCCCATACCGACGTTTGTCATTGACAGACAGCACAAAATTATTTTTTGGAACCATGCCTGCACGGAGTTAACCGGGTACGACAGCAAAGATATGATTGGTACTGACGGCCAGTATATGCCCTTTTACCATGAAAAAAGGCCGGTTATCGCAGACCTTATTGTCGATAACGATATTGAGGAACTCAAAAAGTATTACGCAAAAAAAAGTGTGCATAAGTCAACTGTTGTGGAAGGTGCTTACGAGGCAAGTGATTATTTTGAGGATCTGGGAGGCATGAACAGATACCTTTATTTTCTAGCTGCCCCTATTTATGACGAGAGGGGAGAAATTATTGCGGCTATCGAAACTCTACAAGACGTAACTAAGGAAAAAGAGATGGCCACAGAGATGAAAGAATATGCAGAATCCCTGTCCAAAGAGAAAAAGACTATTGTGGGCATCATAGAGGGTTCTCCCATACCGACGTTTGTCATTGACAGACAGCACAAAATTATTTTTTGGAACCATGCCTGCACGGAGTTAACCGGGTACGACAGCAAAGATATGATTGGTACTGACGGCCAGTATCTGCCCTTTTACCACGAGAAAAGGCCGGTTATCGCAGACCTTATTGTCGATAATGATATTGAGGAACTCAAAAATTATTACGCAAAAAAAAGTGTGCATAAGTCAACTGTTGTGGAAGGTGCTTACGAGGCAAGTGATTATTTTGAGGATCTGGGAGGCAAGAACAGATACCTTTATTTCCTAGCTGCTCCTATTTATGACGAGAGGGGAGAGATTATTGCCGCCATTGAGACGCTCCAGGATGTGACGAAGGAAGAAGAGCTGACCAAGAATATGAAAGAGTATGCGGAAAGCCTTTCCAACGAGATATATGAACTGATCAGGTTGCGAACTGATATACAGGAGGTTTACAATTACCTCCAATCTATATTGGATAGTTCTCCGGACCGGATATTCGCCCTTAGTGCCGATGGCATTATAAACTACGTGAGCCGCAGTTCGAATATAGATGACGGATCGATGCCCCGGCAGATGGAAGGCAGATATTTCACTGAATTTGTTGTTCCGGAGTACAGGGAATTTATGCTGAAGAAGTGGGAAGAGGTCAAAAGGGGAATGCACAGGCCCTTCGAGATTGAGGTGACGACAAGGGATGGCTCGAAGAGGAATTTGCTGATCACCACCGGTCCCATAAAAGGAACTGATAAATATCTCTTGGTGCAAAGGGATATAACGGAATTTAAGAATCTCGAGAAAAAATTTTATGACAGCCAGAAGCTTGCCGCTGTCGGCCAGCTCTCAGCCGGCATTGCCCACGAAGTAAGAAATCCGCTCTCATCCATCAAGATGAGCCTCCAGATTCTTGAAAAGAGATTAAATCCCACCGGGAATGATTTGAAACGGTTCAAGATAGCAGAGAAAGAGGTTGAGCATCTCGAGAAGATAGTCAATGATATCCTGATTTATGCGAAGCCGGCAGAACCGGAAATGAAGCCTGCAGATATCAGCGCTTTCCTTGAAAGTTCGTTATCGATGGTGGAAAAAGAACTGTCTGACAAGAAGATAGATGTGCAGTTTCATAACGATCCCGGCATTCCCCCGATAAAGATTGATTCATCTATGCTTAAGCAGGCATTCTTGAATATATATCTCAATGCCATAGACGCAATGGAAGAGGGAGGCAGGCTTCGGATAAAAACGAGGCTCGTAACAAATGGGCATAAATATGTCTCAATTGAAATAGACGATAGCGGTTATGGCATAGAGGAAGAGGATATGCCTCACCTGTTTAATCCGTTCTTTACAAGGAAAAGATACGGCACAGGCCTGGGCTTGACACAGGTTAAGAAATTTATCGATTTGCATCACGGTTCCATAGAAATATCCAGCAGGAAGGGCGAAGGAACGCAAGTTGTGGTTACTCTGCCTTTGGAAGAGAACAAGAAGAATTCTGAAACACCTGTTAACGATACCGAGGGACAAGAATGGCTAAAATTCTCATAATCGATGACGACAGTTCTATCTGTGAAACCATTGACCTTTATCTGACCGAAGAGGGACATGAGGTGCACACGGCCATGACCGGCACGGACGGGTTGAATAAGTTTGTGCAAACCTCGCCGGATGTTGTTATTCTCGACATAAGACTTCCGGATATTGACGGATTCACTGTTCTTGAAGATATACGGGAGGATGACGAGGACGCGAAGGTAATCATGATTACCGCTCATCATGACATGGACACGACGATTAACGCCATGAAGGAGGGCGCTTTTGATTATATCCGCAAACCCATCAACGTTGACGAGCTGGACATAACTATCCGCAAAGCACTCAAATCCATCGAAATGGAAAAGAAGATAAATGGTCTCCTCATGGAGCCTTTCCGGCAGTTCAAGGTCGGCGATATTATCGGCACGGGCAAGGACATGAGCGAGATATTCAAGACCATTGGCATAGTCTCCCAGAGTAAGACGACTGTATTGATACAGGGTGAGAGCGGAACGGGAAAGGAGCTAATCGCCAAGGTCATACACAACAACACATCGCCTAATGAGCCTTATATTGGGGTTAACTGCTCCGCCATCGTGGAAACCCTCCTCGAATCTGAACTCTTCGGACATGAGAAGGGTTCCTTTACGGGCGCCTTCGCCCGGAAGTTGGGAAAATTCGAGCTTGCCCGCTACGGTACGGTATTCCTGGATGAGATCAGTGAGATGTCCATAAACCTGCAGGCGAAACTCTTGAGAGTGCTTCAGGAGATGGAGTTCGAAAGAGTCGGCGGCAAGGACCATGTTAAGGTAAACGCAAGGATCATCACTGCTACGAATAAAGACCTCAAAACCCTCCTGAAGGAGGGGAAATTCCGGGATGATCTTTTTTATCGCCTCAATATCGTATCTATAAATATTCCTCCTCTCAGAGAGAGAAGGACGGACATCGCGCCCCTCGTCGATTATCTGATTACCAAGATTAACCGCGATCTTCATAAGCGCATCTTGGGCGTGTCCGACGAGTTAATGAATACATTTCTTAAATACAGCTGGCCCGGAAACGTCAGAGAATTGGAGAATCTCCTTGTCAGGGCCGTTGTCGTCGCCAAGGGACAGATCCTCGGGAGAGGAGACTTCCCGGAACTGCTGGAGGATCTTGAAAATAAGTACGAGCCTGAAAAAACCGGCGGAATTGACTTCATGGAAACGGGGAAATTACTGACACTTGATGAGATTGAAGAGAGATACATCCGGAAAGTCATCAAGGCAAGCGGCAACAAAACGAAGGGAGAGATATGTGAAATACTCGGTATCTCCCGGCCGACGTTTGAAAGGAAACTGGAAAAATACGGGATCACTCTTGAACTTGACGGATGAACGCATTTCGCAAAATGTCTTCTTAAAATAGTGTGCGGTTAGAACAGGATTATGAAAATTGTATCAGCAGAATTTGCCAAATCTGCAACTCTACCTTCCCAATATCCCGAAGGGAAACTTCCCGAGGTTGCCTTTGCCGGCAGATCCAACGTGGGAAAATCTTCTCTCATCAATACCATTGCCCGGAAAAAGAACCTTGCCAGGACAAGCAGCACGCCTGGTTGCACCCGGCTCATTAATTTCTTTATCGTGAACAATGAGATCTCCCTCGTGGACCTGCCGGGATATGGTTACGCAAAAGCGCCGATAGCATCAAGAAGAGAATGGGGGCCGATGATCGAGACGTACCTCAAAGAGAGGGAATCCTTGGAATCTGTCATCGTTATTCTTGACGTGCGAAGGCACCCTTCGGAGCAGGATCTCACCCTCATCAACTGGCTCCGCCATTATGAGATAATTCCCACAATTGTCCTTACAAAGATAGACAAGGTTTCCCGAAGTCAGGCAAAGGTCCGTCAGCGAAAAATAAAGGAGCTGCTGGGACTGACCGCAGATCCCATCCTTTTTTCCGCTCGGACTGGCGAAGGAAAAGATGTCATCTGGGGCGCAATAAAAGACCTATTGGCCAGAAATATACCTGCCTGAATCATCCTTCCGCTCATATATTCCACCCCTCTCATGCGAGCATATCTCAGAAAAACTCGCGACAATAGTTGAAACGATATCTTTTTAGGCGCAATGTCCGCCCTGCGACGGCGCTATGCGGCGGGTGATATTTTCTCGTTTCATTAAAGACGATTGAATGTTTCTTTAAATATCGGGCCCAATGCAAGGCGTCAAAAGCCGGGGTCTGCAACTTACTCAATAACAAATGCTACGCATTATCCATATGTTACAAGTATCGCAGGAGGATTGTGAAAACTGGCATGAATATTTCATTACTACAAGTCGAAAGAAATAAAGAAATGCAGGAGGAAGGTACATGAAAAAGATATTAGAGACATTGGTTCTCTCGGTATTTGTTGTGCTGGTGACAGCGACCTTCGGACTCGCCGAGTATGCGGCGACAACTGTGCGCGACTTCCCGTACTTCCAGTTTGGTTGTCTGATTGTCGGCGGGGTGACAATTATATCTCTGAGACACAAATACCAGAAGATGTACACCCGGGAGTTGGTGGCCGTTTTTTGCCTGTATACTATGCTCATCGCCCTCTTCACTGTACCGGTAATCACCGCCATCAAGACCGTGGTGAACTGAGGATGGCGGCATGACTGTCGTTCCTGGCGGTGAGACATATTGTCAGGGAGGACTCAGGAGGCAATCGGTATGGCAGCAATAACAAAAACACAGCAGCAGAGGAGTTACCGGTCGGTGCTCATAATGAGTGTATGGGGGCATGTCATCGTGATTCTCTCATTTCTCTTCCTCTATGTGGGGAAATTGTTAGATGAACTTGTAGGGACGTCTCCCAGCTTCATGTTCGGGTTATTTTTTCTGGCACTGTTTGCCGGCATCGGCAGGTTTTATAAAGAGGCGTGGTTGAAGCGTAAGGATGTCTGAGATTCTCTCGGATGTTGAGCAATACCTCTATTATATTATCCATGATTCTCTTAGGCCCCGTGACGCAACGGATCAGCGTTACGGGGCTTAATCATTGGTGCAGGTTTTCTGTTTCTCTCACGTACCGATGCCCTCTGGACGGCCTCTCCCGCTGCGGCCCGGTGTCAGTCCGTCACATCGGTTATTTCATTAGAAGATATATTGACTTGACACACCGTATGCAAATCCATATACTTTCCGCAAGAAGAAGAAATTCATAATATCATCTGCCTTGATTGCGCAAATCGGGCTTCGTGATCAGAAATGTTGAAGAAGTTGATGTTATGAAACAGGAGAAAGAATAGAAAATGTGTCTCGGATTTCCCGGAAAAATAATTTCTATAGATGAGAATAAGCTCGCTATTATCGATATCAGCGGTACGCGGCGGGAAGCCCGCCTCGACCTGGTTGATGACGACACAGTGCCCGGTGACTATGTAATCTGCCACGCGGGTTACGCCATTCATAAGATAGATGAGGATCTGGCGCGGGAGATGCTGGATTGCCTGAAAGCGATCGTTGAGAGTGAAACAAATTGACGATCCTTCAACATAGCAGTTGACAGCTCATGAAAATGTCCCCTTCCCGCCGCATCCTGCCCTCCAAGGCTTTTTTCGGAGGCATATCATACACAAAGCTATCCCTTTTTATCCAATTCTTAAATTCTTAGAAAATCATCCATAGTTTCAGAAAGGTATCTAACGATGCAATATGACAAGATTCTACTGGATCATGGCGGGGGCGGTTTATTGATGAATGAACTGATTGCCCATACGTTCCTCCCCAAATTGAAAAATACATATCTGGAACGCATGGAAGACGGCGCCGTCTTTGATATAGGCAATATTAAGCTCTGTTTTTCCACCGATTCTTATGTAGTGAGTCCTATTTTCTTCCCCGGCGGCGATATCGGGTCCCTATCTGTACACGGTACAGTCAATGATATTGCCGTGTGTGGAGGAATTCCCCTTTTTCTCAGCGCCGGCTTCATTCTCGAAGAAGGTTTCAGCATGGATGATTTGGAAAAGATTATTGTATCCATGGCGCAGGCAGCTGCAAACGCGGGTGTACAGATTGTTACAGGAGATACCAAGGTTGTGGCGAGAGGGGCGGCCGACGGAATTTTTATCAATGTTTCCGGCATCGGCGTTATCAAGTACAAAGGAGTAATCTCTCCCAGAAGTGTGATGCCCGGAGATAAAGTGATCATTAACGGGACTATTGGAGATCATGGAGCCGCAATATTATGTAAGCGGCAGGACCTGGGTTTTAAGTCCGAAATCGTATCGGATTCAGCCCCGCTAAATTCGCTCGTGGAAAGCATCCTCTGTGCCAGTCCCAATATTCACTGCATGAGGGATGTAACAAGAGGCGGTATCGGTGCAATCATGTGCGAAATTGCAACCCAGTCAGAGTGCCAAATCATAATCGAGGAAAGACATATTCCGGTGCAGGAAGAGGTAAGGGGCGTGTGTGAGATTCTTGGCGTCGATCCGCTATTTCTGGCAAATGAGGGAAAGGTGGTTGTATTCTGCCCGCCTGAAGATACTGAGAAAGTCATGAAGGTAATGGCAGAACACAAGTATGGAAGAGCCGCCGCCATCATAGGAGAAGTGGGCAAAAAGGGCCGCGGGCGTCTCTTGCTGAATACTGTCATCGGCGGGGCAAGGGAAATTGACCTTCCGACGGGCGAACTTGTTCCTCGAATTTGTTAAGCTGAACATACCCGGCCGCAAAAAAAGCAGGCAAGACACCGAGTGTCGTTTTGCCTGCTTCATTATTTCGCGCTGAGAAGTTGACCTTCAGTCTTTCTTTTTTTCCACTCCTTCCTTGGCTTTGTCCGCGCTTTCACGCAGATGCGCCAGACGGGTGGACTGATGCAATTCAACAGGCTTGTCATAGGAGGAGGGCCGCCATTTATAAATCAATTCTATGGCATCAGAGGGGCAGACTTCCACGCAAACCTCGCAGACTATGCACCGCAACGGGTAGAATGCAAGCTCGTTCTTTTCCTTGTCTGTTGTAATAGCGACTGACGGACAGCGAAGGGCACATACCCCGCACATAGTACACTTATCGTCCAAGAATACTACGTGGCCCCGGGCGTTTTCAAAAGGCTCCCGTACCTGAACCGGATAGAGTCTGGTGGCATATCCGGTGAAGAGGTTTTTCAAGATGGTCGGTAACATGTAGGGCATTTATTCATACACTCCTTTCGCCGTTTATCTCTCCATGCAGCAGATGCATGGATCAATGGAGAGGACAATAACAGGTACATCCGGCAATTGATTGCCGGGCAACATGACCAACAACGAGGGGAGATTGTTAAAGGTCGGAGTCCTGATTTTCATACGCTCCAAATTGCGTGTACCGTTTCCTTTTGCATAATAGAAAAGCTCTCCCCGCGGAGCTTCCGTACGCATGACTGCCTCATTGGCCGGGGGGTTTCCCCTCACTTTCACGGCTATTTCGCCTTCGGGTAATTTATTTAGCGCCTCAATCTGCAAATCGATAGACTGGAGGAGTTCCCTCGCCCTCACCAGCGCACGGGCATAGCAGTCACCGGCGGTTTCTACTATAGGTTCAAAATTGAGGTCACCATACGCATGGTATTTGGTTAAGCGAACATCTTCGCCCACCCCGCTCGCCCTGAGCACCGGGCCGACGCATCCCAACAAAATGGCCTGCTCCTTCGTTACAACGCCGACGCCTACGGTCCTGGCCTTCACAGTATAATCGTTGACCACAACCTTTATTAAATCCTCGCACTCTTTGCGGATTACAGGCAGTGCGTCCAAAACCACTTTTTTCTGTTCCGCATTAATATCCCGGCGTACACCGCCGACCACATTCACTGAGGGAATAACTCTATGTCCGGCAGTCATCTCTATCAGGTCCAGTACCCGCTCCCGTACGCGCCAGAACTGCAGGAACATGCTTTCAAAACCGAAGGCGTCAGCCAACAGCCCCAACCATAGAAGGTGACTATGGGCGCGCGACATCTCCGCCCAGATTGTACGCAGGTATTTTGTCCGGGGTGATAATTCCACCGGCCACAATCTTTCCATCGCTTCGACCACAGACACGCTGTGGATGTAGCTGCAGATTCCTCAAATACGCTCACAGAGGTAGATATTCTTGGCGTATTCGTTGAGCTCGCATGCTTTTTCTATTCCCCGATGGGCATAGCCGATTACCGGAACCACCTCTACAACTTTTTCATCTTCATAGGTGATTCTCAATTGTACCGGTTCAGGCAGTACCGGGTGTTGTGGCCCAAAGGGTACTGTTGTGCGTGCAACCATTAACTCTCTCCTTTCGACACATCCTTTTTTGCTTTCAAAAGAGGCGTAACAGGACTATCCTGGGCCAAAAGCAAATGTCCGCCGTAGTCAATGGCGAGATCTTTCACTTTTAAGCCGAACAGTTCCTTCATTTCATTTTCAATAAGCACCGTTGCAAGAGTAACGCGGGAGAGGCTATCGACCTCTTCATCCTTTGCCACTTTATACCGCAGGCCGGTCATTTCAGTACCACTGTTAAGGCTGAAAAAGTAGGTCACTTCCAGCAGTTCGTTCAGGTCGCTGCATACGGCCGTCACGAATTTGCCGCCTTCATCCAGAAATTTCTTGCCCTCGGCTAATAATTCTTCCTTCTTAATCTCCCTTATATTTTCCATCCCCTTCTTCCTCAAAGTTTCGCTAATTTCTGCAGGGCCATTACAACGCCATCTATGATGGCCTCCGGCCTTACAGAGCAGCCAGGAACATATACGTCAACCGGAATCACCTTATCCACACCGCCCAGAACATTATAACAATTGTGGAATACACCGCCCGTAGCGGCGCATGTTCCGACACTGACGACTACTTTAGGATCGGGAACCTGCTCATACAGATTCTTCAAGACCCGGGCTGTGCGCCTGTTAACAGGCCCCGTAATGAGAAGTATGTCAGCATGCTTGGGGTTTCCCATATTAACCATACCGAATCGTTCCACATCATAAAGAGGAGTCAGACAGGCGAGTATCTCTATGTCACAGCCATTACAGGAACTGTTGTCAAAGTGCAGAATCCATGGCGATTTAACGCGAGATCTTTGTATCAATCCCATAGTTCTTAAGATACCCCCTTAGTGTAATAGATATAGGCAATATTAATTATACCCAGGATCAATCCTACTGACCAGCTCAAGCGAACCATCCAGCCGACAGTCATTCTCGCAGTAATATTGTCAATGAGGAGCTCCAGTAAAAATGCAGCCAAAGCAATTAAGATACCCACCCATAGCGGGTTCGTCCAAAAGAGAGAGATTATTCCCAGAAGCAGGATGATCTCGTACCACTCCGCCAGATGAAAGAGAGCGAAATAAGGACCTGAGTATTCGGTAGTCACTCCTTTCACAATTTCCTGATGGCCGTGGTGTGATGTCGAAATATCAAACGGCGATTTACGCATCTTTATGGTTAATACGTAAAGAACTGCCAAGAATAACGGCCAAAGAGTGAAGAGCAAAGGTTTATCCTGTATGAATATTTCGCTGATGAGAAAGCTTCCATTCTGGGCGTAAATCGCGATCGCCAGAAGAAGAAGTACGGGTTCATACGCCAGAATCTGCATCAGCTCCCGGTTCGCTCCGAAATGGGCATAGGGTGATTTCGTACTGAATCCGCCCAGAACCAGGCAGACACCGGCAAACCCGAGGAGAAACACAAGGAGGAGAAAATCCGATTTCATGACGAGAAAAATCAGACTCGCTATCATAAAAACCAGGTATCCGTAGATCCAGACAAACTGCAACTTGCTTACGGCAATATGTTCTTTCCCCAAGAGCTTAAAGAAGTCGTAGAATGGCTGAATAATGGGAGGACCATACCGACCCTGCATGCGCGCTGTAATCTTACGGTCTATGCCAAAAAGCAAACCGCCAACGATAGGAGCACCGACTAAAGTGACAAGGACAAAAAGGAACTGTTTAATCATCATATAACGATCACCCCGCATCCAAGCATAATGACTAAGAGTAAAATGGCTATGGCGTTTGCCCAGGGATTTACCCTTTTTTCACCCAATGTGCTCTGATAATAATAGCCACCAAGCTGGAATTTAGTTTTACGATCCGCTTCAGCCAACCACTCATCCGTATCAGTACCACCGGTCTGTTCACCGCACATGTAGACGGGCCGCAGTTCCGTGGGTTTCAGTCCGATCAAAAGCAAGGGCAGGAGCAAGGCAACAATCAGAATCAAGTAGAGAGGCCACACGGGGAAAAGACCCAAAATATCTCTCTGCATAAAAGAGGGCGTTGTCAGTATCAAGTTATTCAAACCCAGGGCAATGATCTGATTTCCGGAAATGACGTCGTTCGTCGCAGCACGAAGGAAATTCTGGTAAATCGGACCGACCCCTATGCCAACGACAAATATACCGGCGAGCAAAGTCCATAACGGAACAGAGTAGCTCAGTGATAATTTTTCAAAAGGCCTCTCTATCTTCGGCAGGACCTGAAGGAGCCGCCCGAGCCATTTTGTCCAGAAAACTATCGTCAGGGTACTCGCCAGAACAAATAACACTGCTGCCAGTGGAACGGTGTAGGCTGCTTCCAGGGCAATCCATTTACCCAGGAGCATGCCGAAGGGAGGAAGAAACATGGATAGGATGCCAACGGCGGTAATCAGTGTGGTAAGGGGCGCCTTCGCAGCAAGGCCTTCCATGTCTTCAATATCACGACTCCAGATCTGGTGCTCGATCGTGCCGGCACAGAGAAATAGCAGTCCTTTGGATATGGCGTGGAAAATGATGAGCAGAATTGCTGCGGCAATGGAAAGAGGTGTATTAATCCCGGCGCAGGCAATGATCAGTCCCAGATTGGCAATTGTGGAATATGCCAAGACCCTTTTCCCCGTTGACTGGCTGATTGCCAGTGCTGATGTGGCAAAGAAGGTAAATGCTCCGGCGATTGCAATGATGACGCTCAAATACGTTCCTGCATACGCAGGCGCGAGCCTGAGAACCAGGTAGACTCCAGCCTTAACCATCGTGCTGGAATGCAGTAAAGCAGAAACAGGCGTGGGTGCAACCATTGCTCCCAGAAGCCAGCTCTGAAAGGGCATCTGGGCTGCTTTCGTGAAACCGGTATAGCAGAGAAGCGCGATCGGCAGTACGGCAACAGAGGACTGGATACCTCCACTGATAAGGCTCTGTACGGAAAGGGCGGATGATCCTCCCTGGGTAGCGTAAAGATAAATAATGGCCAGAATAAAGGCCGTGCCTCCCGTGGAATTCATCCATACGGCACGTGCCGCGTTGTGTATGGCCTCTTTCGTTCTATCGTGCGATATTAGCTGGAAGCTGCATAATGTGGTCACTTCCCAGAAGAAGTATAGCCAGACCAAATTATTCGCAAACACCAGGCCATTCATGGCTCCCAAAAACAGAACGAGCCAGAAAAGGAACCTCGACTGTCTGGATTTTTCAATGTTAGCGTGGTGTTCATGGTCATACATGTATCGCAGGGCAAAAATGCAGATGAGTGACCCTATTATGGAAATAACCATGGTCATGACAAGGGCCAAATGATCAACGACAAACGCAGGCGCCACTTCAATATGGGCCTTCATGACGAATTCAAAATATGCAAGTGGGAGAATCTGTGTGAGGGCGAAAATGAGAACCAACCAGTTCCGCAATGATATGCCCACGTATAGATAGAAGATGAGAATAGCATAGTCCAAGATGGTGATAAGTAAGCCCCAGTCAAACCCGCCTGGTGTATATGTGAAAGGACCTCTTAGTGAAAGTAGAATGCTGTTAGCAATTAAAACTATGGCTGTTGCAATAACAATGATGTTTCGCACATAGTAATTACGAACAGCCAGTACGAGAAATCCTGCCGCAACAGGTAGCAAGATTGCGATTGCCATCATTTGGTCAGCCAATTTTCTGCCTCCTTAATGTTTGCTTGCATCGTCACCAAAATCCTGCAGCTTCCTTTTTCCGATGCTGCAAGAAAGCTTATATACATTATGCGATAATTTTCAACTGGATGGATTGCTAATCGATACATCTTTTTTACTTGGGAAATCACCCTTGGCCGAACGAACTCCATTATATGGTATTAGGGCAGTATCCTAAAGCTGAATGGGGAGGTCACCAAGGTGTTCAGTGTAGATATTGAAACCACTTTGCCCGACGAATGCATACATACAAAGATTTTTTTGAAATACATAGGCATTCCACTTTCTTGCGCTCTATAACTTTAAGCCTATCCGCAAGTCAAGGAAAAATTTTTGCCCTGGAGAAATCTCCTTAACCGAAACGGCACCCGGGGATCTGGAAGATCTTTGTATGTCTGTACATATTAATGCAATGATATTATGAGATATTACTGCTCTGAAAATATGTTTCTTAAACAATGTATCTTTTATTATTTCTTGACTTTCGGACGAAATATGGTATCAGAGTGACCGCTTGTCGTAAGATCAGGAATGAAAAATGAAAAGTGTTCACGGTGGGAGTTCTTGTGCGCGAGGAAAAAGACAATCTCCCGTGAATATTAATAAACGATAGGAGATGGAACATTGTACAAGGTATTAGAGACGACTTTTTTGCAGGAGATTATTGTCAGAATGGTTATCGAGGCTCCAGAGATCGCCCGCAAGAGGAAGGCAGGGCAGTTCGTCACTCTGATGATAGACGACAAGGGAGAAAGGATTCCTCTGACCATAGTGGATTCTGACAGTGAAAAGGGAACAATAACTATTATCTTTCAGATCGTCGGGAAGACCACGACTCACCTGGCCTCACTTAAAAAAGGGAATTATATCATGCACATACTCGGTCCCCTTGGCCATCCCACGGAGATAGAAAACTTCGGTACAGCAGCCATTGTCGGCGGGGGAGTGGGTATTGGCGTGGCATATCCCATAGCGGCGGCCCTGAAAAAAGCCGGGAACAAAGTCATCTCCATTATCGGGGCGAGGACCAAGGATATCCTCATTCTTGAAGATGAAATGAAGGCTGTCAGCGACGAATTGCTCGTATCGACCGACGACGGCAGTTATGGGTTCTGCGGATTTACCAGTCAGGTATTGCAGAATGTGATTGATAGAGGACAGAAACTGGACATCGTGTACGCCATCGGACCGGTGCCGATGATGCGTGTTCTCGCCAATTTGACGAAACCTTACGGCATCAAGACTATTGTAAGTCTGAACCCTATCATGGTCGATGCCACCGGGATGTGCGGCGCCTGCCGTGTTTCCGTGGGCGGCAAGACAAAATTCGGCTGTGTGGATGGTCCGGAGTTCGACGGTCATCAGGTAGATTTCGCTTTATTAATGAGCCGCCTCAGGATGTATTGCGATGAAGAAAGGCAGGCCGTGCAACATTATAGGTGTGAATGTGATGGAAAATAAAGAAAAAACTGAGAAGAAAGAGAAAAAGGAAAAAGTTCCCCGACAGGCCATGCCTGAACAGGATCCCAAAAAGAGAATCAGCAACTTTAACGAGGTGCCGTTGGGGTATACTGCGGACATTGCCTTGAAGGAGGCAAGCAGGTGTATTCAATGCAAGAAACCCACTTGCATTGAAGGGTGTCCTGTGGATGTGGCCATTCCGGACTTCCTCAAGCTGATTGCCGAAGGGCACTTCATCGAAGCCGCATGGAAGCTCAAGGAGACAAACGCCCTTCCCGCTGTCTGCGGGCGCGTTTGCCCGCAGGAAGATCAGTGTGAAAAACTCTGCGTCCTCGGCAAGAAGGGCGAACCCGTTGCAGTTGGAAGGCTTGAACGCTTTGCCGCGGATTTTGAGCGTGAGAGCGGCAATATTGTAATTCCAAAGGTGGCGCCGCCAACAGGCAAAAGGGTCGCTATCGTGGGAGCCGGGCCCGCCGGTCTTACAATCGCGGGCGACCTGGTTAAAGTGGGCCATGACGTGACCATTTTTGAAGCCCTCCATAAGTCGGGCGGGGTTCTAATTTACGGCATTCCGGAGTTCCGTCTTCCCAAGGCGATCGTGGATGCCGAGGTAAATTATTTGGAAAAACTGGGCGTGAAAATTGTACTGAACGCGGCTATCGGCAGACTTAAAACGGTGGATGACCTATTTGCGGAAGGATTCCATGCGGTATTTTTGGGAGTCGGCGCCGGTGCCCCCGTTTTTATGAATATCCCCGGTGAAAACCTGAGTGGTATATATTCCGCCAATGAATATCTGACAAGATCAAACTTAATGAAGGCCTATCTGTTCCCGGAATATGACACGCCCATAGCGAAAGGCAAGAATGTAGCGGTCATCGGCGGCGGTAACGTGGCCATGGATTCAGTGAGAACAGCCCTTCGCCTGGGTGCTGAAAATGCCTATATCATCTATCGCCGAAGCGAAGTGGAGCTGCCGGCGAGGAAGGAAGAGGTTCATCACGCCCACGAAGAGGGTGTACAATTCAAGATACTCCATAACCCTGTTGAATATATCGGCGATGAGAACGGCTGGGTGAAACAGATTAAATGCATCCGCATGGAACTGGGCGAACCTGATGATTCGGGAAGGCGAAGACCGATACCCATAAAGGGATCTGAGTTCACTATTGATGTGGATACGGTTGTCGTAGCCATCGGAACGGAAGCGAACCCGGTTATCCCGAGGACGACGCCGGGTCTGGAGGTAAATAAGTGGGGCTATATCATAACGAAGGGTGAAACGGGTGAGACGAGCCGGGAAGGCATTTACGCTGGAGGCGATATCGTAACCGGGTCGGCGACCGTCATCCTGGCCATGGGGGCCGGAAGAAAAGCAGCCGGTGCAATCGATGCTCACGTGAAGGAGAAAAGCTGACATTCTGTAAAATAGGATAACAGAGGGCCGGGAAATTCCTCCCGGCCTTTTTTTGTGCAAAAAAATTCTCTGTAAGACATCAGACGGCTTTGAAAAATTTTCTCTCTGTCATTTCCGCTTTTCCTCTATGCAATTCCGCCCACTTTAAATTTACTAATCCCCCTCCCCTGCCTTTTCCTTGACATACGAGGCATGTTCTCCTATAGTTCCCAACGCTATGACATTATTAATAATGGGACTCACTCCTCACAATCCTCCCTCGCGCAAAGAGGGATTGAGGGGAATGTTTAGAAGGGACGAAGAAGCACAAGGAGAGTTCAAAAATGTCCAAGCCTAAAATAGTTTTCATTGGAACGCCGGAATTTTCCGTTCCATCCCTTGAGATCCTGATCACGCATGATTACCCGATTGTTGGTGTCGTGACTCAGCCCGACAGACCAAGGGGCAGAGGCAGAGTCTCCGCTCCACCACCGGTAAAGGTGATCGCCGAGAAATACAAAATTCTCGTCGCTCAACCGGAACGTTTGAGAAATCAAGAATTCCTGGATTATTTTAGAAACCTTTCTCCGGACCTGGTTGCCGTTGCAGCCTTCGGCCAGCTGCTTCCCGGGGAGATTATAAGAGCTCCAAGGTTGGGGTGCGTAAATGTACACCCATCTCTTCTCCCGAAATATAGAGGCGCGGCGCCAGTCAACTGGACGCTTATCCGGGGAGAGGTGAAGACCGGTGTAACCATAATGTTGATGGACGAAGGCCTGGATACAGGTGACATTCTTACACAGGAAGAGACTATGATCGAGCCTACGGAAACATTCGGGAAGCTCAATGACAGGCTGGCAGATATGGGGGCGAGGCTCCTCTTAAAGACAATTGATATGGTCGTTAGCGGTAACTCCACACGAAGACCCCAGGATGCATCGCTTGCCACATATGCCCCCCGGCTCACGAAGGAAGATGGCCTGATCCGGTGGGACGCCGATGTCCATCAAACGGTTAACCTCATCAAAGGCCTCTCGCCGGCACCCTCTGCATATACCTTTTTCAAGGGAAAGATGCTGAAGATATTCTCTGCTCTTGGAGAAGAAATTCCCTCTGCGGAATCCCCGGGAAGAATCGGCACAGTGACGGAAAAAGGCCTTCCCGTTGCCGCAAGGAACGGATATGTGTATTTGCAGGAGGTTCAACTGGAAAACAAAAAGAGAATGTCTATCCTGGATTTTCTTAGGGGCTTTCGCATGGCACCGGGGGACACCCTGGGTTCTGTACGATGATGACAAAAACGCCTCGCCACATAGCCGTTGAAATCTTAAATCGCGTAGAGGAAGAAGGCGCATATGCAGAACCACTCCTGGATGCCTCTCTTTCGTGCGCTCGTGAGACAAAACTCCAGGACAGAAGGTTAATCACCCAGATTGTCTATGGCACGCTGAGGATGAGGGGACAGCTGGACTGGATTATCGAACACCTTTACAGGGGAAAATTCGACTCCATGGACGTGAGCATAAAAAACATCCTGAGGACAGGCCTCTACCAATTGCTGTTCACCGAAAGGATACCGGATTTCGCCATAGTCGATGAGGCCGTTGAGATAACAAAAAAAATGCACCGGAGAGGATCAGGACTGGTTAATGCCATCCTGAGAAATTTCATCCGGAAGAAAGATCAGATCGTATATCCCGAGACAGAAAAAGACCCGGCACTTAATATCTCCATTGTACATTCGCATCCTTTGTGGATGGTAAAAAAATGGATTGAAATGTTGGGCGTAGAAGAAACTGCGGCGCTCTGCAAAGCGAACAATCAAGTCCCCCCCGCAACAGTGCGGGTGAATACACTGAAGACAACCCGTGACGGGACAAAGGAAGAACTGTCGCGGCATGGATTTGAAGTAAAGGAGACCGCCTTTTCTCCTGATGGTCTGATTATATCCAATCCGGCAATGTCCGCGAGAGAAACAGACTGTTATGCCTCAGGAAGGATTCAGTTTCAGGACGAGGCCTCTCAGTTGATTTCCCGCCTCGTTTCCCCGAAACCGGGGGAAAACGTCCTTGATATCTGCGCCGGTATGGGAGGAAAAACTACCCATCTGGCGGCGATCATGGAGAATCGCGGGAGCATTCTGGCCTTCGACATCAGTAAAAAACAAATCGACGCCCTGTGTAAGAACGTAAAGAGGCTCGATGTTGCCATTGTGGATACACAGGTGGGAGACGCCAGAGAGAATGCGGGGAAGGCCTTCGCCGAGAGTTTCGACAGAATCCTTATTGACGCGCCATGTACGGGACTCGGCACATTGAGGAGGAATCCCGAAATAAAATGGCGTTCCTTCCCTGAGGATGCCGCGAAATGTTCCGTTATGCAGAAGGCAATATTGGAAAATGCTGCGCCATACATAAAAAGAGGCGGTTCTCTTATTTACAGTACCTGCACAATTACGGGGGAGGAAAACGAAGAGGTAATCGAGGATTTTACTAACCGCCATCCTGATTTTATTTGTATTCGTCCGCCGGATACGATAAATTCCAGTTTGGTCGACGACCACGGGTATTTCAGGAGCTATCCCCACCGGCATGGCACGGATGGCTTCTTCGGGGCGGTGCTTGTAAAAGGCATGGAGGGGGAAAAACAGAATGACTGATGGAAGATTTCCATGGAGGCCGACGATGAAAACAATTTTTCTCTTGATCGCCGTTTTGATAGCATCGGGCTGTGCATCACACGGCCCGCTTCTCTACCCTAACGAACACTTCAAGATGGTCGGGGAAGATCAGGCACATAGGGATATTGCAGACTGCGATCGTCTGGCTGCTGAATATGTTAAGTCAGACGCCGGCAAGACCGTGGCAAAGAACACGGCAGGGGGTGGAGCCACCGGTACCGTCGTTGGAGGGGCTGCGGGTGCCGTTACAGGACATCTGGGAAGAGGAGCGGCAGTGGGAGCGGCTGCAGGCGCCGCGGCCGGCCTGGTGAGAGGGGTATCCAAGGCATCCGAACCAAGCCCGATCCACAAGAGGTTTGTAGAGAAATGCCTGAGAGAGCGGGGATACGAGCCCTTAGGATGGGAATAACAACAATAGTTGTGGACATTGACTGCCATTGACTCTAAGGATACAAACATGTTAGGTGGCATCGGGAGGAAATATATATGTTTTTAAAGCAGATGCAGGTCGGCCACATGGCGATATTTGCCTACATTGTGGGCGATCCGGAAAGCGGTGAAGCGCTTGTCATTGATCCGGCGGCAAATTGCGGCGGTATCATCAAGGTGGCGCAAGAAAACAATTTTAACATCAAATATATTGTTAATACTCACGGCCATGTGGATCACATATCAGGCAATACGGAAATGAAAAAAAAGACGGGGGCCGAGATCATCATTCACAAAGATGATGCTGAATTACTTGTATTCACGCCACCCATGGTCTTTAAGATGTTCGGGGCCGAACAATCCCCGCCTGCCGATATCACTGTCAATGACGGCGATCTTATAACTGTGGGAGGCCTTTCACTAAAGGTCATCCACACCCCCGGGCATTCCCCCGGCGGTATGTCCCTCTACACAAAAGGGTATGTCTTCACCGGAGATACCCTCTTTGTTGAAGCTGTGGGAAGAACCGACCTCCCCGGAGGCTCATGGTCCGTGATGCATCGCTCTATCACGGAAAGGCTCTGCACACTGCCTGATGACACGAAGGTGCTGCCTGGACATAACTACGGAAGGATGCCGACTTCCACGATAGGTCACGAAAAGATGTACAACCCGTATATAAAATAGACATCGGAAAGTGCATGATGGACGCTAAAGGACTAATCTCAACAGATTTCAAAGGACTAAAACTGCAAAGCAGGGGAAAGGTCCGTGATATCTATGAAGTTGCTAATTTTCTCCTTGTCGTCGCAACAGACAGAATATCCGCTTTTGACGTCGTCATGCCCAATCCTATTCCGGGAAAAGGTGAGATACTCACAGGAATGTCTGCCTTCTGGTTTAACATGATGACAGATATTGTCGAAAACCATCTCTTATCTACAGATCCCTTCGATTTCCCCGGTGAGTGCGGTCCTTACAGGAAAGAACTCGCAGGAAGGGCCATGCTCGTAAAGAAGGCAAAGCCGTTTCCTGTCGAATGTGTTGTCCGTGGATACCTGAGCGGCTCAGGCTGGAAGGATTACCGGGAGAGCAGGACTATTTCAGGCATGAAGCTTCCAACCGGATTAAGAGAATCCGCAAAACTGTCTGAACCCCTGTTTACACCTTCCACCAAGGCCCCGGAAGGAAAGCATGACATGCCAATAACAAGAAGAGAGATGGAAAATACCATCGGTTACGAACAGACGGAGAAGATTATTGAAATAAGCCTTGCGATTTATGCGAGGGCGTCAAGGCATGCCGAAGAGGCGGGTATCATTATTGCTGACACCAAAATGGAATTTGGCATCATAGAAGACAGGCTGATCCTGATTGATGAACTGCTGACGCCGGACTCATCGAGATTCTGGCCAAAAAAGAACTACGAAGAGGGAAGACCCCAGAAGAGTTTTGACAAACAGTTCTTGAGGGATTATCTCATCTCCATAAACTGGAACCAAAAACCGCCCGCTCCGAACCTTCCTGATGAGATTATCGAACAAACAAGGAAAAAATATGAGGAAGCATTAAATAGCCTTGTCAGATAAGCATATCCATCTCTTGACATGTTCGAAAAGATTGTTAATTTAGGAAGTAATTTATACATGCGGATTTACTGTTGAATAATGTCGAAAAAGTTGCCCAATTATCAAGAAAAACAACATATCCTTTACATAAAACACCACTCCGAGAAGGATCTAATCGCATACGGAGATGCATTTCTTGAGGAGGGGAAAATCTCCGATGCCATTGATTTTTATCAGAAGGCAAATTACGTTCATGGCCTGGAAAAAATCAAAGGCATGGCTGAACTATCGGGGGATGTCATGCTTCTTCAACAGGTCTTGAAGCCTTTGAGACAAACTATTACGGAGGAAAACTGGTCCGCAATAGGCGCGCGCGCCTTGGAGTTTAAGAAATACTTATTCGCCCTTTACGCCTTTGAAAAAGGCAATAACAATACTATGGTCGGACGCATAAAGGAAATAATCAAATCGGAGGACGACGGTAAGCATTGATGACAAAGCGCTGCTACTATGAATGCCTCGGAGTCGATCGAAACTCTACAGACGAGGAAATGAAGAAAAATTATAGAAAACTTGCTATGCAGTATCATCCGGACAGAAACCCGGGCGATAAAAATGCGGAGGAACAATTCAAAGAAGCGGCGGAGGCTTACGAAGTCTTAAGCGATAAAGAGAAGAGGGATATCTATGACCGTTACGGCCATGAAGGTCTCAATGGCATAGGATTCAGAGGCTTCTCGGGTTTTGACGATATATTCGCAAGTTTTAGTGATGTCTTCGAGGACATCTTTGGATTTGGCACTGGACGTACAAGATCAAGAACATCGCGGCGTGCCGGGGCCGACCTCCGTTATGACCTCAAAATATCGTTCATGGACGCTGCCTTCGGTACCTCCAGAGATATCGACGTGCAGAAAACTCAGAGCTGTTCTCTGTGCCATGGTACGGGTGCTGCACCGGGAAGTGCGCCCGAAACATGCCGCCAATGCTCCGGCAGAGGCCAGGTAACACAGTCAAGCGGTTTCTTCATGATCAGTACTACATGCCCTCAATGCAGGGGACAGGGCAGAGTCATAACAAAATTGTGCCCGGACTGCATGGGAGCGGGCAGGAAAAAAGTTACGAAAACTGTCCATCTGAAGATACCAGCCGGTGTCGAAACAGGTTCGCGGTTGAGACTTCGCGGGGAAGGCGAAGATGGAGAATATGGCGGACCACGGGGCGATCTCTATGTGTTTATCCATGTGGAGGCCCATGATTTTTTTGAGAGAAGAGATAACAATATATATTGCCAGATCCCTATTTCATTTGTCCAGGCGACCCTGGGAGCGACAATTGAGGTGCCAACTCTAAATGGCACAGAAAAACTCAAGATTTTGCGGGGAACCCAGAATGGCGCCATATTCCGTCTGAAAGGAAAGGGCATTCCAAACCTGAGAGGATACGGGCGTGGGGACCAGATTATTGAAACTTTAGTCAAGATACCTGTCAATCTGAACAAGAAGCAGGAAGAGCTTCTGAGAGAATTTGCTAAATTGAGCGGCGAATTATGATCCCCTGAAGCCCGCAAATTGGCGCTTCTAAGATCTGCTGCAAAAAGTCTTGTAATACTGACCAGGCACGGCCCGCCTATACGAAGTCCATAATAAGAAAAAATGGACAATTGGAAAAACATCATTTATAAGTATACTCGTCGCTGTCTCTATGTGTCGTCATACGAACTCAGGCATGATTATGCGAAATTAGGGTCCCAGCGCCGTTCTTCGCACTGCTGTTACACCGGGATCAATCCATATTAATGTTGAGGAAAAAAACAACTGCGACAAGCAAAAGATACAATAACCGATTCTACTTGGAAAGGAGGTCCTATGATTAGACGAAAAAACTGTTTAGCATTATTAATGATAGTAATGTTTTTCACTTCCGGCTGCCCTGCAGCGTTCGTAGGCGGCGCTGCCGTCGGCGCAGGTTCGGGAACGTACTTCTACATCAATGGCGAGCTCAAAACGGATTACTACTATTCTTTTGAAAAGGTATGGTCAGCCTGTGAAAAAACTGTGGCAGATATGCGCGGTTTGGACGTTGAACCCCTCAAAGAAATAGGTTCAGGGAAGATTACAGCGATGATTGAGAATGAAAAAGTTCAGATCACCGCAAATTATAAGGCGAAAAATGTTACCACCGTTTCCTTAAGGGTAGGCGTCATGGGTGACAGACTTGCATCGCAGCTCCTGCATGACAAAATCGCTGACAATCTCACGAAAAAGAAGTGACGATAATATCCATGCCGTCTCTATTCATTGACAGGAACATGTGATGAAAAAAAAACTGGCGGTGGGAATTATTCTCGGCGCTATTCTCGTCTATCTATCTATCAGGGGAATCCATTTTCAAGACGTCGCTCAAGGCTTCAAGACTATCAGGTATGAATATGTGCTGCCTGTATTGATAATCATGTTTATCATGCAGGCCTTAAGATCCCTGCGATGGGGAGTCATACTTAGTCCCATAGTCAAGGTGGATCAGCTTTCTCTTTTCTCCGTCACAAGCGTAGGCTTCTTAGCCATTATCGCCATCCCGGCGCGTCTCGGTGAACTGGCACGTCCTTATCTAATCACAAAGAAATGTAATATCCGGATGACCGCCGCCGTCGGCACTATTCTCGTGGAGCGCGTCTTTGATTGCCTGACAGTGCTGCTAATTTTCCTTCTTGCGTTATTCTTCACACCATTTCCCCCATGGCTGATCAGATCCGGTATTGTTTTTTTCCTGATCACTCTGCTCATATTGGTCGGCATGATATTCATGATATTGAAAAGAGAGGTGTCTCTTAGGGTTCTAAATTCGACTTGCAGGAAACTCCCCGAAAAATATACTCTGAAACTGAACCATTTGTTCCATCAATTTATCGACGGATTCAAGATCATAACTGATCCCAAACTCCTCTTCCATGTGATCTCTCTATCCATCGTGATATGGCTGATGGATGTCGTTGCGATATATCTCATGTTCTTAGCCTTCGGCTTTGCCCTGCCGCTTGCCGCTCCCTTTGTCGTGATGATTATTCTTATGATCGGGATTACCATACCTGCGGCGCCGGGTTTCGTCGGAAATTGGCATTATTCCTGTATCTTGGGACTTTCCCTCTTCGGAATTCCCAAGGCAGAGGCCTTCACCTTCTCTGTTGTGTTTCATGTTATATGCGTGGGGATAATCATCATTCTCGGATTGATATTTTTGCCCTCAAACAAATTTTCTCTCTCCGATCTGAGCCGGCAGGAAAATTAACCTTCTATTGCTTCATGATATCGTCAAGACCGTATCTTTTGATTTTCCTGTGAAGGTTGCTCCGCTCTATACCAATGGCCTCCGCAGTCCTTGAGATATTTCCGTCAAATTCCTTCAGTTTTTTTATAATATATTCTTTTTCAAAATCTATTTTTGCCGTTCTGAAAGATTCTGACGCAAATAAAGGAAGAGCTGCTTCCGGAATTTCATGGTTTCCTTCCGTTAATAAAGGAATGTCATTCGCCGTAATCACGTCTTGGGGAACCATGATGACAAGGCGTTCGATGAAATTTTTCAATTCCCTCACATTGCCCGGCCAATCATGCTCTATCAGTTTGGTTAAGGCGTCATCGGCGATTGTCTTTCCCACCTCATATTCTTTCAGGCTGAATTCTCTGAGAAACCAGTTAGTCAATACGGGAATATCCTCTTTCCTTTCTCTCAATGGGGGAACTCTCAGAGGTATGACGTTAAGCCTGTAGTACAGATCCTGCCTGAATCTTCCCGCTTCCATCTCCAGTTCAAGGTCTTTGTTAGTGGCAGCAAGCACTCTGACATCCGTGGGTATGAAAGTATTTCCTCCTACCCTCTCAAATTTCTTCTCCTGAAGAATTCTGAGAATCTTCGCCTGGGCCTTCAGGCTCATATCTGCCACTTCATCGAGGAAGATAGTCCCTTCATGAGCAAGATCAAACTTGCCTCTCTTTTTCTCCGTCGCACCAGTAAACGAACCTTTTTCATGGCCGAAAAGTTCACTTTCTATCAGGTCCTCCGGAATAGCTGCGCAGTTGACTTCAACAAAAGGCTTGTATGCCCTCTTACTTAACTTGTGTATTGATCGGGCGACGAGTTCCTTTCCCGTCCCATTTTCCCCCATGATTAAAATCCACGCATTTGTGGGTGCCACGATACTGATCATTTCTTTCAATTCGAGTATGGGCGCACTGTTACCCGTAAGTTCATAGTCCTGGCTGATCTTCTGTTTTAATAATTTATTTTCCTCTTCCAAATTAATCAACTCAAACACGTGATTGACAATGAGTATCACCTTTTCCATGGACAGGGGTTTTTCAAAAAAATCAAAAGCCCCGAGCTTCGTAGACTTGACCGCCGTTTCAATAGTCCCATGGCCCGATATCATTATAACCCTTATCTGCGGGTATTGTGATTTAATCATCTTAAGGGTTTCAATGCCGTCAATGCCGGGAAGCCATATATCTAGGATGACAAGGCTGGGCAGTTCTTCCTTGATTATTTTAAGGGCTTCTTCGCCAGAGGCCGCTGTCAGGACTTCATATCCCTCGTCTGTCAGGATGGACCCCAGGGATTGGCATATACTCTTTTCATCATCTACAATCAGTATCGTTCTCTGCATAATTCAACAATAACCTGTTTATGTATTTTACATCGGAAAAATAGCGATTTACCTTTAGCCTGAATCAGTGCCCTCCGGAATCGGCAATTCGAAAGCCACAATGCTCCCTGTGGGCACATTATCCCGGACGCTCACATGACCGCGGTGATCCGATATAATCGTGCTCACTATAGCAAGACCCAGCCCCGTGCCGGTTCTTTTCGTGGAAAAGTAGGGCTCGAACATCTTCGCCTTATAACTGTAAGGCACACCATAACCGTTGTCTGCAACCTCGACTTTGGCCTTCTTATGGTTTTTATCAAAGGTAGTTCTGACCACAATATGACCATTATTTTTGCTCACGGCGGCAACTGCATTATCCAGAAGATTGACCATGACGCGCTTTATCTGCTCGGAATCGAGATTCAATTTCGGTATATCTTGATCTGTCTGAAAATCAAATTCGATGTCTTTGTGTGCATCCTGAAAAAGAACGACGGAATCGCTTATGACCTCATTGAGATCGCTGAGAACAGGGTTGGTGACAGGAAGTTGCGCATAGCGGGAGAAGGCATTGACCAGGTTTTTTAACACATCAACCTGATCTATTATTGTCTTTGTGCATTCGTGAAAAATGGCACCGTCATCATCCAGTCTTTCAGCGTATTTCTTCTGCAATCGCTGGGCTGAGAGTTGGATAGGCGTCAATGGGTTCTTGATCTCGTGGGCCATTCTCCGGGCAATCTCCCTCCATGCCGCCGCTCTTTCAGCCTTACGAATCTGCGTGAGATCTTCAAATACAACCACCATGCCCATATAATTACCGTCATCGTCGTTTATCAGCGTTATCGTCATCAATACTGTTAATACTTTGCCTTTAAGCATCAACTCCAATTGTCTTTCTATGAAATTTGTTCCGTTCTCTTTCAGTTCCCTGGACAATTCATCCACTACAGCCAGATGTTCAGCAACTAACACATCCTGGAATCGTCTGTTGAGGACTTTTTCCGTCTTTATGTCTAACATCCTTTCGGCGGCTTTGTTGATGATTGTGATGACGTCATTACGATCAATGGAAACAACACCGGCGGAGACGTTGCCAAGAACTGTTTCCATATATTTTCTTCGTTGCTCAAGATCTATATTCGCCTGTTCCAGTCCTTCTTTACTTCTTTTTAAGTCTTTTGTCATTTTATTGAAGGAATCGACGAGAATTCCTATTTCATCGTCCGCCACGATATCGATCTGATGGTCCAGTTCTCCGCGGGCTATCTTATTTGTTGCCAGAGCGAGATCCTGTATGGGTACTGTAATGCCCTTGGCAAGATACAGTCCAAACCATGTGGCCGAAAAAATGACTAAAAACGTCACGATGAAAAGCGTAATAATGTAGGTAAACTTTATGGGATTTTTTAACAGCGTAATCTGTCCATACTGCTCGGACGTCTTAGAAATGATTCCCATCTTGTTTACAAGTTCTTTGGGAATATGATAATTGACTGCAACGACGCCGATGACCTCCCCTGGACTCACATAGGAATAGATGGGAGCCACGCCGCGAATCAAATCGCCAACTTCTGACGATTCCACGACAGATACTTCCTGACCTGTAAAAACGTCTTCGAGCATCTTCGGGCTGAGCGGTTTAGGCTCAATGTTGGGATTGTTGGGATCCCTTACAAGAAGGTTTCTCTCTTGGTTATTAAAATAAACCTCAAGCAGCCCCAGCTTATAATTCTTCTGACGCTGTTCAATTAAGGCTTTCAGATATTCTGCCCTCTCCTGGTCGTAGAGGCGATTTTTCGTGATGTCGGAACTGATCTGTCTGGCATAATATTTCGCTTGATCCGCAGACTGCTGATAATAGACATTGGCAACCTCGACGGTTTTGTTCAATGCATCGCCGATTGTGATGTTAAACCAGTTTTCTATGCTGTATGAAAATACACTGATGGCAACTAAAAACAGTGTTACTGTAGGAATCAAAGATAAGCCTACGAATGCGGCCACGAGCTTAGTTCTGAGTTTCGATCCCAGGACGCCGCGCTTGCTTTCGAAAAGTAGTTTGACGACATTTCTGACTATCAGAAAAACGAGCAGAAGTATCAGAATTACGAGGATCAGAATGATGTTGATATTTACTATCAGACCGATGATAAGCACGTTGCTCGAAATGGGAAGAATGGCTCCCATGTGAGAGAGTTGAATTCCCAGTAAGCTCACCATGACAATGAGAAAGATAACGACAACGATGATTATGCGTTCTCTCTTACGCCTTTTTAATTCCCGATCATCTTTGATTAAATGGTCCTTAAACATGCCTATTAAACAATCCTCTGTCGATACCAATCAGTCTCAAAATCCCAGAGTGAAACGAAGAATAAGACATATTCCATATGCATGGGAAGCCGTATTTTATCCAGTTTTGCCTTGACCATGACATAATAAGATTTGTCCTTCGGCAAATCTTTCAGTGAGGCCAATACAATGCCATTCAGTTCTGACATGGCCTTTTTGGCTGCATCAAAATCTTGAAATTCCGATTGCTTATATCCTTCCATTGACGATATATAAAAAACCTTCTTCACATTATCATACTTAATTGTTTGTTTGACAATCACACTGGATATCTTCTCGTCGATCCATCTCGGCCTCTCCTGATAAAGATCAAGCAAAAAAGTAAACGTCGTAGGGACGCCTGCTAGGATGGCTGACTCCATCCTTTTTGTATAACAGTTAGTCACTTTCGCATAGACCATTACGCGATCATCACTGTCAGTAATGACAATATCCGCTATCCTCGCGTCCCGACGATATGAGCTTAGGGGGAAAACAAGAAAAAAATAACAGGCAAAGAATACAGCCAAAAGAAGAATTGGTTTACGCATACAAGCGCCCTGCGCCACCGTGAGTCATCATACAGGCACATAAATATATTGTGAGAAATTTCCTGGTCATTACTCAAAGCACATTGCTAAGCAGGAACATGTGCCTCATGTTCCCTCTTCATCAAACTATAGATTTATTTACTGTTTTGATTATTTGCACGGTATACTAAGAAACTGCGCTATAAAAAGCAAGTGTAATTTGTGGAAGGGTCAATGGAAGGCTCAGTGGATAAAAGGCCGTATAGAAGCTTCACGCAACGGGCATCGGAGCATTTACTGTATCGAGGATACTGAAAGACGGAATATTGAGAGACTTGATTTCTTCTTCACCGCTGTCTCTGTCAATATGACTTACCATCTTCCAGCAGTCTTGGTGAGCCATCAGTTCCTTGAGGAGAAGATTGTTTAACCGGTGTCCTGATTTATAAGCTACAAAATGGCCGATGATCGGCATACCTAAAAGCGAAAGGTCGCCGATGGCATCAAGAATCTTATGCTTCACAAATTCATCGTGACATCTCAAACCTTCTTTATTGATCACCCTCCGTTCGTCCAATACAACAGCATTCCGGAGAGATCCCCCGAGCGCCAGACCTTTTGCCTGAAGATATTCGACATCCTTTAAAAAACCAAAAGTCCGCGCTTGGCAGATATCCCTTTCGTAAGCGACATCGGAAAAAGTCATATCATAAGACTGCTGACGGATAAGGGGGTGCTCGAAATCAATCCCGTAGGTGATCTTAAACTCCGGAGATGGCAACAGCATAGCTGTGCCGTCTCCTTCAGAAACAGAAATCCTCTTTTGAATCACCAGCAATCTCTTACATTTATTTTGTATCGTCGTGCCAACATCCTTTAAGAGATTAACGAAAGGAAGAGCACTACCATCCATGATGGGAATCTCAGGAGCATCCACTTCTACAACGGCATTATCAACGCCCATACCGCAAAGTGCAGACAGCAAATGTTCAACTGTTGATACCGTCGCCCCATTAAGACCTATAGTTGTAGCCAATATGGTGTCACGAACATTCTCGAAATCCGCCTTTATCCTTACACCACCCGGTAAATCCTTGCGAATAAAGACAACGCCCTCATCGACTCCGGAAGGCCTTATTGTCATGTTGACTTTTCTTCCCGAGTGTAGGCCAATATTGTGGCAGTTAATTTCTTGTTTTATAGTTCTCTGCAGGTGCATGTTTCCGATCGTCCAAACTAATGATGCTTACTCAACAGCAATTAACATACCAAGAGATATTGAATCAAGTAGGCGTATTCTATAACATATGTAACGAACTAAATATACAGACTATTTGTTGATAAACCGTTCATGATTGTGAAGAACGCGCACCCATAATTGTGTGTTGTAAAAGACACAGTATGTACACAACATCACAACATGTACGGTAGCTGAAAAAGTCCAATAGTTCATCCTTAACTGCATTCCGAAAATTCCGCGGACTCCCCTTTGGATCCTCCTTTAACGGGAAAAAATCTCTCCTTTTCACTGTAGATGCATCCGCAATAGGGCTGTCTATACATGCCCATTTCCTTAGAAATCTTTATTCCGTGGAGCCAACCCATGCGAAAATCCTGATAGTAGAATTTGAGCTGATGCTCGATCGCCAGGCTCTCTCCAATTTTCTTAATCAGTACGTGATCTTGAAACTTACTATAGAGCAGGGTCGTGGTAAATCCATCGAACCTTCCCTCCTTTGCTCTATAAACCGTGTGACGCAAACGGTCATAATAACAATAGCGACATCTGTCTTTTTCCCTGAATGCAATATTCCTGAGAAACTCCTCCAAATTATATTCTTCCTGGTATGTCACACTTAAACCACATTTATTGGCGTACTCCGCGAGGGTGTCAAGACGTTTCCTGTACTCCCGATAAGGATGGATATTGGGATTGTAGAATAGTCCGTGTATATCGTGTCCATCAGAGCTTAACGTCTGAAACGGATACACGGTGCACGGCGCACAGCATATGTGCATCAAGAGCTTCATGACATCTATTTTCCGGTATCGAAAGTCCAGGCGCTTTGGACATTTTAATTGAGATATTGTTTAGTATTCTTGTAAGGCGCTTCGTATATCTTCAGAAGAGCCCCTTCTGCCCGTCTTCCATCCACTCCCGGCTGAAATGCTCGTAGGCCGTCCTTGTAGCAATCCTTCCCCTCGCCGTCCTTTGCAGATAACCTTCCTGTACCAGATAAGGCTCATAGATGTCCTCAATCGTTGTCCTCTCTTCGCCGATCGCAGAAGAGAGACTATCGATCCCTACAGGACCTCCATTAAACTTATCAATGAGTGTCAGCAATATCTTTCTGTCCATCTGATCAAAACCCTTATGATCGACCTCGAACATTTCGAGGGCAGCAACGGCAACCTTCCTGTCAATGAATCCATCTGCCTTAACCTGGGCAAAATCCCTTACCCTTTTAAGCAGGCGATTAGCTATGCGTGGCGTCCCCCGGGAGCGTTTTGCCATTTCCGCTGCGCCTTCAGAGTCTATATTAATGGCTAATATCTCTGCCGATCGCTCTATTATAACAGTGAGTTCTTGAGCGGTATAAAAATCGAGCCTGAAACTCATGCCGAATCGATCACGTAAAGGTGATGTCAGCAATCCTGCCCTTGTTGTCGCGCCCACTAAAGTAAATCTGGGTATCTCAAGTTTCATAGAACGTGCGGACGGCCCCTGGCCGATGAGAATATCAATATGGTAATCTTCCATGGCAGGATATAATATTTCTTCAACGACATGAGAGAGTCTGTGGATCTCATCTATAAACAGAACATCCTGATCATGCAGATTGGTAAGGATCGCCGCCAAATCTCCCGGCCTTTCCACGACAGGCCCCGAGGTCACCTTGATGTCAACCCCCATCTCTCTGGACATGATGTACGCAAGTGTAGTCTTCCCGAGACCCGGAGGTCCGTAAAGGAGGACGTGATCAAGAACATCATTTCTCCGTTTAGCCGCTTCAATAAAAATGGAAAGGTTGGCCTTGATCTTCTCCTGCCCGACGTACTCCGCCAACCTTTTCGGACGCAAGGAACTTTCATATCCCTTTTCGCCATCCACGCTTGCGGGACTTATGAGGGGATTCTTCGACTCCATCTTAAGCTATCCTGTTTTTCAAAATATATACTTTTTCCACTAATGAAATCGCCTGAACTTAACCGGCTAAAATCTTCAGGGCTTTCTTCAGCAGAACGTCCAGAGTCAGAGATTGAGGAGATTCGTTGATGATCTTGTCCACCACTTCCCCAGCCCTATGACTCTTATAACCGAGATTGATAAGTGCTGACAGAGCATCATCTTTCATAGAGTCAAGAATCATTATATCGCCATTGTCTTTGTAGATGACATCACATGCGCCCAGTTTCACCATCTTGTCTTTGAGCTCAAGGATCATTCTTTCTGCCGTTTTCTTGCCCACACCCGGTATGGATACCAACCGATTCAAACTTCCGTGAGACACGGCCTTCATCAGCTCTTCGGCAGAAATTCCTGAAAGTATATTCATGGCGAGCCTTGGACCTATCCCGGAGACAGAAAGCATCAACTCAAACACATCCTTCTCTCTTCCTGTACCAAACCCGAAAAGACTGATAGCATCAGGCCGCACGTGCGTGTGTACATGGAGTGTCACAGGTTTGTTGGTGTCGGGAAGTGTATAAAAGGTTGTTAGAGGGACAAAGATGCGGTATCCGACGCCATTAGCATCCACGATGACACTGCTCGTGGCTTTATAAATCAATAGTCCGTTTATCAGGGCAATCATCTTAAATTGATACCACTTTCAAAGAATTGATATGACAAATTGCTATAGCCAGGGCATCGGCGGCATCGACAGGAGGAAGATCGGATAGATGCAATATAGCTTTGACCATATTCTGGATCTGGTTTTTCTCTGCCCTGCCGTATCCTACAACGGCCTTCTTGACTTCGAGGGGAGTATATTCATAGACCGGTATGCAGCTCCGTGCACCGGCAAGGATAACTACGCCCCTCGTCTCTCCCTGTCTGATGAGACTCTTAATATTCTTTCCATAGAAAACATCTTCTACAACGATGGCATCGGGCGATGATTGATTAATAACCTCCAGTAAATTATCATATATCATTGACAGGGACGATGACAGGGACGAACCTTTTGCCATCTTAATTTCTCCATGCATGACATGTTTAAGGCTGCTTTTTTGTTTTTCAACAACACCGTAACCAGTTATGTGAATGCCTGGATCAATTCCTAAGACTCTCAATGCAGAGAC
>Ga0208102_1000047_pt1 | contig 81449 bp, 72 predicted proteins | sample CryBogmetaGMA17M_FD_184549 | JGI IMG/M metagenome (GOLD analysis project Ga0208102, IMG submission 184549) | Freshwater microbial communities from Crystal Bog, Wisconsin, USA - MA17M (SPAdes) | ecosystem: Environmental > Aquatic > Freshwater > Lake | place: Crystal Bog, Wisconsin, USA...
GCATTTCAACGGCTTCCATTCCGGCAACTTTATCCAGCGGAGTTCCGGAAAACTCAATGCCATCAACCTTTTCTTCCGCGCAGACTTTTACATACATTTTATGATGCTCCGGCGTGATCCGCACGGAAGGCAAAAGTGTAATTGCCACCATAAAAGGATTTTTCGTAAGCTTGCGGGTCTCCCGGATTGCCGCGCGAAATTCATCGGCCGTTTCATAATTTCCCGCCGTGAGGTTACCCATGCCGCCGGCGTTGGAGACGGCCGCGCAGAGATTTGGTTTACACAGCCACATCATTGCTCCGCAGATAATAGGGTATTTGATTCCGAACATTTTGGTAATCGCAGTATTGTACATTACACTCCTCCTTATATTTTTTTGCCGCTAAATCTTTGCGGCAGATTTTCTTTTTTTGACAAGACTCTTCTGGATGTTCTGCTCAACCTGTTTCTGGAATAAGCGCCGTAAAATATATTCACGGTAGAAATCGACAATTCGCGTAAGCTCGGTGGTGATGCGAATATTTTCTCTTGTGGATTTACCGGCAACAATTTTGCGGCGTAAGGCCATTTCTCTGTCCACTATTTTTTTCCCGAACTCAACCCAAAAAGAGAGCTCGCTAATCTCCATCCCTAATTCGGCAAATTTCTTGAGTCCATCGCGCCCCACACGCACGTCGTCTTCATTATAAAGTGTTTTATCTAAACCGGTAGTGAAAGGGATCAGGATGCCCAGCTTTTCGGACTGCTTCAGCTCTTTTTCTGTAAGGTCTGTCGCGGCAAGAAAGGCAGAACGATCAATAAGTCCTCGACCAATGCGATCATTTGAACCGAAAACAGCATTTTCTACCGTTTCCGCCTCCGGCAGACTTAGACCTTCGTCCATGCGGCGCAAAATATTTTTGATGAGATAGAGCGGAAAGTAGCGCTTTTCCTTTAGCTCTTGAATGATTTGCAGTCTCTCAACACAAACCTCGTCGTAGTAGGCCATTTTTTCGTTGGCCTTTTCTGGTTTGGGCAGTAGCCCCTCCTGAACATAATAGCGAATCGTGGAGGCACGCACACCGCTTCTTTTTGCTATTTCACCAATTTTCAGTTTCATCGACAATACCAAACATTAAAGTTGAGCTTTAATGTTATAAGCGAAGACATGATGACTGTCAAGCAAATAATGAAAGGCACAAAAACTATTGGAATAATTAGTTTATTTACCAATAATGAAGAATTTATAGAATAATAATGCCATTTAGCGGATCGCCAGATTTTGAATATGAAGATATAAAACTGACAAACTGATTTACATTACCGAGTCATGGAAAATGCAAATTAGCATTAACGGTGTTGAACATATATTAACTTCTCTGTGTCAAAACCCAATGCGGCAGCTTTGGCAATCAGCCGTTTTTTAAAATTTTCACTAATTTTCGGGCTGCGGGCCAAAAGCCATAAATAAGATTTGTCGGGACCGCAGACAAGCGCATAAGAATATTGTTTTTTATCCAGTTCAAAAATTATATAAGACCCATAAAAAGGGCCGAAGAAAGAAACCTTCAGAAATCCCTGATCTGATCTATTAACGAAATAGGCCTTGCCTTGAGCCTCTTTCCATTTGTTTTCTTTTGCCGAGAAGCCGCGATTCACTACTTTAATGCCACCGTCATCTTGCAAACTGTAATCTGCTGTTACATCCGTCAATCCTCGCTCAAAAGAATGATCCAGCCGCACAATTTCGTACCATTTGCCCAGATACCGCGCCCCTTGGAAATTATCAACCGGCTTGATATTCTCCGGTATGCTGACACAACCAGCTAATAATAACGCCAGCAAAAATGATATGTTTTTCATTATTAGTTTGTCCTTTCCCTTTACAATCCATAACAGATGCTCTAATTTACACTAAATATAAAAAAAGCAAAAGGAGGAATGATGAAGCTCAGGGAATATTTTGAAAACACCAAGGGAGTTGGAGTTCTGGCCACGGCTGACAGTAGCGGAAAAGTTAACGCAGCGATATATGGCAGACCGCACTTCATCGATGAACAAACGGTTGCCTTTATTGCCGCCGACAAATTGACTCATGCCAATTTACAATCCAATCCTCATGCTGCATATATTTTCAAAGAGAATGGCCATTATGAAGGACGAAGGCTCTACATTACCAAACTGCGTGAAGAAAAGGACAGCCCGCTGATCGACGAAATCCGCCGGGGAAAACATCCCGTAGGAGAAGGCCAACATAAGACCGGCGTCAAGTTTCTGCTTTACTTCCATTTGGACAATGTATTGCCGTTAATCGGCGATGGCAAGTAATGAGTAAACCGACGACCCGTACAGGCTCTGCTGAAAAAGATGGCGCTTTAATTTAGAATTAGACTTAGCTGCCGCTGATCATAGCTGCTATTTTAGCAAAATATTCATGCTGATCATCAGTGTTTAGCGCGATAATCTCACCGGGGCAAACCGCGCTTTTATCTTTTCTGAGAATATTGGCTACTATTTCATCAGCCTCAATTTTAATTTTATTTTCTTTCAGGAATTGTTTTGCCGGTTGTGAAATTAATTTTGTTTGTATTGCCTCGATTATTCCTGAATATACAACAAGCCTGGCCGCGGCAAGCCCGATAACTTTATCGAACAGGATAAATTTATCTTTTGATTGCCGGTATTTTCCCAGACAATCCCAAAGAGGCTTAAGCCCTGAATCATCAGAGGAGTAAATAATTTTATCCCCCTGGACCAATGCCAGCGAATACTTGGTAAAATCTGGTTTTAGCATGAAAATTATTCCAGCTGATTAATTTAGCTTTAGCCAGTTATTCTTTTTTTGCCACATCATAAATGCGGCCTTCCTTGATTACAACCTGCGGAGCCCGGCAAGCCTCAATTTTAATAAGTGGGTTTTCTTTGAACGCTACTATATCCGCTAATTTTCCTTTCTCAATCGTCCCGATTTTATCCGCCATTTGGAGGATTCGGGCATTGTTTATCGTCGCGCACTGCAGCACTTCTTTGTTGGAAAATCCGATCCTGCTGAGTATTTCCATCTCTCGCCACAGCGAGCCGTGATACATGAAAGGCACTCCGGAATCAGTGCCACAACCAATGTTAACCCCTGCCTGTTTCATTTTTAAAGTATTTTTCGGCCCCCGCAATAAAATATCAAAATAGATTTCCGGGTCGGCGTGAAATTTACCTTTCTTATATAAATTTTCACAGCCATACTTTTTGTAATTATTCAGAGACGACACATTATTTTTATGTATTGAAGGTTCTACATAATCATCTTGTGATGAATTAAGAAATTGGCGACGGATATTCATTTCGTTTACAATAAAATCAGTTTGGAACTGCCGGGGAAGTGCATCGTATGCTTCCTCCGCCGCAAGCACCTGGGCAATGATCATGGTGGGAACAATCGCGATATTCTTTTTTGCCATTTCCGTTACTTCTTGATCGGTCAGATCCACGTAAGCGATGGAATGTTCCATCGAATTAATGCCGTATTGCAGGGCGCGGTCAAATCCGTACTTTGAATGAATATGTCCGGCGGTTGTCAGATTATGTTTTTGGGCAAATTCCATAATCACCCTTAAGTGTTCATCTGTATAGACAGGTATTTCCCCCCGCCCGCACAGCAATGATTTTTTATCCATCGTCAGTTTGATAAAAGACGCGCCGCCCGCGGAATTTAGCATCATCTTCTCTTTCAATTCCGGAGTATCTTTAAACCATAAATTGGAATTACCGGTGATAGGCAGTACGATTCCGGAAAAAATGCTGACATCGGCAGGATCAATATCCGGGTGGCCTCCAAAAATATTGGTGAACGCGTTACAATAAACCACTCGCGGGCCGGCCATTTCGCCTTTCGCAATTGCTTCCAGATTATCGTGAAGTATTTTCGGCATCGCGCCCAAATCCCGAATTGTTGTCACACCATGAGCCAGCTGCGAAGTATAATTCCTTTTCATCTGACTCATTGTTGTTAAAACTCCAAAAGGATCAAACTGAGATTCGCTGGACAAGGTTGAATGGCAATGAGCGTCAATCAGCCCCGGAATTAAATATTGATTTTTCATATCATAAGTAAGCGCGCTTTCCTGAGGCTGCGGCATTTTATCGGAGATGGCTTCAATTACGCCGCGACGAATCGTAATCGTTTTGCTCGGATGAACAACTCCCCCGACAACATCGATAACATTACAATTGGTAAGTTCCAATGCCTGATCATTACCGGCAGTCAATGCTTTGTATTGGGGTAACGAAGAGCAACCGCTGATATTGGGAAGTGTAAGACACAAAGCGGAAGTTGCCGCGACTTGCATCAGTTGCCTCCTGGTCATTGTTCCCGATTCATTTTTTTTCATCATTTACCGTGCCTCCGCCGGTTGTATTTGTACCGTGTTTTAAAGCCCCGCCCCCGCAGGGGCAAGGCTTTGTTTTGTCTGGTTTTTCTATTTTATGTTTCTATTTTATTAAATCAATCCGCCAGCTATGGAGTAGCGCGCATGTCTATGCCCAGCGAATAAAAAGCATACTCATTGTCATCCTTGATAAAAGTAATGTTAAAATAACTGTATAACAATTAAAAACAAGTTATTTCTACGCATACTACTTGTCAATGTCAAATCAAATTTCCCAGGCCGCCTTCGCCCCTTCCGTCGTTGCTTCAATAATCCGGCGGGGCGCAACGGAGTCACCGATAATGAAATGACGGATGCCTTTTTGCAAAAGCATATCTTTGAGCGTATTTCTTGGTGTCACGCCGATGGCAACAATAACCTGATTAATTGGTTCGAGCATTAAATCTTCGCCTTTTTTAGTAACAACAACCGATTTTTCGTTAATGAGTTTTACAGTTGTATCGAACATCAGCTTGATCCCGCCTGCAGCAAGACGCTTATGGAGCATGTAGCCATGCGCGGCAAATGTGTGAACGGGTGAATTGGCCAGCATCTCCACCACCGTAATGTCCCTGACACCTTTCTCGCGCAGGAAATCAGCCGTTTCCATACCCACAAGACCACCGCCTATAACCACAACGTGATCTTTGGGTTTGATTTCACCATCTAAAATCTGCCAGGCATCACAAACAACTGATGAGTGAATCCCTTCGGCAGTGCAGGTAGATTTTTCGGCGCCGATTGCCAGGATAACCGCATCGGGCTTGCCCGCTTCAATCATGGCCTCGGTGACCTCGGTGTTGGTTTGAATATTCACACCTTTCTTTTTGCAATTTGCCGTGAGCGTCGAAATATATTTACCGTAAACTGCTTTGTGGGGAGCCTTCGCGGCATAAAGCACATTTCCACCAGTTTCTTTTTCCCGCTCAAAGAGTGTTACCCGATGTCCGAGGCGCGCGGCCTCAAAAGCGGCGGTAAGACCGCCCGGTCCACTACCAACAACCCAGACTTTGCGGCTGACTGCCGCAGGACCCATAGGGTAGAGAAGTTCCTGCCCTGTTTGCGGATTAATGGCGCAACGAATCGGGAGCTGCTCTAATGCAAGCCGCTCAATGCATCCCTGATTGCAGGCCAAACATTCCAGTGTGTCCTGGGGGTGCCCTTCCCTGGCGTTTTTCAGGAAATCAGGGTCGGCCAGATGTTGTCTTGCCACAGCAATAAAATCAGCGTCACCACGAGCAATGACTTCATCCATGGCAAAGGGATCTACATAGCGGCCTACGGAAATGACGGGGACTTGTGTCACCTCTTTGATTTTCCGCGCCAAATATGACTTAAAGCCCGGATCGTATTCAACAGGAGCGCTCGGGTTCGGTGTGTCAATGTTCACCTCCGGGCTGCCATGCGTGCCGAAGGACACATTAATGATATCCGCGCCGTCACTCACCAGATCGGGGATAATGGTCTGCATCTCGGAGATAGTGTAACCATTCTTGATGCACTCCTCGCCGGAAATTCTAATGGATATAGGAAAATCAGAGCCTACCTGTTTGCGCACTTCCCGGAGGCATTCGATCATGAAGCGGGATCTTCCGCGGAAATCACCTCCGTATTTATCAGTGCGCTGATTGCAATTAGCCGAAAGAAATTGCATGAGCAGATAGCCATGCGCGCCGTGAAGCTCCACGGCGTCAAAGCCAGCCTTACGTGCCCGAACAGCAGCACTGCCGAATGCAGCAATAGTCTCTTCGATATCTTCGGGCGTCATCTCGCGCGGCGCTCCCAGAAAACCGAAAATATAGCTCGGTATTGCCGAAGGCCCGATAGCCTTGTTTTTCCGTTGCAGTAGATAGTTCTCGCGGCCTGTATGGTGCAGCTGCATGGCGATTTTGCTTCCCTGAGCATGTACCACATCGGCAAGTTTGCTCAGGCCGGGAATGAATTTATCATCCCAGACGGCAATGCAATTGCGTGAAGCGGATCCAAGTGGGTGTACTTCCGTAATCTCGGTAATGATCAGCCCTGCGCCGCTTTCGGCCCGGCGTTTTATATAGGCCAGGTTTGCTTCGCTCACTGTACTGTCATTATTGCCAAGGGCCGTTCCCATTGGCGGCAGAACCAGCCGATTCGGTATTTCCAATGATCTGATCCGGATAGGCGCAAGCAAATGTTCTAATGTCTTCATAAGTCCTCTCTGCTTTGAATGAATATCTATCTTGACTTAGATTAGTGTCTTTAGCCGGCAACTATGGCGGATAACAAAAATCCGCCATCAATGATGATTTCTGTTCCTGTGGTGTAGCTGGAGGCTGCGGAGGCCAGATAGATAGCCGCTCCGGCAATTTCATCGGGATCGCCAATGCGGTTCATGGGTATGTGCTTTTCCACCGCTTCCTTGGCTTTCCTGGCTTCCGCAGGAGATAGGTTCGACCAATTGGAATTCATCATTTTGGTACTGATGGCGCCGGGAGCAATCGTATTGACCTGAATGTTATCTTTGGCCAGTTCCATGGCAAAAGATCTGGTGATCATGCGCACACCGGCTTTGGATGTACAATAGACACTGACAAACGGTTCAGGATTAAATCCATCGACAGAAGCAACATTGATTATTTTCCCCCAGCCCTGTTTCTTCATAACTTTTGCCACGGCCTGGCTCATGAAGTAAACACCTTTCAAGTTGAGATTCATGATGGTGTCCCAAAGACGCTCGTCGGAATCAAGCACTGAAGCAATTGCGGGGCTGGCGCCGGCATTGTTGACCAGGATATCAATCCGGCCGTATTTGGCCATGACGGTATCAACAACTTTCGTGATCTCTTCCATCTTACCCAGATGGGCGGGAATGACCAGAACTTCCGCGCCAAATGATTTGATCTCCGCCGCCGTGGCTTCAAGATCCTGGGCCTTGCGGCTGGTAATGACCACCCTGGCGCCGGCTTTGGCAAAACCGTAAGCGATGGCCTGACCAATGCCGCGGCTGCCTCCGGTGATAATGGCTACTTTATCTTTTAATGAATATTTGGACAGATCGAACATTGTGATACTCCTTTCTATCATTTTGCTTTTTTAGCCACGGGGCTCAAGACCTCGCGGTCACCGCCGCTCATGCCTGCGTGGTATTTCACCAGCTTCTTGCGTGATGCAATGTCGTACTGGGTTGTGATAGCAATCTGTTCCATGATCGGCGAACCGCCGCCGTGGTAGTTGCCCATATTCATGATACCGCCGGTAGAGGAACAAAGATAGTCACCCAGATATCTCCAGAACTGGGCCTGATCTTCAACAGACATTTTCGGATTGCGCTTCGTATATTTAAGGAGCGCTGCGCCTGTTGCGGGATTGGCAAAGTCCTTCTCGTGGGGAAAGGTCGCCGCGATGCCGCCGGAGATGTCGCAAAGAATCTCTGCCTCACGATAGACGGCTTCACCAGACAGGCAACGGCCAACATTGCAGTAAATTGAATGTGGTATGAAGGAGCCGGGGCCATAGGGAACAAAACCCATACCAGGAATGTAAACCTCGGGCTTACCCAGATCGGATGCCGTGTAACCGGCAGCATAACCGAGTTCGATGGTCATGATGATTTCGGCCAGCTTTTCGCGCACGTGTTCGGCCTTATGGATGTTGTTAACCTCGGCAGCCAATGCTGCTTGCCCCAGAATCACGTCGCCAATAGCCGGTTTGCAGCCGGAATAGGAGTGACGGTGAAACAGGGCGAAAAGAAGCGCGCAGATGCCTCCGTGATCATTCTCGCCGGCCAGGAAGACTCTTTCCCATGGCACAAAACAATTATCAAAGATCATATAGGAATCAGTGTATCCCGGCATAAATCCGCGCTTGTAATGTTCGCGGGGACGAAAATTATGAATGGTTGCAACCTGCTTAAGACCATCCCAGTCACCCGGAACGGCAAATGCTACGGCATAGTCTTTATCTTCGGGACGCAGGGCGCGGGTGGGGAGGACAAGAACTTCATCGGCGACTGAGGCCTCGGAAATATGAACCTTGCAACCCTCAACGATTATCCCGTCCTTCAGTCTCTCTTTGATGCGCACATAGGAATCGGGATTTGGTTGATCAGCGGGTCGAAGCATACGATCGCCTTTCGTATCCGTCTGGGCGCAGCAACCAATCAGGTCTTCCTTCTGGAAACGGGTGAGCCACTTCTTGAAGTTCTCATGGTACTTAGTGGCGCCATTGTTCACCTTGTCCGCCTCAAAGGAGACGTTGTAAATGGCGTTTGTGCCGTCGATACCCATGCAGCGCTGGATGCAGCCGCCGACTTTCTGGCAAAGCATCCGGGTCATATCCTGTTTTCTGTGCAGATCTTCCTTGTTTTGATGAATGTGGTTAAAACGGTTGATTCGTTCTCCTGTGAGATGAGAAATAGCCGTGCACAGTTCCTGATTTTCAGGTTTGGCCGCTTCGTCGTACGTTGTGCCAATGGTATTGATACAATCCATTTGCAATTCGTCCGTCCGGTCGATCAACTGGCCGTCATAATAAATGTTCCGCTTCATTTTGGATAATCCGTTGATGTAATCTTGTTTTGTTCTCATTGGTTGTTCTCCTTCCTTTTATGTTCCTTCTTATTTTTTAGTTTTCTTCTTGCCACTATTTTTTTGTTTTAATGATCCCGATATTTCTTTGAGTTTAAGAAGTTGCGCTAGAGCCTTGGCATCTTCCAGTTTCAAGTTTATAGTCAACCCCTGTTCCTCTCTCTTGGTTCGAATGCCGCTTAAAATAAACTCCAAAAAAGGATCAAGCATATCCAGAATAGTTTTTTCTTTTTCAGGCATTCCCTGCATATGCCAGTGGATAAATAAATGCTCGATAGTCCCCATCAGCATGGAGCGAATCAGGTAGGCATCGGCGTCCTTGCGGAAGGTGCCGTCAGCGATGCCATCCCGAATGCAATCCAGCAGGCCATGGGCGGAGAGGCGGATTAGTTCATGAGCGGCTGTCTGCCGGAAACGCTTATTGGACATGAGCTGCAGCAAAACCAGCGCTGAATAATGAGGATTATTCTGGTATAGCTGGATATAGCTTAGCAATATCGCCCTCATTCTTCCTTCCACATCTTTGATGAAAGGCAAAACCAGCTGTGATCCTGCTAAAGTATCATTGGTTATTTTTTCGGGAATGGCGAAGAGGAGGTCTTCTTTGGTGCCAAAATACTCATAAATGGTAGCTTCGGAAACCCCGGATTCCTTACTAATTTCAGAGATTGTCGCTTCCTGGAAAGTCTTTTCGGCAAAGACGCGCAAGGCCGCTTCCATAATACGGTCTTTGCGGCTTTTTGTTTTGACATGATCTGCCATAACACACCTTTTTGCAAGTTTGTTATTAGCTACATTATCATAGTCTCACTGTCAAGCATTATTTTATTTCATAGTTAGACTAGGTATTTTAGTAAATAATTATAGTTAAAAGATAGCGCTTTGAGTTAGAAATGGAATCAGCGTTTTCTGCCGATTGTTGCCTTATTGCGTACTTCCGTTACAAAAGTTTTTGACAGATACATTCCATTGTAATTAAGGAAGCTCAAGACGCTTTTTTTATTCGCACCGATAGCCCAGCGAATCGTCATCGAAAGACCTTTGAGTGCGAAATACTGCTTATAAAATTTACTTCCCGGTTTTACGCAATCATCGGCAAATGCACAAAGCAAAGGCCAGTCCTGCCGACTGGTCGTAAGCGATGGAATAAGCGCGGTCATTGCTGTACGCCAGGTCCAGAGGAAGCTGGAGTTCTTCAATTTTAAAAGTTCATCACGCCGGCACAACCCATTCATATAAGCGGCCCCGATCAGATGCGGCCCGAGAATATCTGTGTTATGCCAGCCGGTATCTCTGGTTTGAGCCCAGCCGAGAAATAAGCTGAGCCATTTTTCATCCCATAGGTCAGGCCGATTTTGAGCATATACAATCGCCGCAAAGCGCGCGTCAATAATATGTGTGCTCCAGAGTTTCTTTAGTTCCTTTATCGTCAGAATTCTTTCTTCGCGGACAATTTTATTTATATAGGCACGAATGACACCGCGGGGAATACCAAGAGATTCCTCCTCGGTCTTAAGATAAGCCTTTTCCTTTATTCCACGGACAGGATTTGAATTGTCTTGCAGAAATTGCATCAGGTCGTCATACATGCTCATTCTCATATATTCTCCTTTGTTTAGAAACGACATTAATCTTCCGGCAGAGGGCAGGATTTAATGAAGTCTTTTATTTGTTTTTCATTCAAACCCACACCCGGTTTTCCATCCAGCCTCAGGGCAACTTTTTCTTTATTAAAAAACAACAGAGTTGGAAAGACATCGATTGTATATTTTTCCGCTATACTTTCCTCATCATCCGCGACAAGAAGAAAATTACGCCGCCCATCCTGAGCGAGCTCTTGAAATGTTGGTAAAATTTTTCTGCAAAAAGGGCACCAAGTGGCATAAACAAAAGCGATGATTTTATCCTTATCCTTTAATGCTTTATCCAGGTCAGTTTCATTGTCAACTAAGGTACAATCACTATCAGTACTCATAAAAATCCTCCCTTATAGTATCAGCAATTATAATTGTTAATATTCAATATCTTTAACTTAGCCACTCCCCTCTTTTCTATGCATGCCTTTCAGGGTAAAAAGAGGTGGGGGAGATTATAAGGCATGCTGCAAGACGATAATTTCCCGCTCTCGAGGCAGAGTTTCTTTTTTAAACATAATTTGCGAATCCTTGAGCACATGGACGTTATTTAGACCTTTCGTAAAATCTTCCACCAGCGCAATAGGAAATGCGCACTTGGCTGTTTTATAGTGCATAGGAATTGTAATGCCGGGCTTAATATCGTTCATAACCTTGACAGCCAAAGCGGCATCTAGCGTGAAGACTCCGCCAACAGGTATTAGCAATATGTCCACCTTACCCATTTCCTGCAGCGTCCCGTAATCAAGGCTGTGCCCCAAGTCTCCCAGATGCGCCAAAACTAAATTATCAGCATCAATCACCGAAATTAAATTTTCCCCGCGCTCTTTTCCCCCGAAATTGTCATGATGTGCACTGATGGTCTTTATTTGGATATCTTTTATCTCCAAGTTGTCTTGCTTGGATATAAGGATGAATTTACCCTGAATGTCTTTTGTATAGCTGTGATCCGCATGACTGTGGCTTGTTATAACAATATCGGCCTGGTCGCTTATTTTGCCATACGCTAGTGTTCCATTAAAAGCGCCGGATTCATAGGGATCGATAATAATTCTGGTCCCCTTTTCTGTTGTTATATTAAATGCAGAATGTCCGTAGTATGTTATCTTCATGGCCGGGTTTCCATTTTTAATTTTGGAATGGTGTCATATTTATGCAGTGAACTATGTATAATGTCAACTTGTTTCCTCTGGGCAACAATGCTGGCATTGCCGCGACCACGGGTATAATACACAAAGCAAGCTTTCGGAATTGGAGTTTCACAATAAATATAATTCATGACTAACGACAAACAGCAACAATGAACCGCCCCTTTTGTGGCATATATTTAATTGACATACAAAATCGTTCTTCATATACTCCCACCGTGAAGAAAAGATATCGAACCAAAATCAAAGGAGGATATAAAAGATGAAAATACTGAAGATTGTTCTCGTTGCAGTTCTTGTTCTTATCATTGCCGGATTAACATGGGCGACCATAAGCTACAATTTCTATTCGCCGAAAGAGGTAAAAACCGCGCCGGACAAGGCAGACCTCAAATATTTCCGCGAAAGCTACGATGAATCAAGGGATGCTTTCAGAACCGCGGCGGCATCGCTTGCAAAAAAATATAAGTCCGCGTCGCAGGCCTCTTTTAATGTCCCGGCAAAAAATGACAACGACCTTACTGTGGACATGCTCTACATCCCGGCGCTGAAAAACAAAAAGGGCCTCATCATCATTTCATCCGGGGTACACGGAGTTGAGGGGTTCACCGGAAGCGCGGTTCAGCACATGATGATGGAAGAGTTCATGACGGGTGAAAATCTGGCTTCAACAGGATTTCTATTTATCCACGGGATGAATCCATACGGTTTTAAAAACAACAGGCGCGTGACAGGAAACAACATCGACCTCAACCGCAACAGCTCACCAACCGATGAGCTTTATAAAACTAAAAATGTCGGTTACCCAGCCGTGATGGATCTGATAAATCCTCAGGGAAGCGTCGATACTTGTTCAGCGGGAAACATCTTCTTCGAGCTTAGATCAATCCGCAAGATAGTCAGCGCGGGGATGCCGGTGTTGCGCCAGGCAATCCTGCAAGGCCAATACGAATTCCCGACAGGAGTATATTACGGAGGATCGGCACCAGAACCGCAGATTAAAAGCATTACCCCGTTTATTAAAAGATTCTCTACCGGGTATCCACTTGTTATGAACATAGACCTCCATACCGGATATGGAGAAAGGGGCACGCTTCACCTGTTCCCGGACGCGATAAAAGATAAAAAAATTAGGGCCATGATGGAGAAAGTCTTTGACGGCTACAGGATAGACTGGGGCGATAGCAAGGATTTTTATACTGTCACCGGAGATTTTCCGGGACATCTTGAAAAGATCATTACTACAGGCGCGTTTCTCCCCATGACTTTCGAGTATGGTACTCTCGATAGTCAGACCACGGTAGGCTCCATAAAATCGCTCCAGACAACGATATTGGAGAATCAGGGCTTTAACTTCGGTTATAAGTCGGACAAAAATAAAAACGAGGTTGAAATGAATTTCAGGGAAATGTATTTCCCTTCATCCCCGGCGTGGAGAACAAAGGTAATAAAAGATTCGCGAATTATGACAGAAAAGGCGCTGAAACAGTTCAGGGAGCTTTAAATCATTACATGCTGCTGTCAATAATCTGTTTGGCAGCAGCATGCTATGGAGAACTGTAATCAGGCCATTAAGCTGAAGCCGTATTATACCATACAAAAACGAATCGGAAGGAGATGATTCCGTACAATGACTGCACCCGGCGCAAAGCATTTAATGCCCACCGCTTTTATTGATTCTGATAATACAAAAATAATCGAGTATTCCAGATCGCACTCGAATAATGCGGCAGGGCATAGACAAAATGCAGTAAGCCTGTATTACGCTGTCCGCGACGGTGTCCGGTATGACCCCTATTCGTTGGATATGACTGTGGAAGGCCTTCGGGCGAGCACCACACTAGCCAACGGCCGTGGCTGGTGTGTGACCAAAGCTGTATTGCTTGCGGCCTGTTGTCGGGTGGCGGGCATCCCAGCCCGTGTCGGATTTGCCGATGTAAGGAACCATCTGACCACAGAGAGACTCCGTCAGATAATGAAGACAGATGTATTCTTCTGGCACGGCTATACTTCCATTTATCTGGAAGGCAAATGGGTCAAGGCAACGCCCGCCTTCAATATAGAGCTTTGTGAGAAGTTCAGGATAAGACCACTGGATTTTGACGGCACAGCTGACTCCATCTACCACCCCTTTGATCTCGAAGGTAAGAGGCACATGGAATACCTGAATTACCGGGGCGAGTTTGACGATGTGCCCATGGATCAGATGATCGCAACATTTCTTGAAAAATACTCCATGGACCAGGACTGGAAGAATGCCGACTTCGATTCCGACGTGGACAAAGAAGTGGGACATGGCAGTAATCGGGAACGTTTTTAATTTCCAATTTTACCTGCTTAACTAGAACTCCCCATATCCTGACAGGATGTTATAGGAAAAAAACATGGAAAAAGATTTTATTGCACTAATTGACGAATCTATAAAACTTGAATTGAATGTCGCTGATCTATACATGCTTTTTTTAAAATTGTTCCCGGAGGACGCAGATTTCTGGTGGAAGCTGGTATTGGAAGAGAAAAATCATGCCGCCCTTATCCGAAGCGGGAAGGAATATTTTGAACCGCTGAACAAATTCCCGCATGACTTATTGGCAAATAGCCTGCAAAAAGTGAAAGACACAAATAGTAGTTTAAAGTCTATGATCAAAAAATTAGAAAGCGTCTCTCCGTTGCGACAGGAGGCATTTAACATCGCTTTTGAGATTGAAAATTCGGCAAGCGAACTGCATTTTCAAAAATTCATGAATAAAAAAGAAGCAAACTTAAAGATAGACGATATCTTTAAGCGGCTAAATAAGGATGATAAAGATCATGCCCTGAGAATCTCTTCCTATATGGAAAAACATGGTATTCCATGGAAAACAGAAAAATCACGGGTATGAACCCCAAAGCAAACTTTGGAAACATATTCCGCAGCAAGCTACGGAGTATTATATCCTGCGTATGCTGGATAATTCGACCAACAAACTTCAGCGCACTTAGCTTCGCATGTGGGATAATTCAACTAACAGATATTACTGCACTGCATTTGTAACATTGAGTTTCATTAGAATTGGAGTTTCACAATGAATGATGAAAAACTTTACATTGTGATGATGGGCTTGCCGGCAAGAGGTAAATCCACTCTGGCCATACGTTTGCGGGATGCCTTTCGAAGGGATAGAATTACCACAAAAATATTTAATAATGGCAACCTCCGGAGATTGTACAGCCCTCTTCATGAAACTTCACTGTCGGAATTTTATTCTCCCGAAAACGCTTCAGCTGTAGAGGTCAGAAAAGGGTTTGCTAAAATCAACATGAGAATGGCCAAAGCATATCTGCGCGGCTCAGGCCAGGTTGCTATTCTTGACGCAACCAACGCCAGCCGGAAGCGGAGGAATTTGATCGAGGAGTTCCTGGATGATTATCCGATTCTTTTTATTGAATGCGTCAATGATGACGAAGAAATCCTCGGCCTGAACATATTGGAAAAGACTAAACTGCCTGATTTTTCTCATCTTAACCGCCGGACGGCAAAAGCGGAATTTATAAAACGGATTGATTACTATCGCCTGGTATATGTTCCGCTTTCGGTGGAAAGAAACTATATGCGGCTGGATTCTCTGCACAATAAAATTCTCGAGGAAAAGCATAGCGACACGATAAGCCTCTATCCCCGAATTCGGGATTATCTGGTCACGGATGTGGTCAAAAATCTCTTTTTGATCCGTCATACAGAAACAAGCTATAACGTTGCCAATCGCATCGGCGGCAATCCGTCATTAACGCAGAAGGGAATCAGGCAGGCGCAGTCTTTGGGACGTTTTTTTCAGAAGGTCCGGGTGCCCTATATTTTTACAAGCAGCAAAAAAAGGACTATGCAAACGGCTCAATTAATAGCATCCGAGCAAGAAGATTGCACAATTATTCCCATCAAAGAATTTGATGAAATTCATGCCGGCATTTGCGAAGGGATGACCTATAAGAGCATTGAAAAGAAAATGCCTCAAATATTCCAGGGAAGAGAAGCGGATAAATACTCCTATGCGTATCCCAATGGTGAAAGTTATGAAATAATGAAACCGCGAATCGAGGTGGGAATTAAGAAGGCCTTTCATTTGAACCGACACTCCGGCAACATTATGATTATCGGTCATCAGGCTGTGAATAGGATGATTCTTTCTCATTTTCTTTACCGGCGCGAAGAAGATGTTCCATACATATACATTCCGCAAGACAGATTTTACCACATCGTATCCATTCAGGATAAAAAGTTATTTGAAATGAAAAGTTATGATTAGCAGCTATCCCCCACCTCGTTAAAAAAAATGAAAACTATCTCTTGACAAGCAAAAACAGACCCCCTATACTTCCCCACATCGAAAAAAATATTTTCAAAATAAAAAGGAGGATTTTGTCATGAGTCGATCATTTTTACGGAAAAGTTTGGTTGTGTTTTTTGGATGCGCAATTATCGCCTTTACTGCCGGTGTCGGATATGTAAACGCAGCTGCCGTGGGTGATGTTGTATCTAACCCTCAAATAAAGGATGCAGAAGATAATCCGGCAACCATTCCTGATTTTGGTACTAAAGTGCTTGGGATAACCTATGCCAACACGGGTGCATCTGATTTAGGTGATCCGATAGCCGATGCGACTAAAGCAAAAAAATATGACAAGGCTGTTTACACAGGATTAGGTGTTGCCAATCTGAAGGACTCGCCTGTTCCCAACTTCATTATTCGAAAAATAATCAAGGGAAAGATCGAGAAATATCAAGCCACAATCCTGACCGATGCTGATCTTACACTTCCAAAAGCTTGGGGTCTGGGCGATGTCAACGATAAGTCGGTGTTTATAGTGATTGGCAAAGACAAAAAAATCAAATTCATAAAGTTTGCCGATAAAAAGAATCCGTGGACTCCCGCGGAAGTAACCTCTGCTATTAAAGTAATTGATGATCTGGTAAAGAAATAGTAGCAGTAAAATTCAGTTGTGAACCATAAAAAACCCTCGGCCTCCTCTGCATGGCGGCTGAGGGTTTTCTTTTGTAAAGCATATTTCCCCAACCAATAAATATATATTCAAAAAGCAGGTTAACATAAAATAACAGTTTAATTTTCTTAGCTTTATTGTTTGTTTTTTTATCATTATTATTTCTTGACACGTCTTAAATAATAATATAATCATTTCCATGACTGAAAGTCAGAGTAAGTGAATATTGGCAATTGGCTTTTACAAATCTGCTTTCTTTTTGCTAAAATTTATATAATGAGGGATATATACTTGAGCTCGCAGGATAGAAGAGAAAAGGAAAGAGAAAGTCGGAGAAGCGCAATTTTGAAAGCCGCGCGTAAACTTTTTTTTGATCGAGGTTTCAAACATGTAACGGTTGATAACATTGCCGCCAAAGCTGAAGTCAGTAAAGGTTCTGTATATCTTTATTTCAAAAGCAAAGAGGAAATATACACCCAAATATTGATTAACGATAGTATTGCCACTTTTGAAGACTGGAAAAATAAGTTTTCGGATGGGGATATGTCGGCGGAAGAACTTCTGTGGGCATTTGTGGATAATTATATTGATTATTTTCTGGGTGATAATGAGCTCTTCAGAATACTTATGACATTCATGCTGCATGCGGACGATATGATTCTTACAGATGAACAAAATTCTCAACTCCTTCAGACTACAAATGAAAACATTAAGTTCGTTTCTGAAATACTGCAAAAAGGAATTGATTCCGGTGAGTTCTTGCCAATAATCAATATTTGGCAGACGCAAAATGCAATTTGGGGTTTACTTAACGGGATTATTTCCCTTTTTCTGTTTATGGGCAATCCGGCAAAACGCGAGGAAAGAATCCGTTCAACAATCAAGAATAGTTTAAATAGTATAATTAAAGGACTAAAAAAGTAAACGGCTAAGAGAGAGGTGCCTTTTTATGAAAGTCAAGGGAAGCCGGATTTGATCGTCAAGATCAGAAACGTATTTCCATAAATTAATTTTTAACATGCTCTCCGATCCATCGCTTCTAAAGAATTTCTCCATGAAGGATGGACAATGGGCGCCGCTGGAAACGGTTGTGCCTCCCGTGTTTGGAAAGGATGGGTCCATGAAGGGTATATTTGTTAATTCTGAAGAAAGGAGAGAATAAGCGATGAATGTCAACAGAAGAGGTTTCTTGAAGCTTTCCGGCGCAGTAATGGCGGTAAGCGGTTTAGGCATAAGCCTGAAGCCGATAGCCGCGCATGCCCAGCCGTTAAAGATCAAATACGCTAAAGAAACCACCACCGTTTGCCCTTACTGTTCCGTGGGATGCAGCATTATTGTATCCGTCCGCGATGGCAAGGTCATCAATACAGAGGGGGACCCCGATAGTCCCATTAACAAGGGTTCTTTGTGCAGCAAGGGCGGCTCTATCTATCAAATGGCCGTCAACGAGAATCGCTTGGACAAACCGCTTTACAGAGCGCCTTTTGCCACAGAATGGAAAGAAGTCGAATGGGATTGGGCGTTAGGCAAAATCGCCAAAAACGTCAAAAAAAGCAGGGATGCCAGCTTTAAAAAGACAAACGCTAAGGGCGAAGTTGTCAACCGCACCGAAGGAATTGCCTCGGTAGGCAGCGCGGCGATGGATCTCGAAGAATGCTTTACGTACCAAAAATTCCTGAGGGGGTTGGGCCTTGTTTATATAGAACATCAGGCCCGTATCTGACACAGTCCAACTGTACCGGCTCTGGCAGAGTCGTTCGGACGCGGCGCAATGACCAACCACTGGAATGATTTTAAAAACAGTGATGTAATTCTGATTATGGGAAGCAATCCGGCTTCCAACCACCCGATTTCTTTCAAATGGATTCAAGAAGCTATAGATAAGAGAGGCGCAAAGCTGATCTGTGTGGACCCGCGGTTTACTCAATCGGCGGCTAAGGCTCATCTCTATGCCCCACTGCGGTCAGGTACCGATATCGCTTTCTTAGGCGGTATGATCAAATACATTCTAGAAAAAAACCTCATCCAGCATGAATACGTTGTCAGTTACACCAATGCATCTTTCCTGGTAAATCCGGCGTTGAAAATGCCGGGAGAAAACAAAGGAGTCTTTTCCGGATTGACGGATGGCAAGTATGAAAAAGACACCTGGGCATATCAGGTAGATGCGGAAGGCGTTATTAAAAAAGATAAAACATTAACAGATCCAAACTGTGTATTCCAACTGCTGAAGAAACACTACTCCCGTTATACTCCGGAGCTTGTTTCCCGGATTACCGGAACACCCAAAGATAAATTGCTGGAAGTCTACAAAATTTACGGTTCTACAGGAAAGCCTGATAAGGCCGGTGTTGAGCTTTACGCAATGGGTTGGACGCAGCATACCGTGGGCGTTCAGAATATTCGAACGATGTGCATTATTCAGCTCCTTCTTGGTAACATGGGTATAGCCGGCGGCGGAGTCGCGGCCATGCGAGGAGAATCCAACGTTCAGGGTTCTACTGATCACGGTCTTTTGTTCCATATCTGGCCCGGCTATCTTGGCGCTCCGACAGCATCAATGAAGACACTCAAAGATTTCAATGAAAAGCGGACACCGAAAACAAAGGAGAAAAACAGCCTCAACTGGTGGAAAAATACTCCGAAATACGTGGCAAGTTTTCTGCGTTCCATGTACGGCACTAATGCAACTCTAGAAGAGGCATATCAGCTCATGCCGAAACTCGATGACGGCGCCAACTATTCATGGCTCACGATTTTCGACCAGATGTATAAAGGCAAGTTCACCGGTTTCTTTGCCTGGGGCATGAACCCGGCGTGCAGCGGCGCTCATTCCAATAAAACCCGTCAGGCGATGACCAAGCTCGACTGGATGGTCAACGTCAACCTGTTTGATAATGAAACGGGCTCCTTCTGGCGAGGCCCTGGAATGGATCCCGCCAAGGTTAAAACAGAAGTATTCATGCTTCCCTGTGCTTCATCCATTGAGAAAGAAGGCAGCATAGCAAATAGCAGCCGATTAATGCAGTGGCGTTATAAGGCGATCAGTCCTGTTGGTTTATCCAAGCCCGACGGGGATATTATGAGTGAGCTTTACTTTAAGACTCGGGATCTCTACGTCAAGCAGGGCGGCCCGGGAAAAGAAGCATTAACCAAACTTACATGGCCCTACGGTAAGCAAGTAGGTCATGAATTCCATTATGAACCAAGGAAAGTTGCCGCTGAAATCAATGGTGTCTTCCTGGAAAATAAGAGAATGGAGAATCCCACTAAAAAGGGTGAGTTTAAGGAATTCAAAAAAGGTGATCCCGTACCGACTTTTGCCTGGCTGCAGGATGACGGATCAACATCTTCAGGTTGCTGGGTCTATTGCGGCTCTGTAGGTGAAAAGGGTAATCTGGCTATGCGCAGGGGAACGAAAGATACCTCCGGTATTGGCCTGTATCCCGAATGGGCTTGGTGCTGGCCGATAAACCGCCGCATCATTTATAACGGCGCTTCCGTTGATCCCAGTGGTAAGCCTTGGGATCCCAAACGGGCGGTTATCAAGTGGGATGGTGAAAAATGGGCAGGTGATGTTCCCGATGGCGCTGGGAATCCAGGCGCGGGAAGGCCGCCGTTTATTATGAAACCCGACGGTGTGGCCAGCCTTTTCGGTCCGGGCTTAACTGATGGTCCATTCCCTGAACACTACGAACCACTGGAGTGTCCTGTGGAGAAAAACCTCATGTCGCCGCAGAAGAACAACCCTGTCATCAAGCGTTTTGACGCGAGTGGCGTGGGTTCCGATATGGATGTTTATTCCGGTGTCGCCAGTTGCGATCCCCGGTTCCCCTTCATCGGCACAACTTATCGAGTCAGTGAACATTGGCAAACCGGTGTTCTTACCCGTTGGTGCCCGTGGCTCGCGGAAATGCAGCCGGGAATGTTTGTAGAGATGAGCCAGGAATTGGCTAAAGAAAGAGGTATCGTAAGCGGTGATAAATGTGTAGTCAAGTCCGCGCGCGGTGAAGTGGAGGCAACGGCAATTGTTACTCCCCGCTTTAAACCATTTAACATTGATGGCAATACAATTCATGAGATTGGAATTCCCTGGCATTATGGCTGGATCACGACAGCCGACAGGAAATATAATCCCAATGATAAGAAGCCGGAAGTCAATACCTTCGGCGATGCCGCAAATATCCTGACATCAACCATAGGTGATGCTAACACCATGATCCCGGAGAGCAAAGCTTTCATGGTTAATGTTGTGAAGAAGGGAGGAAAGTAACATGGCTGAGAAAATTAAATTATACGATGGTTCCAAATGTACCGCCTGTCGCGGTTGCCAGCTTGCCTGCAAGCAGTGGAACGGGATGAAAGCGGGCCAGACTTTACAAACTGGTACTTACCAGAATCCACCTTCTTTGCAGCCAAATACTTATATGATTATTCACTTTCAGGATTATGTTGATCCTAAAGGTGAAGTGAAATGGCTCTTCCGCAAAGAAGCGTGCATGCATTGCACCGACGCAGCCTGCGTGACGGTTTGCCCCAGTGGCGCTCTTTATTACAATAAAGATTTTAAAACCGTGGGCATGGACCGGGAAAAGTGTATCGGCTGCAAAGAATGTGTCGCGGCCTGTCCGTTTGAAGTTCCCCGTTATGATGCAAAGACGGATAAAGTTTACAAGTGCGATATGTGTGAAAGCAGGATTAGCAACAAGCTTGATCCTGCGTGCGTTAAAGCTTGTCCCACCGGTGCCCTCAAATGGGGTGATAAAGAAGATATAATGAATGCTGCGGCCAAACGTAAAGAGCATCTGGGAGTGGTTGCTTCCACCTATGGCGATAAGTTTGTCGGTGGAACTCATTTTATGTATCTTCTGAAAGAGCAGCCGGATGTTTACGATGGCATCAAGAAAAATCCAAAAGTACCTCTTTCTGTTACTCTGTGGAAGAAATGGGTAAAGCCGCTGAGTTTGCTGGCTGCAGGTGGTGTAATCGGAGGTTCCTTTCTCCACTATGTTCTGCACGGTCCCAAAAGACCAGATCCGGAAAATATAGCACAAGACGAAAAGAAACAGGGGGGTGCGTAGCATGAAAAAAGGACTGATTAAAGTTACTTCAGGATATGAGAGATTTGTCCACTGGCTGCTGGCTATTTCCTGCTTACTCTTATGCTTCACGGGAATGGGGATGATGTATAAATCGCTCAATTTCTTTGGTGTAATTATGGGCGGATTGTATGGCCTTAAAGAGGTGCATGAAATTACCGGTTTGGTTTTCGGCGTTGCACTTGTTCTGGCGATTATTATGTGGTGGAAAGAAGCTGGAGTTTTTGTTTTCCCGGAAGATCTCGATTGGTTTAAGACAGCGGGCGGATATTTGTGGCATGTGGATAAAGTAGCCGAAACTGGTAAATACAATCCCGGCCAGAAAATGTTTTTCCTTACCATCGCCCTCTTTGGCGTGCTTATGCTTGTCACCGGATTCTTCATGTGGTTTCCGGGATACTTTCCTTTAGGAATGAAGCTTTTCCGCTGGACGTATCTGCTGCATGCATTAGGATTTTTCGTTATCTTCGCTTTTTTCTTTGTCCACCTGTATCTGGGTACCATTGGCAATCCCGGAACTGTTCAGGCGATGATTACCGGCTGGGTAACCCGTAACTGGTTGAAGAAGCAACATCCTAAATGGCTTAAGGAAATGGAGCATGAAGGCACACTGATTGTTTCCGGCGCAAAGAAGTAAGACAACGATAGGCTGGAAGTAACTATTTGAAAATTGAAAGAGGCTTGGAGGAAATATGCTCCAAGCCTCTTTTTTTGTCAAACGCAAAGCCTGATTTTCCAGATATTGTAAAAATTATTTTTTCTTTGTATCGTCGTTATAAAATGATATAGAGACTCAAATTTATACTTACTGGAAATACAGCCCTTGAATAACGCAGGAAAAATGTCATATGAAGAGCTGTTCGCCCGCAATTACGGCGTCCTTTCCGAGCAGGAACAGGATAGGCTCCGCAAGGCACGCATCCTTATCGTCGGTTGCGGCGGCATTGGAGGCACGGTTGCCCTTATCCTCGCCCGCGCAGGCATTGAAAAGTTTATCCTCGTTGAGTTCGATGCTTACGATACAACAAACATAAACCGTCAGATCTCTTGTTTTGCCGACACTTTGGGACGAAACAAGGCGGAGGTAATCGGGGAAGATATACTGCGGATAAACCCCCATGCCCAAGTTGAGATTTATCCTCGGTTGCTTGATCACTCGGAAATTGCCAAATTGATTCCAAGGGTTGATGTTGTTTTTCCCGCCGCCGACGACTTTGCCTTCAGCATTCTCGTTTTTCGCGAGGCAAAGCAGCAAGGCAAACCTGCCCTTTTTGTAGTGCCTTCAGGAACATGGGCCAATGTCAGCATCATTATGCCCGACGGCCCCTCCATTGAAAAGGTCGAGGGCATCCCACCGCTTAAAACGTATGAAGAACTAAAGCAGATGTTCCAAACAAGGAAATATAAATTAGGCACATATTATTACACCTTTCTTGCCGGCTGGCGAATTGATTACTACCGACGATTTCTGGATGAAGACCTGCCACCCACACAACTATGTCCTTTAGTATGGCTTTGTTCTTCGATCGGGGCATTCGAGATTGTCAAGCTTGTCTCCTGCAAATGGAAGCCCATAGCCGCTCCCCGTTTCTGGTTTATTACACAAAACAGGATAAAAGTCCTGAACATCAATGGCATATCCATGCATAGCTTCCTTCTGTGGCAAAGGAGATTGCATTGGATGCTATTTCAAACGCCGCTGAAGGGTTTATTAGAAAAGCTCCAAGACCTCTGCTGGAAGTATTATTACCGGTTGATGAAGCATCTGGAATAAAAGAGGTCTTTTGACCTGTCATTTCCGACTTTTTAAGAGTTCATCAAAATTGGTGTTTGCTAAAACATTAATGTTCGGTTAGGGTATGAGCGAATTTAGGAAAAAATACGATCATGTATTTGAATCAAACCAATATAAGGGGGAGATATGAGTGATTTGGTAAAAGAAGTAACAGCAGGGGGCAAGCCTTTGAAAAAGGTTTATGTGGCCATCATGCTGTGGTTTGTAGGCCGGGCCGTCCAGGCCGCGGCAAAAGCGGATAAGGATGTAAAAAAGGAATTTGAGGCATTGCCCGATGACTTTACTTTCGCCCTTGGCGTACTACCCAAAGGTCCATGGATGGTTGTAGGCAAAGAAAAGGGCAAAGTTAAATATCTCGGCTGGAATCCGGATGTGAAAAAGCTGCACTTACGGCTGGACGTCAAGGGCATAGAGTCTGCCATCCTCATGTTCACCTTCCAGGAAAGCACAACGGTTGCCTTCATGCACAATCGTGTGATAGCCAACGGCGAACTGCCTTATGCTATGGCGTTTATGCGTATCCTGGACATAGTGGAGACGTACCTGCTTCCCAAGATCATTGCGAAGCTGGCCGTAAAGAGGTATCCAACACAATGGTCGTTTGGCCGGAAATACGGCGGCAGGGTTTGCGTTTATACCCGCGCCCTTCTCGGCTTTTAAGGAGGCATTTATGATTTTTTCAGATAGTTTTGAATTTACCTGTCCGATCAAGACAAATTCAGGAAATAAATCCCTGGAACACCTTCCTGTGGAACTTGACGCGCTTAACGCGAAAAGGCCACTGGTCATCACCGGCAAGGAGCTGGTGTGCAAGTGCATTATCAAGAAATTCGCCAAAGCCTTCGGCGATTCCGGTATGACCATCGGAATCTTCGATGGCGTTACCGAAAATCCCGACTGGAAATTAATTGACGACCTCAAAAAAACATACAGTGAAAAGAAGTACGATTCAATCATCGCCCTGGGAAGTGGTGTCATTGTTGACGTTGCCAAGATGCTTAATATCGCGGTGTCGCTAAACGTAGATTCCAGGAAAATTGTCAAAGATCCAAACGTTAAAGGGCCTTTAAAACCCCTTGTTGTAGTTCCGACAGCAGCAGGATCCGGTCTGGAAACATCCCGGTTCGCGCATTTTCAGGGAACGGTTTTCTCTTCTTTTCATCTGATGCCCGCCCTTATCATCATCGATCCGCGCATGACACGGGCTGAAAGTAAAGAAGAAATGGCCGTCGCAGCTCTTGCCGCTTTCGCCAGATCGGTTGAGGCATATATCGCCAAAAGCAAAAATCCGCTTACGGATGCCTATGCCTATGCCGCAATCGGGTTTGTAGCGGGGAATATCGCAGCCGCCGTGAAGAAGCCCTGCAACAAAAAATCGGCGCTGGCCATCGCCAACGCTGTGGCTATGTCCGGCACCGCCATGTCCAATACGACTGCGGGACTGATCAGCAATCTCGGACAAGCATTAGTTGAAATGTTCCAATTACCATATGGAATCGGCATGGGAATCTGCCTGCCCCATATCCTCGCCTACTACCAGAAGAAGGGCGGTTACAATATCGCCTCGTTGCTTCTGCCGCTGGCCGCTCCTGACCAATACGCCGCTACGCCGGATTCTTCCAAGGCGGACAAGGCACTGGCAATCGTCGGCGATATGATCAAAGAGTTATACGAAACTATGGGAAATAAAATACCAAAAACCTTAAAGGCCGCGGGAGTTCCCCAATACATGTTGGAAGACATCCTGGAAAAATTGAGTCTGGCGGATGATGCGACCTTCGACAAGGAAGGTTATCTTAGCGTAATTAAGAGCGCCTGGGAAGGCAAACCGGAAGCTTAAGCCGGAAAGGAGTGAAAAATATGTTATTACCCGAATATTATGAATTTTGCTGTAGTGTAAAGCTTGTTGCGGGCCACAAGGCCTTAGAAAGGATACCCGCGTTGCTCGCCGATTTGGGCGCAAAAAAACCTTTGATCATCACGGATAAAGGTGTAGCAGGCGCCGGCTTGATAACTATTGTAACCGAGTCGATCAAGTCGGGGGTCACTATCGGCGGAATTGCCGACAATGTCCCGCCTGATTCCGACCTGAAAGTGGTCAACGAATTGGCTGGTATGTATAAACAGAAAGAATGCGATTCGATTATTGCCGTGGGTGGCGGTTCCGTTATGGATACCGCCAAAGGCGTCAATATAATCGTTTCTGAAAACGCAACCGACCTGATGAAATTCAGCGGCGCAGGCGCACTCAAAAGAGCCTTGAAACCCCTGATTGCCGTGCCGACAACGGCGGGAACCGGTTCAGAGGTAACACTGGTTGCTGTTATCAAGGATCATGAAAAACATATAAAAATGGCCTTTACCAGCTATTTTTTATTACCCAATGTCTCGATTCTAGATTCCCGTATGACAATGACCATGCCGCCTTTTATAACTTCGATGACAGGCATGGATGCCTTGACCCACGCGGTTGAGGCCTATTACTGTCTCCAAAAAAATCCACTTAGCGATTCTCACGCCTACGCGGCAATTGAGATGATAAGCAAAAACCTACTGACCGCGGTAAAAAATCCAACGGATAAAGACAGTCGTCTGGCCATGGCGGTAGGAGCAACTCTTGGCGGCATCGCCTTTTCCAACTCCATGGTGGGGATGGTGCACAACCTTGGGCATTCCACCGGTTCCGTATGCGGCGTACCTCACGGCATCTGCATGTCTATTCTTCTGCCTTACGGCCTGGAGTATAACATGCACAAATCGGAAAAATTCATCGCCGAACTTCTGCTCCCTCTGGCTGGACCTGACATTTACAGCAAGACGCCCGGAGATAAGAGGGCTGAAAAAGTAGTGGAGCTAATTCGAAAAATGAATGACGACCTCTACGCTGCAACGGATAAGCGGCACGCGCGTTGTCTCAAGGAAGTTATGGATCGCGACGGGAAACAGATGGTGCCGAAAGAAAAGCTAATTGAAATAGCTAAGGCGGCTCTTTCCGATCCGGCATCAGCTTATAATCCTGAGGATGTTGATTACGAAGATAACTTGATGGTGCTGGAAGCGGCGTGGGAAGGCAAGCCATTAGACAGAACTAAGATAAAAAAAGGATGACGAACATATAAGGAGGGATGATATGAAACAGGCATGTATGGGCAAGATCCTTAATGTTGATCTGACCCGCGGCGAAACAAAAGAAGAGATAATTTCTGATGATGTATATGAAAAGCATCTGAGCGGCATAGGGCTGGGGGCTTACATCCTTTACAATCGCGTTCCCGCAAATGCTGAGCCGCTCGGCCCGGATAATATCCTCGGTTTCTGTTCGGGGATGCTGACGGGTACTGGAAGTTTTTTTTCAGGACGATGGACGCTTGTAGGGAAATCGCCTCTGACAGGAGGCTGGGGAGATGCCAATTGTGGAGGCACATTTTCTCCTGCTATAAAACGTTGTGGTTATGACGCTATTTTCTTTTCGGGCATCAGCCCTAAACCTGTCTATCTTTACATCAAAAACGACAAAGCGCAGCTCTTAGATGCAGGCCAGATTTGGGGCAAGGATGCTGTGGAAACTGAGGAGCTCCTTCAGGATAAGCACGGCAAAAAGGCCGCGGTGGCCGTTATCGGCCCATCCGGAGAAAAGCTTTCCCTGATTTCAGGGGTTTGCAATGATAAGGGAAGAATCGCGGCACGATCCGGTTTAGGAGCTGTAATGGGTTCTAAAAAACTCAAGGCAGTGGTTCTTGACGGCGTGCAGCGCATCGAAGTCAATGACCTTGGGGCAATCAAAAAACTGAGTCAAAAGTGCGCCAAGTGGGTCACCTTTCCTGTGCCGCTTTTCCCCGGCGCTATATTCGCCTATGTGGGAAGTTTTCTGAGGCTTACCTCTGTGCTGTTCCCCCAGGACGGCATGCTCTACCGGACAATTTTGAAAAAGTGGGGCACTGTCGGAATGAATCAGGCTTCTGCAGAGATGGGTGACGCTCCTTTAAAAAACTGGGGTGGCTCCAATGTTGATTTTCCTATCAAGAAATCAAAGAAGATCAATCCCGATTTTTTCACAGATGTTGAACTTGTCAAATATCATTGCTACTCCTGTCCGCTGGGATGCGGCGGCATCTGCACTTTGAAAGGCAAATACGCCCACACCCACAAACCGGAATACGAAACGACACTGGCTTTAAGCGGTCTTTGTATGAATGAAGATCTGGATTCTGTGTTTTACCTAAACGAACTTTTAAACAGGGCCGGGATGGACACCATCTCGGCAGGTGGCACAGCGGCCTTTGCCATTGAGTGTTATGAAAATGGCCTCCTCACGAAAAAGGATACGGATGGTCTGGAACTAAAATGGGGAAATACCGAGGCAATAGTCGCTCTCATCAAGAAGATGATTGCCCGGGAGGGAATAGGCGATCTGCTTGCCGATGGCACTAAGGTCGCGGCAAAAAAGATCGGCAAGGGATCAGAACAATACGCCATTCATGCGGGCGGCCAGGAACCGGCAATGCATGACGGCAGAAATGATCCTGGTTTCAATCTTCACTACTGCGCCGAGGCAACACCCGGCAGGCATACTCTCGGCGCTAATCTTTACTACGAAATGTTTCAACTTTGGAAAACCGTAAAAGGATTGCCCAAGCTTAGTCCTCTTTACACGAAAAACAGCAAATACATATTAAGTGATGAAAAAACACAATGGGCAGTGGCTTGCAGTAAGTTTATGAGTTTGGCCAACGCCACCGGCATGTGTCTTTTCGGGCTCTTCCTCGGATCGAAGAGGATTCCGACTTTTGCCTGGCTTAACGCGGCAACGGGTTGGAACAAGACGCCTGAAGAATACATAGAGATCGGAGAAAGAATTCAGACGATCAAGCAGGCTTTCAACTTCAAGCACGGTATCGACCCGAAAACCTTTAAGATCAACGAGAGGGCTCTGGGCAGGCCGCCGCAGAAGGAAGGCGCCAACAAGGGCAGAAGCATGGATATCGAAAAGATGATGAGCGCATACTGGAAGAAGTTTGGCTGGGATGAGCAGACAGGAAAGCCAACTAATGAAACTATCAAACGCCTCGGCATAAGTTAGGAGGGATCATGTCACATACAATAACGATAAAATGTAATGGCTGCGGCGCGTGCGTAAAGATGTGCCCGGCGGATGCCATTTCGGGAGAAAAAGATAAGCTCCATCTGATAAGCGTTGCTCTTTGCATAAATTGCGGTGTTTGCGGCAAGATATGCCCGGAGGCGGCCATAAACGACCAACTCGGAGCAGTATGTCGCCGGATGAAGAAATCGGAATGGAAGAAACCACGCTTCGAACTCAAGACGTGCGTGGCTTGTATAAACTGCATCGAAACGTGTCCTACGGGAAGCATCGGATTTACGGGACGTACGTTACCCAACGATCCCCACAATTACCCGTGCCTGGAAAATGAAAGGACCTGTATCGGTTGCGGCTTCTGCGCCACTGAATGCCCGGTTGAAGCGATTGCAATGGCCTAATCCTGACTATGGATTAGCTAATCTTCGGCCGGGTATCCGGTAATCTGGGCAATCCTGCGGTAAATCGGTTCCATGACGCTAAATGACTTCTTATAAACGTCATTGAACAGCTGTGTGTAAATGCGATGGCTTTGCGAGTTGGGCGTGAATGTCCTGCCTTTTCTGACCATAGCTGCCACCGCTTCTTCGCATGTCGCATACATGCCCGTACCAACGGCCGCGTCCATAGCCGCTCCCAGCGCCGCGATCTCGGAGGTCTCCATGCGTGAGGTGGGCAGGTTGAACATGTCGGCCGCTATCTGTACTACAATGTCGCTGCGCGAACCGCCCCCGCCGACACGGATCTCCTTGATGGCAATACCGGTCTTGCTCTGGACAATCTCCTGCATGCGCCGCAGCTCGAAACAAATACCTTCAAAAATCGCCCGGTAAATGTGTGCCCGCGTATGGATATCTCCAAACCCGATGATCGAACCCTTGGCGTATTTGTTGCTCACCGTAGGAGACCAGTACGGCTGAAGCATTAGACCCATGGAGCCAGGAGGGATATTCCGAATCACTTCGTCCAGCACTACCTCGGGCGCCACCCCTCGCTTCTGCGCCTCGATGGCCTCGCGGTGTCCGAATTCCTGCTTGAACCAGGTTACCATCCAGAAACCGCGAGTAATAAACATCTCGATATTCCATGCTTTGGGAACCGCGGCAGGCCAGGTAAAAAATCTCAACTGTCCGTCACTGATATATTTTCGTGTGATCACATCCATGCATGTACCCGTGCCAAAGCTGATCACGGCAATGGACGGATCGATGCCGCCGGCCCCGAGGAGTTCGCACTGCTTGTCGCCTGCTGCTACCACAACCGGCAAGCCTTCCGGCAGTCCGGTGGCAAGAGTAGCATCCTTGGTGATATACCCCAGCACCTTGTCCGGAGGATAGAGGTCAACACAGTGACTTTTCTCGATTCCCAAGGCTCCATAGATGAAGTTCATGGGCATGCCATACAAGCGTAATTCCTTGTAATCAAAGGGGTATATGCCGGATATCATGCCGTAGGAATCACGAAATTCTCCCGTTAGCTTGCGGACAAAAAAACTCGTTGCTTGAACAAACTTGTGCGTCTTGCTGTAAATATCCGGTTCGTGCTGCTTAATCCACAGGAATTTGGAGTTCTTCTGAGCATACAGCAGAGCCTCAGTCTGGCCTGCCAGTTTGATAGCGAGTTTGCTTACCTTACCAAGGGGTGGCACATGGGCAACCGTGCGCTGGTCGAGCCAAAGGATCGCCGCCCGCAAGGATTTGCCATCCTTGTCCATGGGGATGACTGTGTTGCGCTGGCTGGTAAGTCCGATACCGCTGATCTGCCGGTGATCGATGTCGATCTTGTCCATAAGCCCCTTGCATACCTGGCAAAGCTTGGCCCAGTAATCTTCCGTGCGCTGCTCGGCCCAACCGGGCGCCAGGGAAAAGTATGGTTCGTAGTCGGCCTGCTCTAAAGCGATTTGCGTGCCGTGACGATCGAAAAGCACCGCACGGATACTCTGGGTTCCGGAATCGATGGCAATGATATAGTTTTTATCATTCATGGCTATGCTCAGTCTCCAAGTCCGAGCTTGCCGCCCGGGTTCATGATGTTGCGCGGGTCAAAGTGCTGTTTCAATGCCTTCAATACCTCCATCTGTTCCTTGCCCAGATGCGTTTCCATCCATGGTGCGAGAAGGCGGCCCACCCCGTGGTGGTGGCTCAGCGAACCGCCGAATTTCTGGATCTGGTCGATGATGCCGCTCTGGAAAGTGAGATATTCTTCAACATCCATGCGGGCAAAAAAGATGAAGTATAGATTGGTCCCCTGCGGATAGAAGTGCGAGGCATGAGTCATGCAAATTGTATCCGGACGACTTTTGATATAGGCGCGAACACCTTCATGCAGGCGGTGCAGGTTTTCCCAGGTAACACCGGCCTCGAGAGTATCGAGCAGGATGCCGTAATCGTTTAAATCCTCGCGCATGTACGGTTCTGTATAGCGGGTCTTCTCCCATTTGCGAGCGGCATAACTGCCCAGGGAGATGGCGCCATATTTACGGGCAATGCGCTTGATTTTGCGAGCCACCAGGCGTGTGTAGTCTTTATCGCCTTCGACATTGCCTATGCTCAGGCAGCGCTGCATGGGCTTGAACCCTCGGAGTGCAAGGAACGAATCCACGATGCCCGGCATTTCGTAGAGCTTCAAACCCCGATCGGTTTCTTCCGGGTCGGAGATGCGGAAGATGGCGGGCTTGCCGAATTCGGATTGCATAACCTCGCGGCTGGCGTTCACCGCCGCCTCCCAAGTGGGGTACATGAAACTGAAGCGCTGTCGGTTTTCGGGCATGTAACGGAAGATTTTCATGGTAACCTCGACCAGAATGCCGAAGGTACCCTCCGAGCCCTTCATAATGTCGTTGATCTTCGGACCTGTGGCCGTGGCCGGATAATCCAGTGTCTTGAATGTCCCTGCCGGGGTGATGTATTCCTGGCTAAACACGATATCGTAGGCGTCGCCGTAATAGGTCGATGCCTGGCCGGAGCCCAGTGTTACGATCCACCCGCCTACCGTGGAATACTCGAAGGACTGCGGGAAATGGCCACAGGTATAGCGTAGTTTAGTTTTAAAGAGTTCCGGAGATTGATTCAGGGCTTTCTCATACGCCGGTCCGAACATGCCCGGCTGAACGCGGGCCGTCTGGTTGAGCTCGTTTACCTCGAGGAGCTTGTTCATGTGCGTGCTTAGGACAAGTGAGACGCCGCCCTTGAACGGCCGACAGCCGAAGTTGCAGGAGGAGCCACCACTGAAGATCGTTATGGGGATTCGTTCGGCATCGCAGTATTGCACAATCTTCTGCACATCTTGCTTATCGCGCGGATGCACTACCACGTCGGCCACCTCACGGATAATGCCCTGACGGAGCTCTATAATCTCCTCGGAGGTCTTGGCCGATGAGTACTTTACGCGGGAATAGTCGTCCAGGGCAACATTTTCCTTGCCCACAATGGCTGCGAGTGCCTCGATCTGTACGGACTTAAGCGCCGGCGGGCGGTTTAGGACTACCGGAGCATTACCCTCATCCTGCTTTTTTAAGAAATCGGCATCGCTCATGTGGAAATCCTGTTTCATCATCGTGACCCAGGCATCACTCGGATGCTTGAAATGATTAGGATCGCCGTATTTGGCGATGGAGCGAAAAGTCCCCTGATCCGGTGCCTCTTCTGTCCAGTTCGGTCGAAAGTTTTTTAATTTCATCATGTCCTCCTTTTTATCTATACTCACCTTTATTGTATTATGCCTCCGGCAGCTTCAGTAAATTATTCACATCCGCAATTTCCTGCTTAACTTTGCCGGCATCCCAGTTCAATTCTTTTGCGGCAATGGCAGCGACTTTTTGCAGCACTTCATCGCCGGGATTACCAAGAGTGCCGATGCCGGTGCGGCGCATGACTATATCGGACAGAGTACGGGCCATTTCGTGGCGTATAGCATACGTGACCTGCGCCAGAATCTCGCCATCGGCATTGACTACTTTGGCAAGGGTCACATTTTCACGCGCCAGTTTGAGGATGGCGTCGTGCTCGGTGCCGTAATTTTTACCAAGATAGTCCAGGGTGTGTCCGGCAAAATCCTTATTGTCTCTTTGGATGCTCAGCATAAAAGTGTTCATATCGGGTATGACGCATCCGGACAGATGGTGTTTGTCGGTAATGCTCTTTCCCAGTGAGCGGCCAAGCTTTGTAGCCACAGTCTTGAGGCAATTTTCAGCCAGTCTGCGGCTGGTGGTATATTTGCCACCTTCAACCGTAATCATACCATTCAGCCCTTCTTCGGCGTTGTCATAAATTTCATACCGGCGCGAGCATACATACGTCTCTTCAGTCTGATCCTCTACCAGCGGTCGCAAACCTCCGAAGGTATGTCGAACGTCGGCAAAGCTTAGTGTCCCATCGCCAAAGGAGGCATTGACCTCGGCGATTAACTCGTCGATACTTTGCCGCGTTACCCGGTATTCATCCGGGTTGCCGGTGAAAGGTTTGTCGGTGGTGCCAATCAGTGTATATCCCCGCCAGGGAATCAGGAAGAAGTGACGTCCCGACTGGGTCATGGAGCCGACCATGTACTTGCCGGAAATCAGCTTCCTGCCGGTGATGACATGAATGCCTTCAGATCGGCGCAGCACGCAGCTGTTGGTATTTGATTTGGCCAGACCCAGCATGATATCAGCCCATGGCCCGCCGCAGTTGATGGTTAGAGTGCCGCTTATTTTGTGCGTGGCGCCACTTAAGAGATCTTTTGCCCGCACGCCGGTTACTTCCTGCCGATCATTGAAAAGAAAATCATCAACCTGAGCATAGTTGGAAACCTTGGCGCCATAAGCAACTGCGGACTTGATGAAGGCCAGCGTCAACCGCTCGGGGAAGATGCTGGCGCAGTCATAAAAAATCGACGCACCGGTCAGGCCTGCAGCGCGCACGTTTGGTTCTCTGTGAAGTACCTCCTGCCTGGAAATGGTTTTATGCATGGGAATCTTCTTGCTTTTATCCCAGGTAAAATTCTTGTCATAGGAAAGGACGTCGTACATCAGCATGCCCACCTTCACGACCCATTTGTTGTTCTTGAACTGCGTGCTGTTGTGCGTCATCATCGCGGGCATGGGATAGACGAAATTGGGCGCGATATTTTCAAGCACTCGTCGCTCCCGCAGCGACTCACGCACCAGTCCGATCTCGCCGTTGGCCAGATAGCGCATACCGCCATGGATCATCTTGGAGGTTGCCGCCGAGGTAGCCCACGAGAAGTCCTTCTTCTCCAGCAGGGCTACCTTTAACCCCCTTGTGGCTGCTTCATAAGCGACCGAGGCCCCTGTAATGCCACCTCCGATGACGATGACATCAAAATGCTCGTTTTTATAATTCTCGATAAATCGCTGCATGGTTAATTCTCCTTTATTGTTTGACTGTCAGATGAGCCTTCACGGCTTGTTCCGCATACAGGAGCACATCCTGCATAACGCGGCGGGCGGTTTCTGGTTTCCGGTCTTTGATGGCCTCATAAATCTCACTGTGGAACAAGCAAGACCTCTTGATATTGCGCTCGTCATTGAAATAAAGCTGACCGATTTCGCGGTGGAGCTGATTGAAAAAATTGAGCATGATGGTGTAGACCAGGTTATGTGAGGCACGGACAATCATGTGATGGACATTGATATCCCTCTCCGCTATGGGCAGATCGTCGCGGTCGATCACCCGCTTTATTTCGACTAGTTCGGCAGCAGTGCGCCTTTGCGCCGCCAGGGCGGCTATTTCCGGAACAATTGTGAGGCGTGCCTCCATTACATTGAGAAGTGTCTCATTGTTCCCGTCCATGCTGACGGCAGTCTTGATGAGATCCAGATTGCCGCTCTCCAGAAAGTTTTTGGCATAGACACCGTCGCCATGGCGTATTTCCAGCAGCTCAAGATTTTCGAGCTTGCGCAGGGCTTCGCGTAGGGTTGTGCGATTAACATTGAAGGTCTCAGACATTTCGCGTTCAGGGGGCAGCTTGGTGCCCGGCATTATGGTGCCGTTCATGATCTGCTTCTGGATGACGGTCACGATTTCCTCGTGGAGCCGAAAACGCGTAATTGGCTGAGCAAACGCAGCATTAACAGACATATTGAGACTCCTTCTGGACATCATTTAAACAGTTAATTGGTTCAGTGATCCAACCACTAGACAATTTTCAAGCAACTGTCAAGGAAATTCTTGCCCTTTGAGGTGCTTTTTGTTGATCTGTTAGTATAATGAACACTAAAATAATTCTTGACAAACTATTTTCATTGCTTTAATTACTACCAAAAAGGTAGTATATCTAAAAACGAAAGAGTATGAAGTGAAATTATCAACAAGATCAAGATACGGATTACGCATGATGGCCGATTTGGCCGATAATTTCGGGACAAATCCCGTTTTTTTGAAAGATATTGCCAAAAGAGAGGATATTTCGGAAAAATATTTGAGTTTGATTGTTATCCCCTTGCGCCAGGCCGGTTTAATTCAATCCACCCGCGGTGCTCATGGCGGCTACAGTCTCACAAAGGTTCCGGATAAGATTACCGTACTGGAAATATTCGACGTGTTGGAAGGGGAAAATTGTCTGGTGGATTGTGTCCAGAATCCCGGCGAATGTTCACGATCAAGTATTTGTCCGACTCGAGATGTATGGTCGATGCTGGGGGAAAAAATCAGGGACACATTAGCTGCCGTTACTTTAGCGGAGTTGGTCAAAGTAAGAAGAGAAAAATCTCAAAATAATTTAATGAGCGATATATAATTTAATCGATCATTGTGTTTCGCAGAAGATTAAACGTTTCGCAAATGGTTGTCAGGCTGGATACTCTATGAAGAAAAAAGTTATGGTGGCCGTAAGTGGTGGGGTCGATTCGTCCGTAGCTGCGTTACTCCTCAAAGAGGAGGGTTATGACGTTACGGGAGTTACCATGTGCCTCGGAATAAAGGAAGATGGTGACCGCACCCGTTGCTGCGGCCTTGATGCCATAGATGATGCCAAGCATGTATGCGATCAATTGCAGATCCCTCATTTTGTTTTTGATTACGCGAGTGAAATGGAAGAAAGAATAATCAATAAGTTTGTTGCGGAATACCAAAGAGGACGGACACCGAATCCCTGTGTTGATTGCAACCGCTATTTAAAATTTGGATCGCTTTTGGCTAAGGCAAAAATTATGGGGTTTGATTACCTGGCAACCGGCCACTACGCCCGCATTGAAAAGCAGCAGGACGCCTTGCATTTACTGCGTCCGAAAGACAAGGTTAAAGATCAGACATATTTTCTGTATCCGATAAAAGCGGAAGATTTATCTTCTATACTTTTTCCCTTGAGTTCTTTTAGCAAAGACGAAGTCCGAATGCATGCAAAAAAGGCCGGCCTGCATGTGGCGCAGAAAGCAGAAAGTCAGGATATTTGTTTTGTCACTCAAGGCGATTATCGTATATTCTTTCAGGAGAAAAAAGTAGTTGCCGTTGGTGGTGACATTGTTGATGCGGCCGGCAATATTTTAGGAAAACATAAAGGAATTATCTATTACACAATCGGCCAGCGCGGCGGTTTGGGAATCAGCGCGAAGACACCGCTTTATGTAGTGGAAATTGACGCGGCAAAAAACAGAGTCATCGTTGGCGAGAAAAAAGATTTGTACTCCATTGGGCTTTTTGCCGGTGATGTAAATCTTCTCACAGAAGATTTACCCGCAGAAATGGAAGCCAAAATTCGCTACCGGAAAAAAACGGCGCGCTGCGCGGTTAAAAAAGAAGATGATAAATTAAGGGTGGTGTTTAAAGAAGCGCAAGAATCGATTACGCCTGGTCAGTCGGTTGTTCTTTACACAGGAGATGAAGTTCTTGGTGGTGGAGTAATTGAGAAAGTAATAAAGATTTGATATGGAATATTTGAATGCAATTATTATTGACCGGGAAGAGAGAAAATCAGCCGATGTGCCGGTAAGCCAGGAAGTTCCGTTGACTATTGAGGTAAATGATAAGGAACTGGCAACGCTCTTGAGCAGTCCGGAACATATAGAAGATCTGGTGACGGGATTTCTTTATACATCCGGTATAATCCAGAATTTAGCGCAGTTAAAATCTATTATTTTAGACGATCAGCGCTGGAAGGTAAATGTGACCATCGAAGGTGGGGGCTTTGCGGATGATATGGTCTTTAAACGAATTTATACATCGGGCTGCGGGAAAGGCGTGATTTTCCATAATCCTCTGGATTTGATTAATCGGGTAAAAATAATCAGTGACTTTAAAGTTTCTAGTCAGGTTATTAGGGAATTTATGAAAACATTTCAAAAACAATCACAGGAACACCAGTTAACGCATGGCATTCACAGTGCTGCGCTGGCTTCTAACGACGAGGTTTTAATTTTCCGCGATGATATTGGCCGGCATAATGCGATTGACAAAGTTGTGGGTTTTGCCCTGTCTAACAATATCGGTTTCGCAGATAAATTTCTTTTGACGAGTGGGAGAATATCCTCGGAGATCCTGTCTAAGGCTCTCCGGTGTCGAATGCCCATTATAGCAGCAATCGGCGCTCCGACAAATCAGGCGGTAAAACTGGCCTCGCAAGTCGGCCTGACTATCGCCGGTCTGGTGCGAGGACCGAAAATGATTGTATTTAGTTGTGAAGAGAGAATCATTTAATCTTCGGAATTTCGATTTATTAATAATTTAGAGAGGATAAAAGAATGAGTAAAATAGATAACAAATTAAACATTGATACTTTAGTTTTACATGGTGGGCAGGAAGCTGATCCGACAACAGGATCAAGGGCTGTCCCCATTTACCAGACGACATCTTATCAGTTCAGAGATACCGATCATGCGGCCAGTCTTTTCGGCCTCAAGGAATTTGGTAATATTTATACGCGGCTGATGAACCCGACAACTGATGTGCTGGAAAAAAGAATTGCCCTGCTGGAGGGTGGAGTTGGCTCGCTGGCAGTAGCTAGCGGTCAATCGGCAATAACTCTGGCGCTGCTCAATATTGCCCAGGCGGGTGACGAAATAGTTTCCGCGGATAATCTTTATGGCGGAACATATAATCTTTTCCACTATACTTTCCGGCGGTTGGGCATAAAAGTGAACTTTGTGAAGTCTAACGATTTACAGGCATTGGAAAAAGCAATTACTGCGAAAACTAAAGCTGTGTATGCCGAATCAATCGGCAACCCGAAGCTCGATGTAGCCGATCTGGAAGGCATCGCCGCGGTTGCTCATAAGCACGGCATTCCCGTTGTTTTGGACAATACAGTATCTCCGTATCTGTTGCGTCCCTTTGATTTTGGTGTTGATATAGTTGTTTATTCCGCGACAAAATTTATCGGCGGACATGGAACGTCTTTGGGTGGTCTGATTGTCGATTCCGGGAAATTTGATTGGACCGGCGGCAAGCACCCGCTGATTACCGATCCTGAGCCGAGTTATCACGGTCTTAATTTTGTGGAAGCCTTAAAGCCCAATGGCAATATTGCTTACATAATTAAAGCGAGAGTTGTGCTCCTGCGTGATTTGGGGCCGGCGTTATCACCGTTTAATTCATTCTTGTTTCTGCAAGGATTGGAAACATTGCATTTGCGTATGCCGCGTCATTCAGAGAACGCGCTGGCGGCAGCAAAGTATCTGGAAAAAAATCCGAAAGTGAGTTGGGTAAATTATCCGGGATTGACTGCAAGCCCCGAGAAGACGAGAGTCGGCAAGTATCTGAAAAAAGGGGCTGGCGCGATTATTGGGTTTGGTATCAAGGGAGGCGCGAAAGCGGGGAAAAAGTTTGTCAATTCGCTGCAATTGATTTCGCACCTGGCAAATGTCGGCGATGCCAAGTCTCTGGCGATTCATCCGGCTACAACCACGCATCAACAGTTGTCCGAGCAGGAGCAGTTGGCGACAGGCGTGACACCGGATTTTATCCGGCTTTCCATCGGGCTCGAACATATCGACGATATTATTGCTGATATAGAGCAGGCTTTAGCACAGACATAACATAATAAGGTGTCATTGTCGGAACACGCTTCGGCAAGGACACCTTATTTGTCATTCCGTCGAAAAACGGAATCCAGACATTATTAATTTGGAGATGACTTATGAAAAATATTTATACAGATAACGCACAGTCCATCGGCAATACGCCGCTGGTGAAACTGAATCATGTGACAGATGGAGCAAAAGCCAATGTGTTTGCTAAGATCGAAGGGCGCAACCCAGCCTATTCGGTTAAGTGCCGCATCGGCGCCGCAATGATCTGGGATGCCGAGAAGAAGGGACTGCTCAAACCGGGTGTGGAAATTGTTGAACCGACCAGCGGAAATACCGGAATTGGTCTGGCTTACGTGGCGGCGGCGCGGGGATATAAGCTGACTCTGACCATGCCGGAAACAATGAGCATTGAGCGCAGGCGCGTGCTGGCGGCATTTGGCGCCAATCTGATTTTAACTCCGGCGGTTGATGGCATGAAAGGGGCCATAGCCAAAGCTGAAGCGATTGCGGCATCAGACCCGAGAAGATATTTTATGCCCCAGCAATTTAAGAATCCGGCCAACCCGGCCATTCATGAAAAAACAACCGGCCCGGAAATCTGGAAGGACATGGAAGGGACCATTGATGTACTGGTATCGGGAGTCGGGACCGGCGGCACAATTACCGGGATTTCCCGCTATATCAAAAATAAAATGGGAAAGAAAATCATCTCCATCGCTGTCGAACCCAAAGAAAGCCCTGTTATAACACAGAGAATTGCTGGACAGGAACTCAAACCGGGGCCGCATAAAATCCAGGGGATTGGCGCCGGTTTTATTCCGGACACCCTGGATTTATCCGTGGTTGATCGCGTTGAATTAGTGGAGAGCAACGAGGCCGTTGATTTTTCCCGAAGATTGGCCAGGGAAGAAGGAATCCTGGTGGGAATTTCCAGCGGCGCGGCAGGTGCTGTGGCGGTAAGACTGGCCAAACTTGACGAATTCAAGGATAAAAATATCGTTGTAATTTTCCCCGATGCCGGAGAGCGTTATCTTTCCACTGTCCTGTTTGAAGGTATTGGTGTTTAAGGGCAAATTGATATAATTTAAAACTAATTGTTCTATTGCGACAGCGTAAAGTAGAATGTCGCTCCTTTTTCCGGTTTACTTTCCGCCCAGATTTCCCCGCCGTGGCGCTCGACAATCCGTTGGACTGTGGCAAGCCCTATTCCGGTACCGGAGAAGTCGGTGTTTGTATTAATGTGCTGGAAGGCGCCGAATAGTTTATTGATGTGGGCCATGTCAAAACCAACACCATTATCACGGATAAAGAGAGCTGCTGTTCCATCTTTCAAGGTCGCCCCGAATTTGATTGTGGCACGCTCTTTCAAAGCGGTAAATTTCCAGGCATTGTCAATTATGTTTTCCAGGGCAATCTTGAGCAGGAGTTCATCACCGTCTATGAGAATGTCCTTTTCGATGGTTACCACGACTTCTCTATCTGGAAATTTAAGCCTGTATCCTTCCATAATCTCTTGGACAATCTTGCTCACATCAATGGATTGACGGTTAATTTCGATTTTGTTCAAGCGCGACAGTTTCTTCATGTCGTCAATCAATTGCCCCATGCGTTTTGTTTCTCTCAATATCAGTTCGAGATAATTATTTTCTGTGTCATCCGCCTTTTCCTGATATTTATTTTTCGCTATATCGCATAATTCTTCAATTGATCGCAGAGGCGTCAATAAAGCGTGACAAATAGTGTAACTAAATGCCTCCAAGCGCCGGTTCGCTCCTTCTAGGTTCCCGGTACGTTCTAAAATCCGCCTCTCCAGTCTTCCATTGAGTCTGCTGGTTTCCTGAGCCATTTGTTGAAGATCTTTTATATATTGGCCGTGTACCATGGCTGCTTTGCCATCAGAATGAAGAATGGGGACATCCAAAACTGCCGGCATTTCACTTTTGACCGTTTTATCGATTAGCCCAAGAGATTCTTTTTTTGATTTTTCCGGGAAAAGAATATCAACTTTTTTCCCCAAAACTTCCTCTTTTGACCAGCCGGTCATCTCTTCAAATACGTGGTCGAACCGAACTATTATTAAATCTTGATCCCACACAATTAAGGGAATATTTTTATGACCGTCTCGGTTCTCCGGATAATTTTGTGTTGCCTCAGCTATATTTTCCACTTCAGGGATTTTTATCTCTAATGGCGGTTGTTCATTTTTATTTTTAAATATAAAAATTTTTCTTAAATATATAAGGCCGACGCTAAGTATTATAAATAACAAAGAGAAAATTACTATTATCGCAGCCGGGCTCTTGGCTTGTTGCGGACTTAGGTTACCCTGGAAATTTCGCTGCACAATAGCCAGCCAGCCTGTAGTTCCAACTTCGGCGATGGATAGATAACTTACTTCCTGATTTGTTTGTTGATTTTTAATTTCAAACTGCTTTTTGTTTTCCGTCAACGCTTTCTGAACAACCGTAAATAGTGAATAACCGGTTATTTTTTTCTGAAAATCAGATTTAGTGTCAAAAAGGATATTGCCTGCCTGATCGATAACATACACAACAGTCTGTTGGTTAAGCGATGTCCACTTTGCCGGGTCGGCAATAAAATCTAATTTTTTGTATATGGTCAATATGCCAAGAGGCTTTCTTTCTTCATCAAAAAAAGGTACAGAATATGCCACAACTATAGGTTTATCACCGGTCATGACTTGAAAAACACCGGAAACATGAGGTTTCCAGTCGGTGCTTGCCCCTTTATGCCAGTCCCGGTAAGAAAGATCAGCTCCAACAGGAAAGGCTGGGAAATTCGCCCAAAGAATGCCTCTTCTGTCTGTCATAAGTGCCAGATTAAAATCAGAATCTTTCCTTAGCAAAGCAAGTTGTCCGCGCGCTTCAGTAATATCCTTCTTTTGAGCTGCATCAATTAATGATTGTTTTTGGGCATAAGAAGCAAGAAATTCCAGAACCTTGTTGTTTTGTTTCGCGATAGAGCCTGCAATGGCAATGGCGTTTGCTTTATCGGCAGACAGCAGATATCTCTCGGTATTTTTATATTGCGGATAAACTAAAAAAATAACTATACTTGTGATAAGGAAAAATAATACAAGGATGCTGATGATGATAAATTTTGGTTTTACAAAAAAATCATCAAAAGCGGATGAATTATTGTTGAAATTTTTGTCTATCATTGTTTTTAACTATACGCTATTACAGAATTAATCAAGTATTTTTATGTTTTTTTGTGTAATTAATGAAAATATTCACCGGATAATGATTGATTGTTGTGGCTGGATTAAGCAAACTTAAACTTTAAGGGGAAAAAAATATGGAGATAACGGCAGCTCGGATTTATAAATCCATTGAAGCAATTCGCAAGCAAGCGCCGGTCGTTCATAATATTACCAATTATGTGGCGATGAACAGCACAGCCAATGCGCTGCTCGCTATCGGGGCATCGCCGGTAATGGCACACGCGCAAGAAGAAGTCGAAGAAATGGTTAACATCGCGCAGGCTCTGGTGATTAATATCGGCACGCTCAGCGAACAGTGGGTGGCCTCGATGTTTAAGGCTGTGCACCAAGCCCGCAAAAAAGGCATTCCCTTAATTCTTGATCCCGTGGGAGCCGGTGCTACAGTTTACCGAACCAGGACGGCCCGGGAACTGATTGAAAGCGGACAGCCAAAAATCATTAGGGGAAACGCCTCTGAAATAATGGCTCTGAATGATGATCAATTCAAAACAAAAGGTGTGGATAGCGCAGCTGCTTCGAATGCCGCAATCGCCTCAGCGCAGAATATTTCTGAAACGCATAAATGTATAGTTTGTATCAGTGGAGAGACAGATTATATTATCGATAGAGAAAAGATTTTGAAGATAAAAAACGGTCATCCCCTGATGACTAAAGTTACAGGCTTAGGCTGCACGGCATCGGCTCTATGCGGCGCTTTTACCGCTGTGGAAAAACTGCCTTTTATGGCAACGGCCGAGGCGATGGCGGTGATGGGCATCGCCGGAGAAATGGCTGCTGCTAAAAGTTTTGGTCCCGGCAGCTTGCAAACAAATTTCCTGGATACTCTTTATCGGTTGACGGAAGATGATATTAACAAACACCTAAAGATTGAAGGGTGATCATGCGCGGTGTTTATCTCGTTACTGATCGAAGCTTATGCCTTAATAGAACGCTTACCGACGTTATTCTGCAGGCGGTGCAAGGCGGTGTTGCTTATGTGCAACTGCGGGAGAAAGACATTTCCACGCGTCTTTTTGTCGAAGAAGCAATGGCCATTAAAAAAATCCTCAAACCCCACAGCGTGCCATTGATTATTAATGACCGGGTTGATGTCGCGCTGGCCTGCGGGGCCGAAGGTGTGCATATCGGGCAGGAGGATATGCCCTATGAGATTGCCCGCAAGCTTATAGGGCCAAAGGCCATCATTGGATTATCTGTGGAAAACTGGACAGATGTAGAAGAAAGCCAAAAACTTGATGTCGATTATATCGGTGTCAGTCCTGTCTTTCCCACACCGACCAAAACTGACACCAAAGAAGCCTGGGGACTTGCCGGGCTTGCCAAAATTAAATCTTTCAGCCGTCATCCTCTCGTGGCCATCGGCGGCATTAATGAAGCTAATGCCGGAGAAGTCATTTCCGCCGGTGCCAATTGCATTGCTGTTGTGTCGGCCATTTGCTCCGCGCCCGATCCTACCGCGGCAACCCGCAACCTTAAGAACATAATCGATACTATTCATAATTAATAATGTTACAATTCTTTAACGCTATAACGCTTGACAAAGCAACACATAGTAATTACTACTTAATTAATAGGAATCATTCCTAATAATTAACATTGGAGGGAATAAATGAAAAGACTAATTGCAATTTTAGCGGTGGCGGCTTTTCTGGTGTCCTGTGGTTTCGCATTGGCCAAAGATTATGAATTGACCAAGAAAGCCGGTGATTACAACGTCCAAATCAATATTGATAAAAATCCTCCGGTAACGGGCATCAACAAAATGAATGTTGCCATCAAAGATGCCGCAGGTAAGGCTGTTACTGATGCCGCGGTGGCTATTGATTACGGCATGCCCGCAATGCCCGGCATGGGGGCAATGAATTACAAGACCAATGCTACCATCAAAGGCGATAGCTATCTGGCCACAATTAATTTTTCCATGTCCGGTCCCTGGTTTATTAATATTAAGATAACCCATGGCGGAAAAACACAAACGGTAAAACTGAATGTCGATGTCAAGTAGTTTGTTGAAAATCTGGCTACTGCTTTTAGGCTTTTTCCTTCTGGCGGCATCTTACGGTAATGATGATCCGGTGCTTGCCTCTTTGATCGAAGAAGCGCTGAAGAACAGTCCGGAAATTCAGGCATCATATTCCCGGATTGAGGCGGCACGCCAGAGGATTCCACAGGCCGGGAGCTTACCCGATCCGCAGTTTACATTCGGTTATCAAAACGAAAGTTTCGACCGTTACACCTACGGCGAGATGTCCGGTTCCCAGTGGATGTTTTCCGCCTCCCAACAGTTTTACTTTCCGGGAAAACGGGCACTGAAAGAAGAAATGGTCCGGTATGATGTTGAAAGCCTTACGGCCATGCATGAACTACTCAAACTCAAAACTGTGGCACGGGTAAAAGAGCTCTATTACGATCTTTTTCTTGCTTATAAAAATATTGATCTCATTTCCGACAAGCAGAATTTATTTGTTCGCATTGAGGATTTGACATTGGCGCGCTATAGCTCCGGTAAGGCGATGCAGCAGGATGTTATCATGGCGCAGACCGAAAAATACATGCTGCTGGAAAAAGAAGAAATGCTCAGACAAAAGATCCTGTCGCTGGAGGCGATGCTTAACGCCGCAATCGGCAGGAATAAGGGACAACTGGAAAGACCCAATGAACCTTCTTATCGGCCATTTCCACTGGAAATTGACGCGGCTGTTGATCTGGCACTGAAAAATTCCCCGGAAATCAGGTCACGCGGCAAGATGATTGAAGCCGCGGATACCAGATTGAAGATGGCACAGAAAGAATATTTTCCTGATTTCACCATCGGCGGCGGCTACTACAACCGCTCGGGTGATTTCAAGGATATGTGGAGTTTAACGGCAACAATTAACATTCCAATTTATTTCATCTCCAAACAGCGGCCGGCCGCTCTGGAAGCACAGGCCAATATCAGTCAGGCAAAACAGGAGCTGGAAGCAGTGAAGCTCATGATCGGAGCGGCGTTGCGGGATAATTATTCCATGCTTCGTTCGTCAGAAAAACTAATGGCTATTTATAAAAATGGTTTGATCCCCAAAAACAGCCAGGATGTTGAACAGGCACTTGCAGGATACTCCACAGGCAAGACGGAAGCAGTAACTGTTATTTCCCGGTTGAAAACGCTGCTCGATTACGAATCACTGTATTGGTCCCAATTTGTGGAAAGAGAAAAAGCTATTGCCCGATTGCACGCCATTACTGAGGGATTGACGGCGAGAGGTGAGAAAGAATGAACAAGAAATGCCGTATTATTACATTAAGTTTTGTTGGATGCATGGTCATGGTATTGTCACAACCTGTTTTTGCGCAGGATCATTCAGATCATACGACGCAACCAAAAGAAAATGTTAAAGTCAAGACTGCTTTGCCACAGACCAATTCACCAGAAAAAGCAACACAAGAAGTTCCACAGGTGGAAATCACCTCCGAACAGCAAAATCTTATTGGTGTAAAGACAGTCAAGGTTGCCCTGCGGCCCGTGCAGAAAGTTATTCGGACGATAGGAAGAGTTGAAGCGGATGAAGGCAGGCAGGCAACTATAAATTCGAAAGTCGAGGGATGGATAGAAAAGCTCTATGTGGAAACAACAGGCAGCCATGTTCATAAAGGGGAGCCGCTAGCTGAAATTTACAGCCCGGAACTGGTGGCAACTCAGCAGGAATTTCTTAATGCCCTGAAGTGGACCAAAGAGTCATCTGATGCCAATACAGCCAATAAGCAAGGGGCTACCCCGGAGCTGAGCCAAATGCTTGCCAAAGACGCGACGGCGATGCTTGCGGCATCCCGCCAGCGACTGCTTCTGTGGGATATTTCCGCCCAGCAGATAAAAAATATCGAAGAATCGGGAAAGACCATCAGGACATTGACTTTGTATAGTCCGGTTAGTGGATTTATTACACAGAAAATGGTTGTTGCCGGAATGAAAGTTATGCCCGGTGAAAAACTCTTTGATGTAGCCGACCTATCCAACCTCTGGGTTATTGCCGATATTTATGAATCCGAATTAGCACTGATTAAAGTTGGCAACAAGGCTTTGATTACTCTGGCCTATCTTCCCGGAAAAGAATTGCCTTCACAAATTGATTATATCTACCCCAGCATATCGGCAGAGACGCGGACTGTTAAGGTTCGGCTAAAATTAGCTAATCTCAACAATCAGCTCAAGCCGCAAATGTTTGGTAATGTTGAAATCAAAATAAATTTAGGCCGCAAATTAATGATCCCCGAATCCGCCGTGATTGATACGGGAAAAGGGATGGTGGCTTATGTTGATCTGGGTAATGGCGCTTTTGAGCCACGGGAAATAAAGGCCGGTTTAAGGACTGATGGATACGTCGAAGTATTGCGCGGGCTTACGGAAGGGGAAAAGATTGTCTCCGCCGCCAATTTCTTAGTCGATTCCGAAGCTCAACTAAAAGGTGTAAAACCACTTCCCTTGAAATAGCCTGAGGAAGAAGGTATCAACATGATCGCCAAAATCATTGAATACAGCGCCCGCAACAAATTTATCGTTTTCCTCATCCTGTTTTTTGCCGTGGTCTGGGGATTGTGGACACTTAAAAATACTCCTCTCGATGCCCTTCCTGATTTGAGCGATACACAGGTAATTATCTACACCGAATGGGCGGGACGCAGCCCCGATCTTGTAGAAGACCAGATTACTTATCCGATTACTTCCACTTTGCTTGCTGCTCCAAAAGTCCAGGCTGTACGGGGATTTTCATTCTTAGGCAGTTCTTTTATCTATGTTATCTTTGAAGAAGGAACGGATATCTACTGGGCCAGAAGCCGTATTTTAGAATACCTTCAGGCTGTAAAAAACAAAATTCCAGCCGATGTCAATCCTGTTTTGGGGCCTGATGCCACAAGCCTGGGCTGGGGTTTTTCTTATGCGCTTGTTGATGAAACAGGCGGGTTCGATCTTGCTCAACTTCGATCTGTTCAGGACTACACAATTAAGCTTGCGTTGGAAAGTGTGCAAGGTGTTTCGCAAGTGGCGAGCGTCGGCGGTTTTGTCAATCAGTATCAGGTCACAGTGGATCCCAATCGCCTGTCTGCTTATAATCTGCCTATCACCAAAGTCATGGAAGCCATTCGCAAGAGCAATCGGGATGTTGAGGGTCGGGTGCTGGAATTTTCCGGTGCGGAATACATGGTGCGCGGCCGCGGCTATATTAAAAATGCAAAGGATCTGGAAAATATCGCCGTTGGTTCCAGTGTGGGGGGAACGCCGATTTATTTGAAGGACATTGCCCGCGTGCAGCTCGGCCCGGAAATCCGCCGTGGAGTTGCTGATCTCGACGGCAAGGGCGAAATCACCGGGGGCATTGTAATTGTCCGGTTTGGCGAAAACGTTCTCAATGTAATCGAGCGAGTCAAAGATAAAATCCAGAAGGATATTTCACCAAGCCTGCCTAAGGGTGTGAAAATTGTTACGACGTATGACCGCTCTGACCTGATCAATCGATCCATTGCCACGCTCAAAGATGAAATTATTAAGCTGGCCATTGCGGTAAGCATTGTCTGTCTGATCTTTTTATTTCATCTGCCCAGCGCCCTGGTTGTTATTGTTACGCTGCCCATCGCTATCATCATATCTTTTATCTGCATGTACTATCTGGGTGTGACTTCCAACATTATGAGTCTCAGCGGCATTGCCATTGCTATCGGCGCGATGGTAGATGCCTCTATCATTATGGTGGAAAACGCCCATAAAAAGCTCGAAGAATGGGAGCAAAGTGGAAGCCCCGGCAGCAGGACAGATGTGATTATTGCCGCCGCCCGGGAAGTCGGGCCTTCTCTTTTCTTTTCGCTTCTGGTCATTACCGTCGGCTTTCTGCCGGTATTCACGCTGCAGGCTCAAGCGGGACGTTTATTCAAGCCACTGGCCTATACCAAAACATTTGCCATGCTCTTTTCTTCATTTCTGGCCATAACGCTGACACCGGTACTGATGACTCTATTTATCCGGGGAAAAATTCGCCCAGAAGAAAAAAACCCGGTAAGCCGCTTCCTGCACAAAATTTATGAACCTGTTGCCCATCTTGCCCTACGCTTCCGCAAGACGGTCATCGTTATTGCCATTATCATTATGGCTGTTACTGTTTATCCCTTTATGAAACTGGGATCGGAATTCATGCCGCCTCTTTATGAGGGCTCTCTTTTTTATATGCCGGTGACTATGCCGGGCGCATCGATTTCAGAAGCTGGCCGGCTACTGCAAATGCAAGACGAAATACTAATGAAGATTCCGGAAGTTGCTCAGGTCTTCGGCAAAGCCGGGCGTGCCGAAACGGCAACCGATCCGGCGCCGCTGGAAATGTTTGAAACAGTGATTAATCTTAAACCGGAAAATCAGTGGCGCAACGGAATGACCGTCGATAAACTCAAGGATGAAATGAATGACGCGCTCAATATTCCCGGTGTGGCTAACTCCTTTACCATGCCCATCAAGGCGCGCATTGATATGCTGGCTACAGGCATTCGCACGCCGGTGGGCATCAAAATACTCGGACCAAATCTGGAAGAAATTGAAAAGATCGGTATGAATCTGGAACAGCAATTACGAGATATTCCCGGTACGCGGAGCGTTTATGCCGAAAGAGTAGCCACAGGTTACTTTCTGGATATTGTCATTAACCGCGAAAGCATTGCCCGTTATGGCCTGGCGATTGATGATGTCAACGAAATCATTCAAACTGCCATTGGCGGAATGAATCTAACTACTACAGTTGAGGGCAGAGCGCGTTATCCCGTCAATATCCGCTATCCGCGGGAATTGCGCAATGATGTGGATAAATTAAAACGGATACTCGTACCGGTGATGACGGCCGGTCGCTCAAATCCCCCTTCCCCGTCGGCTATGACCGGGACTACTGAAAGCCTGCAGGTACCGCTGGGTGAACTTGCGGACTTTCGTGTGCTGCGGGGACCGACGGCAATTAAAAGCGAAGAAGGTCTTTTAACCGCTTATGTTTATATCGATATTTTCGGCCGCGATGTTGGCGGCTATGTGGATGAAGCCCGGCAAAAAGCGGCCACCGTTAAGCTGCCGGAAGGATATCGTTTGGTCTGGAGCGGTGAATACGAATACATTATAAAAACGCATGAACGGCTGAAGGTGATCATTCCCTTTACCCTGCTTATTATTTTTCTTCTTCTTTACTTCAACACAAGGTCTGTTCAAAAGACTCTCATTGTTTTGCTGGCCGTGCCTTTTTCTCTGGTCGGTTCCTTCTGGCTGCTATACATTCTTAACTACAACATGAGCATTGCCGTATGGGTGGGGATAATCGCCCTGGCCGGTCTGGATGCGGAAACCGGAGTAGTCATGCTCTTGTACCTGGATTTGGCTTATGAGAAGTGGAAAAAAGAAGGCTTGCTGAAAACAAAAAAAGATTTGCAGGATGCAATCATGTTCGGCGCGATCAAACGCATACGCCCCAAGATTATGACAGTGAGCGTAATCCTGGCCGGGTTGATTCCAATAATGTTCAGTATTGGCACCGGTGCTGATGTAATGAAACGAATAGCCGCGCCAATGGTGGGTGGCGTAGTATCTTCAACCATTTTAGAGCTGATTATCTATCCGGCCATTTATATGATCTGGCGCAGCCGGGAATTATCTGAAAATTAAAACAGCTTTCAAACGGTACTTCCCGTCGCGCAGCTATTTCGTTCCAGACGCTTCGCGGGATCCTGACGGTAGTATTCTTTTAATACTCGATAAAGGTCGGGGGCGTGTTTGATCATTAACTGGGGTTGATCGAAGAATTGTTCGGTGGCCACGGCGAAAAATTCAGCCTCATTTGTCGCGCCGTAGGCATTGAGGAACGATTTCTTGCCGTGATCGGCGTCATGCCTGAGCCGGAGATATTCACGGGAACATATCTGAACCCAATCGCGGTATTCTTTCCTGTCGCGCAGTGGGGGAGTGCCGTCAGCGGCACCGTCGAGCATATCCAATTTGTGGGCAAATTCATGATAGACAACATTGTGCCCTAACTCAGGATGGCGGCCGCCATGCAGCGCCGCATCCCAGATTATAATAACAGGTCCCTGTTGAAAAGCCTGCCCGATAATAGGGTGGGCATCTTCCACTGGTGCAAACGGCGTTTCAAAAAAACCGATTTTACGCTGAGGGGGAACCACAGTGGATGGATAAATAATGATCGATTCAACATTCGAATAGTAGTTGTGGGGCAAGTTCAGAAGTAGAAGGCACGCCTGAGCGGAAATGGTGACGCGAATTTCATCGGTAAGAGTAAGACCGCCACATCCTTCCCATTCTTTTTCGGCAATAAAGACCTGGATTAGCGCACGCAGATGAACGCGCTCAGCATCTTCCAACATGCAGTAATGGGCGACGTTACGTTGAACGATCTCTTCCCAGACGGGAGGAAATGGAACTGTCGTGAGTTTTTTACGGCGATAATTGGCAAGCCATTGAAACATTTGGATTCCTTAATTTAAAAAAGGCAATGCGAATATAGGAAAATATCGGGATAGGGAAATGAGGGGCGGTATTCCACCGCCCCTCAAGAGATACGCTACTCTAACAGAAAAGATGCTTCGGGGACTTCCATAACGGAATTATCACCTTCCTTGATGACCCTTAGGGTCATTCCAACAGTGGGAAGAATGTTATGGGCGAAGAACTTCGCCGAAGCCACTTTCCCTGCATAGTATGGGTATTCAAAATGTTCTTTGCCCAGCTCGTCTATTTTCTTCTGGGCGATTATGGCATGTTCAAGCAGAAGCTTGGCGCCGTATATGTAGCCTGTGGCATGGAGGATTCGAGTGGCAAAGAAACCGATCATGCCGAACTTGCCCTGGCCAAGGTATCCGGCCATGGTCGTCTGGATTTCCTTGTATTGGTTTAATCCTTCGGCAAGCAGGGCGATTTGCGCGCTGAAAATTTTAGAATCTTTGTTATCGGCAACAAATTTTTCCAGTTCCGCGAACCACAAAGCAAACACCTGTCCTCCGGCCATCATCCATTTACGGCCAATGAGATCCATGGATTGGATATAGTTGGTTCCTTCCCAGATTGGGTATATCCGGCAGTCTCGAAGCTGCTGCGCGATAGGATAATCTTCAGAAAATCCGTAGCCGCCGTAGCACTGCATGGCCTCAGAAATACTAAGGAACGCCATATCTGAGATCCAGGCTTTGATGATCGGCGTGTTGACTTCTACAAAGGCTTTCGCGCGTTTTTTTTCGTTTTCGTCAGCCGTGTTTTCCGCGATGTCCATTGCATAGTAGGATACGGCAACCATTGCCCGGCTGGCATCTGTGATAGCCTTTTGATACATCAGCATGCGGCGCACATCTTCGTGCTGAATTATGGAAACTCTTCCGGCTTTGGGATTGGTGATCTGACGACCCTGAATACGACCGCTGGCATACATAGCCGCGTTGTTATAAGAGACCGTGGCTGCAGAAAGTGCCGCAAGCCCTGTGACAGCGCGTTCTTCATTCATCATCTGGAACATCTGGGCCATACCCTGTCCTTTTCCTTCAACAGGAGCATCGCCAAGAAGATAGCCACGGCATTTGTTTTCTTCACCGAAATTGACGATGCTGGTGGCTGAGCCCCGGATACCAAGTTTGTGTTCGATGCCGCCGCAGTTGACATCGTTGAATTCACCGACTTCGCCGGCTGCGGTAGGCCAGTACTTCGGTACAACAAACAGCGATATGCCTTTGGTGCCTTTTACGCCGCCTTCAATACGGGCCAGCGCCAGGTGGATGATGTTTTCGGTAATGTCCTGCTCGCCACCGGTGATGAAACATTTGGTACCGACAATTTTGTAAACACCCGGCTCATCTGTGGGAAAGGCTTTGGTGATGATATCGCCCACGTCGGAACCGCTGTTGGGCTCTGTCAAATCCATGGTGCCCGCCCACTGGCCACTGAACATTTTGGGCAGAAAAATCTTTTTAACCTTATCGCTGCCGAAATCACGGATAAGTCCTGATGATCCGGTTGTCGCCATGGCATAAGGACCGAGTGCTGCATTGGCGGCGGCAAGATATTCATTTGTCGCGCCCATCACGCACAGAGGCATGGAACTGGGATCGCTGTGATCGGCGTTGCTCGAACCCAGTCCATTTTCCTGGACAGTCCAGTAGGCTTTTTTAAAGGATTCAGGGACTGTAACTTTGCCGTTTTTGTAAACAGCGTGAAGTGTATCGCCATCGTCATTAGTGGGTGCAATAGCTTCTTTGGCGATTTTCATCGCATTTTCCAGGATGGAATCAATGTCATCGACAGAATAACCTCCTTTGAAGCGTCCGGCCTCAAAGACCTTGGACATGTCGAGCCATTCTTTTAAAATAAACTTTTGGTCACGGGTGGAATACAGAAAATTTGATGCCATATTTTGGTTCTCCTTTACCCAGTGGGATAAAAACTTTTGGGTAAACGTATTGTAAACAAAAAATGACCGCAAGTCAATATATTATCACGGGTATACCCCCTCCGCTTTGCGGGATTGTTCAACTTACCAATTCCGCTGCACTGCGCTTTCGGAATTGGAGTTTCACAATAAATGTGAAAGATGTTGATAAGATAAGCGTTCTCTGATATTTTATATCCATGCAAACGCCATTTCGTCTAAACGATCTTTTGTTGGTCATTGTTGTAATGTCTTCTCTTATCGTTGCCATTATTTTTCCTGATTTTGGTTCTTTATTTCAGGTTTTGCCTGTGTATTGCGTGATGGCTAACTTTTTCCTCAGCTACTTATCTATTGAACTCGACGATGTCTGGATTGCGCTCAAAGGCCATAGCGGTCAAATTCTTGCATTTACGGTGATGAAGCTGACCATTCTGCCCATCATTATCTATTTTGTTTTCTATTACGTGGCTCCGGATTACGCGCTTTCCGCCTTGCTCCTGACGGGAGTATCCACCGGCGTTGTCGCTCCGCTGATATCAAATATGGTCAAAGGCAACAGCTCACTTGTGCTGGTGGTGGTCGTCATCACGTCTGCATTGGCGCCGTTTACGCTGCCGGCTCTCATTAAGATTATTGCGGCGAAGGATGTAGCTATTTCCTTTTTGGCCATGCTCCGCATGTTGGCGCTGGTGATTTTTGTTCCCATCATCGCCGTTGAAGCGCTTCGACGCCTGACGCCAAAGCTAATCGCGCCGATAATGAAAATACAATTTCCCCTTTCACTGTTGTTTTTTGCTTTGATCAATCTGGGAGTTTTCTACCGTTACGCGCCTTTTTTCAAAAAAGAACCCAGTGTGATTATTCATGCGACTATTGTGACCTTTGTGCTTGCGGCCATCTATTGTATTGTTGGAATATTCTTCTTCCGGAAAAGCACACTGCAAAATCAATTAGCCGGAGCGGTCATGCTGGGAAACCTGAATAATGTGCTGGTGATTGTTTTTGCATCCGAGTTTTTCGGCCCGGTCGAGCCGATGGTCGCCGCCATGTACATGATCCCCTTTTTCGTAATCGTAATTCCTCTGAGATACTATCGCCACCGAAAAACCATGGCTGTATAACTACCGGCACAAGAGAAATTTTTGGAAAAAAGAATTGAAACCACGGGCATAATGCCCTCCGCTTTGCGGGATTGTTCATCTAGCCAATTTTGCTGCGCTACGCTTGCGAAATTAGAGCTTCACAATAAAGAAAATTGCGAGTATATTTAAGCGCATGGTTTTAAAAGTGTATCAGTTCTAAATGCATTTTAAAAGGGCGCTGACCCTAATAAAGAGGTGCGATTGGCCGCGGCACTGAGCTTCACGGCACCTATTATCAGCAACATAAGGTTAATGTATGACTTTTACAGAAACAATCTCAATTAATACAAAAGGCTTCTGCGATATTATTGACATCACTCCCCAAGTGCTTTCTATTATTAAAGTACAGTCGATTGCCAATGGGTTGATCACACTTTTTTGTCCCGGTTCTACAGCATCAATCACGACTATTGAATATGAGCCTGGTGTATTGCAAGACTTGAAGGATGCTCTCGAAAAAATTGCTCCATCGGATATCTCTTATCATCATGATCAGCGATGGGGAGACGGCAATGGATTTTCTCATGTCCGTGCTGCATTAATGAAGCCTTCCCTGACGATTCCCTTTATTAATGGCAAGATGACTTTGGGAATATGGCAGCAAATTGTATTCATTGATTTTGACAATAGGGAAAGGCATCGGGAGATTATTGTTCAAATAATCGGTGATTAATAAATATATATTGTACAATGATTGGAAGAGATGAAGAAAGTTCAATCAACCTTAAAGAAGTCTTCGGAGGCAATCATGGATGAAACATTTATAAAAAAAGTAAAGGCTGCGGCAGTAGCCGGATGGTGGACTGTGTTAATTGCCTATTGTATCCTGCTGGTTCAATGGGTTGCTTATCTGTTGATCATAAAAACACAACCGGCGGGAATGCTTTGCTTCTGGGGTGGAGTTATCACATGGCCGGAAATTCTTGATATCTGGCTGTGGGCAATGGTTGCATATAAGCTCGGTGTAGCAATGATGATATTCATTGCTATATGGCTGACACTATGGGCGAGACAACTGGCAAAGAAGTAGAATTGTCAGCCGTTATCTAATAAAATTATATTTGAAACATTTAATCTCAGCTAAAGCCTGAGGAGGTGGATTAATGACGGATTATAATGTGATAGTAATCGGTGCCGGTTGTGGAGGATTGAGTGTGGCATCCCAGATGGCAAAACAGGGAAGAAAGACGCTTCTTCTTGAACAGAGCGAACTTATAGGAGGATGCTGTTCCACATACGAAAATAATGGTTACAAGTTTGACCTGGGAGCTTCGATAATAGAAGATCCTGCTTCAATCGACAGGCTGTTTAACAGGCTTGGCACTAGCGTCTTTAAGGAGGTTGACCTTATTTCATGTGATCCGACATATACGGTTATCACAAGAAACGGCACAAAGATGAAGTTTCCGAGTTCAATTGAAGAGACAGCAAAAGAAATCGCTAAAGTATCGCCGGAAGATGTAAAGGGCTTTCATGACTTCTGCGAAAAGTTCAAAGGTTTTCTTGACGGGGCAAAGGAATTCTTCTACATGCCGGCCAACAACCTTTCCGATATGATGGAAATTGTTAAAAAGAACCCGGCTATGGGGAAAAGCCTTGGGCTTATCTTCTCCAGTTATCAGGACGTAATCAGCAAGTATTTTAAAAACGAAACAGTAAGGGAATCCCTGTCATATCAGTCGCTATTCATAGGTCTGCCGCCAGAGCTTTGCCAGGGGCTTTATGCGCTTATACCTTATCTTGAGCATGGCGGGATGTATTACAGCAAGGGCGGAATGGGAGAAATCCCGCAAGCCATAAAGCGTGTCGGCGAAAAACTGGGACTTGAAGTGAGGACAAAGACCCCGGTAGCAAAAGTTATAATCCGAAATAAAAAGGCTGTGGGCGTTAAGCTTGAAGACGGCACTGAAATAAGCGCGGACATAATCATATCTGACATACACGCAAAGTCTCTATACTTTAACCTTATCGGAGAAGAGCATCTGCCTTGGATTGTAAAAGCAGGTCTCAGGAGTTATGAGCCCTCCATCAACGCTCCGATGCTTTATATGGGCGTTGATTACAAGCCACCGCTTGAATCGCATCATACGCTATTCACAATACCTGTTAAGGATATGAACGATTACTGGTGGAATGTATATGAGAAAGACGGTTATGCCAAAGAGCCATTCGGAATAATCAGCTGGACATCTGGTTCAGACCCCGAACTTGCCCCGATAGGACATCATGTTCTGATTATTACAATGCCTCCTGCAAGAATCAGATATGCCGGCAGCGATTGGGCAAAGGAAAAACCTGCCTTGATAGAATCAACAATTGATTACCTCTCTAAGAAATATATTCCTGGACTTAAGGAACATGTCAAGTTAGCGGAGTTTGCAACACCGGTTGATTTCGAGAGAAGACTTAGGATACCAGAAGGTTCGATTTACGCAATAAGACAGGATTTCACGAGCACAACCATATTCAGACCGTCGTCCAAATCAAAATGTATAGACAACCTTTATCTTGTTGGTGCTTCAACACACCCGGGTGGCGGCGTGCCGGTAACGATCTGTTCCGGGATGATTGTCGCAGATATGATAGAAAAACAGGCTTAGGAGGAAAAATATGAAAATGATATTATTTGTGGTATTAATTGCAGTAGTAGTTTTAGTAACCATGATGCCTAAATCAAAAAGGCGTTTTTGGTGGGAGATCATCAGGCAGGCGCCGTATCTAATCCCGAGATATTTTGTGTAAACAGAATTAAAATGCAGGGGACAACTGGTGCTTGGTTGAGGGCATTATAGCCAGCGTGAAAGCGCTGAGGTGATAACCTGTTTAGGAGGACGAGATGGAGAAAGTTCCGTTGGAGAAGAAGGAGCTCAAGGAACTGCTCAATAAATGCTGGATGACACACGACGCCATGTGGTTCTATAATTGTTTACAAGAATGCGGCATTGAGAAGACGAACAAAATCAACCGCGCCGCAGTCAAGGCTATGGCAGCGGTGGAGATCAAGCGACTAAAGAAGGCCTTAGGCGTTGACAATCTTGAAACATTCGGCGATTTCTGGGATTTCTTCCAAGTCTCCATGACCATCCTCACGGGCGATTTTATGAAGTACTCCTTCGTGTCTAAGGATGTAAATCGTATCCGTGGCACTTGGCAACAGTGTTTTGCCCATGACGGCATCAAGGCACTCGGCGTCATCGACAAATACGAGTGCGGCATCATGGACCGAGTGGAGAGTTGGTTCGACAGCCTAGGCATCACGTATGAAGTGGAACCGAAAGTGATTGGCTGTATGATGCATACCAAGGGCGAATGCTATCGTGACTATACTTTCTTCTTTAAGAAGTTATGATCGGGTAAAGATCAATCCGTAATAAACAAAATTCAAGCCCTACAAACATCAACAGCACAAATTTTGCGGTCCATATTTCCTTGACATACAAGCGTGGCTTCCCTATACTTATTTCCAATAAAAGCAAGTTCTTATCAAAATATTTTCACTGATCATTATGTAAAATCTTCGGGAGGACAATATGAACAGAATTAGATTGTATAAAATAACTGTGATAATGCTTCTTGCCATGCTCCTGATTGCCTGCGGCAAACAGGATGCGCCGTTTAATCCACAGCCTGACATGACGCGGAAACTATCGGTGATGAATACCACGCACGGAAAGGTGGCGGGTTACATAGACGGCAACGGCCTGGAAGTGTTCCTTGGCATCCCTTATGCCGAGCCGCCCGTCGGCCAGTTGCGCTTTGCCCCCCCAAAGCCTGTTACGCCATGGACCTATGTCCGGCCCGCTTATCGCTTCGGCCCGACCTGTCCACAGGTGAAGGACGAGTTCGAGCCCGCGTCGCTCCTGTACCAGGACGAGGATTGCCTGAACCTCAACATCTGGACGCCCGGCAGCGATGCCCGTAAAAGACCAGTCATGGTGTATATTCACGGGGGAGGGTTCGTGAACGGCGGCACCGCAGACCCGCTCTATAACGGGCAATACCTGGCCAGGCGCGGCGACATAGTTGTGGCTAGCATCAATTACCGCGTGGCCGCGCTCGGGTTCCTCGCTCTTGACAGGTTCGGCCCCGAGTTCGCGGGCTCCGGTAACCTTGCCCTTCAGGACCAGATCGCCGGTCTCACGTGGATAAAGAACAATATCTCACGCTTCGGCGGCGACCCTGACAACGTCACCGTAATGGGCGAATCAGCCGGAAGCGCGAACGTCATGTTCCTCATGATTTCGCCCCGCGCGAAGGGCCTTTTCAAAAAGTCCATTGCCCACAGCGGAGCGATAAACCTGACGCGGAGCAGAGACCTGGCGGCCAGGTATACTGAAAAGTTCATGGAGATGGCAGGGGTGAAGGATGTCGCGGGATTGAGGGCGATATCGTCCACCCGGATGGTCGAGCTGGAAAGAAAGATCCTGGATGAAGCAGGCTTTGAGGCGGACCTGCTGTTCGCTCCGGTCAAGGACGGCATCATCGTACCCGCTGACCCGCTCAAGGCATTCGAGGCAGGCGCGGCAAAGGGCATTCCCCTGTTGAACGGCACCAACCATGACGAGTACCGCTACTGGATCCTGTACTCTTCAATCCTGAAGTATATCCCGGTGAAGATGCTGCTCGCCCTTGCGCCAAACGTCCGCGAGAAGCTGGGGCCGCATCGTGACGCAGTCATCGATTATTATGATCGTACCCTGCGAAGCGGGGGGATGGGCAGGAAAACCTTCGCTCTGGGCACGGACATGATGTTCAGGGTTCCCCATTTAAAGGTTGCGGACATGCAGAGCAGGCATGCGCCGGTCTGGATGTACCGCTTTGACTGGGGGTCCCATGCTTCCGAAGACCTCGGCGCCTGCCACGCGATCGAGCTCCCGTTCGTGTTTCGGACGTTCGAGTCTCCGACCCGATACCAGATCGTGGGTCCCGATCCTCCCATGAAGCTTTCGGACACCATGATGGACGCATGGATCGCGTTCATCCGCACGGGCGACCCGGGCACCCCCGGCCTACCATGGACAGAATATAATGTAACTCGTCGCACGACCATGATTTTCAATGTAGAGAGCCGCATGCAGGATGATCCCGACAGGGAAACCAGAATGCTTTATAAAGATATAGAGACGATTTATTAACGTGCTGATTGCGTGACACGGGCGGGGAACGGCATGTCTCTTCCGTATCCGCAAGACAAACATATAAATTTGAACACCCCTTGGCAGGGACCTTTTCAGTTAGTGAGGATTACTATGAGTTCAATAAATAGAAGAAATCGCAAGATAAGGCCAACCCCCAGGGGAAATCCTTCGCGAGGATTTTATACCCGATTATGGATTAACTGTCTCAGGACTTGCCAGAACGCTCGGGGTATCGCGTCAGACAATGAATGAATTGTTGCGAGAACACAGGTCTCTGACACCTTTAATGGCATTGCGTCTAAGCAGGTTATTTGAAAATTCTCCGGAATTTTGGCTTAACGCACAAAGAGCTGTTGACTTGTGGGATGCTCAAAGCAGTCACCGTGATGAAATAAAACACATCCGGCCGATGAAAGCAGCACAGGATACTGCGGTGATTGGGCTATCTTGAAATATTCTGAGTCAACTTTTCTTTACTGAAGCCTTCCTGTTATACGTAACTTGGCAGAGTCATGAAAAGTTGATGCTTTCTTATGGGAATTATTACTTCCTTACAAAAGAGTATTAGCAGTCAATGCTTTTCGATGCAAACGATCCCTTGACAAGTAAAATATGACCACCTATACTTTCATTCATCAAAAGCAATATCTTATCAAAAATATCAAAATCAAATACTATAGCCAAGGGGGATGGTTCCATGAAACAATCGCCGATATCAAAAGAAATGCAATGCCATGAGCTGACTGAGTACTGGAGTGACAAGCTTCCGGAGAAGGTATATCTCTATTATGAGGACGAAGAGATTTCATTCAAGACGCTTAATCAGCGTGTAAACAGCGCCGCATGGCATTTCCGGTCTCTCGGGATACAAAAAGGCGACCGTGTTGCAATATTCATGGTGAACTCTCCGGATTTCCTCTATGCATGGTTCGGGCTCAATAAAATCGGAGCTGTCATGGTGCCGGTGAATACCGGTTTTCTTCAGAACGAGACCAAGTTTATTCTAAATGATGCCGGCTGCCGGGGCATCATCTGCGATGAAAAGTTCCTTGAGAATGTGGTGATGCCATCCGTACGCCAGAGTCCGTCGGTTGAATGGGTTGCCGTACGCGAGATTTCCACTACTGCCGGGGTATTGTCATTCAAAGACTTCACTGCCCACAATAAATCCGTGGAAACCATTCATTGGCCTAACGAAGACCTCGCGGCCATCCTCTATACCAGCGGCACTACTGGAAAGCCTAAGGGGGTAATGTGTCCGTTTCGCTATTACTCCACCATCGGTCACACCTCGGCCTCATATCTGAATCTTACTCCGGACGACAGGCTGCTCACCATCCTGCCTTTGTTCCACATGAACGCCCAGACCACATCGGCAATGGGGTCTCTCTTTTTTGGAGCGAGCCTGATAATGCTTACCGGTTTTAATCCCGCTACCTTCTGGCAGCTGATTAACCGCTATAAAGCAACAATCTTCAACTACCTGGGGTTGATGTTCCCGTTCCTTGAAATGATGCCCGTGACACCGGAAGAGCAGAACAACCCCGTGCGTTTTGTCGCCGGCGCACAGGCTGACCCTAAAAAAATTACCGAATACGAAAAGCGCTGGGGACTATCGATAATAGAACTCTACGGCATGACTGAGGTAGGCGGGACATGCAATCCTCTGAATGCCAAAAAAATCGGTTCCTGCGGTGTACCGCTGCCGGGACATGAACTTCAGATTATCGGCGATAAAGGCCAAGTGCTTCCCCCCGGAGAAATTGGACAGATCATTGTGCGCGGGCCAAGCATGACGCTGGGATACTGGAACAACCCTGAGGAAACTGCGGCAATTTACAGGAACGGGTGGGTCCATACCGGCGATGTCGGATACCTTGATAGTGAGGGATATCTGTTTTTCGTAGGCCGCACCAAGGATATTATCCGGCGCAGTGGAGAGAATATCGCGGCCGTTGAAGTAGAAAACTCGGTCATGGAGCATCCGAAGATAGCCGAAGCGGCAGCTGTGCCTGTTCCTGACCCCATAAGGGATGAAGAGGTAAAAATATATGTGGTGCTGAAGCCCGGTGAAACACCTGAGACCGTGCCACCGCAGGAAATTGTGGACTGGTGCGCTCAAAGGATGGCGAAATTTAAAATCCCGCGTTATATCGAATATATCAGCAGCCTGCCGAAAACCACGACCTTCAAGGTCAAGAAAATTGTCCTGATTGACGAAAAACCAGACCTGACGGTGGGGGCATGGGACCGGTTTGCAGGCAAAACCTGAATGTAGTTGTTGTTTGATAGGAGGCATGTGAGTCTGAATTAGTCAGTTGTCGCGTGGGTGATGCAGTGCAAACCATTGCTTTATCTAGTTTTTCGGTGATCTGGATTCCGGCCTTCGCCGGAATGACGAAGGTAATTAGGATCAGCGTCTTATTGGTAAAAAAAATCTGGGAAATTGGAGGATATTATGTTGAAGAAAGTATTATTGAGTGTCGCCGTTTTATTTTGTTTTGTTGCTTCTTCAATTGCTGCCGATTTAAGTCCGATCAAACTTTTGCCGCCGGATTTGAAAGGCGGGAAATCCCTCATGCAATCATTACAGGAGCGAAAAACATCCCGTTCATTTAGCACTAAAAAACTGCCGATTGAAGTAATTTCCAGTTTAATGTGGGCAGCCTGTGGCATCAACCGACCGGATAGCGGCAAGCGCACGTCGCCTACCGCAATGAACTGGCAGGAAATTGACGTCTATGTCGCGATGGAAGAAGGCCTTTATCTTTATAACGCCAAAGCTCATGTGCTCGAGCCTGTTTTGAAAGGCGATCTGCGCAAGAACACGACGGACTTTCTTCAGCCAGCAAGAAATTCGGTAGCCAGCGCACCGCTGCAATTGATCTATGTGGCAGACTATTCGAAAATGAGCTTTGTCACGAACGATGAAGAGAAAAAGTTATACTCGGCTGCCGATACCGGTTTCATTGCCCAGAATGTTTATCTGTATTGCGCATCCGCTGAGCTGGCGACGGTTATCCGCGGCATGGTCAACAGAGACACTCTTTCCAGAGATATGAAGCTGCGCGACAAACAGAAAATTATTCTGGTTCAGACGGTTGGCTATCCGCAATGACAAGCAAGAAGACTGTTCCTATAATATATTAGTGCGGAAGAAATTATTAACCGCGGAAAATCCCGCTACCCTGATATCCGAGAAATGCTGGTTTGCTCGGAACTTTTGTTCCTTTTACTTTGGGTGTATTGCTTTTCGAAATTCTTATATTGAAAATGCTATTTTTGAAATTGGCTGAGGCGCTGCCGGATTTTGCCCTTACGGCCAGAAGAATCACTCGATTAAAGCAATCATAGTATCAAATAGTTTAATTCACAAATTCATAAAAAATATTTTTGTTGACGGCGCAGTAATTTTCTGGTTTTTATGTCGCACCTTAAAAACTTTTCGGGGGTGAAATTATGTATGAAAAGAAGCCCTGGTTGAAATTTTACCAGCATGTTCCGCAAACCATTGATTATCCTCGCGTAACCATGTACGAAGCCGTCCGGCAATCAGCTGATCGCTCACTTGATTCGATCGCCTATGATTTTCTTGATTACACTTCTACTTACCGTCAATTCGTCAGTGAAATCGATAAGTGCGCCGACGCGCTTGCCGCAATCGGCCTGAAAAAAGGTGAACGGATCACGATTTCCATGCCAACTTCTCCGCAGGGAATCATTTGTTTCTATGCCGCAAACAAACTCGGCGCTGTCTCCAGTATGATTCATCCTCTTTCCACAATCAAAGAGATTGAATTTTATCTCAATGTGGCAAAAAGCCGTTTCGTTTTAACACTGGACGCTTTTTACGGCAAATTCAAAGACTTAAAAGAGACAACTCCGCTGGAAATACTGATTTTGGCACGGATTCCTGATTATCTGGGCACCCTCAAGCGCATCGGATTTAATCTGACCAAGGGCAGGCAAATTCCTAAAGTTCCGCCTGATCCTATGGTCAAATGGTGGAAGGATCTGATGAATGGTAATTATCCCCCTGCCCCTCAGGCGCAGATGGATACCGATGAAATGGCGGTAATCCTTTACAGCGGCGGCACAACCGGCGTACCCAAAGGTATCATGCTTTCCAATATGAATTTTATCAGCGAGGGCATGCAGGTATCCGAATGGGCAAAACTCTGTGACGCGGATTCCATTTTAGCCATTCTTCCCATATTCCATGGTTTCGGTTTAGGCGTCTGCATAAATGCCTGCTTCATGGGCGGTGGCAAAAGCATTCTTGTGCCTCAATTTACAGCGGAAACAGTTGCCCAAATCATCAAGTCAAAAAAACCTTCTTTTGTCATTGGTGTCCCTACCCTCTTCGATGCCCTGAGCCTCAATCCGAAAATGCACAAGACTAATCTTAGTTGCCTTCGGGCGACTTTTAGCGGCGCGGATTCGCTGCCACGGCCAGTCAAAGAGCGTTTTGAAGAAATGGTTAAAAAGCAGGGTGGAAATGTAAGGTTACTTGAAGGCTATGGCCTGACCGAGGCCGTGACGGCAATTATGGCAATGCCTATCAACCATTACCGGGAAGGCAGCATTGGAGTTCCTTTTCCGGATATGCTGGCAAAAATAGTCAGGCTGGACACCACCGAAGAAGTTCCCTGTGGCGAAGAAGGAGAAATATGCATTAGTGGCCCGGCAGTAATGATGGGATATCTAGGACACCCCGAAGAAACGGCCAATACACTAAAAAAACATTCGGACGGTAAAATATGGCTCCATACCGGAGACGTGGGTACCATGGATGAAGACGGTTTCTTCTATTTCAAACTGCGGCAAAAGCGGATGATAAAATCTTCCGGCATGAATGTCTATCCCGCGCAGGTGGAAGATATTCTCTACGGACATCCAGAAGTGAAGGAAGCTTGTATTATTGGAGTGCCCGATCAGGCTCAGGTTCAGGTCGTCAAAGGAATTGTCGTCTTGAAAAATCCGGCAAAAGCTGGCCCCGAGATGGAGAAAATATTAATCGATTACTGCCGTGTACATCTGATTAAATGGAGTTGTCCAAGAGGAATAGAATTCCGCGATATTCTGCCGAAAACACTTGTCGGGAAAATTGCCTTTAATAAACTTGAAGAGGAAGAAATTGCCAAATTGAAGGCTGCCGGAAAGTATAGCGGAAATTGAAAATTGAACGCGTCGCAAATCAAATGCGGGGCTGGATTAAAATTAAAACTTATTAAGGAAATATAAATGGAAAAATTCACAGAATTTAAAAGCATCGTCACTGATCCCTATGCCTATTGCCGTAAGTATAAGGAAGAAACAGGCAAAAAAATTGTTGGTTATACCTGTTCCTACACTCCGGAAGAAATTATCTATGCCGCGGGGGCGCTTCCTTTCCGGCTTTTCGGCACGGATGAGGGGATTCACCGCGCGGATATCCATCTGCAATCATACTGCTGCTCTCTGATTCGGGGAGTTCTGGAAGAAGGGCTTTCCGGAAGGCTGGATTTTCTAAATGGCGTCGTTTTCCCGCACACATGCGATACCATCCAGCGTCTCTCTGACATCTGGCGCTTGAATATCACTAAACAGTTTCACATCGATCTCGTTTTGCCGGTAAAGCTCAATACAGCCAGTGCCAGACAATATCTGATTGATATTCTGGAAAGATTTAAAAAAGATCTGGAACGTGGCCTTGGTGTCAAAATCACGGATGCAGCTCTTTCCGACTCCATAAAAATTTATAATCAGATCAGGAAGCTCATGATGAGACTCTACACTCTCCGTGCGCTAAGGCCGGAAATACTCAACGGACGCGATCTCCACAGCATCATCAAAGCGGCCATGATTATGGACCGGCAGCTCTTCCTTAAGACCCTTGAAGAAATCGTACCACAAATAGAAAAAGATCCAGCCGGTAAAATAAAGGCGGGCACCAAAAAACTTGTGCTCACAGGAAGTATCTGCAGCCATCCGGATATTTACGATATCATCGAGAATGCCGGAGGTGTAGTCGTCTGGGATGATCTTTGCACGGGAGCGAGATACTTTGAAGGTGTCCTTGATGAAAAAGCACCCCCGCTTGAGGCAATCGCGCAAAGATACCTTGATCGGGAAATCTGCCCGGCAAAGCATGCAGGGCTTACGGACCGTGGCGAAAGCATTATTCAAATGGTTCGAAAACATTCAGCAGATGGGGTCGTCTTCATGTTGCTGAAGTTTTGCGATCCCCATGCCTTTGATTATCCTTATATAAAAGAAATGCTGGACCGTGAAAACATTCCCTGCATGTTGCTGGATATGGAAGAACAGCTTCCGGCAGGCGGGCAATTACAGACCCGTTTCGAAACATTCATTCAGATATTATAATAACGGACTTAAGTAATAAAAAGGACTTAAAATGAAAAAACAAATATCGGAAATACTCAAAATCATCGGAATCTTTTTATTCGGAAAATTCAAAAAATTTACGATGCGGTTCAAAAAATCGAATACGATGAAAGACATTATGATGGTTTATTACAGCGAAGCTAAATCGGCCAGGCTGACACGCAAAAAAGTGGCCTGGATAACCAGTGGCGGCCCTGTGGAACCTCTCATCGCGATGGATGTTATTCCCGTCTATCCGGAAAATCACGGCGCCATGATCGGGGCTTCCAAAATGGGGACGGGACTTTGCGAAACAGCAGAGAATATGGGGTATTCCAGCGATTTATGCTCTTACGCGAGAGCCGATATCGCCTGCTCCACCGTCAACGGCGGCCCCATCGGCGGTTTGCCCAAACCCGACATGCTGGTTTGCTGCAACAACATCTGCGGCACGGTACTCAAATGGTATGAAGTTCAAGCGCGTTATTTCAACGTGCCTCTTTTTGTGTTGGACACCCCCTTTTGCCATACCGGTTATTCCGATGAGGTTGCTAGTTATGTCCGCGCACAGATCAATGAATACATCTCTTTTATTGAAAGAGCCTGTGGACGAAAATTTGACTATGAACGCGTAAAAAAAGTGGGGCATCTTTCTTTTCAGGGGCAGCAATTATGGCAAGAGGTTCTGGATACGGCAGCCCATAAGCCCGCGCCCATAAGCGCTTTTGATGCCTTCTATCATCTTGCCCTTATCGTCACTTTACGGGGCACTCCCGAAGTTATTGATTACTACACAGCGCTTCTGGCCAAAATGAAAGATCGCATCGCCCGCGGCATCGGCGCCGTTCCCAATGAAAAATACCGCCTGCTCTGGGATAACATTCCCATCTGGCACCGTACCCGCTGGCTATATGATAAATTCGCCTCGCACAATGCCTGCCTGGTAGCCGATACTTATACTTCCGCCTGGTGTGGCACTATGAAATATATTGACGAAAATAATTTTGTTAATTCCATGGCCGAAGCCTACACCCGTATTTATCTGAATATCGGAGTTGATGAAATGGCTAAAATGGTTATCGCCATGATTGATAAATACGATGTGGATGGATTTGTCCTTCATTCCAACCGCAGTTGCAAGCCATATTCCTTTGGCCAGTTGGACATTCAGAGGATCGTGGAAAAGGAAAGAGGAATTCCCTGCCTGATGATCGAAGCAGATATGGTGGATGAAAGAAGCTTTTCGGAAAGCCAGATATCGACTCGAATCGACGCTTTTATGGAAATTATTAAAGAACGGAAAAAGCATAGTCCGGCGAATGCAAGGGCTAAAGGATAATAATGCGCACAGCGGGTATTGACATAGGTTCCATCACTGCCAAGGCGGCAATTTTTGATAACGGCAAAATTATAGCCACGAAAGTAATTTTCACCGGCTACAACGCGGAGCTTGCAGGCCAAAAGGTTTATGACGAAGTTCTTAGTGAGGCCGGTCTTGGTAAAAATGATGTGGAGAAAATTGTATCCACCGGATATGGTCGTAATGCTGTGGCGTTTGCCGATAAATCATTTACGGAAATTATGGCTCATGCCGCCGGGGCTCATTTTTTGAATCCGCGAATTCGTTCCATCATCGATATTGGCGGGCAGGACAGCAAAGCCATTCTCCTTGACGATAAAGGAAAAGTGAAAAACTTTGTCATGAATGATAAATGCGCTGCCGGAACAGGGCGTTTTCTGGAAGTTATGGCGCGGGCGCTGGAAGTAAATCTTGATGAGTTTGGAACCATATCAAAAAAATCGTCATCTCCCTCGAAAATAAGCTCTCTGTGCACTGTGTTTGCGGAATCGGAAGTCATATCGCTCATTGCCCGGGGAGAAAAAAGGCAGGATATCATTGCCGGCATCCATGAATCCATCGCTTCCCGCGTTTCATCGATGCTTGCTCGCATTGGAGTGCAAAAACCGGCCATGATCACCGGCGGCGTGGCACGAAACAGCGGTGTTGTTCTGGCTCTTTCCAAAAAACTGGACATGGAAATGGAAGTTTCTCCCTATGCTCAGGTCAATGGGGCGATAGGTGCGGCGATTCTTGCAACCTCTCTGTAATAGCAATTATAAAACATTCATCCACAATTATCTTTCCTAATAATTCCGAGTGCTTAGATCCGGCCGGAAATATTCATTAGGACATATCGATCTAATCTGATAAGGTATATTATAAGTTGATTAGATTTAAATAATGTTACACAAATTTAGAAGGAGATTATCGTGTCTGTAATCGGCGAAAATATTGATTCTTATTGTTTGAAATGCAAGTTAATGCTTGCCCATGTTATCATGTCTAAGCTTGATAGTGCTGTAAACAAGGTTAAATGTAACACCTGCGGCGCGGCGCATAAATACCGTGCTAAAATGCCGGCAACAAAGAAAAGCGCCGTCAGCAGACCCCCAACACTGAAAGAAACAATAGCAAAAAGAGCCGCTGCGGCCAAAGTTGATGCTAATAACGCTCCTATGCAGTGGGATCTTCGAAACCGCAGTATGGACCACGCAGCGTCTGTTAAGGATTATTCTATTCACAATCAATATCGCGCCAGAGACGTGGTCAATCATCACGTCTTCGGACTGGGTTTTGTGGAGCGTATCGTTTCCGACAAAAGCATGGATGTCTTATTTAGTGACACTGTAAAACTGATGGCCATGAATATCTCATCGTAATCTATCTATATCCCAAGCCATTTGACGAAATTAAACGCAGCCATACCGCCCAGATAGGAAACAATCAGCGTCATGACGATGGTAGAATAAAACCATCTGTTGCTGTTCATCTCTTTGCGCAGCACAGCAACGGTCGCGACGCAGGGAACAAAGAGCATCATGACAACAAGAAAAGCTGCGGCTGAGCCATGGCTCATAACTGTCGGCAGTGTTTGGGACAAGCCTTCTCTACCCACAGAATAAAGAACGCCCAGCGTCGCCACAACATTTTCTTTAGCCACAAGACCTGTCAAAAGCGCGGTGATCATCTTCCAGTCCAACCCCAGCGGCACACCTAAAGGTTGAAGAACTCTGCCTATTGATGCCAGCCAGCTTTTTTCTACAACGCCATTAGGAAAATACGATAAAAGCCAGACAATTAGTGAGACGCCGAGAATAACGGTCCCCGCTTTATGGACAAATGATATTGTCCTTGACCAGACAACCATCATTAAGGTCTTCGGATCAGGACGATGATAAATCGGCAGTTCCATTATGAAAGGCGCGTCTTGTTTCCAAAGTGTTTTGTTCACCAGCGCGCCGGCTATCCCCAGCACGACAATGTTTAGCGCCAGTATGCTCCAGGAGACATAAGCGGCGTTTTTGCCGAAAATAGCGGCTGAAATTAGTGTCAATACGGCAAGTCTCGCTGTGCAGGGGACAAAAGGAATCAAGAGAAGTGTAATCATCCGGGCTTTGCGCGTCTCGATTATCCGCGCTCCCAGAACGGCAGGCACATTGCAGCCAAAGCCCAGACACATGGGAATAAAGCTTTTCCCATGCAGACCGACCAGATGCATTATCCTGTCCATAACAAAAGCGGCGCGTGCCATGTAGCCGATATCTTCCAAAAGCGCCATGATGGTAAAAAAGATCAGCAAAATCGGCAGAAACGTGAGCACGGATCCGGCGCCACCAATGACACCATTGAGCATCATCCCCTGAAGCCATGCAGGCCAGCCGGTTGTAAATGGTTCACAAAATTTAATAAATTGCAAAATATGATCACTCATCCAAATTTGCAGCGGGACTCCCACCGCATAGGTGAGGAAAAACACGACGGCCATCACCGCAAGCAAAAAAGGAATGCCGAATATTGGTCTAGTAAGAATATGATCAATTCTATCAGTCAGCACAACTTGTCCCATTTTAAAGCGGGAAATAGCCGCCCGAGTCATTTTTTCTATCCAGTCATAACGGCCATTGACAACGGCATGCAGGGCGTCTTCATGTTTGAGAAGCAAGCTTAGTATTTCGTTCCAAACCATAACAGGCGCCAGGGCTTCGACCATCGCGGATACTTCGGGATCACCCTCCATCAATTTTATAGTCACCCACTCAGGAGTGTAAGGCGCTTGAATGTGCGGCCGGATTTGCCCCAAAAGATCCTGATAAATTTGCAGATGATCTTCAGATACGGCAGGTAACTGTGGTGAATATTTAATATCGCAGGTGGCAAACTCTGTCATCTTCCCGACTAATTCTTTTATGCCGCTGTTGCGTTTGGCAATCATGGGAATGACTGGAATACCGAGTGCGTCCTGCAGGGCGTTGGTATCGATCTGGATGCCTTGATTAGAAGCCACATCCAGCATGTTGAGGGCAACGATTACCGGACGGTTGAGCAAGAGAACTTCTGATAAAAGATAAAGACTTCTTTCGAGCGCCGCGGCATTGAGCACCAGCACAACCAGATCGGGTTTTTCCTGAATAATGAAATCGCGGGCAACCCTTTCCTCTTCGGAAAATGCCGTCAGACTGTAAGTTCCGGGCAGATCGACAATCCGAATTAAAACATTATCGGCACGATGCACGCCCTCTTTCTTTTCCACGGTTTTACCCGGCCAGTTGCCGACATGCTGGGACAAACCGGTAAGGATGTTAAAAACTGTTGATTTGCCTACGTTAGGCTGGCCAACAAGCGCGACAAATATTTCTTTATCCACGGGAGGCAAGCAGACTTCTTCAGCAGTTTTATAAACCATTATTCTTGCAGCTTCGCCCTGGCCCAGCGCAATCCTTGTATCGGCCACCTGAATAACAATCAGGCCGCCACTGACCTGAGCAATGCGGAATTTGGCATTCGTGACTATACCCATACCGGCCAGACGGCTGGTCAGGGCTCCACCACCTTCAATCGAAGAAATTGTTCCCTGATCGCCTTCACGCAAAGCTGTTATTACAATTGGGTTTTTCATTTATCTTTTTCCTGGTTCATCGTTTAAGGCTAACGCGATATTTTTTTAAGAGCAGCTCCGGGCCGTATGAGTCTTTAGTACGGCGCAAATTTTTATTACCCATATCTTCTTCGAAATTGAGATACTTGTATTGAGACTGCAACTTCTTTGCTGTGTCATTAAACATAAATTCATAAATGCCATGATATTTCTTCGACGCCTTGGCGAAATGCAAACAAAAAGTATCAGCATTGAGCGCTTCGCCGATAATAAAACCTGCCGGTTCATTATCAATGTAATATATTGTCCCCCAGAGAGCAAGCTCGGAAATTTTTTGTATCGCTTCACTGCACTGATCAAAATCGGTTTTATCCGAGGACAAGTTGGAATCATCCTGCCACTCCTGTAAAATGCTCATGGCGGCGGGCAAGTTATTTAGAGAAATAGTTTCGTCACTGGGCCGGTATGAAGAAAAAAACTGATTTAAGTGATTCCGGTGACGTGTATATTGCTTTCCCTTAAAAGAGGCCATGCTTTCTGTCAGATATATATAATCCGATTCGCTCTCGTCGCTGGTAATAACAAATTTATCAGCAGGGAAAATAAAAAGCCATTCTTGAGGAATGGGAAAGAAAATACTCTCTCCACCTAAAAGATCATTGAATGTCTGCAAATCGCAACTACGCAGATCATTTAAAGGCATTATGCAACGCTGTCCCTGTTTATTGCTACTGGAAACAAATAATCCGCAATCAGTCGTCAGATATTCATAGTTGCTGATTTTACGAAACAGATAAACGTTGGCAAAGGTGTAGTCTGAAATTGGCAGGTTCAAATTCCGAAAACTTTCCCTGAGAAATTCCTGATGCTGAAAATCGACTGTTTCTAGTTTCATCATAAAATAAATATTCCTGAATCCTTTCTATTAACGAAGCTCAAAGAACAAATTTGTAGTTGTTATCCTTGAACCAGCGTTTGTGTAATTTATATTGCGGCATAGCTGATTCCACAAGTTGCCAGAATTTTGCTGAGTGACTTTTTTCTATAATGTGCATCAGTTCATGCACAATCACATAGTCAATAACCGCGGGAGGCGCCATAATCAATCGGAAGCTAAAAGATAAATTATCTTTTCCCGAGCAGGAACCCCAGCGCTTTTCAGCAGAAGTTACCCTGACACTTTTCGCCAGCAGGTTAAGCTCCCGGCTGTAAAAATTAACACGCTCCGCAAAATATTCCCTGGCTTTTCTTTTATACCACCCAATAAAGTATTCTCTTTTTTTGACATCAACATCCGGGACATTAAGATAAAAACGATTGTCCCAAAAAACAAGCCCTTCTTTTTCATTTTGTTCAAAAAATGTTTCCAGTGGAAATGACTCACCTAGATAATAAAACCTTTCACCGGGAATATATTTTCTGGCTTTGTTTTTAATCAACTTTTCTTTGTTCTTCTGAATTGCTTTATGAATCCAGTTTTGTTTTTCCTGCACAAAACGATTTATTTCACTAATCGGTGTAAAGTGAGGCGCGGCGATGACCAACTCGGACTTATCGCTAATTTGCAGAGAAATAGTTTTTCTTCTTTTTCTGCTTCTATTGACTGTGTAGATTATATTCATGAAAACTTAATGACTATCGCTTCCGACTGTTATTTTTTGTTCATTTGATTATCATAAATCGGCGGTTAAAGCGAGGCTGGAAAAGCATTAAAGAGGTCTTTTCATTGATTTAATTTTGTGTTAGTTAAAAAATAAAATTCATGAGTAGGCAAAATGGGAAAAATTACTAAACGCCCCTGGGGCAGTTTTGAAGTTTTATCGGACGCTTCCGACCATAAAGTAAAAAGAATTGTCGTTGAGCCGGGCGGCATTTTAAGCTTGCAACGCCACAAACAGCGCTCGGAGCACTGGTTTGTTGTATCGGGCAAAGGCGTCGCCTATGTTGAAGGTAAAGATTATGCCGTGCAACAGGGTGGCACTGTTGATATACCTGCAAAAAAAACTCACCGTCTGAAGAATTCATCTACCGAAAATTTAATTATTATTGAAGTACAGACAGGGGAATATTTCGGGGAAGATGATATTGAAAGGTTGGAAGATAAATACGGCCGAGCTTGATGCCATTCCTCTTACTTCGGCTAATTTTGTTGGCTTTGTTGTCGTCGTCCTCAACGTATTTCCATGTGAGGTGCCGGGACAAAATGATGCATATTCGCAAGAATGTAACACCAGCGTGAAACAGAGAAAATTAACCTCATCCTAAATATAGGAAAACCCGGTCTGCTCGACTCAAATAAAAATATTTATTTAAAGTTAACTATCATAAAGGAAAAAACGGATGTCAAAAGTTGCACTTATCCGCTGTGAAAGCTATGATTATAGTGAAGTGAAAAAAGCCGTCATCCGCGGTCTGGGTCTTATCGGAAGCGCGGAAAAGTTTGTGAAAAGCGGACAGAAGGTCATACTAAAACCCAATCTGCTTGTAGGGGAACTGCCGGAGAAGTGCGTCAATACACATCATACTGTCTTCAGGGCGGTTGCTGAAGTATTTAATGAAACCGGCGTCCGGTTGAGTTATGGCGATTCACCGGCGATCGGCAGTACGTCATCCGCGGCCAGGAAATGCGGCATAAAGACGGTTGCTGAAGAACTGGGGATTGTGGAAGCTGACTTTAAAACTGCCGTTGAAGTATTTTACGAAGAAGGTGTGCAGAATAAGAAATTTTTTATTGCGAAGGCAATAATCGATACTGATGCCGTTATCAGTCTGCCAAAACTCAAAACCCATGCCTTTGAAAAATTTACCGGCTCCGTGAAAAACCAGTTCGGTTGCATCCCCGGTGTTCGCAAGGGAGAGTATCACATCAAACTACCAGATGCCAATCACTTCGCTCAGATGCTGGTTGATTTGAATAATTTCGTTAAACCGGTGCTGTATGTGATGGATGGAATATTCGCGATGGAAGGCAACGGACCGCGGGGCGGAAAGCCGAGGAAGATGAATATTCTTCTTTTCTCTGCCGATCCGATTGCGCTCGATGCGACCGTGTGCCGGATCATTGATGTCAATCCCGAATACGTTCCGACGATAACGCTTGGGCAGGCAAGCGGTGCAGGTACCTACCTCGAAAATGAGATAGAACTGGCCGGTGATGATTTTAACAGCTTCCGGCAGAATAATTTTGATATTGACCGGTCACCGCTTAAACCTTATAAAGCCAAAGGCCTCATGAGTTTTCTAAGCAACCGGTTTGTCCCGAAGCCTTTCATTATTAAAGAAAAGTGCGTGGCCTGCGGTGTCTGCATCGAGATGTGTCCTGTGTCACCGAAATCCGTGGACTGGGCTCACGGCGATAAAAAAAGGCCGCCTGTGCATAATTACAAAACATGCATTCGGTGCTTCTGCTGCCAGGAGCTTTGCCCTGAGAGCGCCATCGAATTAAAGTTTCCGCTCGTCAGGAGAATCTTTGGCGGGAAATGGAGATAAATTGGTCAGGGCACTGCAGAATGATCGTGCCGTGTGTTATGTGAGATAAATCATGAAAGAAATAAAATTAGCGCCTATTGGATTTGTATCATCCCCGGTGACTGAACAAACTGACGAAAACTGGGGTCGGATAATTTCGCGTATTGTTTTGCAGCCGGAATATGTCGGGGCACTATCCGGCCTTGAACATTTTTCGCATGCAATTATTATTACGTATCTGCATCAAGCTAAATATGAAAAAGAGGAGCACCTGCAGAGACGTCCCAGAGGCTTAGAGGACATACCCAAAATAGGAATTTTTTCTCAGAGGGCGAAGGATCGACCAAACCCTATTGGAGTTACTGCCGTGAAAATAGTAAATGTCGAAGATGGTTACCTCGAAGTACAAGGACTAGATGCGATCGATCATACTCCAGTACTTGATATTAAACCATATTACCCTCACTACGATAAAATAGAAGCATCAGAAATACCTGAGTGGGCAAACAGACTAATGGAGAATTATTTTTAAAGTGCCACATAAGAAGCAATTAAGCCGACTCTTTGCGCACACGACCGATTTTTATGTTGAAAAAAGAATAAGCGGTGGATAATGATAGGTATTTGTGGTGATAATTGCAATTACTGTCCTCGGTATGTTGCCACACAAAATGGTGGTCCCAAAGAGTTAGAGGAAGTAAAAGAGTTGTGGGTTCGCCTTGGTTTAAGAGATCCAGACTTTCCCCCGCAAGATATGGCATGTTTTGGTTGTAGTCCAGAAAATAAGTGCGCCTATTCAGAAATCCGTGTTTGTGTTTATGGGAAAGGAATTGAGAATTGTGGTCTATGCCAAGCTTATCCATGCGAATTGCTAAATGCTGTTTTTGAAAAATCTGAGAAGCTACGTCCTCACGCTACTCTGGTCTGTACGACGAAAGAAATGGACTCACTCAGCAAAGCCTTCTTCTCTAAGCGGCAGAATCTGGATCAGATGCGTTTCGGACATAAAGACAAGGGAAAGTAGAACTGACAACAAGTCATTGCAACTGATCAGTAACATTATCTTTCTGCCGGTTGCGAAATCAATCCCGGCAAAATACATCAGACTGTAATAAGTAGATGGATTACCGTTTCTTTGTTTTCTTACGAGTTGTTTTTCGTATCTTGCCCCACGTCAAATGCCTTTGAGAGGCCATGCTGACGATAAGGCTACACATGTGTCCATAACTGATACCGCACACTTCGGCGGCGCATGCCATGCTGGCGTCAATGCTGATATCCGCGTTGGGATTGATATCCAGAACGTAAAAAATGTTATCCCGCAGCCGGATGTCCATGCGGGCGTAATCCCGGCATCCTAAAGCCACATAAGCGTTCTTGCAAACCAGTTCCAATGCCTCAGTTTCATCGCTCGTCAGTGGTGCGGGCAACAGGGTTTCAATTTTTTCATAATGTTCAGATCCGGGAATGCATTTAGAATCATAGGTGCACAGCCGATCTTTGACATCCTTGAAAAATGAAAAATCCATTTCCGCGGGGGGTAACACCGTCAGGGTTTCGTTGCCCCAGACGGAGACGTGAAATTCGCGCCCATCGATTAAATCCTCCACCAGAGCCGGCTGACAATATTGATCCAGAACGAAGGATATTCGTTTTTTTAATTCCACAGGGTTCAGCACCACGGAGTCCGGAGTAATGCCCGTGGAACAATGTTCGTTCATCGGCTTGACAATTGCCGGAAATATATCCCAATCGCAAGGTTCGGGGGAATGAAAGATACGCCAGATTGGCGTGGGGATCTTGGCCTGATCCAGGATGATTTTTACCCGGTATTTATCCTGCGCCAAGGCCAGCGTTTCGGAATCCGCGCCGGTGAATGTAAACCCGAGCATCTCGAGCCGCTTTGCAACCAGCCATTCACTATGCTCGATTCCGGGAAGTTCTTCGCACCAGTTAAAAATTATATAATCGGCAGGATCAAAGCATCCAAGATGGCTGTCGATATCATCATCAGCGATGGGAACAAGAACCATGGAATGTCCCATATCAATCAGCGAGTGACCAAGCTGTGTGGTCAGATGGATCACTTCATCTTTTTCAACTTGCGTCCAGTCCGGATCAACGCTGTAAAGTAATATAACCGGAATTTTCGCGGGCTGGATATCCACCGGCACTAAATCACCTCCACAATTTTAATCGATGTCTCATTCTCCACATGCTAATTTTATGAGTTTTGCTCTTTTTTCCATAACCTTTTTTTATAATATACATTTTTTAAAAAAATATTTCAAGAATGATTTTGTTTTTTTGTTGTTTTTTATACAGAGGCAAGCGCTCTTAAAAAAACCAAAAGAGGATTACAATTGAGAATCAATGATATGTTGTTTCAGGAGCAAACCAGACATCCAGATAAAAATTAACAGAGCGGCATGTTTGCTTTTATATTCTTGCCAATAAAATATTGGGAACAGTTGTAATTAATTTTTCCCGACAACAATATCTTTTTGTCTCTGTTTTTTCGCGATATTCTTTTCCACAAAAATATTTTTACCGGTTGCTGGATCAACTCCGGTAAAATACATCAGGCCGGAATAAGTGGAAGGAAGCGGCGTAAAAATCTGCATCTGCTGCGGATTGATTTTCAGCTCTCTGGATGCGAAAGATTTAAGCTCGCGCATATCTTCTTCAGTGCATCCTGGATGGGCGGCAATAAAGTAATAAGTAAGAAATTGTTTCTGCCCTGGTGACTTGTTGTGAAACTGCAATTTCCGTAACGAAGTGTGCGAAAACTGCTTAGTTGAACAATCCCGCACAGCGGATGGTTTGATACCCCGCAGCTTGCTTTGTGGTTCACACCCGTGGTTAGTTTTTTCAAAGAGCTGCTTGAAATTTGTCAGTGACTTTGCCTGAGGTTTACCCATCAATTTCAGGACACCGGGAGATGCATGTTCAGGCGCCACTTTCAACTGGCCGGAAATATGATGCTTGACCAGCTCCTGCATATAACTTGCGCCATGTTTCTTATCGCTGAAAAGCAAATCGTACCTTATACCGGATGCCACAAATACTTTTTTGATACCTTTGAGCTTGCGCAGGCGCTGCAGTAAGTTAATCTGGCGGCTGTGATCAGGCATTAATGAGGCACACACTTGCGGATAAAGGCAACGCTTATCCTGACATGCGCCTTTAATCTGTTTGCGCCGGCAATCAATACCATACATATTTGCTGTGGAACCACCAACGTCCAGAATGTAACCTTTAAAATCAGGCAGCTCGGCAATTTTTTGCGCCTCGTCAATTATTGATTTTTCGCTGCGACTAATTATCGTTCTGCCTTCATGAAGACCGATCGAACAAAAATTGCACTCCCCGAAACAACCGCGATGAGTCGTTAGCGAAAATCTAATGGTTTCCATTGCCCGCACTTTGCCCTGCGCTTTGTAATAAGGATGAACATCACGGGAAAAATTCAGAGCGTATATCTTATCTATCTCAGTCTCAGTGAGTAAAGGTTGAGGAGGATTCTGCACAAGGTAACGCTGGCCGTGCTGTTGAAACAAGCCCTTGGCAGTTAAAGAATCACTATTGCGATAAAATATATCGAACATTTGGATAAATGATTTATTGCTTCCAACAACTTCCTCATAGACGGGCAATTCGATATAATCAGGCGGCGCAGTGGAAGAAATATAGCAGATGCCGCGAATGTCTTTTGTTTCCTGCCCGCTCTTTATCTTTTGTGCCAGTTCCAGAATCGTTTTTTCGGCCATACCATAGGCAAGAATATCGGCCCGGGCATCAAACAGAATTGACCGGCGGATGGAATCCGACCAGAAATCATAATGGGTAACGCGGCGCAGACTTGCTTCTACCCCGCCCAGCACCAGCGGTTTTGTATTTTTAAAATACTGCCGGATGAGATTGGAATAAACAACTACAGCGCGATCGGGGCGGCGATTATTTTTTCCTCCGGCGGTCAAGTCATCGCTCAGCCTTTTTTTCTTCGTTGCCGTATAGTTGGCAACCAAAGAATCCATGCAGCCACTGGTGATTCCCCAGAAAAGACTGGGTTCTCCCAACCGGCAGATATCAATATCGCTATGAATATCAGGTTGGGCAATGATTCCCACGCGAAATCCGGCGTCGGCAAGAACATTGCCAATTACAGAAACACCGATAAACGGGCTGTCAATGTAAGTATCTCCGGTGACAAGAATTACATCAAGCTTATCCCACTTTAATTTTTTTAATTCCTCACGAGTTGTAGGAAGAAACATATTTTTTGACCACAGGAGCGCAATTAGATAATATATTTGTCAAGGTTGATTGCCGAAGGTTTAAATTATATTAATAAGCTTCAATCCCAGCATTATTGCCGTGAGTAACAGCACCAAAGAAAAACGCCCCAGCAAGCGGTGGGTTGTTCTAACAGCCAGTTTATTTTTAGCTTTAAATTGATAAAATCCCAAAAACAAGGTGACGCCCGCAAAAATAAATACTGCCACGCCAATAAGTTGGTGAAGTCCATCAATGTGCTTACCTCCAGTTGAGGAAACATAGATAACGGCCATGATAAGGCCTGCTGATATTCCCAAAAGACTAAATGTATTGAGTGATTTATGAATTTTCAGCCAGTTACTTTTCTTGCGAAAGAAAATAGCTGTGCCGACTCCAATAATAATGCCCGGAGTTGCTATTGCCATCAATAGGATGTGCAAAGGGAAAAACACGCGCCAGAATCTCCTGATGGATAGATATTTTTGTTAAGGAACTGAAAAGGTTAGAGATTAAATTCCATTGACTGCCCAACAGCAACGCATTCCATCTTTTTGCCACGCCTGGCAATTTCCTTTTGGCAATCGTTCACAATCTCGTCAATTTCGGTATCGAACCTTTCCTGATTGTGATGAAATAACCCTAATTTCTTCACTCCGGCATCCAGCGCCAGATTCAGGGCGTCTTTGTAAACAGAATGTCCCCAACTGCGTGTTTTTTTATATTCATCTTCTTTATATTCGGCATCATGGATAAGCAAATCCGCGCCCCGTGAAAACTTTAGATAGTCCTGAAAATCAAGCCCGCCTTCATGCTTGTAACCCAACTCGTTATCGGTGAGAAAAACAAAGCATTTGCCGTCTTCCTCAAACTTGTAACCAGTGCCCTGATTAGGGTGACTAAGAGCTATGGGTGTGATAATCATCGAACCAAGAGTATAGGAATCAAGGCATGTATCCTGATATGATATATTTGCGTGGATGGAATCGAAATTTACTGGGAAATTAGGAGCCGCCATGACGTGCGAGAGCATTTCTTTTATAGAAGACTGGGCAAACGGACATCCCCAGATGTTTAAATTGGTTTTGTGTGAATAAATGGGTTTAAAAAATGGGAAGCCCATGATGTGATCCCAATGGGCATGAGTTAATAAAAGAGTGAAATCATGGAGGCCGGCGGCAAGAAAATAATTACCTGCCTCACGAATACCGGAACCGGCATCAACGATCAAGATTTTATCGTCATTTGTCCTGATTTCGAGACAAGTGGTATTTCCGCCGTAACGCAAATATTGTTTGCCCGAAACAGGTATAGAGCCTCTGGCGCCCCAACAGCGAATAATCATTTTTCACCTTGTAGCGCATTCTAATATATAATATTTTTTTAATCAAGCATGATATAATGCCTTATATTAACAAAAATCAAGGGTAATTAACCCCAAAACAAGCTTTGGAAACAATTTTTGCAGCAAGCTACGGGGTATTTACCCTCCGCTTCGCGGGATAATTCGACCTGCAAGTTTCCGTGCACTTCTTTTCTGAAACTTGGGTCTCATTAACTTACCAATTCCGCTTCGTCGCAGATGACCTCGTGTGACCTTTAGGTTATTAGGTTACTGCACTTTCGGAATTGGAGTTTCAACAATAAAGATAAAAACATGTCTACCGACCTTGCTATTCTGGCTAAAAGTCCTTAGATTACTATATAATTTTTTTCCATGGAGGTTTGACAGATGGCAAGTATAAAAATAAAAGGAATGAGTTGTCAGCACTGTGTTATGGCTGCTACTAAAGCAATTAGTGCTCTCGATGGTGTAAAAGATGTAAAAGTCGATTTAAAAACAGGTGTGGCGACTTATGAGGAATTAAAAACGGTTGATCCTCAAGTAGTTGCCGCGGCAATCAAAAAGGCAGGGTACGAAGTTGTCAAATAATGTGACCTCCGGCATAGATCAGGCAAAAACCACTATTTCTGTGGGCGCGATGACTTGCGCGGCCTGTGTAAGGCGCGTGGAAAATGCGCTAAATTCAGTTCCAGGAGTGATCGATGCCAGTGTCAATCTGGCTACCGGCCGTGCCACAATTATTCATGAACCAAAATGGGGCGGCATAACTGTACTGGAGAAAGTTATAACCGAACAAGGTTACGACTTCTTAGGTGAACTTCAGGACACACTTACTGATCCTATTGAAGCTTCCAGGGCCAGGGAATTAAAAGAGCTGAAGTTAAAGGTAACCTGCGGCGCTGTTTTAAGTATTATTATTTTCTTCGGTTCCATGCAGCACTGGTTTAGCTTTCTGCAGGGCATCCACCATCAGACCATGCTCTACGCCATGTTTATCTTAACTGCTCCCGCCGTTTTTTGGGTGGGCAGCCGTTTTTTCACAGGCGCAATTAAAGCCGCGTTGCAAAAAACATCTGATATGAACACTCTTGTTGCAGTGGGTGCTCTTGCTGCTTACTTATATTCAGCCGCGGCAACTTTCTACCCTCATTTTTTCATGACTGCAGGTGTCATGCCTCACGTTTATTACGACGGAGCGGCAATGATCGTCACTCTCATCCTGGTGGGCAGGCTTTTGGAGGCCAAAGCCAAAGGAAAAACTTCGACAGCAATAAAGAAGCTTATGAATCTTAAGCCCAAAACGGCGCATCTGATCAGGAAAGATCAAGAACTGGAAGTTGCCGTGGAGGAAGTGCAGATTGGCGATACCCTGCTTGTCAAACCCGGCGAAAGAGTTCCCGTTGACGGAGTCATTTTAGCAGGCCAATCCACAATTGACGAATCAATGCTGACCGGTGAGAGCATGCCGGTGACCAAAGAAACCGGACAAAAGGTATTTGCCGCCACTATGAATAAAACCGGCAGTTTTACTTTCCGCGCAACAGGGGTGGGCGCAGAAACCGCTTTGGCGCAAATCATCCGTCTGGTAGAGGAAGCACAAGGCTCTAAGGCTCCTATCCAGCGTCTGGCAGACAGAGTTGCCTCTGTTTTTGTCCCCACAGTTTTTGTCATTGCTTTTATTACCTTTGCTATCTGGTATTTTCTCCCGGCACAAAGCAATTTCAGCCGCGCTTTAATTAACTTCGTTTCCGTGCTGGTAATTGCCTGCCCTTGCGCTTTGGGGCTGGCTACTCCGACAGCGATTATGGTGGGCACAGGCCTGGGGGCGCAAAGCGGAATTTTAATTAAGGGCGGCGAGGCTCTGGAAAAAATACATAAGCTTTCAGTTGTCGTCTTTGATAAAACAGGTACCCTTACCCGCGGGGAACCGATAGTTACCGATATCATAACGGCAACAGGGATTGATGTAAAAGAAGTATTGGCCTATGCGGCGGCTTTGGAAAAAACTTCGGAACATCCGCTGGCACAGGCCATTCTGCAGCATGCGCAAACTCAAAAAGTTCCTGTCGCGACATCAGATAAATTCAGCGCATTATCCGGCATGGGCGCTAAAGCGGAAATTGACGGTAAATTCTACCTTATCGGCAATCGTCTGCTAATGCAGAATGAAGGCGTTTCGATTTCCGTCTTGGACGATCAGTCTTTCCAGCTTGCGCACAACGGAAAAACCGTTGTCTATGTTGCTGTTGAAAAAAAAGTTATCGGGCTTATCGCTCTAGCCGATGTGCCGAAAAATTCGGCAAAACCGGCCATAGAAAGATTAAAGCAAAGAAATTTGAAAGTGATGATGGTCACCGGTGATAACGCCGGGACGGCTAAAGCTATAGCCAGCGAATTGGGCATTGATCAGGTAATGGCGGATGTTCT